>JAEEGG010001969.1_pt1 | contig 53974 bp, 38 predicted proteins | sample 9134161 | NCBI WGS metagenome assembly JAEEGG01 (sample SAMN16246543, study PRJNA631951) | gut metagenome | biome: gut microbiome; feature: rumen; material: CR-attached | host: Bos | place: Iran: Karaj | collected 2018-10 | reverse complement strand
TACCGCCTTCGGGCCAACTAAGATCATAAGGGCTTACCACACTGCAAACCCGGGGGCTACGGCCCCCGGGTTATCGCAGCAGCGCCGGCCCCGCATCCGCGGCGGCCGGCGGGAACGGGACCGGAGGCGCCGGTCCGGAAGGAAGAATCATGATCAGAAAAACAGCTGCCGCCGCTCTGGCTCTTTCGATCCTCGTTCTGTTTGCTTTTCTTGCATCCTGCGGGAGCGGCGAGGCCGGCGGTATCACCACCGTCCCCCCGGGAGAGTCCGCAGGTCCCGCGGAGGATCAGTCCGGGGATCAGGAGGACACCGGCCCGAAGTTCAGGGAGGCGAACTACGGAGGGGAAAAGTTCACCGTCTACATGCGCAGCCACGACACCGAGAGCTACAAGGTGCTGTACGTGACCTCCGACGAGGGCACCGACATCGTCAGCGAGGCCTCGACGACCAGGAACCACAGGGTCGAGGACAAATACAACGTAAAGCTCGAGTTCCGCGAGACCGCATCGCCGCAGAAGACGCTCGCTTCGGACATCGCCGGCGAGCAGGTCGACTACGATATAATGATCGCCGCCAGGAACGGCCTCTCCGAGGTTATGACCAAGGGCCTGCTCTATGACTTCAACCGCCTGGAGGGCGTGGACCTTGACACCGTCTGGTGGGACGCGAACGCCAGGGAGGCCTACGACATCAACGGCATGGTGTTCATCATGCCGAACGACGTCTCCATAGCCAACATCTCGGCAGTCCGCATATTCTTCTTCAACAAGTCGATAATCGAGGACTACAACCTCACGAGCCCCTACCAGTACGTGAAGGAGAATCAGTGGACCCTGGACAACTTCATCGCCCTGGCCAGGAGCGTCAGAAACGACTCGCCGGCCGGCGAGCTCGGCACCTACGGCATGCTGGTCGAGACGGCGGCCAACCAGAACTTCATGGTCACCGGCTGCGGCATCCCGTGGGTCGGAAGGGACAGCGAAGGCAGGCCGGTCATCTCGGTCGCCGAGGAGGGCAACCTCGCGAAGCTCGACCTCATAGCCGAGAAGCTGAACTCCCTCTTCAAGGACAGGGAGTGCGCCATAACCTTCAGCGAGGCCAACGCCCTGGGGGTCATAGAGGGATCGTTCGCCCACGAGTTCGACCGCGGCAGAGCGCTGTTCGCACAGGGGCACATGCTGTTCACGCACGCCACGCTCAGCGACTCGAAACAGTTCACCGAGATGCCGAAGGGTGTGGGCGTCGTCATGAATCCGAAGTACGACTCCGACCAGAAGGAGTACGTGGAGAAGATCGACAACAACTCCGCCATCTTCTGCATCCCGAATTCCGTCCAGGTGGACAAGAAACGCGTGGCGGTCATAATGGACTACTGGGGCTGGGAGTCCCACGGGACCACCATGGAGGCGTATTACGACCTCACCCTCAAGCTCAAGCGCGCCACGGACGCCGAGACGGCCGAGATGCTCGACACGATCAAGGCCACCGTGGGATACTACATCTCGGACTTTTTCACCATCTTCGGCAGCGTCGATTTCATAATATCCCAGACGTTCGGCGGTTCGTCGGCGGCCACGGCCGCGGCCCAGCAGGCCCGTATGATCACATACACGATGAACCAGTACGACAAGCAGGTCGAGTATCTCAAGACCTCCTACAAGGCCATAGAGGGTAACTGAAGAAATGAAGTGCCGCCTGCGGCGGCAATGAAGCTGCCGGCCTGCTGGCCGGCAAATGAAGACGCGCCCTGCGGGCGCTAATGAAGTTCCGCTTCGCGGCAATGAAGCCGCCGCCCTGCGGGGCGGCCTGGAATAATTCTGAAAAGGAGATGTCAGAATGAAAAAAACGATCACAGCCCTGCTGATCCTCGCGGCCGTCCTTGCCGCGGTGCTGCTCGGCGCGTGCGGCAACACCGGTACCGGTACGGACAGCGGGACAGGGGAGAGACCGGCCGTCCAGTCCGGCGGCGACGGGAGCGGCGAACCCGCGCAGACCGAAAAGCAGTTCGTGGACGCCGACTACGGCGGAGAGGACTTCACGGTCTACATGAGGAGCCACACCGTCGGCAGCTACAAGGTCCGCTACGTAACGACCGAAGAGGGGACGGACATCGTCAGCGAGGCGTCGACCTCACGCAACCGGATGGTCGAGGAGAAGTACCGCGTGAACCTCGTGTTCCGCGAGGTGGAATCGCCCCAGAAGACCCTCAAGACGGACATTGCCGGCGAGCAGGTCGATTACGACATCATGATCTGCCAGCGCAACACCCTTTCCTCCAGCGCCACGGACGGCCTGCTCTATGACTTCTATTCGCTGGAGAACGTCGACCTGACGTCCAAATGGTGGGACGCCAACGCTCTGAAGGCCTATACCATGGGCGGCAGGGTCTTCATAATGCCCAACGACGTGTCGGTCGCCAACGTGGCGGCCTGCCGCGCGTTCTTCTTCAGCAAGGGCGTGCTCGAGGACTACAACCTCAAGAGCCCCTACCAGTTCGTCAAGGATAACGAGTGGACGCTCGACAACTTCCTGCTGCTCGCCAGGAGCGTGAAGAACGACGCCGCCGAAGGCACCCTGGGCACTTACGGAATGCTTGCCGAGCCCTCGGCCAACCGCAACTTCATGGTCACCGGCTGCGGCATCCCGTGGGTCGGCAGGGACGCCGACGGCAAACCGGTCATATGCGTCGCCGAGGAGGGCTACATCGACAGGCTCGACCTGATCGCCGAGAAGCTCAACAGCCTGCTGAACGATCCCGAGAGCTGCATCACATACTCCGACGCCAACACCCTCGGCCAGATCGAAGGCGACTTCCCGAACAGCTTCGCCCGCGGCCGCGCCCTGTTCGCTCAGGACCACTTCCTGTTTACCCAGACCACGATGGACTCCTCCAGCGACCTTGTCGGCATGACCCGCGGCTTCGGCATCGTCATGAACCCGAAGTTCAACTCCGACCAGGAGGAGTACGTCGAGAAGATCGACAACAACTCCGCCCTGTTCTGCATACCGAACTCGGTCCAGGTCGATAAGAAGCGCGTGGCGGCCGTCATGGACTACTGGGGGTACGTCTCCTCCACGACCACCATGGAGGCCTACTACGAGCTCACCATGAAGACCAAGCGCGCCAGCGACGCCGAGACCGCCGAGATGCTCGACACCATCAAGGACACCATAGGCTATTACATCTCCGACCTCTATACCATATTCAACCCGGTCGACACCATCATATCGGCCGTGTTCAGCGGCTCGTCCGCGGCGTCCGCGGCCGCATCGCAGAAGCGCCCGATCCAGAGCACTCTGCGCATGTTCAACGACTATGTGACTCTTATCGAGACCTCTTACAAGGCCGTCGAGGGCAACTGAGCCCCGCAGCAGATAATACAACAGGCCCCGCGCCGCTGCAGAAGCGGCGCGGGGCCTGTTGTAGTCCCGGCGGGCGCCGGGAGCCGGGCTTGCGGAACGGCGTCGCCGCCCGTCACCGGGGTTTTTTACGGAAATGTATCGCCGCCCGTCACAGGGGCGTCTTACGGAAAGGTATCGCCGCGCGCCGGATGGAAACTTACGGTATGACGTCGCCGTCGTCCGGGATGTCGACGGAGATCTCGGGCAGCGTCCCGGAGCCGGAGATCCCGGCGGAGTCGGCGGGCTGCTGTGAGGTCTCGTCGCCGCCTCCCCTGACGCACGAACACAGGGCAAGGCAGAGCAGTGCCAGGGCGGCTGCCGCTGCCGCGGCGCGGAGGTGTATTTTTGATCCACGGATCATTATGGCTGAGCGTCTTTCATCTTTCATCGGAGTTATCCTTTCTCTTCCGGACGCGTCTGCCGGAGAGGGTCATTGAGGCTTGCTTTTCAGTCGAGCGCGTCGACCGCCTTGCTGTCGCGGGCGCTCATTGCGACCATGACGGGTCCCATGCGGTTCTGCGGGAACAGCCGCTCTATCTGGACCATCTTGAGCGGAGTGTTGTCAGAGGCGCCTCCAACCTGCTTGTAGCCGGTCTCTATCGTGAAGCAGGCCGTATGCGGGTACTTGCATATGAACCAGTTGTTGTAGCCGGCGTTCGTGCCCGTGGCCTTCGATGTGCCTGTGTTGGAGTTGAGGTTGTACGAGGTGATCCGCGACAGCAGACCAATCAGCTCATAGTTCTTCTCCAGCTGTGCGGCCTCGCAGAGGGCCGTGGGCAGCTGCAGGCAGGGCGAGTACGAATGGTAGGTGAACGACATGTTGAAGCCGTACCTGGCCACATAGGCGGCCACGGCCTGCGTCTCGGGTTGCGACAGCCCCCCGGAGCCGAAGGCGTCCTTTATGTCGGGCGTCTGATGCTTGGCCAGGTAGTTCCTGAAGGCCGTGTTGTACATCTTCAGCGTCTCTTCGAAGTAGTCGCGGTGCAGGTCGACGCCGTTTATATTGGCGGCCCAGCGGCCCCACCAGATGCCGTTCTCGTCGCACACCGAGGAGAGGTCGAGGTCGTCGTCGTAGTCGATGCCTCGGACCATCTTTGCCTGCTCGCGCATCATTATGGGCACCAGCAGCCCGGCGTATTTCTCGCGCAGGGCCGGGTCTTCGATCGACGTCAGGCCGAGCTGCGAGAGCATGACTCCGTCGGGATTTGCCATGGGCTCGAAGCAGATGCAGAGGCTGTCGAAGATGTCGCAGACGCGCTCGCCGCCGACGGTGTTGTACCAGTTCTCGAGGTAGAACTCCAGGGTCTTCATTACGATGACGGTGTTTATGAACTCCCTGGCGTGGTCGGAGCCCCTGACGAACATGCGGTACGGGGCGCCGGCGTTGCCGACCTCCATGACCCACAGATCGCGCCCGAGCACGCTCTTGCCTATGGAGACGAGGCGGATGTTCTTGTCGGCGTGGCGCTCGGCCAGCAGGCGCAGGTCATCTGCCATCTCGTCGTACAGATACAGGTCGTCCGAGGTGTCGACGACGCTCTCGTAGAACTCGCGCATTGAGGTCGACACGGTCTCGCCCCCGTCGAGGGCGACAGTCGCGTGCACCGACGCGGATACCGGATCGGAGGCCGCCGCGCCGCAGCTGCCCGTCACGGTCTCGCCGCGGACCGTGAATATCCTGCCGTCGGGCGATGCGTAACACGCGTACGCCCGTGCCCGCCACTCGGTGCCTCCGGCGGAGCCTTTGGTCAGGTAATATGTCCCGGCGTTTTCCGCCCGGGGAGCCGGGGAGGTGTACGAGAGGCGCCCGTCGGGCGATTCTATCTCGATGCCGGCACGCACTGCCTCAAAGCCGTCCGGGATGCTCCAGCCGCATACGAAGGTGACCGAGCGGCCGGACGAGACGATCGCGGTCATGAAGGCGGACGCGCCGTTGCCGTCGGACGCGGTCCCGCTGCCGGGAGCGCCGGTATAGGTCTGTGTCACGCGGTCCGGCACGGCCTCATAGACCGCGCTTATGATGACGCTGTCCGTCACGGGATCGGTCAGAGGACGGTCCCAGCCGGAGAAGCGCCTGCCGGGAACGAGCTCAAGAGGCTGCGGGATCTGATCCTCAGACAGCTTCGAGCCGCGCTTTATCCCGAGCGAGGAGACGACCCGTCCCCCGTCGCAGAACAGGACGGTGCAGTTGTTTCCGACGGCGTTCCCGAAGAGCGCCGTAAGGCGGACGTCGCCGGACAGTCTGTATTCGAGCACGGCCCCGGTCGACACGACCCTGCCGGCCGTCTCGTCGAGCCAGCATATGAAGGGTGCCGACGAGGTCTCCTTCGCGGTCAGCGTGACCGTCGAGCCCTCGCGCAGGCTGTGCGACGACATGTCGCTGTAAAGTGCGGAGGAATACTCCCGGCCGCCGAAGCCGACACTGCCGGAGGTCGTCGAGAGGTACAGCGTGCACGCGCCGTTAGGCGCGGCCGGCGACCACAGCTCGAGCGCGCCCGCCGCAGGGGCGCCGGTATACGGCCTGGTCATGGCGGCGTCGGTATACCACGTTCCGTTGGAATAGCCCGCGGCCGGCGAGATGTCCGGCAGGGTAAAGCTCCCGTCCTGCTCAGCGAAGACGCGGCCGGTCTGACCGTCGAGGTGCCAGGTGACGAGTGTCCCCGTCTTCCACTCGCCGTCCGAGGCCAGCACTCCGGCCCCGTAGAACAGGCCGGACCGGCTGCCGGGCGAGCTCACCGCCACCGCGCCGGACAGCTCCGGAACGGCCGTTATCTCTGTCGGGGAGCCCCTGTGAGTCCCTATCTCGAGCTTCCCGGACCCCGTGATGGCAAGCTTCCCGCCGCCCGTATAAGACGCGCAGACGGCCGGCCCGGTTATCTCGAGGCTCCGCCCGGCTGTGAGGAGTATCTCCGTCTTTGCGCAGGACGTGCCCCCCAGCTTCCCTCCGGTGACCGTGAGGACCCCGTTCGACTCGTCGGCCCTGCCGAGCGTGCCGGAGCCGAGTCTTATGTCGCCGCAGAACCCGGCGGCGTCGACCGTTCCTCCGCACACCGTCAGATCGCCGCCGCCCGAGACCGTTCTAACGTGTCCCGCCGCGACGCTGACTCCGCCGGCGCTGACGATCTGCCCGATGCAGGCGTCCCTGTGCTCGATGCGCACATTGCCGCCGGCGGACGACAGCACGCCCCATCCGGTCACGGCGCAGGCCACCCTCAGGTCAGCGTGCGCCGTGAGCTCGAAGAGCTCCAGCGTCCCGTCCGTGAGCGAGGCGGGCTTGCCTCCCGTCTGCTCGCCGGCATCGGCCTTATATGTACCGACTATATGAATAACGTTCGTATATACCGATCCGCCGCCGTCCGCGTCGCGGAGCAGGGCGTATGCCGCGGCAAGGGTCCTGACCGGCGCGGCCTTAGTCCCCTTTGCCGAATCGCTGCCGTTCTTCTGGTCGACCCATACGCTGTACGGGACGCGCCATTCGGGCGTGAAGACGAGGTAGGTGTCTCCGGTCTCGAATCTGTCGCCGGGGGCATAGCTCCTGCCGCCCAGCGTCCATCTGTACAGGCCGCGGTTCTCAAGATAGAGCCCGTCGGGATAGGCGAGCCTCATCGTGTCGCCGAACCTGTACTGCAGGTCGACCTTGACTGTCCCGACGGCCCCGTTCTGCGAGTACGACACCGGGACGAACTCGCCCGAGCACCCCACCGTCGTGCCTTTCTTTATGACCGAGGTGCCGTTGCCGCAGCCCTCGGATACCGATGCCACCTCGCCGCCGTCGATGTACAGCCTGCAGCCGCCCTCGACGCCCGAGGCCCTTCCTCCCGCGGTGAGCGACCCCACGCTGCCTCCGCTGACGCGGACAACGACGTCGCCGGTCACTCCGGCCGAGTTTCCTCCTCCGAACAGGCTCACCGCCCGTCCGCCCGAGAACTCGATGCATACGTCGGAGGCGGATACGGTGTTGCCTCCCCCGTATACGAAGTTGAAGCTGCCGCTCTCTATGAAGAGCGAGGTCGGCACCGCCGTCGACCCGACGTCGGTGCCTGCCGGATAGTTCACCGAGCTCCCGGCTCCGAACAGGTTGGCCGCGGTATAACCGTCGGGCGTCGATATGCCCGTGAAGCGCACTGGATTGCCGCAGGCGCAGAGGTTGTGCGAGCCGCTGTCCTTCATCGAGATGTCGCGGAACCAGACGGGCGCCTTTGCAAGCACGGTGCCGCCCAGCGTGAGCAGGGCCGCGTCGCCGTCGCTCTCGCCGCCCGTCGACTCGGCCGCGGTGATCGTCACCGGGACCGTGATCGTCTGCCCCTTGGAGGAGGTCTCGAACGGCGACATGAAGACGAAGGTGGTGGAATAGACGCTGCCGTAGTAGCCGTAGGTCGATTTTACCTTGCTCTGGGCGTCGGTGATCGAAGAGACCGGCGACGAGGGAGTCTTTCCGCTGTTGGTCGACTTTCCGGCCGCGGGGTCGATGTACACCGTCACCGGCCTTACCCAGACGGCTGTATACACGGCGTCGCCCGACGGCCTGACCATCTCGCCCGGCTGCCGTATCTTTCCATCGCCGTCCTTCCATCCGCCGAATGCGAGCCCGTCCCGTCCGGTGAGTCCGTCGGGCCAGGCCAGGGCGACGAAGCCGCCCTTTTCGCAGCGGACGGGGTCGACGGCGCCGGTCCCGCCGCCGGCGTCGTAGCTGACGGTGTAAGCGTCCGCCGCGGCGGCTCCGCCGGCAGCATAAGAACTGACCGTATACGCGTCCGCGGCGGCTTCTCCGGCGGCCGCCGCGGCGGCGACCGGAGCCGTGACAAGGGCAGAGAGGAGCAGCGCCGCGGCAGCGGCCGCGGACAGCGTAAAGCGGATACGGAACAGAGCCGGGAAACGTCTTCGGCCTGACTGACCTGAAGCGAACATAAGGACCTCCGGAAAGGAAATTGTAAAGCAGAAACGGCTTTAGCGAGCGGATCGCGCGGACCGCGGCAACGGCAAGCGGCTCGCATTGGCCGCGGCAAACGGCAAACGGATCATATGAACTTCGGGTAACAGCGGACGGATCGTAAAAACCGCGGCAGCCGCGAAGAAATCATATGAACTGAATCATTACCTATTATTATATCACACCCGGGACCGGTTTACAATTATTTCCCGGTCGGGCGGCCGGGCTCCCGCGCGGTTCCCGAAAGAAGGATCGGGGTTGATGGTGCTTTCGAAGAAAACGGATTCGTCATTGTTCGTGCTCCTCCGCGGGAAGACGCGCGCCGCGGCGTCGACGGCGGCAGCCGTTTTTCCGAAAAAAAGAAAAAATATTCAAAAACCCCTTGACAAGCCGCGCGGACGGTGATAGAATATGCGCATCAATACAACCGATGAGGAAGAGTAGTAAGTCCGGCAACCTTTCGTACAGAGAGCCGCGGGCGGTGAGATCGCGGAGGAAAGACCGGTTCCGAATGGACTTCCGAGGGCAAGCTGAACAGCCGCTTTTGCGGCCCAGTATGTGAGACGGAGACGGCACTCCGACAACAACAGAAACATATCTCAGGGTATGTGAGTGGGTACGCAAGTACCATGCAGGGTGGCACCGCAGGATCTTTCCTGTCCCGGCGTTTCGTTGGGACGGGTTTTTTGTTTCTGAGAAGGTTTTAACGCCTTATTGTTTCTGAAAAGCTTTGCTTCCGAAAACCTTTGTTTCTGAAAATCTTTAAAAACGAAAGGATACACACCATGAAAAAACTCGTTTGCGCGGCTCTCGCTGCGATCATGCTCCTCTGCCTCTTTGCCGGCTGCTCCGGAAAGAAGGGAACCTACAGGATCGGCATCTGCAACTATGTGGATGACGCCTCGCTCAACCAGATCGTCGACAACATCCGGGACCGCCTCGAAGAGATCGGCAAAGAAAAGGGCGTGACCTTCGCCGTCAGCCTCCAGAACTGCAACGCCGACGCGGCCGTATTGTCGCAGATCATCTCCAACTTCATAGTCGACAACGTCGACCTCATGGTGGGCGTCGCCACCCCGGTCGCCATGCAGATGCAGTCGGCCACCGAAGACAACAAGATACCCGTGGTCTTTGCCGCCGTCTCCGATCCCCTCGGCGCCAAGCTGGTCGATTCGCTCGAGAAGCCCGGCCATAACATCACCGGCACCTCCGACTATCTCAACACCGGAGCCGTCATGAACCTCATCGTCGCGGCAAAGCCCGAGATCAAGAAGGTCGGCCTGCTCTACGACGTCGGACAGGACGCCTCCACCGCCCCGATAGCCGCCGCCAAGGAGTTCCTGGCCGCCCGCAGCATCGCCGTCGTCGAGCGCACCGGGACCACCGTCGAGGAGGTCACCCTGGCCGCCCAGGCCCTCGTCTCCGAGGGCGTCGAGGCCGTGTTCACCCCGACCGACAACACCATAATGAAGTCCGAGCTTGCCATCAATGAGATCTTCTCCGACGCCAGGATCCCGCACTACTGCGGCGCCGACTCCTTCGCCCTCAACGGCGCGTTTCTCGGCTACGGCGTCGACTACGCCAATCTCGGCCGCGCTACCGCCGACATGATCGCCGACATCCTCATCAACAAGAAGGACCCGGGCAACGTCTCCGTGAAGACCTTCGACAACGGCACGGCCACCGTCAACACCGACGTCTGCGCAAAGCTCGGCATCAGCTTCGACGAGATCAGCAAGGTCTTCGCGCCTTACTGCACCAAGGTCGAGAAGATAACCACCGCCGACAGCTTCGAGGACCTCAATAAATAATCACGGGATCACCGGCATCCCGGACCGCGGCGGCCCAGGCGCCGCGGTCCGGCCGGAGGGAATGTCATTATGAATCTGTCTAGCGTTCTGACCCTGCTTCAGACCGCGCTCGAGAACGGCCTTGCGCTTTCGGTGACCGTTCTGGCGCTGTTTCTGAGCTATAAGATGCTGAACGTCTGCGACCTGTCTACCGACGGCTGCTTCACCCTCGGTGCCGCCGTCGGGGCCGTGGTGGCCCTGTCAGGCCACCCGTGGCTGTCCGTCCTGGCGGCCATGGGCGCCGGCATGGCCTCCGGCCTCGTGACGGCCCTGCTGCAGACGAAGATGGGCGTCGACAGCCTGCTGTCGGGCATTATAGTGAACACCGGTCTGTATTCGGTCAACATGGCGGTCATGGGGGGAGCGTCGCTTCTCAACCTCAACCGCTGCGAGACCGTATTCACCAGGTGCCGGGCGTTCCTGGAGGGCAGCTTCCTCGGAGGGCAGTACAAACTCGTGGTGCTTACCGCGGCGGCCTGCCTTACGGTGCTGTTCATGTCGCTGTTCCTGCGCACCCGCCTCGGCATGGCCGTCCGGGCGACGGGAAACAACCCCGACATGGTCCGCTCGTCGTCCATCGACCCCTCGGCAACAACGATAATAGGGCTGTGTATCGCCAATTCGTTCACAGCCCTTTCCGGCTGTCTGCTCTCGCAGATGAACAGGTCGGTCACCGTGGACATAGGCTCCGGCGTGGTGACCATCGCCCTGGCCTCGCTGCTTATAGGCGGGGTCTTCATACCGCGCGGCCGCATCCCGTGGAGGGCGGCCGGCTGCGTGCTGGGCGCGGTCATATTCAGGATCGTTTACGCCGTCGCCCTCCGTTTCAACATGCCCGCGTTCATGCTGAAGCTGATCTCCTCGGTCATAGTCGTGCTTGCCATCTTCCTGCCTTACCTCAAGACAGTGTATCCTTCTATAAGAAAGCGGTTCTCGCGCCGCTCCGGAAGGCAGGCTTAAGATGCTGTACGTCAACGATGTAAGCGTGACTTTCAACCGTGGCACCCCCGACTGCGCTCTGGCGCTTGACAGGGTGACGCTCCATCTGCCGGCGGGCGATTTCGTCACCGTCATAGGCAGCAACGGCGCCGGCAAATCGACCCTGCTCAATGTCATCTGCGGCACGGCCGAGCCCGACAGCGGAACGATAGTGCTTGCCGGAAGCGATATAACGGCCGTCCCGCCGCACGTCCGCGCGAGGCAGATCGGCCGCCTGTTCCAGGATCCTATGAAGGGCACCGCTCCCGGCATGACCATCGAGGAGAACATGGCCCTTGCGGCCGGCCTCGGAGGCTGGTTCTCCGCCATCCGCAGACAGGACAGGGAGCTGTTCCGCGAGCGGCTCTCGCGCCTCGGCATGGGGCTCGAGGACCGTTTGCGCAGCCCGGTGGGCTCGCTCTCCGGCGGCCAGCGCCAGGCTCTCACCCTTATGATGGCGACGTTCAACCCGCCGAAGCTGCTTCTGCTCGACGAGCACACGGCCGCCCTGGACCCCGCCACCGCCGAGAAGGTGCTGGATATCACGAGGCGGATGATCTCCGAGAACAGCCTGACCTGCCTCATGATCACCCACAACATGCGCGACGCGCTGGATCTGGGCAACCGGACAATAATGATGGACCGCGGCCGCGTCATCTACGACGCGGCCGGCGACGAGCGCGCGTCCCTCACCGTCGCTGACCTGACCGAGCGGTTCCGCGAGGCCGCCGGCAGGGAGATGGCCGTCGACAGGATCATGCTCGAAAGGTAGGCCGCATCGGCCGCAACTGACTGCATGACGGTTCGCCCCCGGCGCCGTTAACGGCGCCGGGGGCGAACCGTCTTTATCGGCGGGTGCCGCCGCGGGAAGATGCAGACCTCTCCGGTTTTTTCAGGCCTATTGACAAATGTGCTAGAAAAATTGTATTATATAGGGCGGAGATGATCATCGGGATAATCTAAACGGACTATCCTGCAGTCAATTCGTTTTTCCATTGCTCGTTCAGAAGTCCGACTCCGACTGCATACTGCCGAAAAAAACAAAGAAAGGATTTGTCAGAATGAAAACAGCAAAAAAGTTTATGGCCATACTGATAAACGTTTCCTTATTGCTTTCGCTTTTTCTGCCTATGGGAGGTTTCGCATCGTCAAAGCCAGATGACCGCGAGTGGTTGAACGAGGTGATCTCCGAAGAGGAATTTGAATCCGCGGGATATACCGAACGCATGTACGGACTTGAGCCTGACATGAGTTCATTGATCTTCAGGACTGTATCGGGATCATTTGTTCTGAGATCGTTCGGGTATCCTGTGAAGTATCTCGATTCTGACGGTAATATTAGAGATATCTCCCTGAGGATAGAAAAAACGCAGGAAGGATTCAGAGAATCGAGTCATCCAATGCATATCTGCTTCGGATCGTTCCTTGATGAAGGCTATTCGATCTCATTCAACGACACATCCGTTTCCGTTATTCCAGGCAACGTTCCCGGTGAAATCGCGGGCGTTCTTTCTGAGGATCTGAAAAGCGTTGTTTACTCGGGGAACGGTTCAGTATCATATGAATACGGCATCTCGCATTCCGGGGTAAAAGAAAATATCATATTAAGCGAGTACACCGGGATCTCCACGTTTTCCTTTGAAATCATTACGAACGGTCTCGTCATAACATGTGCGGAAGAAGACGTACTGCTGGAGACCTTGTCGGGTCAATGCGTCGGAAACATTGATGACATCCTGGTTTATTCTCTTGACGGCTCTGAAAGCCGTGTCGGTTCGATTTCGGTAGAGGAGATCATTCCTGAGCAGAAGTATACGGTAACTATAACCGTACCTGTGGATTATCTGACTGCCGAAACAACGTCATACCCTGTCGTAATAGACCCGTCGATCAATATACAGTACAATGATCCTTCCGATGCAGGAGCCATAGAAGACGTAACGGTATACAGCAACACATCATCGTCGGGCTCATCCGGCTCATTGTTTGCCGGCCTTCATTCAAGTTACGGCATATGCAGGACCCTCATGAGGTTTCCAACTTTTGATTCAACCGTAACCTCTCTCCATCTTGATCCGGAATGCATTGCTCTGGCATATGTTGAACTGAGGGACGTAATCTGCGATCAGACGCCTCTTACAGTTTACTGCCACAGATATACCGGAAACTCTTGGCAGGAGTCCGGGAATCCGTCCTGGAGTTCTCTCGGCTCATCGTTTGTCGGGCAGCTGCTTGACCAGCGAGAAGTAAGTTACGGATACGGGCATCAATCCGGAAGCGGAGCTAATCACCGGTATCGCTTTAACATTACCGACACTGTAAGGAGTTGGGCAGGGTCCGCCGGGGAAGCCGCAAAGGGTCTAGTCTTTAAGGCTTCTGATTCATTTGAAACGGGCAATACATATTACAGAAAGACGTTTGCCTCATACAACAGGGCATCATACAAACCTAGTCTGACAGTCATATACAACAACAGGTACCTGGTCTCGACCAATGATCTGGCATGCTACTCCGACACGACCAGCCTGCAATACAGTTGTAACTGTTATGGATATGCTATGCGGCTTAACTTCCTCCTAGAATGTGAGTTGGAGCAGCCAAATTTTCATCTTCCTGGGGAAATCTGGGACAAAAGCATTATACCTCAACCAGCTGATGGATATAGCATTATCTACTATAATGGGCAATTACAGAACAACAACAACTTGGAGCACTATTATAGTTCAGTTTTGTATGAACATGATTCCGATTCTTATCGAGTTCCGCAGTTGCTTGAGTTTATTGAACTGGACTGCGAAACACTGGGAGTCGAGTATTACGGCGCGGTCAAGTATTCAACCGCATCACAAATTCCAAGTGCGACAGAATTCGCCGACAGAAGGCTGATTCTTCTAATTGCGACTAAATTTGGTTTTCATTTTTACATACAGAATGAGGATGATTCATGGTCGCACAAACCCGGAGCTTCTGCTGCAACATGTAATTGTAGTTGCACTCCTAGCATCACTTTAACTAATGAGACTATTCTTGACCATATCGTTGAACCCCCATATTCTCTGCAAGACGGTTTTGACTACTCGTTTTATTATGTGGGAATCCCTGCCGCTCTAGATACATATATCACGGGAGACAGCTTTTTAAGAGATACTCCGGGGAATCCGTTTTCCACACTGGACGGAGCCGGAAGCAATACGAACAATTCAAAGCATTTGAGCGCGGCATCCTTTACCGGCAAAATCGATTTCAAGGGGGACATCGATTATTATTCTTTGAATTATAAAACGACAGGGTACAGAACAATAACCATTAACACATTGAATTCATCGAATAATCAGCCCAAGATCTTCCCGCTCGTGCTCGAGATTAGAGACTCGTCGGATACGGTCGTGTCGACATGCACTGTGAGCAACGGATCAGGAAGTGTTTCTTATCAGTTCACGGCAAACAATCTGTACTATTTTAAGATCTATTCACCCAATCAGACTGTAGTCGATTTTTACAGGCAATACTCGGTCCAGATATCATAAAAACAGCACTGCCGACAAAAAGGATTATGAAACAACCGATCGAACTCATATGTGAAAGGTCCGGCTGATTATGAAAAAAGTTAAGTATTATATATCGCTGACGTTAGTTTTGATAATGATCTTCTCCGTCTTCTCGGGTTGCAACAGTACCGCTCCGGGCGAAACCACAGCTGACGGCCGCGGCACGAACGGGACAGGCACAACGTCTGCGACTTCCGATCCGGCTGACACCGGCACTGTCCAGGTCACGGGAGAACAGGACACCGGTACGGGAGGACCGGACACGGGCGAGCAGACGGAGCCTCCCGTTCAGGCGAAGAGAGACAGCTGGGACGCGGACTATCTGCTGGAACTTCAGGACAGGGTCGAGGCTGACTACAGGAACCGCGGTGAGGTCAGCCGGGAGCTGGGAATCAGTCCGAACGAAGAATTCCTGAACAGGCGCTTTTACAACATGAACAGACTGGACATGATGCAGGTCCATGACGACATCAACCGCCTGACGATCAGATACCTGGAGCTCGAGCTTGACGATTCTTTGTTTCTTCCAGCTCCGGAAGGATGGACGAGTCTGACTGAAGAAATTATCTTTGTATACCCCGGTGCAGATGATAAGGGGGAAAAAGACGCCGTCCAAGGCTCCGTTGCTCCGGGAGATCCGGAGGCGGTGATCAGGCTGGAAGAATTCAAGGTATATTTTGGAGATTCTTTATCGCAATCCTACCGAGGACTTAACAACCCGGACCCCGCCAAATACAAGCATGAGTCTTCTCATCACTGTGTGACTCTGGAACTGAGATTAACGGGGGATCGCACGGAGAAGCAGCGGGAATACCAAAAAAAGATTATAAGATATGATGACTTTGATGAGATAACTCCAATTGAATTCCGCTTCCTGTTCGATGACTGTATGGTTTATCATACGTACTACCGGAATTATAAAATTCAAGAAGAGATCCCTTACGGCTTTTTTCTCTTTTATGACATGTATAAGCTTAATTTGTACGGCGGGTTCCTTTTGAGAGCTTATTTGTTAAAAGAAGTCTACGGAGCTCCGGACGAAAACGGCAGGTATGGTCTTCCGCAAAAAGAGGATGTCGCATCATTCAATTAAAAAGAAAGATATCCCGGCGACGAGTGGCAGCACCCGAAACCGGACGTGCTCGATTGATTCATAGACCGTTCCGCCCGGGCGTCCGCCCGGGCGGAACGGTCTATGCGGGCGTTGGCGGATTATGAGAATAAGCCTTCCCTCACTTATATGTATTCCGCCGCGGTCTCCCGCCGGCAGCAACACAATATCACGAAAACCGGGAATGCCCAGAGAGAATAACTGGAAAGATCAGATATATAAAAGACAGTTATCGGCTTGTAACTTTGGGGGAGGTCGTCTCACGTAAAAATAACGAATTCCGTGATTGCAATCACGCTTTTCTTAAAAATCACGTGATTTTACTTGACAATACACACCGTGAAGGCTATAATATCGTAGCAAAGGACGGTGATGAATATGAAACGATACGCAATGAATGATCTGCAAAACTGGAAAGAATCAAAAAGGAGAAAACCTCTTGTTTTACTTGGGGCAAGGCAGGTCGGGAAGACCTGGATCCTTGAGGAATTCGGGAAATCTTTTCCCGACGGCTTCGTGAAAATAAACTTTGATAAGCAGCCGGAACTCCATCAGTTTTTTCAGACCACAAAAGATGTCAGACGCATCATCCAGACCCTTTCTATTGCCGTCGGTAAACCGATTACAAAAAACACTCTTATCATTTTCGATGAAATACAGGAATGTGAAGAGGCGCTCAATTCTCTGAAATACTTTTGCGAGGACGCGCCCGAGTATTATATCGCAAGCGCCGGATCTCTTCTCGGCCTGATGCTTGCCAAGGGATTCCCGGTCGGCAAGGTGGATTTTCTCAGAATGGGCCCGATGTCTTTCGAGGAATTTCTTGAAGCAAACGGAGATCACAATCTTGTCGGGTATTTAAAGGGGATTGACGCCATATCTGCAGTTCCGGAAATGTTTTCAGGACCGCTGACGGAAAAGCTGAAAATGTATTTTGTTGTCGGCGGAATGCCGGAAGCGGTAAAGGTCTGGACGGAAGAAGGAGATATCCGTGAAGTCGACAAGATCCAGAGTGAGATACTTGATGCATACGAGTACGATTTCGCCAAACACGCCGATCCGATCGACGTACCGAAAATTCGAATGATCTGGAACTCGCTTCCTTCTCAACTTGCCAGGGAAAACAAAAAATTCCTTTACAGCGTCGTTAAAAAGAGTGCCCGTGCGAGAGAATATGAAAACGCTCTGAACTGGCTGGTCAACGCCGATCTTGTAAAAAAAGTCCCGCGCGTGACCAAGCCCGGTATTCCGCTGTCGGCTTATGAAGATCCGGAGGCTTTTAAGATCTATATGGGTGACGTAGGTCTTCTGCGCAGACATTCACGTCTGTCCAGTTCCACTTTCAGCGAAGAGAACAGACTGTTTGAGGAATTCAAAGGCGCACTCACGGAAAACTATGTTTTGGAAAGCCTTTTGAACATACCTGACGTCAGCCTGTACTACTGGTCCGATACTCCGTATGAAGTTGATTTCATCATCCAGCTTGAAAATGACGTCTTCCCGGTAGAAGCAAAATCGGGAAAGAACATAAAAGCGGCAAGTATAAAGAATTATGCCAGAGTATATAGTGAACAGACAAAACTATGTGTCCGCCTGTCAATGAGGAATCTATCGTATGACGGGAATTTGCTGAACATACCTTTGTACCTTGCAGATGAAATCGGGCGAATAATTGCTTTAGCATTAAAGCGGTAAAAGCAGCAGCTGCGATGGAAAGCTGTTGACTTTTTTACCGGGGGGGGTATAATTATACTGTAAAGGTATAATTTCCGGCGGAGGAGAAAAAATGAGATATTTGAAACGAATAGTTGTTGCGCTGCTGCTTGCGGCCGTGCTGCTCCTGGCCGCCTGCGCCGACCCCGCGGCTCCGGTTCCGGCCGGACCTGAGAACAACGAGGGCGCAGTTCCGTCGACGGTCTCCGCGACAGAGCCCGAGACCGATGCCGCGTCGCTGGTTATACCGGAGGTATCGACGGAGGACACTAACCTGCCGGAAACAGAACCGGCAACAGAACCTGTGACCGAGCCTGTAACGGAGCCTGAGACCGACCCCGTAACAGAACCTGTAACCGAGCCCGTGACCGATCCGGGGATCGGACCTTTCGATCCGGGCCTCAACGGCCAGATCAGGCTCATGCTCGAAGGGAGCATAAACTACACGAAAGCGCTTCAGTCCGACGGATCGTCGGGGCTCCTCTCGAGGGAGATCTACGCCGGCGTCAGGCGCGCGGAGGCGCAGAGCGGAACGGCGGTGGAGCTGTGCTACGCCGCGTCGGGCAGGAATGTCATCGGGACGGTCCGCGTCGAGTCCATAGCCGGCGATCTGTCGGCGGACATCGCCGTGTGCGGCCTGCCGGTGGAGCAGCTCTGCATCGACGGACTGTTCAGGGATCTGAAGAAGCAGCCCGGCATCGACACGGGCGCGCCGTACTGGTCCGCGGGCATAAACTCCAATCTGGAGATAAACGGCCGCCTGTACGGCATAGCCGGCGAGGCCGACCCGTCCGTCCTCGGCTATTCGAGGGTCATCTTCTTCAACGAGGCACTTGCGACCTCTTACGGCATCGATCCCGGGGCGGTCTACTCACAGGTGAGAGCCGGCGGATTCACGATGAGCCGTCTTATCGAGCTCTGCAGGGACGTCTATTCGGGCAGCGACTGGCCTACCCTCGACGACACGTACGGCCTTGGCATCGACACGACGAACGTCCAGGCGTACTACACCTCGTTTGCCATCGATGTGATCGGCAACGCGGACGGAAAGCTCGAGCTCGTATACTCCTCCATCAGGTCCGAGGCGCTGTCGGAGATGATCTCCGCCGTCAACCGGGGCAAGGGAGTCGCCGTCAATCTTCCGGTGAGCAAGGCCCGCAGCAAGTTTGCGGGAGGAACTCTCTGCATGCTCATGGCGCATTCCGGCTATGCCCTCGAGAACGATCTGTCCTCGCTCGGCGGAAAATACGGGGTCATACCGTATCCCAAGCTCGACGACAGCCAGGCACAGTACGCCACTTATACCGCGTCATACGCGGTCTTTGCGATCCCCGTGGCCGTAACGGACGACAGAGCCGCCCTGGCCGCTTCGGTGCTCGGGATCATGGCCGCCGATTCGCACTCCGTGACAAGGCCCGCCTTCGTTTCGGCGGTGCTTCCGGCGGGCGCCGGCGCCGACCGCGCGGAGATCTTTGAGGGGATACTCGACAGGCTCTCGACCGGAAGGCACGTCCTATACGGAGGCATAGGCTCCTCATCGAACTTCTACTCGGATGCGGCAATGAAGAACTATGTCCCGAACAGCGACAGCACGTTCAGAGACCTGATCCTGTCGGTCTACAATAAGTCGATCGGGAAGAGCCTCGAACAGTTCAACGCAAGCCTCTACTGATATCCGTCCGGACAGGGCGGTATAAAACGCATCCGCCGCGGCCGGAAGGCCGCGGCGGATGCGTTTTATGCGCCTGTCTCAGACAGTCTCCACCTTGATGGTGTTGGTCGTGCCGGACATGCGGACGGTGTCGCCGTAGGCGATGACGATACGGTCGCCCTTCCGGACGTAACCGGCCGCCAGGGCGCAGTCCGCGGCGTGAGCGAGCATGCTCTCGGGGCTGTCCTGATAGAGGGCGGACGCGGGATACACGCCCCGCACCAGGCTCATCTGGTGGAAGGTCCGGATATTGGGCGTGGCGCAGATGATCGGCGCGTCGGGGTTGAACTTTGAGCAGGTCTGGGCCGTAAGGCCGGACTCCGTCATGGCTATGATCGCGGTGGCCTTGATGTCGTTGGCTGTGGTCGCGGCCGCGTCGCACACGGCCTCGGTGACGCTGGAGTGGTCGGCCGGAGCGCGGGCCGGGCCCCGCCCGAGCTTCAGCATGTCCTGCTCGGCCTGGATCACGATGTCGCTCATGACCTCGACGACGCGGACGGGGTAGTCGCCCACGGTGGTCTCGCCGGAGAGCATGACCGCCGACGTCCCGTCGAAGACGGCGTTGGCAACGTCCGTTATCTCGGCCCTCGTGGGCATGTAGTTGTAGCCCATCGACTCGAGCATCTGCGTGGCCGTAATGACGGGCTTGCCGGCCAGGTTGCACTTGCGTATGAACTCCTTCTGGATGCCGGGGAGCAGGCGGAAGTCTATCTCGACGCCCATGTCGCCCCTGGCGACCATTATGCCGTCCGACTCCGCCAGGATCGAGTCGAAGTTCTCGACGCCCTCCATGTTCTCGATCTTGGAGATGATCTTTATACCGGCGCCGCCGTTGGCCCTGAGGAACTCCCTCAGCTGCCGCACGTCGTCGACCGATCTTACGAACGAGGCGGCCACGTAATCGACTTTGTTCTCGATCCCGAACAGAAGATCGCTCTTGTCGTTCTCGGACAGGAAATCCACGTCCAGATGCAGCATGGGGACGTTGAGGGCCTTGTGCGTCGATATGACGCCTCCGTCGTTTATCCTGCAGACAAGGTCGGTCTCGTTGCGCTCCGTGACGGTGAGGTCGATGTTTCCGTCGTCGATCTTGATGTTCTGGCCGACTCTTATGTCGTGCCGCATGAGGTCCGGAAAGTTGACCTGGGCGATCTGCGAGTTGCCGAGGACGGGCCTCGACGTGATGGTGAACGTGTCGCCGGTGCGGAGAGTGGCCTTGCCGTTCTCGATCTCGCAGAGGCGGATCTCGGGCCCCTTGGTGTCCAGCAGCACGGCCGCGCCGAGGCCCAGCCGGTCGCGAACGGCGCGGAAGGTCTCGATCATCTTAAGATGGCTCTCGTGCGAGCCGTGCGAGAAGTTGAAGCGGGCGACGTTCATGCCCGCGAGGAGCATTTTCTCCAGCACTTCCTCCGTCGAAGAGGCCGGGCCGAGCGTGCAGATTATCTTGGCTTTTCTCATATGATCCTCCTGTAAAGGATAATAGCTGTTGAGTCCGGGAGTGTTTCGTATCTCCGCCGGCGGCACGGCTCCGTGCGGATGCCCTCCGCGTACGGGCGTTGACGCGCGCGGGGAGGACGGCTCAGTACCATTCCGCGAGAGCGATGCTCATCGGCGCAAGGCTGAAACTGTTCCCCGGGTGCACGGGGACCGGCTCGAGCCGGCGGGCGCCGTCTATGACCTTCAGCGATCTGATCCCCGGCCCGGTCTGCCCGGCCGCGGCGGCGATATCCAGGTCCACGATGAGCGGACGGTCCGTGCGGTTGCATATGAGCACCCGGTTCTGCGAGGCCACGGCGCCGACGGCGTCGCCGGCCGACGAGAGCACCCGCAGGCCGTCGGTATAGAGCTCGCCGTACGCCTTCATAACGTAGTAGGCGGGCAGCGGCCGGTCGCGCCTCACAGCGTCGAACAGGCCCGCGTAGCCGCCGTTGAAGGAGCCGGTGTAATAGTTCATCATGTCGACCTTCTCTTCGGCCATGGAGCAGATCATAGAGGCGACGAGCTGCGCGTCCTCGAGCGTACCCCTTCTGTGCGGGCCGCGGTTCCACTCGTTGAATATGCTCTCGGTCGCGGTGAGGCCGTGCCGGTCGAGGCTCTCGCGGCAGTAACGCGCAAAGATCACGGTCGACTCGCGGTCGGCGTAGCTGTGCCAGGACAGGAAGTCGAGCGGAGCGCGCGTCTGCGGGGCCGTTATGTATTCGAGGAACTCCTCGAAGAACTCGACGAAATAGGAATACCTTGCCGAAACCTTTGCGCAGGGGTCGGCCGCGGTCTCGGCGACGCTGTAGAAGCCGCAACTGCCGTAGCCGCCTATCTTCAGCTCGGGGAAGCAGGACTTGAGGTGGTTCGCGGCGACGCGGTACAGCTCGAAGAACTGCTCCCTGGTGCCCCGCCACTGCGGGTTGTGAGCGATGTCCGGCTCGTTGTCAGGCTCGTTCCAGATCTCCCAGTATTCAATGCCCATGTGGAAGCCGTCCGCCCAGCCCCCGTTGTAGTGCCTTATGATGTGCTCGCAGATGCGGGCCCACTTGGCGGGGTCCTTCGGCGGATAGATGCGGTAGACCGGCCCGTCCATGCTGTCGTAGGCGTTCTCTATAGATACGCCGAGGCGGTAGAAGGGCCTGGCGCCGTTCTCGACGATGGAGCAGAGCAGCCTGTCCGTCTCGAAGAACAGGTAGTTCGAGGGATCGTTCTCGTCGGCGTCAAAGTCCGGGAAGATGTTGGGGATGTCGACGTACCTCGTGCCGCCGTAGTAGCCCAGCGTGTCGTGCAGGCGGACGTAGGGGATGCCGGCGTCGCGCAGAAAGTGCATCCACCGGTCCGAGCCGGCCAGGAACGGCGCGTTGTTTATGCCGTGGAGGGGCTTGAGCGGCCCCAGGACGGACGAGGGATCGACCGATACGCGGACGTGTGCCGGCGGCTCGCGGCGCGCGAAGGCGCCCGCCAGCCTGCCGCCCGTCGCGCGGTAGGAGCCGCCGAACGGATCGAAGCAGATAAGGCGGAGCCTGTCCATGTCCGGCCTGCCGCTGCCGTCCAGCACGTCCGGATCGGCGGCCACGTCGGCTATCTCCCCCGTGAGCAGGCCGCTGTCACTGTCGTAGGATACGAGCCTGCACTCGTAGACGAGCGGGAACTCGGCAAAGCGCGGGGCGTACACGGTCCCGCACGGGACGGCGTGAAGGCCGGCCTCTGCCACCTTGTCCGGGGAACCGGAGGCGGAAACGCAGCCCAGATAATCCGCGGCGTAAAGCGTGGCGTCCGTGGCAGGGCTGACGGAGAAGACGCCGGTGCGCAGTATGTTCTCCGTCGTAACGTGTCCGGCGGAGAGGCAGATCCCTACGGTGTTATCGCCGGTCGCGCCGCCCCAGGCGGCGGTCATGGCGTCGGGTCGCCCGTCCGCGCAGTAGGTGCCTATGACCAGCACGGGCATGGGCGCTATCCAGGTCTTCGGGCCGAAGCTCTTGAATTCGGACATGAAACAGCCTCCGTTACAGAAGTCGTGTCTTTTCTGCGGCGCCGGGCCTCACGGGCGCTCGCCGGGCCTCAGGGGCGCTCAGTACTCGCCCTTGACGAAGGTCACCGTGTCGGACGAGACGCCGTCTTTGTACTCGATCGAGACGTCGGCGGACCACAGCGGGTTGGCGACGAGCTTGCCGGCGGAGTCGCGGTAGCAGCGGGGGACGTAATCGTCCCTGAAGCGGTAGCTGTAATTGATAGCATAAGAGCTGTCGTGGCAGGTGCTCCTGGAGTTGAGCCAGCTGTCAAAGACGGCGTGGCGCGAGTCCTCGGTCGGAGCCGAGGTGTCGGTGTGCCACTTGGAGTCGTGGCCGACGGCAAAGAAGAGGTCGTCGCCGAGGTATATGAACGTGTGGAGGTTGCAGAAGAAGATGTCGCCCGGCATCACGCGGCCGCGCCTGAAGAGCTGGTCGAAGGTGTGCGCTCCGTTATCCCAGGAGTAGAAGGTGCCGACGCAGGCGGCGTACTTGCCGACGGAGGAGAGGTTGGAGATGCCTCCGCTCGAGTTGCCGTACATATGCGCGCCGCTGGAGAGGCCGAGGTCGATGAGCACCCAGCCCTGGCCCATGGCGCAGTTGCCGCCGCATTTCTTCGAGCGGACCATGGTGTCGAAGGTGCCGTTCTGCGGGACGTATTTGCTGTTGTTGGAGTATACCCATTTCTCGCCGCGGGCAATGCCGGCCTGGAGCTGGTCCTCGTAATACATGCAGCAGGAGAGCAGGGCCAGGACGCCCGGGTTGACGGAATCGAGCAGGGCGTCGGAGAGGCGGCCCGCCGCGTAGTTGTTATAGCGGAAGACGGTGTAGGCGTCGTCGGTCTTGCGGACCAGCGTGTCGGTGAGCGATGCGCAGGGCTCGAGCAGCGCCATGAGGGCGTCGACGGCCGAGGCCGAATAGACCGTATAGGCGGCCAGCACCTTGGTCCCCGTCACCTGGACGGCATACTCGTTCTTTGCAAGGGCCGCGGCTCCGCTGTAATAGGCCAGCGATTCCTGCCTGCCGGTCTTTCCTATCTGGATCTCGCAATCGGCCGCGGGCGAGGACGCCGTGTTGACGGGCAGCGTGCAGCCCGCGCTGTCCATGACCCAGTCGTTGACCCTGGCGGCCAGCTTCATATTCTCGTCCGACCCGTCGGGGACGACTATGACGAAGTCCGACAGCGGCCTGCCGCCTATGGTGAAGTTCTCCGCCGGATAGACGAAGACGTCGTAGACCGACTCGGGCAGGGTCAGCACCGCGCGGCCGTCCTTCTCGGTCAGCTTCGAGGAAAGATACTCGACGGCGCGCATGAAGCCGGCCTCGGAGCCGGAATATATGCCGAGCTTCTTTCCGCTCACGGCGATCACATAGTCCTTGGGCGCGCGGAGCAGCGGCTCTATCTCGGCGCTGAGCGCGCGGTTGGTCGGACCTATGACGATCTCGACCGCGTCCGGGTCCTCGGAGGTACCCTCGGTCATGAAGTCGTCGACGAGCTTGAGGCCGGTATAGGACCCGGCGCCGAGCGCCATGAACAGCTTGACGGCCGCGGCTCCCTCGCCGTTGCCGTAATGCTCGGGCATCACGATCTTGCACGGTGATTTCCCGTTCTCGGCGATGACGAACTCGACCTCGGGGGCCGGAGCCGTCTCCGCGTCCGCGGTGGTCTGCTCGCCCGTGCCGGACGCGCAACCGGCCAGCGCCATGGCCGCCAGGACCAGCAGCGCGGCGATACGTGTGAAGCGGTTGAAGTGTTTCATCTGTAATCCTCCGAATTCCGAAACGCCTATATCATCCAGATCGGAACGATCAGGTTGTTTCTGTCAAAGGCACTGAAACGGTCCGCCATGCAGAGGACCGCCCCGGTGCCGAGTTTGAGAGGGCTTTTGTCTATCACGCCGAAAACCCGGGTCAGGCGTCTGTCCGGCACGGCGGTCTTTTTTATCTCCAGCGGGCAGAGCATGCCGTCGCCTTCGATCACCGCGTCGATCTCCTTGGCGTCCCTGTCGCGATAGAAGTAGAGAAAGGGTTCAAGTCCCGCGTTCTGATAGCTCTTCATGATCTCCGACAGGGCGAAGTTTTCAAGCAGCGCACCGCTCATCGCTCCGCTTTCGGCCACCTCCGGAGAAGACCAGCGGGTCAGATAGCAGACGAGCCCGGTGTCGTAGAAATACACCTTCGGAGTCCTGATCGTGCGTTTCAGCACGTTGTCGGAATAGGGGTGCAGCAGGAAGATGACGCCCAGCGTTTCCAGGATGTTGACCCAGGCTTTCGAGGTCTTGATGTCTATATCGGCGTCTTCCGCAAGCGCATTATAATTCAGGAGCTGTGAGCAGCGGGCGGCGACGGAGGTGACGAAACGGGTGAATTTCAAGGCGTCGACGCTTCCCGAAAGATCCCGGACGTCGCGCTCCACGTAGGTGGAGAGATAGGACGAATAGAAGATGTTCCGGTCCGGCGTCTGTCCGCCGACTAGTCCCGGCATGCAGCCCTTCCACAGGCGGGCGAAAAGTTCCGGCGCGGCGACCGGCCGGAGCCTGTCCGACTCCGCCAGCAGTCGGTCCGGATCCGTCGTAAATGGCGCACACGGCGCTCCCGTGATCTCCCGCTGGGAAAGAGGAGACATCTGAAGCAGCGCGACGCGGCCCGCCAGCGATTCCCGCACGCCGCGCATGAGGCGGAAGATCTGCGATCCGGTCAGCCAGAAATCGCCGGGACCGTGATGCTCGTCAATATGTATTTTGATGTAAGCGAACAGTTCGGGAGCGAACTGTACCTCGTCGATGAGCACGGGCGGTCTGTGAAGCTGGAGAAACATGGCCGGGTCGTTCTTAGCCATATCCCGCTCGGAAAGGTCGTCCAGCGTGACATACTTCCGCCCGATGCCCTCCTTATCGGCGAGGGAACGCAGCATGGTCGTTTTGCCCGCCTGCCGCGGCCCGGTCAGCAGGATGGCTGAGAACGACTTGCTGAGTTCGAGGATGCGGGATTCCAAGTGTCGGCTGATGTATTCCATGCGGCTCACCTTTTTCGGCAGATTTTGACTCTGACCATATTATAGCCGAAAAACGAAATATGGTCAACAGGAAACCGGGAGTTTTTCTGGTGTTTTGCGCAGATACGCGCAGTATGAATTATTCAAGGGGCCTTAATTGGTATCATTCTCTTCGTCGGGAAGATAGGGATAATAGTAGAACTCGACATCAAGCTGCTCAAGGCCGTACCGGTCGAGCAGGTCTTTGCGCAGATATATGTACGCAAGGTTAGAATCGCTGTCTCCGTAATGAAAGCATTTGAAAATACTGACACCCGGTGCTTCGATCTTATAAACCGGAACATAGTCCTCCAGCGGGACGTCCTTGCCGTAGATCGTTTTAAGATCGACTCGGCCGAGCAGAACGTCCGGCAGTCCTTTTTCTCTCAGCATGTCAAAGACAGCTTCGTTGTCTGCCGCGGTCGCTCTGCGGTGAATATAATACGTATCGGTATCGCTGCCGGAGTTGAAATTTGCGATTATATTTCTGTCGAAGTAGGGCATCAGCTCCCCGGAAAACCAGTTCTGGTTTACATTGTCTTCCGGATAGCGCTCCGAGACCATATAACTCCCGTCGGAGTATTCCGACCAGGTGGTGACGATGTATAGATCGGCCAGCCCGCTCTCTTTCAGAAACTTCTGACCGTCCCTGGACCAGAAATAGGGCGATTTAATATCGTTGACCGAAGCCGCGGCGGTCCATACGGCAGGCACGATCAGCGCGGAAACAAGCAGTAGCTTTACTGCGATCAAAACACTTCGGGGCAGCTTCTTTTTCCATTGCCCCGGTTCAGGCCCCGGATCCGACCCTGAATCCGATTCCGGATCCGTCCCTGAATCCGGCACGGGATTGATCCAGAAATAGAACAGCAGAAGACAGAAAAACAAACCTATGTGATGAGAATAGGCATATACTACGATGAAGAATGCCGAGAGCATTAAATACGGGAGAAGAAAGAACTTCGCGTTGCGTCTGCGAGACGTTAAAATGACCGTCAGAAGAATCGACAGGCCGACGGTCACGCAGGAGACAAGTTCGGCTGTGCCGTACGACGCGGTCTTAAAAAACGAGATGGGAGAGACTGCGGTAATGACTGTTGTCAGGCAGGAATCCGCCAGGGCGCCGAAAAAGCAGTAAATGATCTGTCCGGCCACAAAAGTCCTGTCGAGATTGTGAGTCGCCGCAAGCGTATCCTCCCTCGGCAGCATGACCAGGATCAGCCCTACGGCTGCAACCAGCAGACAGGCAAGCGGAATGACGCGCCGGTCCCTGAGAACCGCGGCGCTGAACGGTCGGCCGTACCCGATCAGGATCTCCGAGACCCATGCCGCGGCTATGCCTCCGGCAATAATGATGCCGTAGGCGCTGGTGCAGCACAGGAAGAAAAGAATGAGAACGTATTGCCACGGCCGGCTGTCCTTCTTATCAAAGTACAGGGCGGCCAGGACGACGGCCAGGACCATATAGCCGTACGGCCTCGATACGACGCCGTACTGGTAGAATATCCAGTAGTTGAACGGGAGCAGCAGCCTTGCCGCCCTGGGGAAGGGCGACCTGAACAGTATCAGCAGGACCGCCGCGAAGGTCGGGATCGACGAGAGGATCTTTATGCTTGGTTCATACGGTAGCCCGAGTTTTGCGGGAATGAAAAGGATCAGATGCCAGAGCTGAGGATGGCCTTCATAATGAGGCCTTTCAAACAGAATATCCCACAGTGAAGCCGAGCGGGCTATCTGCCACGCCTGCGCTTCATCGTACCACGGCTCGTGAAAGACCGAGACGAGAATATACAGCGCCGCGAAGGCGGCAAAGACCGCCGCCTCGGGCCAAAGGGACGCCCTGCGGCGTTTATTCAGTTCCTGTTCCTGCAGGGTCGGTGCCGTCTTCGCGGTGTCCATCTGTGATATGTCTTCTTTCCAGTTCTTTCGCGGCCATAATGAATGTCAACGGCCTTGAATTCTCAACAATATATTATATCACAAAAGGCAAAGCAGTATCGCGGTTTTTTGCTTTTTCGGGGCGGGAAAGGATGTAACCGGCATACTAAAAAAACCGAGCAATGCGAAAACGCATCAAATTTCTTCATATTTTATGCATAATTTGAGCATGTATGTTGACAAACGGAGAAAAAAGTGATATCATTGAGATGTGTCAGAATCAAACGAGCAAAAAACTGTTCAGTCAGGATGATAATGAAAAGAATCAGAGGTGTCAGAAATGATTACTTACGTCGAATTAAAGAATTTCAAGTCTTTTAAGAATACAAGATTTGATTTCAGAAAAGGGAAAAAAACATATAAAAAGTTTGTTGCGGTTTACGGCGAGAACGGAAGCGGAAAATCAAATTTTGTTGACAGTCTGAGCTTTTTGCGCCTGTCGCTTGAGTCGTTTCATATGGTGGCTCTGCAGCAAATGCAAAAGGCCGAATCTTTGCCCGAGACATTGCTTGAATCAGCGGCAAACGGTAATCTGCCATCGTTTTCAAACGTTATGGCATATCACAGAATGATAGACTGTAAAGAGCCGACGACCATAGAACTGGGTTTCTTATTCAATAATCATCCGGGGTGCTATTCTTTCACGATGGCAGACAGTATAATCGGTGAGAAACTGTATTATTTCACAGGGAAGCAAAGCGGGGTCGTTTTCGATCTTTCTTTTCATGACGGAGAGATTGATAAATCGTTCTGCGGCAACTTCTTTAAAACAAAGGAAGCAGAACGCGAACTATCAACTCTGATTGATCAGTATTGGGGAAAACATTCTCTTCTGAGTATTCTCAACAATGAGCGTGAAAGCAAGAATGCCGAATATATAAAAAACAACTATCTGTCCTACGTGTTTGAACCGATCAACATGATTCTGTTGCTGACAGCAAAGCATTCGACAGGTTCTTTCAAAGGTCAGAATGCAAATGTGAATTATCCTGGAGTAATTGATAATCCTCTTGAAGGACTGATAGCTGTCAAACATGAGGATGCGTTAAATCAAACCGAACGTATTTTGAACGGCTTCTTTACTCAGGCTTATTCTGATATGAAGCGGGTCTATTATAAAAAAACTCCTGAAGGTCCAAATCTGCATTACAGATTGTTCACTGATAAAATGATCGGAGGGAGGATCAGGAATCTAAGTTTTCAGGAGGAATCGGAAGGTACAAAACGGATCCTTTTTATGATCAACAACCTGTTGGGAGCCTGTCAGGGCGGAACTGTTGCTCTGGATGAAATTGACACGGGAATACACGATTTGCTTCTCAGAACCATGCTCGCGTCAATAGATGAATGGATCGACGGACAGCTGATCATTACCACACATAATACTTATTTATTGGAGACTCTGCGTCCGCAGTCGATCTACGTTATTAATTCTGACTACCTTGGAAACAAGGAAGTTCATTGTCTTGACGAATACGATATACATGGAACGAACAGCATCCGGCGCATGTATATCAAAGGCCTGTTCGGAGGTGTTCCGATCGTTGATGAGATCGAGTACGGAGAAATCGTTTCGGAGTTAAGGGAGGACGGCGTTAAGCAGGAGGTGGCTGGTTGAGGATCCCGGTTCCTGCTCAATACAAAAAAGCCGCTGTCATAGTGCACGGAAAATCGGAGCGGTTTCTTGCGAGCTATATCTATACGAATCTCCATCTGCCTGTAGTTATAATTGACAATAAAAGAGGAGAACGCAGTATTCAGATCAACGGCTTGCAAAAGTTGCTCGACCTTAGACCGTTTAACAGTCTCAGGAGCTTTGCCGAGGCTTACTCTGTGGAATACGACGCCGAGAGAAAGGCTTTGAAATCTTTCAAGTTGTTTATTATTATGGATACAGATGACTGTTCAGACAAAGCAAGGGAGGAATTTGTGTCAGGAAAAATGTTTGAGAACAGCTGCCTAAGAGAATATATCGTGCCTATTTTTAATTCACCCAACCTTGAGAACGTCATGATAAAAGCGGGAATCATGACGAAAAAGATTCCGGATTCTCAAAAGGGCAGGTTTTACAGCAAAGTGTTCCCGATCAATCAGGAGCCTTTTACCTGTGACACTCTTGAGCAGATCATGATCCTTTCGGACAAGCTCCGTAAAGTCAAAGAAACAAACCTGCTGGAATTCATAGATTACTGTTTATCGCTCATCGAACAGGTTTAGGGTGAAAAAACCCCCAACCTTGACAAAACGCCTGTAAAAAACAGACCGAATCGTTCAGGTTTGGCACAAAAAAAGGGGCAACTTGTATATTTTGGCAAAATGAACGCCGGAACAGAACCGGACCGGGACCGGACTATAACCGGAACAAAAACGGAACAAAACCGGACTATAACCGGAATAAGAATGTTTCAAAACCGGACTATAACCGGAACAAAGTGTTGACAGGCCGGGGCAAAAATGATATAATAACATCGCCAGATGAACGGAGGAACGAACTGCAATGAAACTGGACAAAGGTTTTGAGACCGAGGATCTTGAGTTCAGATCTACGCTGAGCGAACTGGACAAAGGCATACTCTCGCTTACCGCGATGCTTAATAAAAGCGGCAGGGGCAAGGTGATCTTCGGCGTCGGAGACTCCGGAGAGATCACTGGACTGGACGGAACTGTCGGACAGGAGACTCTGAGAAAGATCAGCGCAAGGATACATGAGACCGTCCGCCCCCAGATCGTACCGAAGATCGGTTTTGAATATTACGGGGAGAAGACCGTCGCGGTGATCGAGGCAGAGGGAAACAACAAGCCTTATTCGGCCGGCGGTGAATACAGGATCAGGGTGGGGAGCGAAAACGAAAAGATCCCGCCTGAACTCCTTGGCGAGCTATTTCTCTCGAACTCAACGATTCTCCTGGACAGCGTCGAATCATTCAGCCAGGATCTCACTTTTTCCGAACTCAAACAGCTGTACCTGATCAACGGTCTGACGATAGACGACGCGACGTTCGAGCGCAACACGGGGCTCCTCACAAGGAGCGGAAAGTACAACTTCCTGGCCGAGATCCTGTCGGACAGCAACAACTGTTCGATAAAAGTCGTCCGCTTCAACGGGACGGACAAGCAGGAGATGATCAGCCGGAACGAGTACGGCTACCACTGCCTGCTGCTTTCCATGAAACAGGTCTTCGATTACGTTGCCGCGCTGAACGAGGTGCGCGTGGATCTGAGCGGGGATATAAAAAGAAAGGAGACGAAGCTGTTCGATCAGGACTGCTTTGACGAGGCCTGGACGAACGCCTGTCTCCACAACAGGTGGATCAGGAACATCCCCCCGGCGGTCTATATATTCTCGGACCGGATCGAGATCGTTTCCTGCGGAGGCCTGCCGTATGACCTTACAAGAGAGGAGTTCTTTGCCGGGATCTCCCATCCGGTCAACGTGCAGCTGCAGAAGATCATGGGCCAGCTCGGCATGGTTGAGCAGACGGGGCACGGGGTCCCGAAGATAGTCAGCGTATACGGGACCGGCGCTTTTAACATCTCCGAGAACCACATAACGGTCACGATCCCCTTCGCCTTCGAGCCCAGTATGAACAGGGCGTCGTACGACGGACTGTCAAAGACACACGCCCAGGTGCTGAAGACGATCAGGAACAACCCGACCGTGAAGCTCGACGGGATCGTTAAAGCCTGCGGGCTCGGCAGGAGCCGTGTGTCCGAGATCATTTCCGATCTGAAGAACGCCGGCAAGCTCGTGCGCGTCGGCGGAAACCGCAACGGATACTGGAGCGTATGCTGCGTGAATTCCCAAAGTAAATTCCACAGTAGGAAAGCGGTGGAAATTACTATGAGAAATTCGTGGAAGTAAGATTGTGAAAAGCCAAAGACGGAGGAAAAACGGAGGAAAAACGGAGGAAAATCGAGGGTAAAAGTAAAAAAAGGTATGCCAAAAAAGCCTGAGAGTGTAATTTCCCAGACTAACTTCCACAGCAAGTGGAATTTACTTTAAGAAAAACGCTTCAGCAATTTTGAAGTTTGAATAACATCTTTTGGATGAACAAAAGAGATTCCCAACGCATGGGCAAGATCTTCCGCATAGGCGAACGTAAACATGTCATATGCGGTTTTCCCGTTGAATTGCTTTCTCTTTACGGCGTTAATGTGAGAGAATATGAGATTGACGTTTTCCTGAGTCCAGCCGTCAAAAGAGGTTCCGGATTCTGCAATACCCCTGAACAGGGTATGATTGTTTTCAACGTGCGGTTTCTGGTATGGGGCGTTCGGATCACAGAAAAACATTTTCGTTTCGGAGTTGCCGTCAAAATCGTTTTCAAAAGAAAAAACGTCGCTGAATTCTCCGCCGTTATCAGTCAAAAGAGCCGGGAAGACATCACCGAAACGGAATCTGGAGGAACTGAGTTTCATTTTCAGATTGCGGATTTTGCCGGCAGCTTCGGCAGCGGTTTTGTTGTCCAGCAGTAATCCGAACATAAAGTCCACGTTTACAAATTGAAACGTCATAATAACCTTTCCGCCGACTCTTCCTATAACTGTGTCCATTTCAACATAGTTGGTCGAAGGGTTTTCCTCAAGGAAAAGCAGGAAATCCTCAAAACTTCTGCCCGCCTTAACGCCTTTTGGCACGTATTCTCCCCTCTGTTTTTTCCTGGGCTTAAACTTGGCGGCACGGGGAAGGTCTACTTTGGATATTGTGTAGTATCCTTGTTCAATGTGCCTGTAAACAGTTGTCTTTGATACCGAGAGATTGTTTGTCTGGATAGCATGATATACGTGCTGCCCTGATTTTACCGCTGATGAAATAATCTCTTCGGTCCTGTAAAATTCCTCCTTGTTAAGCGGAATACCTTCTCTCGATTCAACCAGTACGCGCTCGTATTCTTCTTGAGCGGACTTGGCATTGTATACCCTCCGGGGATACTTGCAATTGCAATGATTCTTTTTCGGACATCCGTTGCATACGAACGGAGCTTTCAGAAGTTTCGGACAGTATTCATCTGTTTTTGTAAACCCGCTTGAGTATACTTTACCATGTAACTTTACCTCCTTGGATACAGTAGTCTGATCTTTTCCAATCCTTTCTCCGATCGCCTTGAATGTCATACCCTTGCACAGGCACTCCTGTATTTCAAGCCGATCATCGTACGTCAGGTGCTTGTTCTTTTTTTCGTTATTCATAGTCTGGTGCCTCCTTTTCCCAGACTAAATTCTACCACATTTTTCTTCCCATACTAAATTCCACTTCAAATTCCACTGTGGAATTTACTTTGGGAATTCACTCTTTTTTCAGGCATTCCGACTTTTTTCCCGCATTTATTGACTTACAGTGAAAAACATTGTATAATAAATTAATTATACGCGCGCATAGATGCCGGCGGGCTTCAGGACCCGGCCGAAGCTGACAGGAGGAGCACATGAGACCCGATATCTTCGACATTTTCTTCATCACAGGACAGAGCAACGCCTCCGGAGCTCGGGACAGCGCGACCGACCCCGAGACAGAGCGCGAGAACGCGGTCGTCCCCGAGCCGGGCACGGCCTACTGCCTCGACGTCTCCTCAAAGAACCAGAGGAGCGAGATCTACGACCTCAACAGGGGCCGCTCGGGCATAGCCCCCGCCCTTGCGCTGCGCTGGAACGAGCTGACGGGCCGCGGATGCTTCGTGGTCCAGACCGCGGTGTCCGGATCGCCGATCCAGAGATGGACACCCGGCGAGAGCCGGCTCGCGGCCACGGGAATGAACTTCCTCGACAACACGCTCGAGGCCGCCGAGTACGTGCTGTCGCTCGGACAGGACGGTACCGGAGAATACCGCTTCGGAGACATCTATTACATCTGGTGCCAGGGCGAGACCGGCCAGGCCCACGAGTGGGCCGGAGACCACTGGATCATGCCCGGGATAAGGCTCATAGACACAGACAGCTATTACACCCGCTTCGAGCGCTTCCACAGCGCCTTCCTCGAAAAGGTGCCGGTGCGCCTCGGTGCCATTATGCTGGTCCGCACCATTCCCCGCAAGAGCTCCAGGCATAGCCTCGAGCTCGGGCTGCTCACCGACATGGTCCCCTCGAAGCAGGCGCAGTACACCGCCCACGCCTGCCACGGCGACACCCTGCGCATCATGTCCAGGATCTGCGACATCGCCAGGATGGAGACGACACCCGGCCCCGGAGCCGGCTTCCTCAAGGGCGACAACGTCCATTATAAGAAGAAGGGCTACAACGCCCAGGCCAGGGAGCTCGCCGAGAACATATACAGGTTCATATCGCCCGACACCGACAGAACGCCGGTCTCGCTCGAGTGGCTCGCCCCGGACGGCCGCACCCCCATGAAGGAGGGACAGATCCTGCCCGTCGACTGCGCCAGAGGCGCGCTTACGGCGGCCGTCGTCCTCCCGCTCTGGGCGGATAATACCGCGATCTCCTTCACAGCCGGCCCCGGCGCCGAAGGCGTGTGCTCCGTCGACCGCTACGGAAAGATCACTTTCGCGCCCGGAACGCCCGTCGGGACCAGGGTCCCCGTGACCGTCAAAGCGGACTGCGGCTTTTCTCTCACGGTGGTAGCCGAGTGCGCCCCCGCGGCCCCCGCCGACGAGGTCGCCTCGGGCATCGTCACGGACTTCGTCTGGAACTTTGCCTCGTCCGGCCTCACCGAATACAACAGCTACAACAACCTCCTTCCCGGCGAGAACGCCGCGTACGAGCTTCTCCCGGAAGGCATACGTCTGCAGACGAACTGGCTCGAGCCCGAACGCACGCTCCACGTGTCCGACAGATACGACTGGAAGCTGCGCTGGAAGGGCGAGATGTCCTCCCAGCTCAGGATCATGTCCGGCGACCAGTCGCGCATCGACACGCGCGTCGAGGGGAACGACGGCACCTGCGTGCGCTTCTGCACGTCCGAGAACCGCGTCTTCGAGCTGCCTTACAAGGTCGAAGCCGACGAAAACGGCAGGGCCGCCGAGGATCTCACCCTCGCCTACGAAGCCGCGGCGCGCCGCCTCGTCCTCTCCTGCGGCGGGACCGAGATCTCGTCCGTTCACGTCGACGGCGTGTTCAGCGGCAGCTTCCGCCGCCTGCTGGCGCCCTCGTCCGGAGCCTTTGCGCTGGTCGAGACCACCATGCTCGTCGAGCGCGACAACGCCTGAACCAGGACCGGAGTTTTCACCATGGAAGAAAAAGAGATCCGGGGCAATTTCATACACGACATAATCGACGAGGATCTGGCCGCCGATCCCGGACTGCGGATCCACACCCGCTTCCCGCCGGAGCCAAACGGCTACCTGCACATCGGCTCGGCCAAGGCCATACGCATAAACACCCAGGTCGCCAGAAAGTACGGCGGTCTGTTCAATCTGCGCTATGACGACACTAATCCCGCCAAGGAGGGCGACGAGTACGTCCGCTCCATCTACGAGGACCTGCTCTGGCTCGGCTGCAGGCCGGACGGCGGCGTGTTCTACGGCTCGGACTACTTCGACCGCTGCTACGAGTTCGCCGTGAAGCTGATAAAGGACGGGAAGGCCTACGTCGACGACCTCTCCGCCGACGAGCTCCGCGAGTACCGCGGCTCGCTCACCGTGCCGGGGCGCGAATCGCCGTACCGCGGCCGGTCGGTCGAGGAGAACCTCGACCTCTTCGAGCGCATGAAGAACGGCGAGTTCCCCGACGGCTCCCGCACCCTGCGCGCGAAGATCGACATGCAGAGCCCCAACATGAACATGAGGGACCCCGCCATCTACCGCATACTCCACACCCCGCACCACCGCCAGGGAAACAAGTGGTGCATATATCCGCTGTACGACTTCGCCCACCCGATCCAGGATGCGCTCGAGGGCATAACGCATTCGCTGTGCTCCATCGAGTTCGAGAACCACAGGCCGCTCTACGAGTGGGTCGTCGACAACATCGGCTTCGAGAAAAAGCCCAAACAGCGCGAGTTCGCCCGCCTGAACGTCACCCACACCGTCATGAGCAAGCGCTATCTGCGCCAGCTCGTCGAGACGGGCCTCGTAGACGGCTGGGACGATCCCCGCATGCCCACGCTCTGCGGCCTCCGCAGGAGGGGCTACACTCCTTCCGCCATCTTTGATTTCGTCGACCGCGCCGGCGTCGCAAAGACCTACAGCGTCGTCGACATAGAGCTGCTCGAGCACTGCATAAGGGAGGAGCTCAACGCCACGGCGCCGAGGCGCATTGCCGTGCTCAAGCCACTGAGGCTCGTCGTCGACAACTACCCCGCGGACAGGACCGAGACCTTCACCCTGCCCAACAACCCGCAGGATCCCGGCGCCGGAACCCGCGAGCTGCCTTTCGGGCGCGAGCTGCTCATTGACGCCGACGACTTTGCCGAGGTCCCGCCTCCGAAGTTCTTCAGGCTCAAGCCCGGCGGCGAGGTGCGCCTCATGGGCTCCTACATCGTAAAGTTCGAGTCCGTCGAGAAGGACGCGGACGGTAACATCTCCGCCGTGCACGTCAGCGCCGACCTGGAGACCGGCTGCGGCAATCCCGCCGACGGGCGCAAGGTCAAGGGTACCATCCACTGGCTCTCGGCGGCCCACGCGGTGCCCGTCACCGTCATGCTGTACGACCATCTGTTCACCCTCGTCAACGTCGACGAGATGCCAGAGGACAAGACATACAACGATTACCTGAACCCGGATTCCGTAATAAAGCTCGGGAGCGCCGCCGTCGAGCCCTCGCTCGCCGGAGTCGGCCCGGGCGAGCGCTTCCAGTTCGTCCGCAGCGGCTATTACGTCAGCGACACGAAAAACCCGGGCACGTTCAACCGCATCGTGGGGCTGAAGGACTCCTACCCCGTAAAAAGCTGAACATGGAGGCCTTTGCTGAGGGTCCCGCCGCCCTTCCCTTCGAGGCCGTATCCGCCTCCGTCGGTCAGACCCGCGAGGCGGGCGCACGGCTTGCCCGGATCCTGCTCCGCGACCCGTCGTTGCCGCGCTTCGTGGCGCTGGACGGCGACCTTGGTGCCGGCAAGACAGAGTTCGTGCGCGGCTTTGTATCGGTGGCGTCTCCGGGCTCGTCCGTCAAGTCCCCGACCTACACGCTGGTCAACGAGTACTCCAGGGGCGGCCTTCGGATCTGCCACGTCGACGCCTACCGCATCAAGGACGCCGACGATCTCTACTCGACCGGCTTCTACGACTATCCCGAGGACTGCCTGTTCCTCGTCGAGTGGGCCTCTCTCATTCCTTACGCCCTGCCCGTCCCGAGGATCGGCGTCTCAATATCGGCCGCTCCCGGCGGCGACGTCCGCACCGTGAGGTGCGCCGTTGTGGGCCCGTCCGGCGGCCTCACTCCAGGCGAGGTACCGTCATGATCATATACGCCTGCGACGCCTCGGCGCGCACAGCGTCCGCGGCGCTCTGCGAAGACGGCCGCCTGCTGTCGGAATTCACCGTCAACGGCGGCAACACCCATACCGAGAACCTGGTGCCCATGACTTCCGCCATGTTCAGGTCCCTCGGCCTCACGGCCGCCGACATAGACCTGTTCGCCTGCTCCGCCGGGCCCGGCTCCTTCACGGGAGTCAGGATCGCCGTGGCGACGGTCAAGGGCCTCGCCTTCGGCACCGGTAAGCCCTGCATAGGCGTCTCGACGCTCGAGGCGCTCGCTCTCAACCTCGCGGACGGAAGCGGCGGCCTCATATGTCCCGTCATGGACGCAAGGCGGGGGCAGTTCTACACGGCATTTTTCCGCGGGGAGGACGGCGCCCTGCGCCGCCTGACGCCCGACGGCGTCATGTCCTGCGGCTCCCTTGCGGAGGCCTGCGCCGCTTACGGGGAGAAGGTCCGCCTCTGCGGCGACGGCTATCGCATCGCAGCCGGGCTGCTGCCGCGGGATACGCTCGTCCCCACGCCAGAGAGGCTGATGTACCAGTCCGCCTTCTCCGTGGCCCTTGTCGCCCTGAGCATGTACCGCGAAGGCGTGCGCACGGCCGACCGCGACCTTCGCCCCTCGTATCTGCGCCTGCCCCAGGCCGAACGCGACAGGCTCGAGCGCCTCGGGATCGCCCCGGGGAACGAAAAAGACCCCACCATTACGGAGGAACGCAACGATGGATAAGACCAAAAAGAATCTGAAAGTTATAATCGGCAGCGACCACGCCGGCTTCGAGGCAAAGGCGGCCCTTGCTGCCCATCTGGCCGGACAGGGCTGGAAGGTCACGGACTCCGGGACTTACTCGTCCGCCAGCTGCGACTATCCGGCCGAGGCCCACAAGCTCTGCGTAAGGATCCAGAGCGGCGAGTTCGCCCTCGGCATCCTGCTCTGCGGCACCGGCGTAGGGATCTCCATCGCCGCCAACAAGCACGCCGGCATACGCGCGGCGCTCTGCTCCGACCCCGTTACGGCGGAGCTCGCCCGCCAGCACAACGATGCCAACGTGCTGTGCATGGGCGCCCGCATACTGCCCGAAGAGAAGCTCTTCGAGATAGCAGACAGGTTTCTCTCCACCGACGCGCTCGATGAGGAGCGCCACAGGCGCCGCCAGCGCATGCTTACGGACCTCGAGAACAGCAGCTTCGCCGTTCCGGGGCCCTCCGGAGCGGCGGAAGGAAAATGAGCGGCGGGCTGAAAGAAGCCGCCGAAGCCCTGAGAGCAGCGGCCGGAGGCCTTAAGAACCGGAACACCTGCGCCGTCATAGTCGCTGCGGGCTCCGGCTCTCGCATGGGCTCCGCCGTGCCGAAGCAGTTTCTCGAACTCGGCGGGATGCCCGTCGTCGCAAGGACGCTGAGGGCCTACCAGAATTCCGACTACATCACGGACATCGTGGTGGTTCGCCGCCCCGAGGACGCCGGGATCTACGAGGAATACGCCGCGAGATTCGGTCTCCGGAAGCTCAGGGCCTCTGTCGAGGGCGGCGCCACGCGCCAGGAATCCGTCCTGCGGGGCGTCGAGGCCGTCCCCGCGAAGACGGCGTACGTAGCCATCGCCGACGCGGCCCGGCCCCTCGTCGGGACCCGCGAGATCGACCTCGTATGCCTTGCCGCCTACCGCTACGGTGCGGCCACCGCCGCCTATCCCTCGGCAGACACGGTCAAGACTGCCGACAAGGGCTTCATTGAAGAGACAGTGGACCGCTCCAGAGTCTGGCTCGCGGCCACCCCTCAGGTCTTCTCCCTGCCCGTCTACCGCGCAGCCGCCTATTCCTGCCTCGAGGAGGGCTTTGCCGGCACCGACGACAACTCCCTGGCGGAACACATCGGCGTCCGGGTGAGGATCGTCGAATGCTCCCGCCGCAACTTCAAGATAACCGAGCCCGCGGATCTCATCGCGGCCGAGGCCCTGCTGAGGAACACGGCCGGAGACGCCTCCGCAGGCTCCGAGGAGGCCACATGAGGATCGGTCACGGATACGACGTGCACAGGCTCGTGCCCGGGCGCAGGCTGATACTCGGAGGGGTCGCCATAGACCACCCGAAAGGGCTGCTTGGCCACTCCGACGCCGACGTCCTGGTCCACGCGGTCATGGACGCGCTGCTGGGCGCCGCGGCGCTCGGCGACATAGGAAAGCTGTTCCCGGACAGGGACCCGGCCTACGAGGGCGCTGACAGCCTCATGCTCGCCCGGAAGGTCGCCGCCCTGCTGCGCGAGAACGGGTGGGCGACGGTCAACGTCGACGCCACCGTCATATGCCAGCGGCCGAAGCTCGCCCCTTACATCGGCCTTATGCGCGGCAACATCGCCGATGCTCTCGGGATCGAACCCGGGGCGGTCAGCGTAAAGGCCACGACCGAGGAGGGCCTCGGGTTCACAGGGACCGGAAGGGGCATCGCCGCGCACGCGGTCTGCCTCATCGGGCGCGTACAGGAAGCCGAATAATTCCGCAAAGGAGACACGTTATGATACACATCTCACCTTCCCTGCTGGCCGCCGATTTCTCCTGCCTCGGCAGAGAGATCAGAAAGATCGCAAAGGCAGGAGCCGACTGGCTTCACATCGACGTAATGGACGGCAACTTCGTTCCGAACCTCTCCATGGGGCCGTGCGTCGTCGAATCCGTCCGCAAATGCTCCAGACTCTTCTATGACGTCCATCTTATGATAAAGGACCCGGCAAAGTACGCAGACAGCTTCATCATGGCCGGGGCCGACGGCATAACCTTCCATATCGAGGCCGTGAAGCGGCCCGAAAAACTCATCCGTCACATCAAAGAGCAAAACGTGAAAGCCGCTCTCGCGGTGTCTCCGGACACCCCCGCAGAGGCCGTATTCCCCTATCTGCCTATCGTGGACATGATCCTTGTAATGACTGTTTATCCCGGCTTCGGCGGACAAAAGATGATCACCTCCATGACCGACAAGGTGCGTGCCGTCAGGGCCGAGGCCGTGCGCCTCGGGCTGGGCACCTCCGTACAGGTCGACGGCGGTATCGGTCCCGGCAACGTCGGTCTTCTGACCGCTGCCGGAGCCGACAATATCGTCGCCGGTTCCTCCGTCTTCCGCGCGGAGGACACCGCAGAAGCCATAAAACGGCTCCGTGCGGCGGCCGACGCGGCCATAAACTGAAAGGAACGCGAAAACAGCCATGATGAACAAGGAGATACGCGAGGTCGCCTCGCGTGTTAAGACCCTCCGCGAGATAGCCGGCATGTCCGAGGAGGAGGCCGCTCTCCGCACCGAGGTGTCGCTCGACGAATACCGCAGACTCGAATCGGGAGAGCTCGACTTCCCCTTCACCTTCATATACAAGGCGGCCGCGACGTTCGGCGTCGAGATGCGCGATATCCTCGAGGGCACGAGCCCCAAGCTCTCGCAGTACACCGTGACCCGCAAGGGCGACGGCATGCGCATAGCCCGCAACACCGGCTTCACCTACTTCAACCTTGCCCCTTCGTTCAAGAACAAGGTAGCCGAGCCGTTCTGGGTGAGCATCCCGCCCGAGTCCGGCAGCGAGCCCCCTGTCTTCACCCGCCACAAGGGCCAGGAGATCGACATCGTCATCAAGGGCAAGCTCGAGATCCGCATCCACAACAACATTGAGATCCTCACCGAGGGCGACACCATCTACTACAACAGCTCCGTGCCGCACGCCCTTCGCGCCATGGACGGCAAGGTCTGCGAGGTCTACGCGATAGTCCTCAAGTCGCAGGACGAGGAGGACGATTTCGAGCAGGAGCCTATAGAGGTGCCCGAGCAGACCGCCGTCGCCGGCGTCGCCGAGCGGTTCGTCACGACCGAGACCGATGAGAACGGCGTCGTCACCGGCATCAGCTTCAGGAACGAGGACAGGTTCAACTTTGCCTTCGACGTGGTCGACGGCATCGCCCGCAAGACGCCCGACAAGACCGCCATGCTCTGGGTCGGAAGCGACGGAAGGGACCACACCTTCACCTTCGCCGACATGTCCAGGTACTCCAACATGACGGCGAACTATCTCTCCTCGCTGGGCATCAGGCGCGGCGACACCGTAATGCTCGTGCTGAAGCGCCACTACCAGTTCTGGTTCTGCATGCTGGCCTGCCACAAGCTGGGGGCCGTGGCCATACCCGCCACGAACCAGCTGCAGACACGCGACTTCGAGTACAGATACAGATCGGCCGACGTCAGGGCGGTCATATGCACCGCCGACGGCGAGACCCTTCTTCACGCCGAAAAGGCGGCCGCCGAAAGGCCCGGCATGATAAAGATCCTGGTCGGCGGAAAGCGCGAGGGCTGGTTCGACTACAACTCCGAGATGGCTCTCTGCTCCTCCGTCTTCGACCGCGAGAAGGACTCCCCCTGCGGGAACGATCCCATGATCATGCTATTCACCTCCGGGACCTCGGGCTATCCCAGGATCGCCTCGCACAACTACAAATACCCGCTCGGCCATTACATAACCGCCAGGTACTGGCATACGGCCTCGCCCGACGGGCTGCACTTCACCGTCTCCGACACCGGCTGGGGCAAGGCCCTCTGGGGCAAGCTCTACGGCCAGTGGCTCTGCGGCGCGCCCGTCTTCACCTACGACTTCGACCGCTTCAACCCTCACGACATACTGTCGCTCTTCTCCAAGTACGACATCAGGACCTTCTGCGCGCCGCCCACCATATACCGCTACTTCATCCGCGAGGACCTCTCCAAGTACGACCTCTCCTCCATCAGGTACGCGACTACCGCGGGCGAGGCCCTCAACCCCGAGGTCTCCAACATATTCTACAAGCACACCGGCCTGCGCATAATGGAGGCCTTCGGCCAGACCGAGACCACCCTTGTCATCGGCAACTTCGTCGGCACCGTGCCGAAGACAGGGTCCATGGGCAGACCCTCGCCCCTGTTCCGGGTAGATCTGCTCGACTCCGACGGCAACTCCTGCGAGCCCGGCAAGGCCGGCGAGATCTGCATCGACGTGCGCGGAGGCAGGCCCTGCGGCCTGTTCGACGGCTACTACCGCGATCCCGAAGGCACGGCCGCGGCAATACACGACGGCTTCTACCACACGGGCGACATCGCCACCCGCGACGAGGACGGCTACTACTGGTACGTCGGCCGCATAGACGACGTCATCAAGTCCTCCGGCTACCGCATAGGGCCGTTCGAGATCGAGTCGGTCATTATGGAGCTGCCTTACGTGCTCGAATGCGCCGTCACGGCCGTCCCCGACGAGATCCGCGGCCAGATAGTCAAGGCCACGGTGATACTCACCAGGGACGCGAAGCCCTCGGACGAGCTGAAGAAGGAGATCCAGAACTACGTAAAGACCCACACCGCACCGTACAAGTACCCGCGCGTGGTCGAGTTCGTAGACGAGCTCCCCAAGACCATCTCCGGAAAGGTCAGGCGCTTCGTCATCCGCGACCGCGACTACAGGAAGGAGTGACCTCCTCCCGCGCGCCGTCCCTAAGAATAATCCAATTATAATAATACGGAGGAAAACTCATGTTGGACAGAAAACCGAGAGTCGGAGTGTTCGGCCTTAACAGAGGCAGCACTCTGGCTAAGAACGGCAGACCGGCCGGCCTGGAGTTCGTCGCGGCCTGCGACAAGAACCCCGGGACCTTCAAGTACATGAAGGGGATAGCCGAGCCCGACGCCGTTTACTACACGGATTTCGACGACTTCATCCGCCACGACATGGACGCCGTGATCCTCGCGAACTACTTCAACCAGCACACGGAATTCGCGATCAAGGCCATGAAGGCCGGAAAGGCCGTGATCTCCGAGTGCACGCCCGCGGCCTCGCTCGCAGAGTGCGTCGCTCTCGTCGAGGCGGCCGAGCAGACCGGCATGAAATACATGCTGGCCGAGAACTACCCGTTCATGCGCGGATGCGCCGAAATGGCCAGGGTCTATCAGAGCGGCATACTCGGAAAGGTCGTCTTCGCCGAGGGCGAATACGTCCATCCGATGAGCAGCGGCGAGTTCCTGGGCATCTCACCCGGAAAGAACCACTGGAGGCGCCACAACACCAAGATCCACTACATCACCCACTCCCTTGGTCCTCTGCTCTACATGACCGGCGCGAAGCCCGTCAGGGTGAACGCCGAGACGGTCTTCCTCAAGGACCACGCCCTCGAGCTCTACGACACCTGCGAGCAGCGCGCGGCCGTAGAGGAGGCCGGCATCATGCTGATCCAGATGGACAACGGCGCCGTCTTCCGCATCTCGGGCTCCAACAACCTCGCCCCTCACGACAACTGGTACAGACTGGCCTGCACCAACGGCTCCATCGAGACCGTCCGCGGCAACAACGGCCGCGTGATTCTCGACTACGGTGCCTGGGAGCTGCCCGTCGGCGTTACCGAATCCCACAGGATCTACGACGCCCAGTGGGACGAGCTCACGGACCTCGCCATCAACGCCGACCACGGCGGCGGCGACTTCTGGGAGATGTACAAATTCATGAGGTATCTCCGTTACGACGAGAAGCCCTATTTCGACGTTTACAACTCCGTCATAATGTCCGCGACCGCCGTCATGGCCTACAAGTCGGCGCTCTGCGAGGGCGCCCCCTTCGACATTCCCGACTTCCGCGACCGCGACATACGCAAGCTCTACGCCGAAGACCGCTTCACCCCGTTCCCGGACTACGACACCGGCGAGGGCAAGACCCTCCCGAGCAACGCACATCAGGATCTTTTCGACGCCGCCCTGGCGGCCCGCGAAGCCGCGAAGGCATAAGGAGGTGACCGGAATGAGTACAGACAGGCCGAGGATCGGCGTGTTCGGCCTCGGAAGAGGCTGCGACCTTATGCGCAAGGTCAATCTTTGCGGAGGTCAGCTCGTCGCCGTGTGCGACAGGATCCCCTCCAAGCTCTCCCGCGCCGAAGAGTACATGGCTCCCGGAGGAGGCTATTACGTCGACTTCGACGAGTTCATACAGCACGACATGGACGGCGTGATCATCGCCAACTATTTCAACGATCACGCGAGGTTCGCCGTCAAGGCCCTCGAGGCCGGAAAGGCAGTCATGTCCGAGTGCACCGCCGCCTCCACCATGGCCGACTGCGTCGCCCTGGTGCGCGCGGTCGAGAAGACCGGCGGCATATACATGCTCGGCGAGAACTACCCCTTCACCGCCTCGTCCCAGGAGCTGCGCAGGATCTATCTCAGCGGCCGGCTCGGAAAGGTCGTCTTCGCCGAGGGCGAATACGTCCATCCCATGAGCAGCAACGGGATCCTCAGCATCGCCCCCTGGATGAATGAAAAGGACCGCGAGCTCTACGACAACGGAGCGGCCCCGATCCTCCACTGGAGGAGATGGCTGGCCAGGACCTACTACTCCACCCACGCCATGGCTCCGCTCATGTACGCGACCGACCTCGAGCCCAGGGACGTCAGCTGCCTTGCCGCCTGCATCGAGGAGGAGGCCGAAAAGGACTCCCGCTTTGCCGGCGACGGCGCCGCCCCCATGCTGGTCGGAATGAGCGACGGCTCGGTCTTCCGCGTGGCCGGCAGCTGCAACTTCGGCCCCGCCGGGAGCTGGTACAGGCTGGCCTGCACTAAGGGAGGCGTCGAGACCGTCCGCGGCAACCGCCCGATGATCCGCATGAACTTCCCCGACGACAGACCGACTCCCGGAGTCACCGTCACGGAGCAGTGCTACACCCCGGACTTCCCCGAGGCCGCCGAGCTCGCCAAGAACGCCGGCCACGGCGGAGGAGACTTCTTCGTCGTATACAACTTCATCCGCACCCTCAGGGACGGTATGAAGCCCTATTTCGACGTATACAAGGCCGTCGCCCTTTCAGAGATGGCCATCATGGGCTGGAGGAGCGCCCTCGCCGGCGGCGTGCGCTTCTGTCTGCCCGACCTGCGCCTCGAGTCCGAGCGCGTAAAGTGGGAGAACTACACCTTCACCCCCTTCCCGAACAACGAGACCGGCGAGCCTCCTACGATGCCCTGCTGCACCCGCGGCATCAAGACGAACTACTACGGGGATATCGATCCGTTCGAGGCTTACAAGGCCCGTGTTGCCGCCGAAGCGGAAAAGGCCGAAAAGGAGGTAAAGTGACATGGCTGACGTTATAAGACTCGGTTTCTGCGGCCTCAAGAACAGAGAAAGCACTCTGAAGGCCGCCGCCGCGATGGGCGACCGCAGCGTCAAAGTCGTCGCCTGCTTCGACGGGTGCGGCGAACGCGCCGGCCTGTTCACCGAACTCTTCCCGAAGGCCGCGGTCTGCGCCGATCCCGAGGCCCTTGCCGGGGCCGGCATCGACGCCGTCGTCCTCGGCGACTGCGCCGGAGGAACGGCAAAGCTCGCCTGCATGTTCATGGAAAAGGGCATCCCGGTCCTGGCCGGCTCCCTGCCCGCCGCCTCGCTGGCCGAGGCCGTCAGGCTGTGCCGCACCGCGGAGAGCACCGGCACCGGCTACATGTTCGGCTCGCCTGTCGCCTTCGGCCCGGCCGTGACAGAGATGAAGCGCATATACGACGAGGGCTCGCTCGGAAAGGTCATCTTTGCCGAGGGAGAGTACCTTGCCGACGGTTCCGACTCGTGCGCCGGCAGGGCCCCCGTGTTCTACGGCGCCCGCGCGCTGCTCCCGCTGCTGTACATCACCGGTGAGAAGCCGCTGAGGCTCGTCGGGCGCGTGTCCTTCAACCACATGGATCCCGCCGCCGCCGGCCTCACCGCCCCCGACAGCATCCCCCAGATCCTACTCGAGACGGCCGGCGGAGCGGTCTTCAGAGTGGCCGCCTCCTGCAACGTCTATCCCAGGGGCACCTGGTTCCGCATCGGCGCCGTAAAAGGCGGAGTCGAGACCAGGCGCGGAGGCGAAGACGAAGTCCGCCTCGGCTACATCAAGGACGACGCAGTCAGCACCTATGCCGCGGCATACGGCGCGGCGGTCGCACGCAAGTACAAGGCCGTCGACCGGGCCCTTGTGCCCGAGATCCTCATGCTCAGGTACTTCACAGGCTGGCTGCGCGGCCAGAACGGCAACGACTTCGACGTCTACACGGCGGCGACGGTCGCCTCTGTCGTGCTCCTCGGCTGCATGAGCGGCCTCGATGACGGCATAGTCTTCCCCATCCCCGACTTCAGGATCGAAAGCATCCGCAGGATGTACGAGCGCGACTTCCGCTCTCCGCTCCCCGGAGAGAACGGATACGTTAATCTGCCTTGCAGAGCGCTACCCGTCTGAAGGCAAAGAAAGGCAGGGTCGGATCAATGAAAAAGATCAGATTGGGAGTCTTCGGACTCGACAGAGGACTTGCCTACTCGAGGCAGGTCCAGTACCTGGACAACGTCGAGATCGTCGCCATGTGCGACATGCGCACCGAGACCTTCGAGAAGGCGCGCTCCATAGCCGGTGAGAAATGCAAGTTCTTCACCGACTTCGACGAGTTCATCAAGGTCAAGATGGACGCGGTCGTGCTCACCAACTACTTCAACGAACACACTCCTTTCGCCATCAGGTGTCTCGAGAAAGGCATAGCCGTTCTCTCCGAGACACAGCCCTCGTCCACCATGGCCGAGTGCGTCGCCCTCGTCAGGACGGTCGAGCGCACCGGCGGCAAGTACATGCTGGCCGAGAACTACCCCTTCTCCAAGCAGCGCATGGAGCGCACCAGGGTCTACCAGGGCGGCACGCTCGGCGAGGTCGGCTTTGCCGAGGGCGAATACGTCCATCCGAGCGGAAAGAAGGGCACCTCCAACGGCAGGCGCGGCGAGACCTATCACTGGAGGAAATACAACCCCAGGACCTATTACTCCACCCACGCCATGGCGCCGCTCATGCTGGCCACCGGCCTCGAGCCGGTCCAGGTCATCGCCGCGGTAGCCACCGGCAAGGACGACGTCGGAAACGTCATCGAGGACAAGACGGCCATAATGATGGTCCGCATGAACAACGGGGCCATCTTCCGCATCGCCGGCTCCTGCGGCCTGCAGCCTCATCAGAACTGGTACCGCCTGTCCTGCACCAAGGGGAGCATCGAGACCTGCCGCGGCAACGACACCTCCAACATGCGCCTCTGCTACAACTGGTGGAGCAAGCCCACCGACGACACGCCCGAGGAGCAGATCTATCCCGCCCAGTGGCCGGAAAAGGGCGAGATCGCCGAGAAGGCCGGACACGGCGGCGGCGACTTCTGGGTGATGGAAAAGTTCATCAAGTACGTCCGCGGCGGCGAGGAGCCCTTCTTCACCGTCTACCACGCGGTCCAGCTGTCCGAGATAGCCATTCTAGGCTGGCGCTCGGCCCTCGGCAAAGGCGTGCCCTTTGCCATCCCGGATCTGCGCGACGAAGAGGTGAGAAAGATCTACGAGAACGACACCCTCACCCCCTTCCCGGACGGCAACGGCTTCACCCGCTATCCCAACCGCACCTTCCACACAAGGCTGAAATAAAGCCGCGGAAAAAAGCGCGCGCCCGGAGCTTCGGCTCCGGGCGCGCGTGCGCTCATAAGAGACTGATCAGAACAGCAGCTGCTTTGCTATGGTGAAATAGACCAGCAGGGAGAGCGCGTCTACTATTGTCGTTATGAAGGGACTGGCCATGACCGCTGGGTCGAAGCCCAGGCGCTTCGCCAGCATGGGGAGGACGCAGCCGATGAATTTCGCCACGACGACCGTGACGACCATCGTCAGGCTCACCGCCAGCGCCACCGTCAGAGTCACGGCCTCGTTGTGCATGAGCAGCCTGTCGACGAGCATGATCTTGCAGAAGCAGGCGGCGGCCAGCGTGGCGCCGCACAGCAGGGCGGTGCGGACCTCCTTCCATACGACCTGGGGGAGCGAGCGGAACCCTATCTCGTCGAGCGAGAGCGCCCTTATGACAGTTACCGAGGACTGCGAGCCCGTATTTCCTCCCGTGTCCATCAGCATGGGGATGAACGCGGTGAGCACCACCTGGGCGGCAAGGGCCTCCTCGAAGCCCGTGATTATCATGCCGGTGAAGGTCGCCGAGACCATGAGCAGCAGAAGCCACGGAATGCGGCTTCGGAACAGGTCGAAGACGCCGAGGTGCAGATAGGTCTTCTCCGGGGGCGTGATGGCGGCCATCTTGGCGATATCCTCGGTGGTCTCCTCCTCGATGACGTCGATGACGTCGTCGAAGGTTATGATGCCCACGAGGCGCTCCTCGTCGTCGACCACGGGAAGGGCCATGAAGCGGTACCTGGACAGCATCTTGGCGACCTCTTCCCTGTCGACCGACGTCCCGACCGATATCACGTCGGTCTTCATTATGTCGCCGATGAGCTTGGTGCCGTCGGCCGCCATGAGCATGTCCTTGAGCGATACGATGCCGGCCAGCACCCCCTTGCGGGTGACGTAGCAGTTGTATATCGTCTCCTTTTCGATGCCAGTGCGGCGCAGATAGGTCATGGCCTCGTCCAGGGTCATCTCGGGCTTCAGGGCGACGAACTCCGTCGTCATGACGGAGCCCGCGGAGTTCTCCGGGTAGCGCAGTATCTCGTTGATCTCGCGCCTGAGGTCCGGCGATGCCGTCTTAAGTATGCGCTTGACGACGTTAGCCGGCATGTCCTCGATTAGGTCCGCGGCGTCGTCTACGTACAGCTCGTTTATGACCAGGGCGAGCTCGCTGTCCGAGAACGCCTTTATGAGCTGCTCCTGGCACTCCGGCTCCATCTCGGCAAACACGTCCGCGGCCTGGGCCTTGGGAAGGAGCCTGAAGAGGAGCGGCAGCTCAGTCTCGCTCATCTCCCCGGCGGCGGCAGCGATGTCCGCCGGGTTCATGGTCGTCAGGATGTCCTTCAGCGAATTGTATTTCTTCTGCTCCAGCAGCGACCTGATGCTGCCGGCAATGGAAAAAGTGCTCTCTCTCATGCGCCATCTCCGCCTGGAAAGTCCGGTCCGCCGGAATGCCCGCCGTGAAGTCTCGGCCGTGACGCGGCCGGACGGCGGGTGCGATGCGGCGCTCCCGGTCCAATAATAATAGCACACGGCGGCCGTTTTGTCAATTTTAATCGCGCCCGCGCGCCCTCTGCGGCGGCAATGTTCCGCATTAATCCCGAAGAACGGAGAATGCGGTTGCCTTCCGCCCGCAGGCGTGGTATAATATGAGCGGGGACACGGACGCCGGACCGGCAGCCGCGCCCCGGCAAGCCAGACCGGCGCCCGTCCGGGCTCGTCCCGGCCGATCAGGCGCGAACCCTTCACATACGAACGACACGCACAAGGAGATATGAAATGTCTGTAGTAAAAGTCAATTCCGGTAACTTTGCCGAGGAGGTCCTCGGCTCCGACCGCACGGTCCTTGTCGACTTCAACGCCGACTGGTGCGGACCCTGCAGAATGCTCGCCCCCATGCTCGAAAAGGTGGCGGCCGCCCATCCTGAGGCCAAGTTTGCCGCCGTAAACATCGACGACGAGCCTGAGCTCGCCGTCAGGTACGGCATATCCTCCATACCCTGCCTGATAGCCTTCAGGGGAGGCAGCGAGATCAGAAGGAGCGTCGGCCTCATCCCGCCGGACGCCATCGCCGCCCTCATAAAGGGCTGACATGCACGATGTCCTCGTGATCGGGGCCGGCACCGCCGGCCTCACCGCGGCGATCTACGCCCGCCGGGCCTCGAAGAGCGTCCTCGTGCTCGAGGCACGCGGCTTCGGCGGCCAGATCCTCAACACCCCCGCCATATGGAACTACCCGGCCGAGCCCGGGATATCCGGCTTCGACTTTGCCATGAAGCTTTACTCGCAGGCCGAGACCCTGGGCGCCGAGTTCGCCTTCGGCACGGCCTCCGGCTTCCGGGCGGAAGACGGAGGCTTTACCGTGCCGACCGCGGACGCCGAGTACCGCGGGAGGTCGCTCATCATCGCCACCGGGACCTCGCACAGGGGCCTCGGCCTGCCCGGCGAGGAGGCACTTACCGGCAGGGGCGTCTCGTTCTGCGCGACATGCGACGGTGCCCTGTACAAGGGCCGCGACGTCGCGGTCGTCGGCGGCGGCAACACCGCCGTATCCGATGCCCTCTATCTGTCCGATCTGGCCGCGACCGTATGGCTCATCCACAGGCGCGACAGCTTCCGCGCGGATCCCGCGGACGTCGCCCTGCTTGGCAGGAAGGAAAACATCAGGCTGCTGCTCGGGACCCGGGTAACGGGACTTGTTGCTGAAGACAAACTGTCCGCCGTCGTCCTGACGGGACCCGAGGGCAGAACATCCGAGCTGCCGGTCGCCGGCCTGTTCATCGCCGTCGGCATGGTGCCTGCCACGGGCGCCTTCGAAGGCCTCCTCGAGCTCGATCCCTCCGGCTACATTGTCGCCGGCGAGGACTGCAGGACCTCGGTCCCGGGCGTCTTTGCCGCCGGCGACGGGAGGACAAAGGACGTACGGCAGCTCGTCACGGCCGCCGCCGACGGGGCCGTGGCTGCCACAGCGGCTGTGAGATACGTCAATTCCCTCTGATACGACCGAATCACTTCAATAATTCTTTAGGAAGGTGGCCGCATGCAAAACCAAAACGACAGGACTCTGAAACCGATAACCAACAAACTTCTCTGGATCTTCGCGGTGGGTCAGTTCGGCTGGAGCCTGCTGTCAGGCATCGTCTCGACCTGGCTCGTTCACCTCTACACCGGAAACGCCTCCGAGGGCGCCACGAACGGCATCTTCGGGAGCTTCATCACCCAGGCGCCCATACTTGCCTCCCTCACGCTGTTCGGCCTTATAACCGCCGTGGGAAGGATCTTCGACGCCGTCACCGACCCGCTCATTGCCAGCTGGTCCGACAGATCGAACTTCAAAGGCGGCAGGCGCATACCCTTCATGAAGGCGGTTGCCGTGCCGTTCGCGGCCGTCACGGCCGGGATCTTCTGCATCCCGGGCGCCGGCTTCTCCGAGGCCATGAACGACACGCTGATCTTCGTGCTGCTCATGCTCTTCTACCTCTTCATGACGGTCTACTGCACCCCGTATAACGCGCTCATCGCCGAGCTCGGGGATACGCAGGAGCACAGGATCAACGTCTCGACCTACATCTCCTTCACCTACATCGCCGGCTTCTCCGTATCGACGTTCATGCCCAACCTTGCGGGCATGCTCGAGGGCGTCGCCGGCAGCCAGGCCGCCGGCATACGGCTGGCCATCGGCATCATGTGCGCCGTGGCGTCAGTTGCCATGCTCGTGCCGGCCTTCCTCATCCGCGAGAGGGATTATATCGACTCGAAGCCGGTCAGGACCCCCGCCTTCCGCTCGCTGATAGCGACCTTCGGCAACGCCCAGTTCCGCCGCTTCGTGTATTCCGACGTCATTTACTTCTTTGCCGTCACCCTGTTCCAGACCGGCCTTGCCGACTTCGAGACCAACCTCATGGGCATCTCGTCCGACAAGACCTTCCTTCTGACGGTGCTCATGACCGTCGTCAGCCTTTCGCTCTATCCCCTGGTCAACAAACTGGCGCCGAGATTCGGTAAGAAGCGGCTTATCATAACGGGCTTCTTCGTCTACGCGGGAGTCTTCCTCATCACCGCTCTCTCATCCGACGCGGCAATAGGCTCGGTCCACTTCTTCGGCATCGTGGTCGCCGTAGCCGCCGGTATACCGATGGCCATACTCGGCATCCTTCCGCAGGCCTGCGTGGCCGACGTCTCCGAGCTCAGCACGCTTCAGACGGGCGAGGACCGCAGCGGAATGTTCTTTGCCGCCAGGACCTTTGCCATGAAGCTCGGCCAGGCGCTGTCGATGCTCGTCTACACCTCTATGACCGTCAAGCGTCTTACCTCCGACGGCGTCGAGGCGGTCACCGAGGGGCAGTACCGCGCCGTCGCCGCAGCCGCCGCCGTCACCTGCCTCATAGGAGCTGTCCTGTTCTTCCTCTACCGGGAGAAGGAGGTGCTCGGCACCATCCGCAGTCTGCGCTCCCGCAGCGCCTCCTCCGGCGACGGCACCGCGCAGTGACGCGGGATCGCCCGTCATGAGACCGTTCAAAGTCATTCCGGAGGCCGGGTTCGCCTCCGTCATGGACGGCGAGGTCGCCCCGGCCCTCGCCGCCGTAAGGACCGACGGAACATTCACCGGGACCGGCGGCCTCTCCATTGCCTGGCACTCCTACTCCGCCGGCGATCCGTCCGCGGCGGTCGTCATCGTCCACGGCTTTACCGAATCGGGAGAGAAGTACGACGAGATGGCCTGGTACTTTCTCTCGCAGGGCTGGTCCGTCTACGTCTACGACCAGCGCGGACACGGCGCAAGCGGCCGCGAGGTCGCCGACAAAACGCTCACCCACGTCCGCCGCTTCGAAGATTACGTCGACGATCTGGAGCTCTTCCTCGACAGCGTTGTCCCAAAGGGCCTGCCGCTCTATCTCTATTCGCACTCGATGGGCGGCGCCGTAGCCGCGCTGTTCCTCGAGCGCTTCCCTGACAGATTCGAAAAGGCAGTGCTGTCCTCGCCCATGGTGGCACCGTCGACAGGTGCCTTCCCTCCCTTCGTCGGCAGGGCCATATGCCGCTTCATGATCCTCTTCGGAGGGGCCCGAAAGCGCATCTTCCTGTCAAAGCCCTACCCCGGGATCGAGTACTTCAAGGATTCCTGCGGCAGCTCCGAGCCGAGGTTCTCAAGGTACGAGCTCTTCCGCCGCACCCACCCCGACTACCAGAACTTCAGCCCGACGTACAGATGGACGCTCGAGTCGCTGAAGACCTGCCGGAAGATACTGAAGAAGGGCGCGCCCGAGCGGATCGTCACGCGCGTGCAGATCATCTCGGCCGGCCTCGACGACGTCGTCCTCATCCCGCCGCAGAAGGAGCTGGCGGGCCGGATCCGCGGCGTCGCTTACGTCCTCTTCGAGGGCGGCAGGCACGAGCTTTTCTTCGGCGGCGACTCCCAGATGTCCGCCTATCTTACGCAGGTACTGTCCTTCCTGTCGGAACGATACGTAGGCGGGCGCCCCGGCGGGCGATAGATAAAGAGACACGGGATCCCTCCCGCAGCCCATTATGTGAACAGATGCCCCGCGGCCGGTTGAACCCGGCCGCGGGGCATCTGTGTCAGTATCGTTTTATATCGCCGCGGATCAGTTCTGCTTGAACTGCCAGAGCGTCCTCATGAGCGAGGGCTTGGAATCGCTCTCCCATTTCTGGTAGTAGACCGTGATGAAGCTGCCGTCGCTGTACTGGGCGGTGGCCGGATAGCCGAGGTCGGTGTCGGTGGACGACGCCGGCCTGCTTACGTAGAGCTCGCGAGTCCACTTGTCGCCGTTGTCGTAGCTGAATCTGACGACCTGTCCCGTGGTGTTGCTCCGCTTGGAATAGGTCATGATAACGACGCCGTTCGACGCCTGCAGGAGCTGCGCCGGCGCGCCGTACGTAAGATCCTTGGCCTCGGACCAGGTATAGCCGTTGTCCTCGGAATAGAAGATCATTGTGTGGAACGATCCGGTCCTGACCGTGGCCACGATCCTGCCGTTCTCGAGCTGAATTCCGTAGGCCTCGCAGGCGCCGTAGGAGGCGTCGATGGCCACGCGGGAGCGCTGCTCGAAGGTCTCGCCGCCGTCGGTGCTGATGTAGCAGTAGACGCCCGAGGCAAGGTCCTGACCGGTCGCGAGCTTCGGCGCCTTGGGCACGCCGAGGTACATGAGCGAGCCGTCCTTGAGCAGCGAGGGTCCGTGGGGAGCCGTCACGGGCATCAGATGCCTCTCGGACCAGGTCTTTCCGTAGTCGGTGGATATGATGTACGACGAGCAGCCGGTGCGCTCGACCGAGGTCGCCGCGTTCCACATATCGAACACCCTTTGCTTTTCCGTCGCGCTGACCTTGCTCTGCCATGTCACGTAAGAGGAGGTCGAGTTCGTCACGTAGAGCGAAGAGTTGTGTGAGAAAGACGTCACCAGCATCCGGCCGTTGCCCA
>JAEEGG010001968.1_pt1 | contig 54000 bp, 39 predicted proteins | sample 9134161 | NCBI WGS metagenome assembly JAEEGG01 (sample SAMN16246543, study PRJNA631951) | gut metagenome | biome: gut microbiome; feature: rumen; material: CR-attached | host: Bos | place: Iran: Karaj | collected 2018-10 | reverse complement strand
ACGACGACGCTATCCCAACTGTGATGCAGTAGGATGTGCCCTCGTTCGTAAGCAATAATCGAAGGGTTGCGCTCCTCGTAGTCAATCCGGCTTAACACGATGGTGTGCATCCATGAGAACGGTGCGACGGGCAGGTCGACAACTGCCAGTGTTACGCCATCCTCCAACGAATGTAGCTCACTATCCTTAATCATTCGGCGCAATTGCTGATAACTGTTTGCGATATATAGCAATCGGCAGAAAAGGCCGACTAAAAAGATTGCAAAGATAATGGATGGTTGAAAGAGATTTTTTATGGTGTCCATCCAGCTTTTCTCTGGAGCAGTCTGCACGGCATCTTCTGTGGACGCTCCCAAATCTGTGATTACCAGTTCGGGGCGTTCTGCCATCTGTATCTGCTCAACCTCTAACGTCTTATGAAGTGTGATGACGCACAGGGGTAAGGCAAGCGAGAGCAAGATGGACGATAGCAACACGATGCGGTTCAGCCGATGCATCGGCTCGCGCTCCATCAGCAGCCGATAGCAGAAATAGAAAACGGCTATCAATACCGCTACCTTCAGATCGTAGATCAGAAACTCTGCCATTACTTGCGGTTCTTAAGAATTTCCATAATCTCACTGACTTCTTCATCGCTTAGCTGCTCGTCTTTGGCAAAGAAAGATACGAGCGATGCAAGCGAGCCTCCAAAGAATGTATTCTGCACCTCTTTCATATAAGCGCGCGTGTATTCATCTTTGCTGATGGTAGTGCTGAAGAGCTGGGCCTTGCCATGTTTCTCCGAACTGACAAATCCTTTGTCCTTTAATATCTTGAGGAATGTCAGCAGAGTGGTCAGAGCCGGCTTTGGCTCTGGGAACTTCTCCATGATTTCAGACGAATAGCCTTTGCTCTCTGGTAACGACCAGAGTATGTTCATCACTTGCGTTTCAGCCTTTGTTAATGTCTTTTTCTCTTTCATATTCTAATCTTTTAGAGTTTCTGGCGGCAAATATACTCTAACTTTTTAGAACTTCCAAATATTTCCCTCTAAATCGTTAGAATATTAACAAGAATTAAGAGAATTAGGGGCTAAATCTTTCAATTCCCGCATGAATCATCGAGAAAAATGTAGAAAAATTTGCAAATATCAGTAAATTGCCATATCTTTGCAGGCGTAAACCAAGAATGTAGTATTATGACAGAACAAGAAATTCTTCAAGTCAACGAGACTTTCAATGAGCAGTTGCAACAGCAGATTGCTGGGACGCTGCCAGCCGGACATGTGTATAATTTCGGATGTCCGAGTGATATACTTATTGGAGCGGGGTTGCCAGATTTACCTATTGAGATGGCAGCTCGACGCCTTGTGAATAAAGCCATGCAGGAGAACCACCCTTTCGAATTGAGTGAAATAACGGATTTGGTTTTGGCATTGAATAATCCTTTGGCCATATTCCGAAGTGCCACGCATATCGGCAGCAATGTGATCATGACTGATTTGAAACATGACAACAAGAACTTTGTAGTGGCGATAGAGATGAACCGCGAGCACAACAAAACCACCATCAATAGTATCCGCAGCATACACTACCGCAATTCTCATCTGCACATCATAGGCTGGATAGTAGAAGGGCTGTGCGACTACTTCAGAAGCGACTTTATGGAAAGCTGGTTCAAGAAAATAGAAAATGAGTTGCAATCTAAACCACAGTACAATTCCGTGGACGTTAGAAAACAACTCATTTCCGCTGCAAAGATAGTAGAAAGTTTTATAACTTCCAAGAAATCATGATTATTTCTTCATTAGAACATATTGATTTAACTTCTTTTTACTTTTCCGTTTATGTGACGCGAGGCTTGATGGAGTTCACGGCTCACGGGACCTGTCCCCGTGAGTTCTTGGGCTTGGCCGTCTGGAGGAGGCAGTGGCGGATGCCGAGGAAGTCTTGATAGCCCGTCAACCATATTTGTATCGGCTTAGAATCGCTGTTGCGGACGATTCTGCCGTCAGGTGAAACGATACAATAGGCATCCAAGGAATTGCTGATGCCCATGGTTTTGTTTAAATCCTTAATCCGGTCCATACGACTTGACTGGTTAAAATAGTAATGTTCGCCCTGTAGTTTCGTAAAATATCGCAGCCAGTTAGCATTATCCCATCCTGCATACCTGGACTTCAGATTCAGATCGCTATTATAGACATTCACCCAAACGATATCAAGGTCAGCCAATTCACGTTGTAAGGGTAAAATGACATGATTCAATAACGTCGGGTCGACCCCTCGCCAAAAACGGACAAAGATAGTATGTCCACGGTAGCGTTCGCACAGCGTCTGGAAGACCAATGAGTCGGGAATGCCCTGCAAAGTGTCACCAACGATTACCTTCCCATTCAATCTGTTATATTCCTCACGGTAGATGTTCTGCCACGCCAGCAGCATTTGTCGATAGGCGGGAGGCAGATTGGCCAACGTTTCGGCAATATCATTACTGTCGAGCAACATAAATTCTCTGCTCATCCGATCTTGCAACTTCCGAACGGTTTTCTCATGTTCAATAAAAAGCGGGAAGAGTGTATTTACATTAACATTAAAATCTAAGAACTCACTCAGGTCAGGGCAATAGACCATCTTTGGGTCTTTGATGAGTCGATCAAATGCTTCTAATTCAGCAACTACCGCATCGCGCTGCCATGCAATCAGTTTCTCTTTGGCTTTTGGGGATTCTTTGGCCGCGTCATAAAGTTCGCTTGACGGGGTGGTTATAACTCGCATCACTGTTTGTATCTGCCAGCAAAGTCTGACCAGTTCCTTCATGGCTGGCGACCATTGCTCTTCAACCTTCATCGTGTCGAGTTCGGCCATCCGCAGTTTCAGTTGTTTGGTAGGTAGCATCGCCAGGATTTCCCTATAGCGATCATACTCTTCTTTGGTCTTAAACATGTTCACGAAATACTTCACGATGAAATCTATATCGTAAAAGAAAAAATGCTCGTTCAGCTCATTGGCCAGTTGTGCTAAAGGGCCCTTTGTTACGTAGAAAATGGTGTTGTTGTCCTTAGAAAACATATACCGGACGTTTATCTCACGCATATTGAAATAAACTTCGGTCTCGGTGTCTGGCCCTACATAGGCAATACCCATTCCTCGGCTCTGAGGTTCAAATGTCAGCGAGACAGGTGTAATGTGGGCAACTGGCAGACGGAAGGTAAAGTCGCCTGAAGGCGATACTTGAGCACAGAGCGTATCGCCAATTTGATGTTGTGTATAGTTTAACCGACGTAATACGAGCGTCATCTGACTGCACATGCCAGGCCTATAATCCATCAGATGTCCCTTGATGGTAGCCCATCCAAAACGATAATCAACTTCAGGCAAAGTGTCCTGTACGGCCATAATTTCTTTTAGCCGTACCTCTACATCTTTTGGCAATTGAAACGGGGGAAGCGGATTTCCGTCAAGACGGATGCCGAATATGCCATGGTTGCGAAACTGAGGATCAATCATGTCTACTTCCGTCACATCAGCAGGCAATGGCGGAAATACGAGTTGTACATCTAATACATTTTTCCCAATATCATCAAATGTCCTTGGTTCGTCTGGTTGGAGGGCAAGGTCTGAAATCAGTTGGCGGAGGGGATAGGTGCGGCCTTTCATATCTTTCAGACAGGTATCATGGCTGAAGAAGAAAGCGTTCTCACTCCTATTTGTGAGATGCAGATAGAATACAGTTGCCGTATTAGTCATGGTGACGGAGTCTGTCCGCAGGCGGACGAGCATATTCTGATAGATGTGTTCAGGCTTTACTATGGTGCGCTCTGAGGCCGAAGCCTGACAGATGGCAGCGGCCATCATTATTGATAAAAGCAGTAATCTTTTCATCATCGTTTTTTGCTTAGTCATTAGTGAATTCGACGGTCAGCACAAAGTGCGCATCAGCAAGTTCGCCATAGCGGCGGGCGGGAATCCATTGAGGCATCTGATCCACTATCTTAATAGCCTCATGGTATGCCTCTATGTCGCCACGAACCAGTCCGATGTTGTCTATCGTCCCGTCTTTCTTGATGCGGAACTGCACATAGGCCCGTTTGCCAGCCATAGAGGCATCATTCTCTAAAGCCTGAGCCACATGCAGTTGAACAAAGGCTCGTAAGGCTGACATGCCACCAGGGAATTCAGGGGATTGGGTTAGATTGCGGTATTCGTTCCGATAGACATCGTTGACATAATCGTCTGATGAAAGGCTATCAATGGCCTCTTCCTTGACTGCAGGTTTTTCTTCTGGCTCGGCGGATTGCATATCGGCTACATCAGATATCGGAACGCTTTCAGGTTGCTGGTCAGGCTGTGGGCTTGGCTGCGGTATTTCCGTTGCCTTCTCAACTCTCTCCACTATTTCCTCTACCTTTTCGTTCAGCTTAGGTGTGGCAAAAGCTGTCAAAACAACGAGTGTCACAGGCAGGATATAGAGCGCCTTGCTACGCAACCAAGGATTCGACTTGGGATGATTCATCATATAGATGCGTTTCTTGATAAGGCTGTGGTTGAAGTTGTTGGCAAAGGCATAGGAAGTATTTGCCAAGGCCTTCTTCACAAGGAGCTCCTGATAATTGTGCAACGAAATACCCTGATGCAGAACATAGTCATCGGCCTCATATTCATGCACATCGCGAAGACTACGCCCCAGTAGATAGGCAACGGGATTCCACCATTGCACAGCCTCTACAAGTGTCAGAAACAAGATGTCCATTGAGTGAAGACTGAGAATATGGCCTTTCTCATGCAGCAGAATCTCACGGCCATAAGGTTTGTAGTCACTCTCGCTGATAACAATACTCCGCATCCAACTAAAAGGTGCCACATCGTCGATATGACAATAGACAGTTGCTTTTCCGCTTTTGTCCGTCCACAGACAACCGCCTCGAATGATCTGGCCAATCCTGAACAATTGCCAAAGACGGATGCATAGCGCCAGACATATACCTATTACGTATACAAGCGCGAGGAGACACAATGGGGTCAGGATACTTTGTGACATGTCGTGACACAAAGTATCCTGACCCCATTGTGTCTCGGCTTCCTGTGTCATTAACATGATACGTTGCTGCATTTCGTAGACTACGGATTGTTCGGGAGTTGCCAACGATGGGATGTCAACCATCGGCAGCACCAAAGCCAGCATGAGAATCGTAAGTAATGTGATGCGATTCATGCGGAAGAAACTCTCCTGTCGCAACATCAGTGTGTAGGGCAGATAGAGCAAAGTCAATACAAGGGAGGACTTGACGCTATATATAAGCAGTGCCATCATAAAGCATCCTCCTCCATCAGTTTCAAGAGTTCCCTAATGTCATCTGCAGAGATGTGTTCTTCCTTTACGAAAAAACTGAACATCGACTTGAAGCTATTGCCGAAGAAATCGTCCTTCACCTCTTCCATCACCTGGCGACGGTATTTCTCCTTGGTGATAAGGGGCATATAGATGAGCAGTTTGCCCATTCCTTTCTTATGCTCCACGAATCCTTTCTGTGTCAGGATCTTCAGGAAAGTGGCGATGGTTGTATAGGCAGGCTTCGGTTCTGGATAATGCTCCAGGATATCGTTGACGCACGCCCCTTTTTCTAAATCCCACAGGACGTTCATCACCTGCATCTCACCTTTGGTCAATGTCTGTTGTTTCATGCTCAATTGCCTTTAATGTTTGACTGCCGCAAAATTACTAAGTTTTTAAAAATCGAAAGTCTTAGAAATCGCAAATCTTTCAAAATCAGCGAATCTTTAACTTTCATTATTAGTAATTCAGCGGCGATTATTAGTAATTAACGCACAGAATATCGAAAAAAGGCTGAGAAAAATTTGATTATTCAGAAAAATGCCGTATCTTTGCAGGCGAATATTCACCATTTAATTAAATCAATATGGAAACAACAAAAAGAAAAAGGACACGCGAAGAGGTTCGTGCAGCATTCAAGGAATCCCTGCGCAGAAAGAAAGAATGGATTGAAGAAAGTAACGCTTTTCTTGAGCGAATTCAACAACAACGGCTGGCAGAGCAGATCTAACGAACGCCTTCAGCCATTAAATCTAAAAACACTATGAACAAGCTTAATTTGAAAAACATCAACCTCCAAGCACCTTACACAGTGCATGAGAGAGAAGATAAACAGCATGAGTTCTATTTTTGGAGTGATTTCGGGATTGTCTATGACATTAGCTTTTCGCCCAATGATTCTATCATTCCGAGTGGAGCTATCGAAGTCGGTATCAACAATCGCGAACAGAAAGTATCACCTCGCGATCCAAAGTTTCTGAAGACTTTGACGGTCATCATAGAAGAATTCTTCGCCTGTAATAATGATGTCATGTTATATCTGACAGAAACTGGCGACGGTAAACAGAAATTCCGCAATCGACTATTCATAATCTGGTTTAACAACTATGAGAATCGTCACAAATATGTATTAAAAACGGCCGAGGGTATGTTGGAAGGCCAAGATAATTTCATGGCAATGATTGCCCAAGTAGACAATCCTCGTCTAGCTCAAGCCGTAGAAGAGTTTGAAGAAACGGCCGATATTCTCTTTGGAACGCCTGCGAAACAACACTTAAGCCTTTGGGAAAAGTGTATAGAATTCGTGTATAAAGTTGTCTCAACAAAGATACGAAAATATTTGAAATAATATGCAATCGTCCGTAAAAGAACGCAATCACGTGAGTCGCAGGTCCTGACCCTGACCGTATTTAGGGTGCTTCTTCCTCGCCCTCATTGATGTGGATGGGTTTCCATCGCCAGAGTTTTGAGAGGTCGATCCACTGACCCAGTTCGCCGATGATGTCCGTCGTCTCACCCCCGAAGCCTGCCGTCACTTTCACCGTGCGTCCCGCGTCGGGATCGGCGAAATTGGGCAGGTCGCACACCAGATATTGCACCAAGTTGCCCAGCACGACGTTATACCAGAGACCGCCCGCCATGTCGCGATGCACCACGATTACCTGGTCCTCGCCGTTCCTGTGTTTCGGCCCTCGGAACACGTTCAGCTTCTCGCCATCCGGGGTCATCATGCCGAGTGCTACGCGGTCGCTCTTGAACTCGCCAATCAGTATCAGGTCGCTGATCTCGCCGTCATAGAAGTTACAGAAGGCCAGCAGGGGTCTGCCTTCGCCCGTCAGGTCGAGTATGCAGTAGTGTGTCCAGGCATTGCCCTGACTGATGCGCTGCATGGCCTTCGAGTCAGCCGCCGGCCGATACTCGAAATCGGGCATCTCCGTATGGTCGAAGTTAAACTTTTTTCTGTCCCATTTATACACATGTGTGATGGCCGGTAGCCCCACGTAATACTCTGTGATGGTAAAGTCGGTGCCCGTCATCGGTAGGCACCATCCGATGTCCGCATCTTTCACATCGGGTTCGAACGCCTCTAACGGACTCCTGGCGGGCGTCATCTTCTGCGTCTGCGGGTCGTAGTCATACCAGCACAGCAGGTTCTGCGGCATCACATGCTGCTCGTAGAGACTAACGGCGAAAATTCTGTGGCCGTTGTCCTTGCGCCACACACAGGCTGACATCTGGTCGATGTCCGTTTGAGACTCCAGATCCACATAGCCGTTCTTCTTGTCGATGAGGATGCGGTAGTCGTCGTCCTCCTTACCGTCCCAGATCGAGGCCGTTCCGCTCTGGCGCGTTCCCTTGGCAGGGTGGTCTGCCTGTTCCAGCACTTCGCCTACCACCCATGTTGGCATCGCCTCGTTGAAGGCGCGCAACAGCTTTACCACGTCGGGCGCCTGTCCGCCGTTCTTCACGTTGATAGTTGTCTTGAACCACTGGGCGTTCACGTCCGCATTGTCCATCACCTGCGCTTTCACGCTACCGGCTCCCACAGCCAGTATACTGATCATATAAACGAGCAATCTTTTCATAATGGTGCAAAGATACGAATAAATATCGAACAAACCAAATATTTTCAGACTATTTGGTGATTATTTCAAGGTTTTTCATTACCTTTGCAAAAAAATATAAGAATAAGGTTATGATTTTCTATTTCAGCGGAACGGGCAATACGAGATGGGCTGCGGAGGAGATAGCCAAAGCCATAGGTGAAAGACTGATGTTTATCCCCGACGAGATTCGTGTAGGTCGGAACAGCTACAGCCTCCAGACAGGCGAGCGTATCGGTTTCTGTTTTCCCACGCATGGCTGGCAGGTGCCCCGAATCGTGAGGAACTTTATCCGACGGCTGTCGCTCCATTTGCCAGACCATGCACCACAGCCCTTCTGTTGGGCGCTCACCACCTGTGGCGACAATATGGGAGAGACGATGACCATCCTGAACCGTGAACTGAAAGCCAGCGGGGGGCTGCGACTGAGGGACGGTGAACCGCTGCAGGCGGAATCGGTGTTCTCGGTGATCATGCCCGAGAGTTACGTATGTCTGCCGTTTATGAAGACAGACCCCGAGGACAAAGAGGCGCTGAAACTCGATGTGGCGCGACACCAGCTGCCCCATATCATCCATATTATCAAGGAGCGCAGACGTGGTATCGAGGAACTCGACAAGGGCAGCACTCCCCGACTCTACTCGTATGTGATCGGTGAGTACTTCAACCGGAAGATGGTGACCGACAAGAAGTTTACAGTGGATGCGGACAAATGCATCGGATGCGGGAAGTGTCAGAAGGTCTGTCCGGTGGATAACATAAAAGGCACGCCACCCGTATGGTTGCACAACGGACAATGTACCTCGTGTCTGGCATGCTATCACTACTGTCCCGAGCATGCCATCAATTACGGGCGCATCACGAGAAAGCGCGACCAGTATTACTTCAATAAACATGCTGACCGGAGATAGCGATTCATTGGATTCTTGATTTTTGATAGTAAAGCGGTGAAAAACGATAATAATTTGTTAATTATTAAAGATGTATGCTTCATTCTAAATAAAATTTAGTACCTTTGCAGCCAAATTTGCGAAAAAATAAAAGAATAGAATGAGTAAACAGAAAAATACAGCATTTCAGATGATTGCTGATATAGAGGGAGATTACAACGAGATGATGAACGGCGACACGCCGGAGGTCGTGCCTGTGCTCCCTGTCCGCAATCTGGTTTTATTCCCCGGTGTCGTCTCACCGATCCTGATTGGCCGCGAGTCGAGCAAGGTGCTCATCCAGAAGGCCGAGAAGAAGCATTTTACCATCGGCGTGGTGACACAGCGCGACCCAGAAGTGGAGATGCCTATGGCATCCGACCTATATGAAACGGGCGTCTATGCCAAAGTGGTGAAGACGCTGACGCTGCCCAACGGCAATATTACCGCCATCGTTCAGGCACAGGGACGGTTGAAGGTAGAAAAACTGATCCACTTGTCGCCCTATTTGGAGTTTTTCGTGACACCGTTGGACGAAATCCAGCCCGAGAAGAACGACCGCGAGTTTAAGACCGCCTGCAGCGACTTGCGCGAACAGGTGGAGCGCTATATCGAAGTGAGCGACGATATCCCCGACGAGGCTCAGTTTGCCGTAAAGAATATCACCAACGATATCATGGCTCTGAACTTTATCTGTTCGAACATGCCCTTCTCCGTGAAGGAAAAGATGAAACTTTTGGAGAAGGAACTGGTGAAGGAACGACTTTTCAACCTGATGAAGATCATCAACCGCGAGATCAACCTGCAGAACCTGAAAGCCGACATCCGCAATAAGACCCGCGAGGACATCGACGAGCAGCAGCGCAACTACTTCCTGCAGCAGCAGATCAAGAACATGCAGGCCGAGATTGGCAATGGCGACTCGATGGAGAAGCAGGAGCTGCTGAACAAGGCTGCCCTGAAGAACTGGCCGAAGGAGATAGAGCGCACTTTCTACAAGGAGGCTGACAGATTAGACAACCTGAATCCGCAGAGCCCCGATTTCAATGTGCAGCTGAACTATTTGCAGACGTTGGTGAATCTGCCTTGGAACGAATATACGGAAGACGACCTCGACCTGAAGCGTGCCCAGAAGATCTTAGACAAGGATCACTATGGCATGGAAAAGGTGAAGGAGCGCATCTTAGAACACATGGCAGTGCTGGCCCTGCGCGGCGACCTGAAGAGTCCGATTATCTGTCTGTACGGTCCTCCGGGCGTTGGTAAGACCTCGTTGGGCAAGTCGATTGCCGAGGCCATGCGGCGTAAGTATGTGCGTATGTCGTTAGGCGGTCTGCACGACGAGGCAGAGATCCGCGGACACCGTCGCACCTATATCGGCGCTATGCCGGGTCGCATCATCAAGTCGATCCAAAAGGCCGGCTCCAGCAATCCCGTGTTTATCCTCGACGAGATCGACAAGGTGACGCAGATGACGCACAACGGCGACCCAGCATCCGCCCTGTTGGAAGTGCTCGACCCCGAGCAGAACAATGCCTTCCACGACAACTATTTAGATGTTGACTACGACCTATCGAAGGTGTTGTTCATCGCCACGGCCAACAACCTGAGTACCATTCCCCGTCCCCTACTCGACCGTATGGAAATCATTGAGGTGAGCGGCTATATCACTGAAGAGAAGATTGAGATAGCCAAGCGCCACCTGATTCCCCGCGAGTTGGACAATACGGGATTGAAGGGAGGAGGCAGGAGACAGGAGTCTGGAGAAAAGAATATGAAGCCCAGCTTCAACAAGGCTGCCATCGAAATGATTATTGAAAGGTACACCCGTGAAAGTGGCGTGCGCCAGTTGGAGAAGCAGATCAACAAGGCCCTCCGCAAGATTGCCTTTAAGCGACAGGTGGAGGAAAATGCCGACTATCAGAAGATTACGCCAACGGAGATTGAGGACTTGTTGGGCAAACCGCCGTTCTACCGCGACATCTATCAAGGTAATGACTATGCCGGCGTGGTGACGGGTCTAGCCTGGACAAGCGTTGGCGGCGAGATATTGTTTATCGAGACCTCGCTGTCGAAGGGCAAGGGCAACAAGCTCACGCTGACGGGAAACTTAGGAGATGTGATGAAGGAGTCGGCCATCCTGGCCCTCGAATATGTGAAGGCCCATGCCGACACACTGAACATCGACTACCGCATTTTCGACAACTGGAACATCCATATCCACGTGCCTGAGGGAGCGACCCCGAAAGACGGTCCTTCGGCCGGTATTACTATCGCCACCTCGATTGCCTCTGCCCTCACCCAGCGCAAGGTTCGTAAGAACACAGCGATGACGGGCGAAATCACGCTGCGAGGCAAGGTGCTTCCCGTAGGCGGTATCAAGGAGAAAATCCTTGCTGCCAAGCGCGCTGGCATCACCGATATCGTGATGTGCAGAGAGAATGAGAAGGACATCCTCGAGATTCCTGATATGTACCTGAAGGGCGTTACCTTCCACTATGTGGAAAACGTTCAGGATGTGTGGAACTTCGTGCTCACAAAGGAAATCGTGGCACATCCGCTGGACTTCACGATCCCAGAAGAAAACGAAAAGAAAAAGAAAGAATAGAAACAACGAATTAAAACGAATTTCACGAATGGCACAAATTAAATCGAATTTCACAAATTATATAGAATTTAAATAATTCGTCAAATTCGTGTAATTAGTCTAAATTCGTTGTAGAAAAGAAAAAATGACGTTTGAAGTACAACATAGCGACCAGGCGAGTGACGCGAGAGCGGGCGTGATTACGACCGATCACGGCCAGATACAGACGCCGATATTCATGCCAGTGGGAACGGTGGGCAGCGTGAAGGCTGTTCATTTCTCCGAACTCCGCGAACAAGTGAAGGCGCAGATCATCTTAGGCAACACCTATCACCTCTACTTGCGTCCGGGACTGGATATTCTGCGCAAAGCAGGTGGCCTGCATAAGTTCAACACTTGGGATCGTCCGATCCTGACGGACTCAGGCGGTTTTCAGGTCTTTTCGCTGACCAGTATCCGCAAACTCACCGAAGAAGGTTGTGAGTTCCGTAGCCATATCGATGGTTCGAAGCATATCTTCACGCCGGAGAATGTGATGGATACGGAACGCGTGATTGGCGCCGATATTATGATGGCGCTCGACGAATGCCCTCCCGGACAGAGCGATTATCAGTATGCTGCTAAGAGTCTGAAACTTACGCAAGGATGGTTGGAGCGTTGCGTGAAGCGATTCAACGAGACCGAACCACTGTATGGCTACAACCAGACGCTCTTCCCTATCGTGCAAGGATGTACCTATAAAAATCTGCGTCAGGATGCTGCCAAGCACGTCTGCGATGTGCTGAGCCGGTTGAACGACGGCGGCGGTGCATCTATTGGCGGTCTGGCCGTGGGCGAGCCAACAGAAGTAATGTACGATATGATCGAGGTGGTGAACGAGATTCTGCCCAAAGACCGCCCGCGTTATCTGATGGGCGTCGGTACACCACAGAACATTCTCGAAGCCATCGAACGCGGCGTGGACATGTTCGACTGCGTAATGCCTACGCGCAACGGCCGAAATGCGATGCTCTTCACCTACGAGGGAACGATGAACATGCGCAACAAGAAATGGGAGGATGATTTCTCACCGATCGACCCCGACGGCTGCGAGATAGACCGCATTCATTCGAAAGCATATCTGCACCATCTGTTCAAAGCACAGGAGCTGCTGGCCATGCAGATTGCCAGCATTCATAACCTGGCCTTCTATCTGCGCTTGGTGACCGATGCCCGTCAGCATATCCTGAACGGCGACTTCGTGGCGTGGAAACGCTCAGTGATTAATCAATTAGGAAAAAGGCGATGAATTTTAATTATACAGAACGCGACTTCAGCAAGATCAGGCTTCACCGGAAGCGTTATCGCCGTCAAAGGGCGATCGGACGCGGCTGGAAGAAAGTCTGTCACTGGCTCCGTTGGTTGCGCTATCTGAAATACCTGAATCCTTTCCGTTATCTGAACAGGCTCGACCGCTATATCATTAGTAAGTTTATCGGTACTTATATCTACTCGATCGTGCTGATTATCAGTATTGCGATCGTGTTCGACGTGAACGAGAACTTAGCGAAATTCTCAACTTACGGTGCCCCGCTGAAGGCCATCGTGTTCGACTATTACGCCAATTTCGTGCCGTATTTCTCGAACCTGTTCTCACCGCTGTTCGTGTTTATTGCCGTCATCTTCTTTACATCGAAGTTAGCAGGCAATTCCGAGATTATTGCGATGCTGGCGGCGGGCGTAAGCTTCAAGCGGTTGTTGCGACCCTATATGATTTCAGCCGCACTGATTGCCGTAGTGAACCTGGCCCTTGGTGCATACGTCATTCCAAAGGGCACAGTGGTCCGTCAGGATTTCGAGGCGAAATACAAGAACTCGAAGCGAACCCTCTCAGCTACAAACGTTCAGTTGATGGTAGGTCCAGGCATTATTGCCTATATGCAACAGTACGACGACCGTTCGAAAACGGCCTTCGGATTCTCATTGGATAAGTTCGAGAACAAGAAATTAGTGAGTCACATGACGGCCTCGACGCTGCGTTATGACTCGATCAGCGATACCCGTTATCACTGGAAGGCGCAGAACTGGAAAATCCGAACACTGAAGGGTCTGAAGGAGGAAATCACCTCGGGCGCCACACTCGACACATTGATTATGATGGAGCCGATGGATCTCGTGTTCTCGAAAGGTCAGCAGGAAACACTCACCTCGCCCGAACTCAGACATTATATCTCGAAACAGATAGACAGAGGTTCGGGCAATGTGGTGCAATACGAAGTGGAATACCACAAACGTATTGCCACCTCGTTTGCCTCGTTCATCCTGACAATCATCGGCGTGAGTCTTTCCAGCAGGAAGCGCAAGGGCGGTATGGGCCTCTATCTCGGTATCGGACTGGCCCTCTCGTTCTCGTATATCCTGTTGCAGACCATCAGTTCTACCTTCGCTATCAATGCGGACACCCCGCCGATGTTGGCAGCGTGGATTCCGAATCTGTTATATGTCTTTATTGCGTACTTCTGTTATCGACAAGCCCCCAATTAAATGAGATTTGAAGAGACATACTTAGACGACAATATTCTCGATGCGCTGTATGACATGCACTTCGACGAAATGACTCCGATACAGGAACGCTGTATCCCGGAAATCCTCGACGGCTACGACCTGTTAGGCGTGGCGCAGACAGGAACGGGAAAGACGGCGGCTTATCTGCTGCCAATCCTGTCGATGCTTGATGAGGGCGACTATCCCAAGGATGCTATCAACTGCGTGGTAATGTCGCCGACACGTGAGCTGGCTCAGCAGATTGACCAGGCCATGCAGGGATTCGGCTATTATCTCGACGGTGTATCGTCGGTGGCCGTGTATGGCGGCAACGATGGCGGACGCTATGAACAAGAGCTGCGCGGCATGCGTCTCGGTGCGGATATGCTGATTGCCACACCTGGCCGATTGCTCAGTCATTTGAAAGTGGGTAACTTAGACCTCTCCCGTTGTTCGTTCTTCGTGTTAGACGAGGCAGACCGAATGCTCGACATGGGCTTTATCGACGATATCATGAAACTGGTACAGCAGCTGCCCAAGAACTGTCAGCGCATCATGTTCTCAGCCACGATGCCTCCGAAGATTCGCGAGCTGGCTGTGGCCATGCTTCACGATCCGGTAGAAGTAAAGATTGCCGTTTCGAAGCCTGCAGAGAAAATTCAGCAGAGTGCATACGTGTGCTATGAGCCACAGAAACTGAAGATCATCAACGAGATATTCAAGGCTGGCGATCTGCAACGGGTGATCATCTTCTCGGGAAAGAAAGATAAGGTGAAGGATATCGCCCGAAGCCTGAAATCGATGCACATCAACTGCGGACAGATGCACAGCGACCTCTCGCAACAAGAACGCGACGAGGTGATGTATCGTTTCAAGGCCGGACAAGTGGACGTACTTGTGGCCACCGATATCGTGGCCCGTGGCATCGACATCGACGATATCCGGACAGTGATTAACTATGACGTGCCCCACGACGCTGAAGACTATGTGCACCGCATTGGTCGTACGGCTCGTGCCGACCGCGATGGCGCGGCTATCACATTTATCAGCGATGTGGACATCTATAGGTTCCAGCAGATAGAGCATTTCCTCGGGAAGGAAGTGGAGAAACGCCCGCTACCAGAAGGAATCGGCGAGGCTCCGGAATATACCAAGCGTGAGAAGAAACGCAGTAACACGCGAAGACACGGACGTTGGAACAGTAAAGGCAATGGCAGTAAGAACCAGCGCAAACCAAATAATAAACGAAAGAATAACAAACATCATAAACAAAATGGCGGAGAAGGCCCCGTTTGTAATGTGGCACCGTCGAAATTAAAAACATAGGAATATGAAAGTATTAAAGTTTGGCGGAACGTCCGTAGGTTCCGTAAAGAGCATTTTAAGCTTGAAGAAAATTGTGGAGACAGAGGCTCGGACGCAACCTGTCGTAGTTGTAGTTAGCGCGCTGAACGGCATCACCGATAAGTTGATTGCCGCGTCGCAGATGGCTAAGAACGGTGACGAGCATTATCGTGAGGAATTCGACGCGATGGTAACCCGTCATCATCAGATGATTGACACGATCATCACCGACGACAAAAAGCGCGTTGACCTGTTCAACAACGTAGACCAGCTCTTCGATCAGTTGAAGAGTATCTATTATGGTGTGTATCTGATTCACGATCTGTCGAAGAAAACCGAAGACACGATTGTCAGTTATGGTGAGCGCCTGAGTTCGCACATCGTGGCTGCGATGTTCAAGAACGGTATTCGCATGAATGCCCGCGACTTTATCCGCACGGAGAAAAAACAGGGCAAACACGTCATCGATGCTGACCTGACCACTGAGCTCGTGAAGGAGGCCTTCAAAGACATGAACGAAAAGGCCGTGTATGTGGTGCCTGGCTTTATTGCCCGCGACCGTGACAGTCACGAGACCACGAACCTGGGTCGTGGCGGTTCTGACTACACCGCTTCGATCATCGCTGCGGTGCTGAATGCGGAAGCGCTGGAGATTTGGACCGATGTGGACGGCTTCATGACAGCCGACCCCAAAGTAATCAAGAGTGCCTATACCATTAATGAACTCTCGTACGTAGAAGCGATGGAGCTTTGTAACTTCGGTGCGAAGGTGATCTACCCGCCGACCATCTATCCTGTCTGCGTCAAGAATATACCTATCAAAGTAAAGAACACCTTCAACCCCGAGCATCCGGGTACCCTCATTAAAGATACGATCGAGGACGACAACAAGCCCATCAAGGGTATCTCAAGCATCAAGGGTACGTCGCTGATTACGGTGACAGGTCTTTCGATGGTGGGTGTGATTGGTGTGAACCGTCGTATCTTCACCACTTTGGCAAATAAGGGTATTTCAGTGTTCATGGTGTCGCAGGCTTCGTCAGAGAACTCTACTTCTATTGGTGTGCGTGACGAGGATGCCGAGGCTGCTGCAGAGGTGCTGAATGCTGAGTTCGCCAAGGAGATTGAGACAGGCGCCATGTTCCCCATGCAGGTAGAGAGTGGTTTGGCTACGATTGCCATCGTGGGTGAGAACATGAAGCAGACACCGGGTATCGCAGGTAAGCTGTTCGGAACATTGGGCCGCTCAGGTATCTCTGTGATTGCTTGTGCCCAGGGTGCCTCTGAGACAAATATCTCGTTCGTGGTGGACGGCAGATTCCTGCGTAAGTCGCTGAACGTACTGCATGATTCGTTCTTCCTCTCGGAATACAAGGTGCTGAATCTCTTTATCTGTGGTATCGGAACCGTAGGCGGCATGTTGCTCGAACAGATCCGCACGCAGCAACAGTATCTGATGCAAACAAAGCGTCTGAAGCTGAATGTGGTGGGCATCTCGGATGTTGACAACTTCGTGCTTGACCGCGATGGCATCGACCTCGATAATTATGAGAAGATTCTGCGCGCGGGCTTCCCTGCAAATACGGAGCACATGCGTGATGAGATTGTGAAGATGAATATCTTTAACTCAGTCTTCGTGGACTGTACAGCCAGCCGTCAGATTGCCATGCTCTATCAGACATTCCTGGAGCACAATATCTCTGTGGTGGCTGCGAATAAGATTGCCGCATCGAGCGATTATGACAGCTATATCAAACTGCGTCAGACAGCTCGTGACCGCGGTGTCTGGTTCCGCTATGAGACGAACGTAGGTGCAGGTCTGCCAATTATTGGTACCATCAACGACCTCTGCAACTCAGGTGATAAGATCCTGAAGATCGAGGCAATCCTCTCTGGAACCCTCAACTTCATCTTCAACGAGATTGCGGCTGACGTGCCCTTCTCAGAGACTGTACGTAGAGCGAAGGAGCAGCGTTACTCTGAGCCTGATCCACGTATCGACCTCAGTGGTACAGATGTGATTCGTAAGCTGGTGATCCTGACCCGTGAGGCAGGTTATAAGGTGGAACAAGATGATGTCGAGAAGCATCTCTTTGTGCCCGACAGTTATTTCGAGGGTTCAATTGAGGATTTCTGGGCAAAGTTGCCGGAGTTGGATGCCGACTTCGAGGCCCGTCGTAAGGTACTCGAGGCTGAGAACAAGCGTTGGCGCTTCGTTGCTACGATGGAAGCCGACGAGCAGAACCCGTCATCCTTCAAGACTAGCGTTGCTTTGAAGGAAGTGCCATACGGACATCCGTTCTACGGCTTGGAAGGTTCGAACAATATCGTGCTCCTGACCACCGAGCGTTATAAGGAGTATCCTATGCTGATTCAGGGTTACGGTGCCGGTGCTGCAGTAACAGCAGCAGGTGTGTTTGCAAATATTATGTCTATCGCCAATATTTAAAGCATCGGACTTAACGGACTATCACGGACTCATCAAAGAAGTCCGAGTCAGTCCGTAATGTCCGCTGCAAATGAATTAAATTATGAAGCATATTATAATATTAGGCGACGGTATGGCCGATCTCCCAGTGAAGCGACTGGGAGACAAGACCCTTTTGCAATGCGCCAATAAACCGATGATGGACCGTCTGGCCCGCGAAGGCCGCTGCGGTCGTCTGATTACAGTACCTGAAGGTTTCCCTCCTGGCTCTGAGGTTGCCAATACCGCCATTCTCGGCTACGATCTTAACCGTGTGTATGAGGGACGTGGACCTTTGGAAGCTGCTTCAATAGGTTACGAGATGGCTGACGACGACCTGGCTCTACGCTGTAACATCATTACGTTGGAGAACGGTGTGATCATTACACATAACGGCGGAAATTTAGAAACCGAAGATGCGGATGTGCTGATAAAATACCTGAACGAACAACTGGCCGCGCCCATTAACGAACGCTATGGCTTCGAGCGCGTGAAGTTCATCACGGGTATTCAGTATCGTCACTTGTTAGTAATCAAGGGTGGTAACAAACATATTGTCTGTGCGCCTCCCCACGATCATCCGAATCAAGAGTGGTATCCGTTGTTAGTAAAGCCAGAATCAAGGAATGCCGTCCATCATGCAGGCTCCATCCGTCTCTCGCCAGAGGAAACGGCGGATCTGCTGAATGACCTCATCCTGAAATCGCAGGAGCTGCTTGCCAAGCATCCTTTTAATATCGAACGTGCTAAGCGTGGCGAGCGTCAGGCGAATAGTATTTGGCCTTGGAGCGGCGGTTATCGTCCCTCGATGGAAACACTCATGCAGCGTTTTAAGCAGGTCAAGTCGGGATCGGTGATCTCGGCTGTTGACCTGATACGAGGTATCGGTCACTATGCAGGTCTGAAAATTATCCGTGTGAAAGGTGCTACTGGTTTGGCTGACACAAACTATGAAGGTAAGGCTGAGGCTGCCATCAGAGCCCTCGAACGCGATGACTTTGTGTTTGTACATGTTGAGGCGAGCGATGAGGCTGGTCACGACGGCGATCTCGATCTGAAGATGAAGACTATCGAGTATCTCGACCAGCGACTGATTGCTCCTATCTATAACGAGGTAGCGAAGTGGAAGGAACCAGTTTGCATCGCTGTGCTGCCCGATCATCTCACACCCGTAGAGATGCGTATCCATGTAGGACAGCCTGTGCCCTTCCTGATCTGGTATCGTGGCATCAAACCTGACGAGGTGCAGCAATATGATGAAGTTTCGTGTGTCGCCGGTTCCTATGGTCTTTTGCGTCACGGACAGTTCATGGACACTCTGATGTCAATCTAACCCATTTTACCCATCAAACCCATTACAATATGAAATACTATAGTACGAATGGAAAAGCCCCTATCGCTGACCTGCGAAAGGCTGTCGTAAAGGGCCTGGCAGAAGACCGCGGTCTTTATATGCCCGAAGAAATCAAGATACTGCCGAAGGTGTTCTTCGAGAACATCAGCGAGATGACCTTCCAGCAGATTGCCTATAATGTAGCGAGTGCGTTCTTTGGCGAGGATGTCGACCTGGATGCTCTGCAGGATATTGTTTATGACACGCTGTCATTCGATTGTCCTGTGGTCAAGGTCAAAGACAATATCTATGCCCTTGAACTCTTTCATGGCCCTACTCTCGCCTTTAAGGATGTGGGTGCCCGCTTCATGGCGCGATTGCTGAGATATTTCTTAGGAGAGCCTAGAGACTCTAGACAATCTAGGCAAACTAGTGAGGTGAATGTGCTCGTGGCAACCTCCGGCGATACAGGATCGGCTGTTGCTAACGGCTTCCTCGGCGTGGAAGGTATTCATGTGTATGTGCTCTATCCCAAGGGGAAAGTGAGTCCGATACAGGAATGCCAGTTTACGACCCTCGGTAAGAATATTACCGCCATCGAAGTGGATGGTGTCTTCGATGACTGTCAGGCATTGGTGAAATCAGCCTTTATGGACGAGGAGCTGAATAAGCACATGAAGCTCACTTCTGCCAACAGCATCAACGTGGCTCGTTTCCTGCCACAGGCTTTCTATTACTTCAATGCCTACGCAAGAGTGAAATCTCTTACTTCTCACCTCTCACCTCTTACCTCTAATCTCGTCATGTGTGTGCCTTCAGGCAATTTCGGCAACATCTGTTCTGCGCTCTTCGGTCATGCCATGGGACTGCCCGTCAAGCGTTTCATCGCTGCCAATAATGCGAACGATATTGTCTATAAGTATCTGCAGTCAGGCAAGTATGAGCCAAAGGCCAGCGTTCAGACATTGGCCAATGCAATGGACGTGGGAGATCCCTCGAACTTCGCCCGTATCATCAATCTTTATTCACAGAACGGCAAGCTAACGGATGAGGCTACACATCATCGCATTACCAACCTGATTAGCGGCGCTACCTATAACGATGAGCAGATCAAGGCAACCATGCGCCAATGCTATGAGGAAACGGGTTATATCCTCGATCCTCATGGAGCCACAGGTTATCAGGCGCTTGTCGACGGTTTGCAGCCTGGCGAGATCGGTGTATTCTGTGAGACTGCCCATCCTGCGAAGTTCAAGGAGAAAGTTGATGATATCCTCGGCATCGATGTCGAGATTCCCGATCGTCTTGCTGCTTTCATGAAGGGCGAGAAACAGAGTGTGCCGATGACCAAGAACTTCGACGATTTTAAACGTTTCCTCATGTCATGAAACAGCTGAAGCTTGAATAAAATAAGAATCCCCCGCAAATGCGAGGGATTTCTTGTATGGGTAAGTTGGAAGGTTACAAGGCAAAAGGGGATAAATAATCAGTATTCCGAGACTTCTTTTACTGGTTCGTTAGACGCAGGATGCGAATCTAAGAGTTTACGAAACTCATGAGGCGTCATTCCGATAGCATCCTGAAACTTACGGTTAAACGATCGGATGGCCGAGAATCCAGCTTCCTGCGCACAGGCAGCCACATTCCACTCGCGCTTGGACATCAAGTAATACATCGATCGCAGGATTCGCAGATAATCGAGATAGTCTTCCACTGACTTATACAATGGTGAATTGTGAAACAGGTCCAGAATACGTGATTGCGAGGTTCCAATCATTTCAGCCAGTTCCTTTACACCGAAGTCGGGATTCTCATAGGCCCTTTCTGTTTCCAGTCGCGACTCGATAACTCCCATCAGTTCGTCATCATTGCGCAGATCAGCGTGACGCAGGAAATCTGAATGGCGCGCCAGGAGTTCTTTATATATATGTATCCGCCTGCGCACGTCATAATAGGCATCCATCTTCTGACTGAGTTGCATATTGTGGATGATCAGTTCGTTGTTGGTCTTCTCGAGATCGGCTACATGTTTCCGCAGCTCATCATTTTCCTCTTTGTACTCTTGAATGTTCATAGGAATTCGTATTTATATTGTTATGTAACTATTTTCAGTATTCATCGAGAATCTTTTGCAGGCGTTTGCGACGCTCCTCCTTCGAGTTCTTGCGGAGGGCAGCAAGCCATTTCTTGGGAATAAGCAGTTTCAGGATCTCCAACACCTGTATGCCGCTATTTGGATTTGCTGCAGCTAATTGGGCGTCGATGGCTTTCATCTTCAACTTTTCCTTCAGGTCGGAGGGCAGTTCATTGAGAGGCCCGTTTCCAAATACCACGACCTCTTTAATATTCAGTAACTTCGAGATCAAATACACTGTATCACGACGCAACTCCGTAACATTAATGATGCGACTCTCGTAATTGACATGAGTGAACGACAGCGATTGACAACTGTCGGATACCAGCACATGACCCAAGGAATCGGTGACGTTGGTGCCCTCGCGACTCACGACATTAGCACCAACCACGGGAACTAATGTCTCCACATCGACCACCACGAGGTTTCGCTGGGCAAAGCTATTGATTGATACTGCTACCAACAAGAGCAACAAAAGAGTCCGCCATCTGTTCATGTATGCAAATTTAAGGAATTAATAAACGCGTGGACCGAAGATAGCAGTCCCGATACGGACCATTGTAGAGCGCGTTTCACAGGCAATCTTGTAGTCGTCACTCATGCCCCAGGAACGCTCACAGAAAGCATCGTCGTCGGCGAAATAGCGTGCTTTCACCTCGTCGAAGAAATCGGCAGCTGTCTTCATCTCACGGCGTATCTGCTCCTGATCGTCAACAAACGATGCCATCATCATCAGACCGCAAATCTGCACATGTTTCATCTCCCGCCATTCACCCCCTTCAAGCAGTTCCCGACAGGCATCGAGCGTCAGACCATATTTGGTGGATTCCTCTGCAATATGCAGTTCAAGTAAAACTTTAATCACACGATTGCATCTCTCAGCTTGTCTGTTGATTTCGCGCAGGAGTTTGAGGGAGTCTACTGCCTCGATCATCGTCACGTAAGGAGCAATATATTTCACCTTGTTGGTCTGCAGATGCCCGATAAAATGCCACTCAATATCTTTGGGCAAATGCTCGTGCTTCTGACGAAGCTCCTGTTCGTGACTTTCACCGAATATGCGCTGACCTTCAGCGTAAGCGGCCTCGATATATTCGTTAGGGTGATACTTGCTAATTGCCACAAGGCGGACACCCTGTGGCAACTGGCTCAATATTTCTTTGAGATGATTTTTTACGTCGTACATAGCGTTATTGGTGCTCGTAGACATCCATAATGAGTGTTTCGGCAACGGTAGCGATGACATAATCAATCATTGTACCGCCCATTACCTCATCGATATTCTTCACGGCTCCGTTGAATGAGCCAGCTTGTACCAAGTAGTTGATAGCTGTGGTTTTCTCCTTGGCCGTCTTTTCGTCGATGGTAATAAACTTTAGCTTGGCCTTATACCATTTGTCGGCGCTATCGCTGTCGGCAAAGAAGATTTCCTTATAACTCGCTTTCTTGATATCGATTACATCAAACTGTCCGCTGATATAATGCGACATTTCTTCGATAATGCGTTCCTCGGCTTCAGAGAAGCTCATTGCATCTACAACATAGTTTTCTGAAACTTTTTTCTGCAAGCCGTCTTCCATGATTTTCTCATAACGGATCTTGCACTCAAACCAATCTGCTGTTCTTGATCTCATATTTGTTATTTTATTCTTTATTCATTTCTGCTTTTTTCTTCTCAGTGATCTGCTCGATGATCTCCGAAGCTATGCGCTGGCTTTTCTCAGAAGGGAGTGATGAATGCTCGCTCAGCTCAATCTGTTTCTCAACAAGCTCGCCCATTGCCTTGCTGCTGGCTTCCTCGAACGACTTCTGGCCACCTGACATACTCTGCTTGTTGTAGACGCCAGAAAGAATTCGCTCAGCCTCCTTCGAAAACTGCTTACGGAAAATGGCCTCGCCCTTGGCCTGAAACTCGCGAAGCTTCTTTTCGTCGATCTTGTCAGAATCCTTCATCTGATAATCCTTGATAGCCTTGGCAATGGTAGCCGAATCGGCTGCCGCCCCTAACTCCGTAGAAGGATCGAAGCCTTCGTCGAGCAGTTCCTCGCTGATGGGTTCTTCCACACGCTTAACAAATTCAACGGCTTCAGTATCAGGGGTAAGAGTGAAGAATAGTCCTGCCAAGATCAGGGCAATGGCGATGGCGCTGAGACTCATCACAGCCGATTTGACAGTGGCCTTGCGCTGTGAAAGGGCCTTGCGGAAATCAGCGACTGTGGCATAGCGTGCCTCAGGATTCTCGGAAGTAGCCTTTTTGATGATAGACTTCAGGTAGAAGGGCAGTCCCGATGAGGCATTCAGATATTCAATAAACTTACCTAATCCGTAAACATCACTGCGGTCGGTGGGTGTCTCACCACGCAGCACCTCGGGAGCGATATACTCCTCGATACCATCGTAAAGCGTATCCTCAGCCCCTAAGCGATGGAAGGAAGAACCGTGTAGAATCAAACGGACATCATAATCGTTACGACGAACAAATACATTCGACGGTGCAAAGCACACTTGATGGACACCCTTCTCATTAAGAGTAGTGGTGAGTTGCAGCAGGTCCTTAATGGTATTTTCCAGAAATCCCTTCTGTGCTACAACTGAGGGTACTTCATTGAGCAGTTGCCCTATCGTAAGATAGTTGCCTGGCTCTACGGCAATGGCATAGATACCGTTGGAACCGTCTTCTGCATTTGGCGTAAAGTGCAGCTGGTGTCGGTCACTGATCTGTGCTGCCACCTCACAGTCTTTCTTCAGACACTCTGCAAAAAGAATATTGTCAGAGAGTTCATCGAGGAACTCCACAAAGTTGCTGTACTTGCCGTCAATCTGGCGCTTGTGGAAATAGCCGTATGGCATTTTTACCTTATTTGACTTCCGTACGTCACGGGTTTCTACAAGTTCTTCGTAATTCATATCTACATGAGTTTTGTCGTGCAAAAGTACAAAATAAAATTGAAATAATTTCTTTTTTCACTTTTTTTTCGTACCTTTGCACGCAAAATTGAAAAATTGTAAATCGTCAAATTATAATTTAACAAGATGCCAGAGATATCAGTTCGCGGTTTGGAAATGCCGGAGTCGCCGATTAGAAAGCTTGCTCCGCTTGCCGCTGCCGCTAAGAAAAAAGGCACGAAAGTGTATCACTTGAACATTGGACAGCCCGACCTGCCCACGCCACAAGTAGCTCTCGATGCCCTGAAGACCATCGACCGTAACATCCTTGAGTATTCTCCTTCGCAGGGCTATCTGAGCTACCGCGAGAAACTTGTGGACTATTACGCGAAATACGACATCCGTGTGACAGCTGATGACATCATCATCACGTCAGGTGGTTCCGAAGCGGTACTCTTTGCTTTTCTCTCTTGTCTGAACCCTGGCGACGAAATCATTGTGCCTGAGCCCGCATACGCGAACTATATGGCCTTTGCCATCTCAGCTGGTGCTAAGATCCGAACTATTGCAACCACCATTGAAGAAGGTTTCTCACTGCCCAAAGTGGAGAAGTTTGAGGAGTTGATCAACGAGCGCACCCGTGCCATTATGATCTGCAACCCCAACAACCCCACAGGTTATCTCTATACCCGTCGTGAGATGAATCAGATCCGTGATCTTGTGAAGAAATACGATCTTTATCTCTTTTCCGATGAAGTATACCGTGAGTATATCTACACGGGCTCACCTTATATCTCCGCCTGCCATTTGGAAGGGATCGAGCAGAACGTGATACTGATCGATTCTGTGTCGAAGCGTTATAGCGAGTGCGGTATCCGTATTGGAGCCCTCATCACGAAGAATGCCGAGGTGCGTAAGGCTGTGATGAAATTCTGTCAGGCACGCCTCTCCCCGCCCCTCATCGGACAGATTGTGGCCGAGGCTTCCTTGGAAACTCCGGAAGACTATCTGCGCGATGTTTACGATGAATATGTAGAGCGTCGTAAGTGTCTGATCGACGGTCTGAACCGCATCCCCGGTGTCTATTCGCCCATTCCCATGGGAGCTTTCTATACTGTGGCTAAGCTGCCCGTCGACGATGCGGAGAAATTCTGCCGCTGGTGTCTGGCGGAGTTTGAATACGAAGGTGAAACAGTGATGATGGCGCCTGCTGCAGGCTTCTACACAACTCCCGGTGCCGGTATCAATCAGGTGCGTATCGCCTACGTTTTGAAAAAGAAAGACCTGGAGCGCGCCCTCTTTGTTTTGAGAAAAGCCCTCGAGGCTTATCCGGGCAGAGTCGACGAAGAATGAATTTCCCGTTTTTCATAGCGAAGCGAATCTATAGCGATCAGGGCGACAAACGAAAGGTGAGCCGCCCTGCTATTCGTATAGCTACCATTGGTGTTGCTATCGGACTGGCAGTGATGATTGTCACCGTGAGTGTCGTGCTCGGTTTCAAACACACCATCCGCGACAAAGTGGTGGGCTTTGGCAGTCATATTCAGGTGCAGAATATCCTCACTTTCCTCAATACCGATTCCGCCCCCATCTGCATCAACGATAGCGTGATGAAGAGCTATGAGAAGATTCAGGGTGTGAAGCATGTGGAGCGCTATGCCTATTTGCAGGGCATCCTGAAAACCGACGATGACTTTCTGGGTGTGCTCTTCAAGGGCGTGGGGCCCGAATACGACCTCAACTTCATTAGCCAGCATCTTACCGAAGGCTCTATGCCCGTGTTCAGCGATACCGTCAGCACAAACAAGATCCTTATATCCCAGATGATTGCCGATAAACTGCGGCTGAAGGCTGGCGACCGTATTTTTGCCTACTTTATCGGTGAGAGCGTGCGTACCCGTCGCTTTACCATTGAGGGCATCTATCAGACCAATATGACCCGTTTTGATGAGACGCTCTGTTTTACCGATCTCGCCACTGCCCAAAAGTTGAACAACTGGAAGGGTTATCAATGCAGCGGTGCAGAGATTACCGTCAACGACTTCGAACAACTGCAATTGACGGCAGATGCCTTTATCGACAACGTGAACCGTCGTGTCGATAAGGATTATAATACCTATTCCTCGCAGACTATCTTCGAAGCCTATCCCCAGGTGTTCAACTGGCTGGAACTGCTCGACATCAACGTTTGGATTATACTTGTGTTGATGGTGTGCGTAGCTGGCTTTACAATGATCAGCGGTCTGCTCATCATCATCCTCGAACGTACGCAGATGATTGGTGTGCTCAAGGCCTTAGGTGCCCGCAACAAGACCATCCGGCATACCTTCCTTTGGTTTGCAGCATTTATCATTGGACAAGGTCTGCTCCTGGGTAATGTTATCGGACTCGGCATCATTGCCCTGCAGAGATTCACAGGATTAGTGAAACTCGACCCTCAGACATACTATGTCAGTGAGGCACCTATGGAGGTGAATATTCCCCTGTTTGTGTTATTGAATATCGCCACATTAATCATCTGCGTTTTCGTACTGATTGCTCCAAGTTATCTCATTTCGCATATTCATCCTGCGAAATCGATGCGTTATGAGTAAATAAAGGTTAATTTCTGCACATTTTTTTTGCAAATGTGCAGAAAATGAATTACCTTTGCACAAAATTTAGAAATTTGTGCAATTTTAATGGAATCATTTAGCAGTTTCAACGCATATATCCAGCGCGCGATCATCAACAACTGGGATCAGGATGCACTCACAGACTATCAAGGAGCCACCCTCCAGTTTCACGATGTCGCTCGCAAGATAGAAAAACTTCATATCCTCTTTGAGAATAGTAATGTCCAGAAGGGCGACAAGATAGCTATCTGCGGTCGCAACTCTGCCCATTGGGCTGTGGCTTTCCTCGCCACACTGACTTATGGAGCTGTGGCAGTGCCGATTCTCCATGAGTTTAATGGCGAGCAGATTCACAACATCGTGAACCACTCCGAATCCAAACTCCTCTTTATCGGTGACTTCGCTGTGAAGACCATCAATCCCGACGAGATGCCCCATTTAGAGGGAATCATCAATATCCCAGACTTTTCTTTGATGATCAGTCGTTCGGAACAGCTCACCTACGCGCGCGAACATTTGAATATGATGTTCGGCAGCAAATATCCGATGGCCTTCCGTCGCGAGCATGTCAACTATCATCAAGACGAGGCTGAGGAACTGGCACTCATCAACTATACCAGTGGTACTACGGGCCATTCTAAGGGCGTCATGCTACCCTATCGCTCTATTTGGGGTAATATCGAGTTTATCATCAATCGTTTGGGTAAGAAGGTCAAGGCTGGCGACAACCTGCTGAGCATCCTGCCCATGGCACACATGTACGGTATGGCGGTAGAATTCCTTTTTGGCTTCTGCAACGGTTGTCACCTCTTCTTCCTGACCCGTCTGCCGTCGCCCGCCATCATCGCACAGGCCTTCCTCGACGTGCGACCCACGCTGATTGTCACCGTACCCCTGATCTTAGAGAAAATCATCCGTAAGAAAGTGTTCCCGAAGATACAAAACAACCGCATGCGTCTGCTTTTGTCCATGCCTGTGGTGAGCAAGAAAGTAAAGGACCGCATCTGCAACGAGGTTTACAAGGCTTTTGGTGGCAATTTCTACGAGATCATCGTGGGAGGTGCTGCCCTCTCGAAAGAGGTGGAGGAATTCTTGCTGAGCATCAATTTCCCCGTCACCGTTGGCTATGGCACCACCGAGTGTGCGCCCCTCATCTCCTATTGCGACCATAAAGAGTTCGTTGCTGGTTGTTGCGGCAAACCCGTCGATCGAATGGAGGTGAAGATTCTCTCTAAGGATCCCGCCAATATCCCAGGTGAGATTGTCGCTAAAGGCTGCAACGTCATGCTCGGCTACTATAAGAACGACGAGGCAACCCATCAGGCCATCGACGAGGAAGGCTGGTATCATACTGGCGATCTCGGTACACTCTCCCGTTCTAACCATCTGTTTATCCGCGGACGTATTAAGAACATGCTCTTAGGTGCCAATGGCCAGAATGTCTATCCCGAGGAGATCGAGGACAAACTCAACTCTATGACGATGGTGGCCGAAAGCGTGGTCATCCAGCGTGGCGACAAGTTAGTGGCACTCGTTCACCCCGACAAGGACGAGATGATGAACTTCAGTAAAGACGAGCTCGAACAGATCATGGAGCAGAACCGCAAGGAACTCAATGAACAATTGCCTGTCTACAGCCGTATCTCTCAGATCGTCCTTCATGAAGAGGAATTTGCCAAGACACCTAAAAAGAGTATAAAACGTTACCTATATCAGAACTACTAATATGGAACAGATACCAAGTTTTAACGCACTCATACAGAAGAGCGTCATCGACAATTGGGATCGTGATGCATTGACTGACTACAAGGGTCAGACCCTTCAGTTTCATGATGTGGCTCGTAAGATAGAGAAGATCCATATTCTCTTCGAAAACAGTGGTATTCAAAAAGGCGACAAGATTGCCCTCTGTGGCCGCAACTCCTCGCAATGGGCCGTTGCCTTTTTAGCCACGCTCACCTATGGCGCCATCGCCGTACCCATCCTCCACGAGTTCAATGCGGAACAGATCCATAATATCGTGAATCACTCCGAGGCCCGTCTGCTGTTCGTTGGCGATCATGTGGCCACCATCATCGACCCGATGGCCATGCCTACGCTCGAAGGTATCATCAACAACCCCGATTACTCTTTGATGATCAGCCGTACCGACAAGCTCACCTACGCCCGCGAGCACCTCAATGAGCTCTATGGTAAGAAATTCCCGAAATATTTCCGCAAGGAGCATGTGAAATACTATATAGAGGAGAATCCCGACGAGTTGGCTGTCATCAACTATACCAGCGGCACTACCGGTTTCTCCAAGGGTGTGATGATTCCCTATCGTGCTATCTGGTCAAACTACGACTTCGCTGATCATGTGTTAGGCAAGACCATCAAGGCAGGTGACAAAGTCATCTCGATGTTGCCCATGGCCCACATGTATGGAATGGCCTTCGAGTTTATCTTCGAGTTCGTTCACGGTTGTCATGTTTACTATCTCAACCGCGTGCCTTCGCCCGCCATCATCGCTCAGGCGCTGCAGGAAATCAAGCCGGTTATCGTCATCGCTGTGCCCCTCATCATCGAGAAGATTATCCGCAAGAAGGTATTCCCCAAGATACAGAACAACCGTATGCGTCTGCTTATGCAGATGCCTGTCATCTCGAAGAAAGTTCGCGAGATGATTTGTCAGGAAGTACTCAAAGCGTTTGGAGGTCGTATGTACGAGGTCATTATCGGCGGTGCTGCCCTCAATCAGGAGGTAGAGCGTTTCCTCAAGCGTATTGAATTCCCCTATACTGTAGGCTATGGCGCTACCGAGTGCGCGCCTATCATCTGCTATTCCGACTGGCACTCTTTCGCCCAGGGTTCTTGCGGACGTGCCGCCCTGCACCAGCAAGTGGAGATCGACTCCCCTGATCCCCGTCGTATCCCAGGAGAGATTCTCACCAAGGGTCCCAACGTCATGTTAGGCTATTATAAGAATGAGGAAGCCACCAACGAGACTCTCGATCGTAACGGCTGGTATCATACCGGCGATCTTGGCACGATGGATATCCACGGAAATGTATTTATCAACGGTCGCTCAAAGAACATGCTCTTAGGTCCTAACGGTCAGAACATCTATCCTGAGGAGATCGAGGATAAGCTCAATTCCATGACTTTGGTAGTTGAGAGCATCGTAGTGCAGCGCGACAATAAGCTCGTGGCTTTGGTCTATCCTGATTTCGACGAGGCAAAGAACCTGAACTTCTCTTCCGACGATATCAAGAACATCATGGAGCAGAACCGCAACAGTCTCAACGAAATGCTCCCTGCCTACGAGAAGATCTCAGAGATCATCATCCATCAGGAAGAATTCGAAAAGACCCCCAAGAAATCCATCAAGCGCTACTTATATCAATAAAGTGTAAAAAGGTATCCTTACAACTTGGGCGCGATGGTTTCTGACCCCATCGCGCCCATAATTTGTCCTATTTAATAGTTTTCTTACCATTAACAATGTATACACCTGAAGGCAATTGCTGCCAAAGGGTTTCCCATTTGCCCAGTTCGGAATCAATAAGCAACAGACCCGAAAGAGAATAGACTTTTACCCGTCTCCCACTTCTCTCAGCCATAGGTATTTCATCAATACCTGTCGCATCATCTTCAAAATCGATTGTCAATGACCTCGCTGAAGACGATGAAGTCGTCATATAGGCCTCAAAGGGATAGACGTTTCTCAGATTACTGATAAACCTACTGCCTGCTTCATACGAACCGCTGTATGATGTGAGATAATTATCCACATTCAAAGCATATACAGTAGAAGCTTTATTCAAAGATGAGAAAACAGGTACAAATGTCTTGCCATTCGAAGATGATTTTACCAAAGATTCTGTCTTATATACTTGGGCATTGGTTGCTGAGAACGTCACATCACCAGCCATAATATACTCTACGTCATATTTTGAATCGTTTGGCATAGAAATAATATAAGGTTTATTCGCCTTGATGACGTCCGTTTTTCTGAAGCCACTATTTCCTAATTCATACAGCCAGAAGGGACGCTGAGTCATCATATCTGTATAGAGTGCAAACGGTGTCAGCACACCTTTTGTCTTATGCTCTATCTTCTGCACATCGAAAGGCAAGGCTATGGTCTCCCAACCTTTGCCATTGCCACCTGTCGTCATCCCATAATGATGGGTATAGGTAATCTTCTCCGCTATAAACGCCTTCGGACAATAAAACCTTGTATTTGTGCCATCTGCCAAGGTGATGCTGCTGGCAGTATTGCCTACAACCACATTACTTACATTTGATGGCGCGTATGACGAAGAATTAACATACAACAGGAAATTGGACTTTGTCGACATCGCCATATTATTGAACACACTTGACGACAAAGAATTACTGGCATTCCATATTAGTGCTCCCAACATTGTTTGGCTAAATGTATATGAATTGATAGATGTCACCGTCGATGGTATGGAAACATAATTAAATGTCCGGTTTCTTAAAGCGTTATTCGCAATAGTTGTCACTTGATATGTTTTACCATTGTAGGTTACTGATGAGGGTATCTCTACATTAGCCAAATAATCCCCAACCGCCTGGACTTCGGCCTTTAAAGTCGATGTGATACCAAGATAAGATATACCTTGTAAGGTGAAGTTCTCCTGATTCTTCTCCGTAACAGTCAACGTGCCTTTAACGTATTTGAAGCTATAGTTCTGGGCTTCAGCACCTGATACTGTAATATCATACGTTCCCACAGGACTATTTGTCGTAGCTGTTGTGTAACAAGTCGGTTTCTTAGTCAATACTGACGATGTTTCACCATTTTTAAAACCGCTATAAGTCACATCAAACGTGGGGTTCGCCTCGCCCTGTTTTCGAGTGTACGACTTCGCAGTAATCGTTAGCGGAGCCTTCGATATTGTCAGTGTACCGTCTACAAATGTCACATTACTATTGGTCACACTACCCTTTTCTATCTTGATCGCATAGGTTCCCACAGAAGATGTCTGAGTAGCAGAACTGGTAATCTTTGGCGTTCCGCTAATAGAACCGCCACTGACAGTATATTCAAATGTCGGATTGGCATCTCCATATTCACGACTATAGCTCTTGGCGGTAATAACAATATTTTGACTTTGGCCTGACTCTCCATACACCGGACGGATAACATGGCCATCACATTTATCATGCCCCATATTTGTGTAATAAACCGAAGACGATGTAAGATATAAGCCCAATGCATATTGGTTATTATATGAGGATGAAGACCAATACCAACCTATATAGTTAGATGATGTCAGTTCGTCATCACCATCATAGAGTCCTGCCGCTGGAAGAAATATTGAATTTCCATTAGGTCCCGTCACCTGGTATCCATTTATTCCATTTCTCTTTGTATAAGTCCACTTACATTTTTCATAGAGTTCTTTTTCTTCAGCATTTGTAGGCATACGCCATTTACCACCCCATAACACAACTGCTGCATCATCTGAAGAATCTAATGTTTTTTTATTATCCGTAGAATTATATTTCGATGGTGGATTACCAAATTTATATGTACTCCAAGCATAATTGCTTTTAGGTGTAGTCTCGCCCCAAGAAAAATAAGACCCATATTCCTCTGGCTTTGAAGCCCCTATATTCCAACTAGCCCATTTTACACTTAACCCGAGGTCTATAGGTTCTGCAATTTCTTGATTGTTTGAAATGCTTTCAACGATATTCGTAAACTTATTCCATCCTGCTGTGGATTGATAGGCCGACTTTGTTCCATTTGGAACCGTCAGTGTAGCAGTTGAATAGTCAGAGAACACGTTCTCGTTTATCTCAAATGGAGTCTGTATCTCTGAAATAATATCCTTAAGACCACTACAGTTTTCAAAAGCAGAATTACCAATACTTGTCACAGAGTTCGGAATACTGATGGAGGTAAGGCCACTACAATTATAGAAAGCAGAATTACCTATACTCGTCACAGAGCTCGGAATACTGATGGAGGTAAGGCCACTACAATTATAGAAAGCAGAATTATCTATACTCGTCACAGAGGTCGGAATAACAGTATTCTTACATCCAGCTATCAGCGTATTAGAGGATGTTTCTATAATAGCATTACAACTGTTACGGGAATCATACTTCTTATTACCACTTTCAACGACTATGGAAGTCAAACCACTGCATGAACGGAACGCATAATTACCAATATTCGTCACAGAATTCGGAATACTGATAGAGGTAAGACCACTACAGCCCCCGAAAGCATAATATCCAATACTCGTCACAGAGTTCGGAATCGTAATTGAGGAAAGATCTCGACAATACCCAAATGCTCTTTCTTTAATGCTGGTAACGGTATTAGGAACATGAATATCCCTGAGATAGCAGCCAAAGAATACAGCTTGCGGCATTTCATTATTCTGTGAGATATCATAATGATAGCTTCCCATAGCATATATACCATTTCCTATTATACTATCCGTATCAATATATTTCTCTCCACCTGCAACGACCTTTGCATTAGTTAGGTCTAATACTTTCAATTTGCCTGAAGTATTCTGCCCAAGATAGTTATTTCCAGCCATATCACGGAGTAGACGGAAATCTGTTCCATTGAGTTCACCTGTTAATGTCAGTTCCTCAATAGTATACTTCTCTTCTTCTGGAATCAAATTTGGCAATGTTCCTGCCGTTGCCACATGGATTGTTCGTTTTGGATCGACAGGTGCAGAGCCTACCACAAATACCTTCAGCTGATCAGTGGGGGCATTAGATTGATAATGAGAGAAATAAATGTGTTGTTTGAACTCATATTCATACCAATTATCACCTACAGGTTGACAACTGTTTATAAAGATGTAGCCATTCGCATCATCTTCTTTCACGCCATCACCTATGGTTAAACGCTTAAAGTTTATATTATAATAGGTATCTTCATTAGCATTGTCATTCTGCTTAGTCGAGAAGAATACACAACAATAGACTCCACTACCAATTGCTTGATTTTTAACCCGGATTTTAGTAAATGCAACGGATTTATCAAAATTACTAGTCAAATCTTTCCATACAGAATTATTCTCTTCAACTTTTTCAAATTTATTCCAGTAGTTTGTGGACAGATATTGTTCCTTAGTACCTAATGGGACGATTAGCTTTGCATTTGAATAGATTGATGCAGGGAATACATCCTCAGTAATTTCAAACGGATTGGCTATTTCTGATATAACCGAGGTAAGGCCACTACACTCCCTGAATGCTCCATTTCCAATACTTGTCACTGAATTCGGAATCGTAATAGATGAAAGACCACTACACCATGCGAATGCATTACTTCCAATACTAGTCACGGAGTTCGGAATCGTTATGGAAGAAAGACCACTACAGCCATGGAATGCAACGTTATCAATGCTGGTCACTGAATTCGGTATGGTGACGGAAGTCAGGCCGCTGCAACCCCAAAATGCACAAAATCCGATGATCCTCACAGAGTTGGGGATGATAGTGTTCTTACAGCCTAAAATCAATATATTGTCAGTCGTACTAATAATGGCATTGCAATCTTCTCGTGAATCGTAAACGGTGTTCCCAGATTCAACAGTGATGGATATCAAATCGCTACAACCCATGAAAGCATTAGATGCAATGCTTTTCACGGAGTTTGGGATGGTAATAGAGGTCAGACCACTACAATGTTCGAAAGCACAATTGCTTATAGTCGAAACGGAATAAGGAATACAGATGGATGTCATCTTGCCGCATCTACCAAAAGCACTCCAACCTATTCTTTTTACGGAGTTTGGAATAATAATTGTTGACAAATCGCAACTGTAGAAAACATACTCAGGAAGAATATCATTTTCTTCAATAGCATTGTTACGGAAGGCATCACTGCTTATATAGCCTCTTATTGAACCAGTGTCCAGATATTTCTCTCCTCCTGCAACAATCTTTGCATTCGTAAGATCTAAAACGGTTAACTTCCCTGAGGTACTTTCTCCTAAATAATTACATCCAGCCATATCTCGAATTAGCCGAAAATCCGTACCATTGAGTTCACCAGTCAATGTCAGTTCCTCAATGGTGTACTTCTCTGATTCGGAAATCAGATTAGGCAATGTTCCTGCAGTTGCAACATGGATGGTTCGTTTTGTGGATGTATTATTACCATTATTCGAATCACCATAAACAGGACGGATAGACTGTCCCCAATAATTCTCTGCTCCATCAGTTTGATTAACACCACCAGATCCAATATCCAAATCCTTATAACCGTAACTATGCAAACTCACACCCATGTCACCAGACCAGTAATAGCCATAGGAACCTTTACCAGAGAATGTTGATACTCCTTTTCTGTTTCCTGCCCATGGCATGAAAATTGAATTGCCATTGGGACCTTTAACCCAACTACCTTTGACGCCATCTATCACTCCATCACTCCAAGTACATCTCGTCTTCAGTTCTTCAAGCTCACTCCATGTCGGCAATCTCCAGGACTCTCCCCATTTCACATGAGCAAGGTCATACTCTGTACCACAAATAGATTCACCATTCTTGAAATAATAATCACTTGTGTATGTAGATGTTTTCTGTCCCGTTGGATCGCCTGCACCATATAAACCGCCATAGTCACCAATCTTAGAAGCACCAATATTCCAACTCGCCCATTTTACACTCAGTCCCAAGTCCACAACATCAGCAACCTTTCCAAACGTATTATCAGCCTCATCTTCTACTATATTTGTGAACTTATTCCAACCAGCTGTGGATTGATAGGCGGACTTCGTTCCATTTGGAACCGTCAGTATCGCAGTTGAATAGACAGAAAACACATTCTCATTTATCTCAAATGGAGTCTTTATCTCTAAAATAATATCCTTAAGACCACTACAATAAGAGAAAGCAGAATTACCAATACTTGTCACAGAGTTAGGAATACTGATGGAGGTAAGACCACTACAATCACAGAAGGCAAAATTACCAATACTTGTCACAGAGTTAGGAATACTGATAGAGGTAAGACCACTACGGCCCAAGAAAGCAGAATCACCAATTCTCGTCACAGAGTTCGGAATAAAAGTATTTTCACATCCAGCAATCAGCGTACCGGAATATGTTTCAATTATGGCATTACAACTGTTGCGAGAATCATACCTCTTATTACCACTTTCAACAATTATGGAAGTAAGGCGACTGCAACCAATGAAAGCTCTATCACCGATACTCGTCACAGAGTTCGGAATACTGATGGAAGTAAGACCACTACAATCTGAAAAAGCATAATTACCAATATTCGTCACAGAGTTCGGAATACTGATGGACCTGAGACCTCTACAATAGGCAAAAGCATCATTACCAATACTCGTCACAGAATTCGGAATACTGATGGAGGTAAGACCACTACAACCCATAAAAGCGTCATCCCCTATCACGGTCACAGAGCTAGGGATTACGGTGTTTTTACAGCCTGTGATTAATACATTATCAGAAGTCCTAATAATAGCATTGCAATTATTTCGAGAATCATAGATTGAATTTCCATTTTCCACATAGAGAGAGGCTAGAGCATAACAATCTTCGAAAATGGTTCCACTGATGTACGTCACGGAGTTAGGTATTATGATAGAGGGCAAATTATAACAAGATTCAAAAGCCCTACTCTCAATTCTCGTAACAGAATTTGGAATAGTAATGGAGGTAAGGTTTACACATCTACTTAGTGCCGAATAGCCAATTTTTTTTATTGTAATTGGCAATGATATAGACAAGAATTTACAACCACATAATAAATACTCTGGCAATTCATCTGCTTTTTTTATGGAATAATGAAATGATCCACTCATTTCTGGAAGGTGATCTGTATCAACATATTTTTCTCCACCTGCAACAACCTTTGCATTAGTTAGGTCTAATACTTTCAATTTGCCTGAAGTATTCTGCCCAAGATAATTATTTCCCGCCAAATCTCGAAGCAAACGGAAATCTGTACCATTAAGTTCACCAGTTAATGTCAACTCCTCAATGGTATATTTCTCTGATTCAGAAATCAGATTTGGCAATGTTCCTGCCGTTGCCACATGGATAGTTCGTTTTGTGGATGTATTATATCCAGAGGCTTCCACAATATTCGTAAACTTATTCCAACCTGCTGTAGATTGGTAGGTCGACTTTGTTCCATTTGGAACCGTCAGTGTCGCAGTTGAATAGACAGTGAAAACATTCTCATTTATCTCAAATGGAATCTTTATCTCTGAAATAATATCCTTAAGACCAGTACAAGAAAAGAAAGCATAATTATCAATATTTGTCACGGAACTCGGAATCGTTATGGAAGTCAAGCCACTACAATTATAGAAAGCATTATTACCAATACTCGTAACAGTATTCGGAATCATCGTGTTTTTACACCCTGTTATCAATGTATTTGTCGAGGTCTCAATAATAGCGTTGCAGTTATATCGCGAATCATATCTGGAATTACCACTCTCCACCTTAATTGAGGTAAGGCCTGTACAACCAAAGAATGCCCCATTACCGATACTCGTCACGGAATTCGGAATCATAATGGAGGTAAGGCCACTGCAATAAAGAAAGGTCCAATCACCTATACTCGTCACAGAATTCGGAATTGTTATTGATGTAAGACCACTACATCTGTTGAATGCACCATTGTCAATATTTGTCACGGAATTCGGAATCGTAATTGAGGTAAGGCCTGTACAACCAAAGAATGCCCCATTACCGATACTCGTCACGGAATTCGGAATCAAAGTGTTTTTACAGCCAGTTATTAAAGAGTTTGAAAAGCTCTCAATAATAGCGTTACAATTATTACGAGAATCATATTTGATATTGTCGCTCTCAACTTTAATAGAAGCAAGGCTACTACAATAATAGAATGCCTCATGACCAATATTCGTCACAGAGTTCGGAATCGTTATGGAGGTAAGACCACTACAATAAGAGAAGGCAGAATTACCAATACTCGTCACGGAGTTCGGAATATATATTGTTGTAAGATAACAACCACAGAACACATATTCAGGAATAAAATTTGCTTGTGAAATATTATAGTGAAAACTGCCCGATGCATTTATATCATTTCCCCTAATATTATTCGTATCTAAATATTTCTCTCCACCTGCAACGACTTTTGCATTAGTTAGGTCTAATACTTTCAATTTGCCTGAAGTATTCTGCCCAAGATAGTTATTTCCAGCCATATCACGAAGCAAACGGAAATCTGTACCATTGAGTTCGCCTGTTAATGTCAGTTCCTCGATGGTGTATTTCTCTGAATCAGAAATCAGATTTGGTAATGTTCCAGCTGTTGCCACATGGATTGTTCGCTTTGTAGATGTATTATCTTCAGAGGCTTCCACTATATTCGTAAACATGTTCCAACCAGCTGTCGATTGATAGGCAGACCTTGTTCCTATAGGCACTGTCAATGTTGAATTTGAGTAATTAGGAAACACATTCCCACTGATTTCGAAAGGTTTTATTATTTCTGAAATAATAGAGGTTAGACCACTACATTTATAGAAAGCAGAATTGCCGATACTCATCACAGAGTTCGGAATCGTTATGGAGGTTAGGCCAATACAGCTGGAGAACGCATAATTACCGATACTCGTCACTGAATTCGGAATTGTTATGGAGGTCAGACCACTACAACCACCGAATGCACGTTCACCAATACTCGTCACAGAGTTCGGAATCATTGTTTTTTTACACCCTGCTATCAATGTATTTGACGAGGTCTCAATAATAGCATTACAATCATTACGCGAATCATATTTTGTATTACCTCTCTCTACTTTAATTGAGGTAAAACCACTACAACCAGAGAATGCACAATCACCGATACTCGTTACGGAGCTCGGAATCGTTATGGATGTCAAGCCACTACAATTCTTGAACGCAAAATTACCGATACTCATCACAGAGTTCGGAATCGTTATGGAGGTAAGACCACTACAAGTCTCAAATGCATAATCACCGATATTCGTCAGAGAGTTCGTAATCGCTATGGAAGTAAGACCACTACAGTTCTGGAATGCCCAACCACCAATATTCGTCACGGAGTTCGGTATCGTTATAGAAGTCAAGCCACTACAACTAGAGAATGCAAAATCACCGATGCTCGTCACAGAGTTCGGAATCGTTATGGATTTCAAGGCACTACAATAAGCGAATGCAGCATTACCGATACCCGTCACTGAGTTCGGAATCGTTATGGATGTCAAGGAACTACAACTATAGAACACATAATCACCTATACTCGTCACGGAACTCGGAACCATTATGGATTTCAAGGCACTACAATAAGAGAACACATCACGACCAATACTCGTCACAGAGCTCGGAATCGTTATAGAGGTTAGACCACTACATTGGGAAAATGCACCATTACCAATACTCGTCACAGAGTTCGGAATAGTTACGGAAGTCAAGCCACTACAATCCATGAATGCATAAGCACCGATACTCCCCACTTTATAACTCTTGCCATTATATGTAACTTTTTCTGGAATAACAATATTACCTTCATACATCGCGTCGCCCTTCGTGACCGAAACATCATTCCCACTAATGTTATAAAAAATACCATCAGATTTAAAATAATAGGCATATAGATTTGTACCAGAAACGAACAGTAATCCTAAAATACATAATAACACTTTTCTCATATCATCAAAATCTAATGGTTAAATCATCAGAGACATCAATCAGCCAATCGTTCAAACTTTTGATGCTCTTTATATACTTATCAGCAACTTCTTTACGCGTAATATTTGACAAGTCAAACTTCATAAGATTTATATCTTTATTAAAACCTATTTTGAGTCCTTTGCATATCTCATAATCACTTTCCCCATATTTGGATATAAGTGCTTTTATTGGATCTACAGAATCTGCTAAACAGAACAAAAAAAGCAACGGGTAATTCTTTAATGAAACACATCTTGCTTTTGATTTAATAAAATCATCTAACTCCATACATTTATATCATATAAAATATCTGCCATCATCTTTACTGTAAAATACATTGTGACACGAAATAACCAAGGCTGTATATTGTTATCTTTTTCGATTTTGATCATATATTGACAATACTCTTATAATTATTTCTCTTTTTCAGATGTTTTCAGCATTATCGAAATGGAATTTATCCATCAGTTCATTTATACCATCATCACCTTCACCAGATGGGAAGAAAACTACATTTCTATAATCATTTGGAGTTCCTTTTTGCCGGACATCCAAGTTCCTATTACGTGTTGAGAAGTATCTTATTCCACACACCTCTTGTTTATCTTCTCGTAGTTTTTTCCTATTCCTTTGTACAAACATGGTCAAAAATTGAGGAATCAGATACTCTTCCTTAAAAGTCGCTTTTTTTTCATCAAAATAATTATAATTCATATTACATGCTGCAATTAGTGGCCATATTGTAATGAATTTAATTTCATCTTCAGGTTTTTGATCATTAAATGTGACATCGAATACATATAATTCATTTTTTTCCAAATTAATGTCAATAATAGATCCATGTTCGGAGATTTCTACTTTACAATCTTTTTTTGAATATCCAACATAAAAACATGGATAACCTGCTATACTATAACGTTCGGCCTTGCATAGGTGTCTCAATTTTGAATTGAGGCAGTAAAAATCCTTTTCTTCTGTAAGATTCAAATCACTTCGCATTCTATAAAACTTATCTTCAGGGGTGATTGCTGATATAATAAAATAGTCTTTCGATATACTCATTAATCCCTCCTCAAATGACTTATACGATTTATAGACATCTCCTGTTTTATATGTTTTTATTGTCTCTACCAACATATTACAGAGATTCTCTGTAATATCTAATATTTCTTCATCTTTGACATATAGCTTTTGTAGTTCTTTATATTTTTCAAAAGTGTCTTTTAAGAAAATTTCTGTAGGATACTCCATCGATATTTCCAATGGAAAATTTAAAATATCAAAGTGACAAGGTAAAACAGAGTATTGGGAAAGGTTATTCCTTGCCTCATCACACATTTTTGTATAAATCGATTTGTTCATACTAATTTTTCTAATATTGTTATTTACTACTCACAAAATTACTTCAACACATCAATTACTTCATTACTCATGTATTGTCGAATCTCAGAGAAGGACGAATCTCCCTTAATATATTCTGCAGCTCCAGGAGCGATCTCATATTTCTGATATACAAAGCGGACACCACATTGAATCAAATAGGGGGCATATTGGGGCATAGGCAGATTATTACGGTACTCCTCATTTACTTCATCTTTCTTTTCGAAAAACACCTGATTATTCAAGAAATGCTTAAACAGCGGGTCTTCAGGGTCGGAAATAACATGCAACCGTTTTCCGTCGCTTTTCCGAAAGGAGGCTCCATAATTCAAAACATTCAGTACACCACCATACCATCCCAAACGCAAGACTTCGTAAGAGACGAAATAATCGTTCTCGGCAATCTTCTTAATGGTTGTCTCTTCCTCAAAGGCCTTTGTGTTCGGGTCGTGTTTCTCTTTCAAAGCTACACTACCTTTAACGCCATAATAGTTGATGACAGCCTGACCATCAGACGGATCACCATTAAATCGTCCCATCAAAGGCCCACCGTTTAGAATATCCTGTTCGAGAGCTTCCATAATGAATGTTCTGACACGTTTTTGCAAACCAACATTCCCACTGACAGGATAATCCATGTGAATCTTCAGATTATAAGCACTTGATGAATCTGCATATTCATAGTATTTTGTCGTATTATAGTTACGGGGATTCAGAGAGACTTCAAACCTCCAATAATTATGTCCTCTTGATTTTCCTTCATACAAACTGATGGTATATGAATCCAAAACGTAAACCTTACCATAATATTCCTCCTTCTTATATGCAAAGCCTAAACTTCGCATTCCCTTCATTATCTCATCGCGTCTTATCTCTGAAAAGACTCTCATTTCGACCGAGATAGCCGTCTCGTCATATTCTATAGTTTCTATTCCTTGGCAGTCTACAACTGCAACAGCAGAAGCTTCTTGAATATTGTCTGGAATAAAATAGTCATCATCCAGTGGTTCTACATTATGAACGGTGTGACCGTTTTTAATATATTGCCAGAAATTACAAGTACCTACCCCTTCCAGGAAATCTTCCTCTCTATATGCATGCTTTCTAAAAATTGATCGGATGAAACCATCGAGGTCCTTATCATCCGCTATCGGATGGCTACGGCGATAGGATACTATTGACATCGCCTCTTTAATGGACAATAAATCTAACTTCTCAGCAGTTTGTGAAAAGACGGATAACTGAGATATGACACAGGCTATGAAACAACAGAATTTAAGCATAGATAATATGGCTTAATAGGTTGGAGTGGGATTGTCTCCCTCGCCAGGAGAATTGGTTTTAAGAGTGGTAAACTGTACTGATTTACCATACGTAGTGCCAGCAGATGTCGTCACGTATGGACGAACATAATAGGATGTATTCTGCTTCAGATTTGTCAAATAACATGTTAAAGTGCCGCTGTAGTTAGAACCGGTATAAGTTATGTTTTCATCACTTATCGTCGGTTCCTTTTTCGTCGTGCTATAGCAAATGCCTCTTTGCTGGACATACAGATCAGAAGAATTAAAGGTAAATTTGCAATCAGCAGAGGTCTTGGTAATATTCATGATTTGCAAATCATCCAGCGTAGGTTCCTTCGCTGCTGCTTGACTTACCATTATCGTTGCTGATACAGCTTTACCCTTTACAGTGATTGTAGCTGTTCTTGAAGTATAGCTATCGTTATCATACACCACTACCCGAATATTAGAATTATATTTCTCAACCTGACACCAACTGGCATCAGATGATACCGTCCAGTCAGAGTTTGCCGTAACATATACTGTTGAATTATCTTTTCCATATTTGAAACTGAGACTATTTACGCTTAAAGTAATCTTCTCCGTTGCTGGAGCCTGAATAATGGTGATAGGAATGGTTTTGATACCATTAGTTACATTCACCACGTCTTTACGCTCTGATGTTATGGAAGGATTGTCATACACCTTTAACGATAATGTACTATTCCCATGCCCGCTATTTTTTTCAAGATAAAGCCAGCTTGATTTCGTCTCAGCTGCCCAGTAACTATTGCTGCTAATACGAATTCTAATCGTCTGCTCGGAGCCATCAATAGAGAAAGACGACTCATTGACATCAAGTTCTGACTTGATAGCTTCGTATTCCAGATTAACTCCCAATTCCTCGTATCCTTTAAGGTCTTTTCCACAGGAAGACATCAACAGTGCCATACCCAAGGCAAAATATATGAATGTTTTCTTTTTCATCGGCTCAACAACTTATAAACTGAACAACAAGCCTACACATACTCCAAAGCCCTCACCCCAAGTCTTTATCTTACTATCGGCATCTTTGATGACTTTATACACATCATCTGCTCCAATAGCAAAGTCATATTGTGGGGTAATAGTCAGATAGAGAGGTTTGAATAATCTTATTCTCAGACTCAACGCTGTTGAGAGGGAGATGGGATTAGACTCAGAGAACTGTGCCTCTTGGCTAAGGATATTGACAATTTCCTTCCCTCTGATCATATTGAAAGAAGCACCTATCTGGGGAATGATCTGAACAGAAGCGTTTTGACTACCAAGTCCAAGCCTAACAGAGAATCTGCTGACAGAGTAATCATAGGCTTCACCTAACTCTTCTCCATAGCCCGATATCTTATAATATATGCCAACACCTTCTACTTTCTCCATACCTATTGTATAATCTGCAGAAAGGGTCAGTATGCCCAAATGAATACCAGCAGATATTTGAGGACCCGTCATGCCGATTGCATTATAGCCTCCTCCCAACAAGAATTTAAAGTCAACCGATTTGTGTTGTTTCTTTGGTTTCTCTTGTTTTACAGCATTACTTTGATATTGGGCATCATTTGATGGTTTCTCTAAAATGATCTCGTCCTGGATTTTAGCTGATTCATCCGTATTGGGTCGTTGGTCATATCCATACATCCTACGCATATAATCAGCATTCGTTATGACGATTTCGGCATCATAGGTAGTCTTTGATTCAACAACCATAGGGAGCTGATAGTCTCTGAAAATGCCAAGATAAGGATGGCGGATAGTAAGGCGCTTCGTTGTGGTAGGCACAAAAAGAAGGATCTCTCCTACTGCGTTTTGTCGCTTAACAATGCCATTATTGGCTTCGAAAGTGAAAAGCGTATCCCTGACGGCGAAGCGTATCAGGGCCGTCACTACACCATTGATATCCTTCACATTAGAACTGGCTGCCTTCAGGTCAGTGACATTCTCGTGGAAATCCCTGACCTCGAAATCATGACTCTGCGACCAAGTCGACAAAGAACATGATAAGATAATTGCAACTATATAGGGTCGTAAATGAAACATCAGGAATCTGTTTATTGAATATCAAAATCGCTCAGACTAAACACCTCGTCTCTGGGTAATTGCTTACCGCCTATCTTATCAGGCTGCCAAGTACGGACATGTATTTCTGGAGCATATTCATTACGAAAATCCCATAGCAAGAACAGGTAACCCTCGTCATGATAGGTATTACTGGTCCAACCCTGATGCAACGTGACACCATAAAAGTTGGGATTCGTGGGATGGCGCATCACTTCGATATCGTCGAAGGACACCCGAATATATTTCGTATGATTGAACACATTCTTCAGGTTGATCAGATATTGCTGCTTGCTTTGTTTGTTGTAGCGTATCTTCTGAGTCATAAAACCTTCAGGATGTTTCTGGGTTATCACCTTACCCGTGATAATCAGGGCTTCGTCGCTGAACACCATATTCAAGAAATTAATATCCTTTTGATTGTAGGCTGTACGGAACTGCTCTACATAATCGAGTATCATCTGACGACGACGGAGGTCTGTCAACTCCAGATTGCTCTTCACGACATTCATATAGAGGTTCATGGAGATTGACAAGTAGAAGCTCTCCACATTACCCAGTCTGTCGAAACTGACAACAGCCTCCTGATATTCATCCTCATTGAACTCACGCTCGCCTGTAGGCTTCATCATCAGAGGGATGTTGCGGATCTGATAGCCAGTTCCCGTTGTAATACAATGCTCAACAATCTCCTCGTCTGTACAGACAAATGGCGTATTCTCCCACAACATGGCCATGGAACGCTGCACTTGCTGATTCACTCCCATCACATAGAAGTTGAGGTTTCGATGATCCGCCTGAGCAGCATTGACCTCATTCAAAATGCGCTCAATGGCATTCTCCATCTTTGACTTTATGGTATAATTCTCTATTCCATCAGAAATAGTGACAGATACTGCATTGGCTACTGGGCAATAGAGTGCCACCAAAAGCGTAAGCCAGAAAAAACGTTTTCTCATATTCATTTCTCCTATTTATTAAAACTGAAGCCAGATGGCTCCGCAATTTTTATAATTTCGTATATTATCATCTTTCAGCGTGCGCAGGTTATAATGCTTTCCACCTTCCAACTGACGAAGCACTGCAACAACACTACCCTCTTTGTCATAAATAAACATATAACAAGGATCATCCTCTGGCATGGAGGCATATTTTCCGTATGCATGGAGGCGTCCTTCGCTCTTCAGGCCTTTGATGTAGGGTTCTATCTCATCAAATTTGAAAATGGCAGCCATCGTCTCCTCGTCGGGTGTCAACTCAGGAACTAACACTTCTTCCAAGACCGGCACAGTATCCTCAACCTCAACAGGTTCAGGAACCTCTACCATAGGAAGGACGTCGCGTTTACTGACATAGACAAAAGCACGGTTGTACATTCCTCTGCGGGAAAGTATGTCTGACCATTCCTTCTTGGAATCATTGACAAGCACTTCTGCATTTTCACCAGGATGCTTGCTGCGCAACCAGTCGTAGATTTTCAGTTCCAGGATAGCATGCGCCCCAGACATAGCCTCAACAGCATCCTTCATCGTTGACTCCGCATAGATGAATATCGTGTCACGCTTGATGGCATTAATATCATTCAGCGAGTCAGCATGCTCAGTTGCTTGGGCCTGGCTTGAGACAGATGCCAGCAAGCATGCCCCTAATAAAACTATCTTCTTCATTGCCATTTTAATTTTCTTCTGTTTACTGATTCTTTCTGGAATAAGTTCTTTACATTATGTGTGGGAATATAGGGCGTAAGCCTGACCTTCAGCACAGCATTCTTGTCAGAGACAAGTTTGTCAGGCACAACCACAGAAAGCATGTGGTTAAAGCCCAGCTCTTTATTCTCTGCAATGACTAAGGCCAAAAGACCGTCCTCACGCTGTTCCTCAACACCAAAATAGATGTTCATCCCCCACTCTGCACAATAGTCAAGCCATTGACGGAGCGAGATGGTATAGTTAATGGTTTTCAGACCATAGACAGACTGCTCCACATACATGCGATAGTCAGCTTTGTCAATGAGACCATGAAACAGGTTTGCAACAGAATAGTCAAGATGGGCTGCATTGAAGTAAGGTTGACAACCATTCTTCACCTTATTATAATATATAGCATCGTTGCAACTCTCCAGCTCAAGATAACTTGTCTTCAGGGAATAGATGCTGTCATCTATCACCTGTCCGCCGTGAGGAGCAAAGGGCGTAATGGTGCGACAGGGGGCTGCAGTGATGGTTTCCTTAAACTTGCGTTGAACCTCCTCCTGCTGCATGCCAAGCAACAAGTCATATTGAGCAGGGAAAACGATGGTGACAAACGGTTTGTCCTGAGATTTCCACTCCACTTCGTAGTAGCGATAGGTGCATTTGATGGATAAGGGCATCGTATCGGCTATCTGGTTAAGATCAGAAAGTGAGCCATTCCGAAAATATACCTTATCATCGGCCATCTTCCTGGATACGGTGGTATGACTCTGTTGAGGCAACTCGTAGAAATAACGCTCCAAGAAGTCCATCACGATTCCATGAGACTTACCCACGAGATTGCGCTGCTCAGGGGTGAACAATTTCAACCTCTGAGCTGGCACATGCATACAGAACATGACCAATACAACAGTGACGATGGGCCTCAAGATCATCTGCATGATATCGTCTTATCTACCTATTATTATACTACCCTTCACCTGATTATTGGCATCATACCAAATGCCTTGTACCAAATGACCCTCGTAGAATTCACCAATGACATAGTCACCAGGCTCTGCTACTCGGCCTTTGGAATCACGGCTGTCAATCAGATGGGAGGTCTTAAATATCAATCTTCCATTCACACCATGAGGTTGTCCAGCCACGAGGGTACCTTTGTAGGTGCCATAGCCCAGATTCTTTGAGCCTGACTGGGGAGTGACACTACGTCCCTGAGAGACCTGACGGGATGTCGATGAACCACGATTGGAGGATGAAGCAGGTCTCGCTGTCTCACTCTTTGGTGCTTGTTTGTTCTTTCCCAAATTATTAAGAGAGTCCTTGAGGTAAGCCAACGAATCTGTTTTCTGCTTGGCTACTTTCATCAGACTGTCTTCTCTCAACTGTTGCTCAACAGCATTTGCAAGACTGACAGAGTCACCTTCACCGAGTTTCGTACTATCCTTAGAGACGACCTCTTCCTTATCCAAATCGTCATCATCATCATTTATCTTAGCACCATTAGCATTGAAGAAAAGCAAATAGATGAAAAGACATAATAATGCTATCAATAGGATAATAACCCAAGGTTTCGACAGAAAGTTATCGTTTTTCTTCTTAGGTAAATTCTTCTGAACCATATCCTTTGGGCTACTCTCCTGAGGTTTCTGATTCTGTTTGGCTCCACAGTGAGGACAAAAATCAGATTCGTCTTCAAGTTCTTCTCCACATCTGATGCACTGACGGCCTTTGATCACCTTTTTGCCACAATTTGGGCAAAACAAGGCATCACTCTCAATCTCTGAATTACAATGCTTACACTTCATATTTCTATAATTTAATAATTAATATCTACATCAAGTGAATCATAAATTTCCTCTATAGTATCAGTATCTACATATCTATTTTTTTCAGCATATCCAGCACCCGTCCTGGTTTCTTCATAAGAATACTGTTCGATGTTCTCATTTCTAAGTGCCTCTATACCCTTTACCATGGCCCAGACCTCAGAACCTGTATTGACCAGGATGAAACCTATACCATTATCGCGAACAACAATGCAGGCATGGTCGTTTTCCTTGAACACCTGGCCATAAGCCTTTGTCTTGACCAACAGTTTCCGATAGAGAATGTCTGTCTTTCCCCTCAGCTTTGAGCCAGACACACTCATTTTAATATATTGGGGTTTCTCCTTTGTCCATCTCACAGGGGCTTGTATCCATTCTCCTGCCACATCATCAAAATGACTGTCACCACGCTCTGTCATATACCCTGAATAATATAATTGCACATTCAAGTCAATGCCTCTCATGATTTCTTTATTATATGACAGTTTATCAACATTCACTTCCTCTGGATTCAGTTTCAGCTGATTTCCTTCCTCACAATATTCGTTATATATCTTTATCAGTTCTATAGGAGTCATATTAATACCAAAACCTCCGAATCCACTTGATGTCATCATGACTGCTGAAAGTATTGCTTCCATATCCACGTAATCACTGTATATAACTCCATCTGCCCCATGTCCTGTCATATAATCATAAGATTTATGGCGTAATACCGTATATATATCAGGCGTATTTTTCTTTTCTTCACCTTTTATGTTAATGATACCCCATGTCTTATCTGTAATCTGGACAAATGCATTTTTCCCGTCATAGAATGGCAATGCATCCTGATAGACATCCTTGGTAATCTTGTTACCCTCAAGGTCAATAAGAGCCCAACCCTGACGACCGTCAACTGATGAGTTTACCCATAGCAATTCGTCTGTGGCCCATACTATTGCATCATACTTTGCTCGTATCAGCACTTGGTCTTTAATTGTCCGGACACCGATTTGGTCACCATTGCTAAAGACAAATTTATCATCATTAAAAGCTGTGAGTCCGCGTATCTTACTTGTAGGCTTAACAATCACATTACCTTCCAAATCCATTATTCCATATAGTTTCTCGCCATCAGAAGTCTGCTCGATGCCTATATAACCATCAGCAAGGACTGCAATATCATCATATTTAGACATTCTGATTTTACCTTTCAGGTTCCCAACAGGATCGATGACGTCATAGACCAGATTATGTTTATCCGTTTCATCCTTATATTTCATGCTGAGTGCCAGGAACCTTTTCGGAGCAACATGGTATATCTTACAATAGTTTTGAGCCTCTAAAAGTATTTCACCCCTTGTATTGACTATTCCTACTGCATCTTCTGCCTCAAACAGAGCATATCCGTAATGAAAATTCTCCATCCTTGTGATAGGCTTGGAACCAGATTTTTCCAAAACAGTTATAACATTGCCATCCAAATCAATCAAAGATATCTGCTCGTTCTTCTTTACAGCTGGTGCCACCCCATGATAGAAATCACCCATTGAGACATATTCATCACCGACTTTCACAGGATTCGTTTCCAACGTATAGATTTCCCAAAAACCATTACCATTCTTTACCATAAAACGGCCATCAACAGCAAGTGTTGGCATGTCCTTGAATTCTTCTTCAAAAATGATAGTACCATCAAGTTTCATCATACCCCATTTGCCTTTTTCACTCGATTTAAAAGGAATTCCGTCAATGTCACTTTCTTTCTCGTATGAAGTAAAAACATCCACAATCTTATTTAATGACATTGAATCACTCTTCTGCATCCAAACAACAATACCGATTATCGCAATAAGGAAAGCCAAAGCAATAAGAACCTTTGGAGAAAGGCCATGGCTTACCGATGCTTTTGATGGTGCCTGATCATGATTAGATAACACTTGGGGCTCATCATCAGTACCCGAAGACTTTACATTATCATCTCCACCTTCCACTAAAATGAAAGGAGTACCACACTTTGGACAAAATTTCTGTCCAGGTTTTTGTTCTGTTCCGCACTTTTTGCAATACATATTTTCAGATCTTTAGTTCTATTTTTCGATTACTATCATTTGATATAAGAAAGTGTGAGTCCATCCACTAATCCTACTGAGGGCCTTCGACTGCCGAGAAATGGACTAGAAAACGACTCACACCCATGTATGAAGAGTGGTTATACCACACTATCATCACAGGAAAGAACGTTTTCGTTTATCCAAATTCTCTTGAGAGGTGTCGAAGTTCTCAGTATGGAAAATGCTAAACGCTTCCTTCTTCTTAATGGCGGACTCCCCCGCCACGATGCAAAGATAAGAAATATTTAGCAAAAACGTTCAATGTGAGCCGTATTTTTTGCAAAAATAGGCATTTTTTCTTAATTTCAACCACTTCGTATCGATTTTTTCCTCATTTATCGCGATTATTTGTACATTTGACACTTATTTTCCGACTTAGTAGATTACATTTGCAAAGATACAAATAATGGACGAAACGACAATCATCCATTTCGTCCACTTGCATACACATCTCATCAATTATTCCACAAATGGATTTGGTGAGAGTTTCATTTGTGGATTAAAATGATGCTTGGATTTTTGTGAATAATAATACATGACATCGCCAATGGCATTAAAGATTTCCTGATTTATATCTTCTTCAGAGACCTCCGGATACTTACTTCCCAAGTTTATCTCTCGCAATCTTGCAAAGACCTCCTCATTTGCTTCGACATAGGCTTTACTCAGAGAATCAGAGTAAGAAAGTTTCCCATTATATTCATCCCGAATAATACAATCAACAATAGGTTTTATTTTCCGTTGATAGACTGGTTGGATAATAGACAATGTTGTTTTGCGGATTTCCTTTTTCTCAAAATCCGAGAGTTCCCGATAATGGGTTTCTTGATTTTGCAACTGCTCTGCTATTATCAAAGGCGGAGTAGAAGGAGTAATATCTTTGGTTTTCTGAGAAGGGGCTGAAATAGTCTGTTCAGGAGAATGGGCAATAGTATCTACAGGTTGCTCCGATACAGAGTCAGAGGTTATAATGATGGTTTCAGCAGGCCGCTGACGATAAAACAAAATCGAGATAATCAATCCAAAAGCTACAATCAACAAACTGACACGTAAAAACGTATGACTTGGCTTCAAGGCGTTTTGCAATTCTTCGACAGACTGATAACGGTCAGAAGGATCAGAGGCCGTACAATGGGTTACCACCTTATTATATATATTGAAGCATGGTAAGGTCTGAAGAATTTTGCCAATGGCGTAAATGTCAGTTTGAGTTGAGAATTGAGAATTTAGAGTTGAGAGTTGCTCTGGGGCGGCATAAGCATTGGTATAGCCAGTGGTATCGGGAAAAGAATCGGTATAGCAATAGCCAAGGTCTGTCAGTTTGACTTCGTGGCCAATACGAGTGATGAGAATGTTTTCAGGTTTCAGGTCTAAATGGACGATCTGGTGCTGATGAAGATAACCAACGACATCCAACAACTGGGAGAGAAAGCGGTCTGCATTCTTACGGGCCTTGAAATAGTCAGGATGACTGGCCACAAATGCCTTCAGGTTCTCACCATCTACATATTCGGTCATCAGATAGTCCTCTCCTTTGGATATATAACGCACTAAATGAGGATGATCGAGGCGATAGCCTGTCTCAAATTCCTTTTGCAAAGCTGCTAAATATCGAGGATCAGTGCGAAGTTCAGGCTTGAGCCGTTTCATGAAATGAAACTTTCCGTATAGCTTCACACGGTAGCAGTCACAGGTGGAGCCTCCTACAGGCAATAGTTCTGCATCAGGATAGGTCTGCTGAATATCTGAGAATGATGAGGAGTCCATTGGTTAAAGGAGTTTGAAACGAATGCCTTGGGCTTTACCAGCTGTGAAAGCTCCTAAAGATTTACCATCACGAATAACTTCACTGACCAGCAACGGATAGCCTCTAACAATGTGGGTAATAGTGAGTTCGTCATCTGTTCTCAGTTTGCTGTTAAGACTATTCCTGACACGGAAACGATTCGACCCAACATATTCGATCTCTATCTGACGATCTGGCAGATAGTTGATTTGTATGCACTGACCAACAGGAAGATCATTAACACGTATTTCTTCTGAAGAGGACTCAAAAGACGAATTGCTTCTATCGTCAAAAGTTTTAAGTACATCCCAATTCTCAAAGCCAAGATAGCGGGCTATCACATCAAGGGTAGTGGTACGTGGCTCCCGTTCGTCATCAATAAAACCCAATAGGCGCTTAAGCGTATTGACACCAATGTGTTCTCTTGTAACCGATTCTATATCAAGTGCCAGATAATCACAATCAGACGGAAGCCTGAAATCTCTATTGGATTTCTGCTTCAAGAGGTCTGTGACGTATGGAGAGAATTTCATTGACAGCTGTATTTTTTGCAAAAATACGAACTATATTCGAAAGTTCCAAATTATTTTGAGGAAAAGTGAATTATCTTCTGTCCTTCACCCAATAGCACCAGCCGATGCTCTTGCGGTCGTTCTCGAACTTGTATTCAGGACGGCTCAGGAACTGGCCGATTTTTACTAATGTGCCTTCGTCTGGCTTATAGGCACCTTTAAAAGTGTCTTTCAGACGGGCGGAGATATCCTTCACAGATATCCAATGGCCGTTCTCAGGATTGGTCTTCGATGTACCTTCCGGCTTCTCGAAGAGCGAGAGAATCATCTCGCCAAGTCCGCTCACCTTCTGGAAACGCAGGTTATGCTGCATCAGAGCTGCCTCTTCTTCCTTCGTCAAATAATAGCGTTCACGCTGCCATTCCACCTCATATTTCAGCTGGGCATAGAGCTGGTCGTATTCCACAGGCGTCTCGAAATCGATGTTGCCCTCGACATTCACACAGACAAAGCGACGGCTGCCAGACGGATCCGTCAATGGCATCGGCTCGTTGGTAGTGCCTATGAACGAGGCATAACGACGGTGCGAGGAATAGGCCGTGCCGTATGGCGGACGATACTTCAAATCGCTCGTCGACACAAGATACTTCAGCACAATCTGCTGGCGCTGGGTGATCTTGTCGAACTCGTCGAGGTTGATGAGGGCAAAGGATGTCAGCCCTAAGTTCAGGTCGTGCTCGTTCTTGAAGTTGATGCGGTCATTATAGTAGTCACGCATCTCCCTTGGCAGCAGGATACGACAGAAACTCGTCTTGCCACAGCCCTGTCTTCCTATTAAAAGAGGTACGAGCGCATTGCCCGTCAACTGACCTTTTCCCTTCCACATCGCCACCATCGAGCGCATCCAGATATGGAACAGGTGCGGCCAGTCTTCATAGTCGGTCTTGATCCTGCGGGCGAGGGCCTCCACCCTATCCTTTCCGTCCCACTTGGGCAGGTGCTCCAGGAAATCGTCCATCGGATCGTAGAGCGTGATGTCGTTGGAGTTGACATAGCGCATGATGTCCTTGTCCCAGCACTTGATGCCCTGCGACAAGGCGTTGATGGTGATGGAGTTACGCGCCTCAGTGGTCAGGTCCTGAAATGCGAATCCGTGTCCTGTCCTGATGCGGTATTCAGCCACGCCACGCATCACGTTCTTGCGGAGTTCGTAGTTGCTGTTCAGGAAGATGTCGATCTTCATCATCAGCAGCGTCTCAGGCGGGATATTCTTCGTGGGACGCACCTGATTCTTCCGTTTATAATACTGTTTCTCGTGCTCCTCACGATAGGCATTCTCGAAAATCTTCGTCACCACGTCAGGATATTTGCCGTATGACAGCTTCATCAGCGTCTGACGTCTGGCAAAGGCCATGTCGAGGCCCGTTTCACGACAGTATTCCGCCAAGCGGGTGATGATCAGCGTGTCGCTCTCCTCGCTTCTGTCATCTACGAGGAGCGTCACGTCGTCGTAGGCTTTCGTAAGATTATACTGGTAGACGAGGCACTGCGCCTGGTAACGGTTGCGTCCTGGCACAATCTCATCAGGCAGCGACTCCTTCGGCTGGATAGGCTTCAGCGCCTTTTCCAGATCAGAGGAATCGGTATAGAAAGGCTGCGCCATCGGATTATAATAAAGGTCAGGGTCGATGCCAAGATAACAGGTGCGCTCTAAATGCGGTTCCAGCTTGTCGATGGTCACACCGAGCTGGGCATTATACACCATGCGGGCTTTCTCATAGAGATTTAGGTGAAACCGCCTGATGTCGTCTTCCGCAATTGGTAACCTTTTCCCCTCCTGAGTAGGAGGGGTGCCTTTAGGCGGGGTGGTCTGATCACCCTCTTTAAACAACTCCC
>JAEEGG010001966.1_pt1 | contig 54018 bp, 46 predicted proteins | sample 9134161 | NCBI WGS metagenome assembly JAEEGG01 (sample SAMN16246543, study PRJNA631951) | gut metagenome | biome: gut microbiome; feature: rumen; material: CR-attached | host: Bos | place: Iran: Karaj | collected 2018-10 | reverse complement strand
ATGGGCCTGCGGTAGCGGATGCGTTTCAGGAAGCGCTCCGTCTCACGGCTTGCCGTGCCGTTACCCAGTGCGATAGCATCGATTTTATAGGCCTCGGTGAGCGAGTGTATCTTCTTGGTCGCGCCCTCGACGTCGTTGTGGGGCGCGGTGGGGTAGATGACATCGTTGTGCAACAGGTTGCCCTGTTCGTCAAGGCATACCACCTTGCAGCCCGTGCGGAATCCCGGGTCAACGGCCAGCACGCGTTTACGTCCCAACGGCGGGGCAAACAGCAGTTGGCGCACGTTTTGGGCAAACGTCTCGATGGCCTCGTCGTCGGCCTTCTCCTTGGCGGCCGAGGCAAATTCCGTCTCGATGGACGGCTTAATCAGGCGCTTGAAGCTGTCCTCGGCAGCCTCCTCGACCAGTTGTGACGCTTCTCCATTACCCTTGACCACGATGCGTGCGATGTTGTCGAGCGTGCGGTCGTCGTTGATCTCGATGCCCACCTTGAGGAAGCCCTCTTTCTCGCCGCGGCGAATGGCCAGCAGCTGGTGGGACGAGACGCGCTTGAGCGGCATCGAGTACTCGTAGTAGTTCTCGTAGTTGCGGCCTTCAATCTCCTTGCCCTTGACGAAGTGGGACACCAGGCGCGCGTCATACCTGAAGCCGCGACGGACGGCATTGCGCACCGCCTCGTTCTCGCTCACCCACTCGGCGATGATGTCCTGTGCTCCGGCAATGGCCGCATCGGTATCGGGCACCTTGTCGCCGTCGACAAACTGGCGTGCCCTGCTCTCGATGTCCCCGCCGCGCTGTGACATGATGATCTTGGCCAACGGTTCCAGGCCCAACTGGCGGGCGGCTTCGGCGCGGGTTTTGCGCTTGGGCTTATAAGGCAGATAGATATCCTCGAGCGTGGTGGCATCCCAGCAGTTGTTGATGCGGTCGGCCAGTTCGGGCGTGAGTTTGTCTTGCGCTTCGATGGTCTTGAGGATGGTGGCACGGCGTTTCTCCAGCTCGCGGTAATAGCGCAGCCGCTGGTCGATGGACTGGATGGAGAAATCATCGAGGTTGCCGGTGACCTCCTTGCGGTAACGGCTGATGAACGGGATGGTAGCGCCGTCGTCAAGCAGGCTGACGGTGCCTGCAACCTGGTTGATGGGTATGTTGAGCTCTTGGGAAATGAGCGTCGATAGTTTGTTGGCCATATCTTAACTACGAATTACACGATTTATACTAAACTTGCCAGTCATCCTAACTAAAAACTAAAAACTAGAAACTAGGGACTAAAAACTAGGGACTAGAAACTAGAAACTAAGACTTCTTCTTCAGCGTGATGACGGTGATTTCGGGGGTGGCGCCGATGCGCATGGGCGGTCCCACCATGCCCGTGCCGATGTTGACATAGAGCCAGCGGTTGCCCTCGCTGTAGGCTCCGCCCCACTCGGGATAGCGCATGGCAGCCGGTGACCAGCGCCAGTTGCCCAGCTTGATCATGAATTGCCAGGCATGGGTGTGGCCTGCAAGCATCAGGTCAACATTGCTGTTGGTGAGCGTGTTGGCGCGCCAGGCGTAGGGGTTGTGCTGCAACTCGATCTTGAAGTTGCCGTCACGGGCACCGCTATAGGCGCTGGTGATGTTGCCTCGCTTGTCGCCGATGTGGTCGCCGAAGTTTTCGGTGCCGATGATGACGATCTGGTCCTTGCCGCGCCTGATGACGGCATGGTCGTTGTTGAGCAGCCGCCAGCCGGCAGCCGTCTGCAGGTCGCACAGGGCCTTGCGGTCGGCCATTTTGGCTTTCTCGTCGTCCCAGGTCACATAGTCGTCATAGTCGTGGTTGCCCAGCACCGAGAATACGCCGTCGGGCGCATGCAGGCTGGCCAACAGGTCGCGGTAGGGCAGGGCCTCGCAGGTCTCGCGGCTCACCAGGTCGCCCGTGAAGCAGATCATGTCGGCCTTCAGTGCATTGATGGCCTGGATCTGTTTCTCGACGATGGCGGTGTGCCCGTTATAGGTGCCCAGGTGGGCATCGCTCCACTGCACGATGCGGTAGCCGTCGAAAGCGTCAGGCAGGTTGGCAAATTCCAGTTCCACCTCTTTGACCTCGAGCGTGCCAGGAGTGACAATAGCCCCCCACCACATCACGCCGAAAACCAGCGCTGCCACGATGAAGGCGCACAAGGCCGCCCAACGCCGTTTCATCCACCGCCCGATGCCATAGACCGCCATGCCCAGCGCCTTGGGTGCCAGCAGGGCAAAGAAGGTGTAGAGCATGTACTGGCAGGTGACAAAGGTGCCGTTGGACATCGCCGCGCTCGACATGGGCAGCACGCCGATGGCGATGACCAGCACCGCTGCCAGGAGGGCCAGCAGGGCGTTGAACCACGTTGCCACGCGGTAGCCGTTGCGGCTCAGGCGGCGGCAGATGTAAACGTCCATGGCGATGCAAAGCACCGCCATGACGATAAGTCCGACCCAGTGAATCTTCATTTTCAGTGGTTGTTGTAGAGACGCAAAATCTTGCGTCTCGGTTCGCCTTTCGCATGTAGAGACGCAAGATTTTGCGTCTCTGCATGCTCGCCTATTTCGTGGCCTCCAGGTAGTTGGAGAGCGGGTTGCTGTACATCTGCAACATCTTGTTGTACATGTAGAAGCGGTCGGCCTCGCTCAACTTCATGCCCTCGGTCTTGTCGATCTGGCTCGACAGGTACTGCTCGAACGCCTCGCGTTCCTCCTGGGTGTACTTGTCGGCAAAGTGCTTGTCATCGTACAGGATGTCGTGGGCGATGTAGTTGGTCTTGTAGATTTTGTAATTCTGATGGATGGCGTGGTCGATGATGGCGCACACGCGGTCCACCTCCAGGAACTTGTCCAGACCCTCGGGAATCTTGTCCAGCTCCTCGTTGATGCAGGGCGTGAAGGCATAGTGCACCTCGCCCTTGTGGCCGATGATGCCCGTCTTCATGCTGATGAGGTCATCCTCGGGAGCCTTGCGCCAGTTGGGATTCTTGCTCTTGCACAGGAATTCCTTGGCCTTGAGGTAGTCGTTGGGATCATACTCATAGCTGATCGAGATGGGAGCGATGTTCAGTTCCTTGAGGCTCTCGATGAACGACTTGTCGCGGTTGCCGTAGGCCAGCATCTTGATCAGGCTCTCCTGGGTGCGGTCGTTGCTGTCCTTGCAGCGGCCCTCACGCTGGGCAATCCACAGCGAGGCACGCTTCTGCTCCACGGCAAAGTGCATGTAGCCCGAGAGCTGCACGGCGGCCGTCAGCGTCTGGATGCGGCCCAGGTTGCGCTTCACGATAAAGCTCTTGTTCATGCGCACCAGCTTGGTGATCCAGTCATAGATGAGCAGGTTGTTGCCGATGGCGATTTCGCACGCGTCGCGGCCACCCTTGATGAGCAGGTAGCTCAGCTGTGCCGAGTCGAGCACGATGTCGCGGTGGTTGGTGACAAAGGTGTAAGGCACCTCCTTGTCCAGGTTCTCCTTGCCGCTGGTGGTGAGTGTAGTGCCTGTCTTGGCCATCAGGCCCTCGATAAAGGGCTTCATCACCTTGACCTGGAACTCGTGCTTGGAGTTGATGCTCAGCAGCACGTGCTTGAACTCGGAATACTTGTAGTTGGGCAATGCCATCGCCACGATTTTCTGGAAGCCGGGCTCCTGCACCAGAATGGTCATCGCCGTCTGGAAGTCCTTGTCAGGAATCGGGCAGATGTCCTGATACTCAATTGGGATGGGTATGTTCTCGTTCTCTATCATAGTGGTTAAGTATTGTAGAGGCACTTGGTGACACCTCTCGGTTTTTGATTCAGCTCTTGTCAACCTACAAAGATAGTGCAAGCCGAACACAGTGGCAAACAAAAAACCAAATTTTTTTGTTTGCCACTGTTGAGGCGCCGCCTATCTTGCACGAGCCGCCGTCGAGTGAACGATAGTGCAAGCCATGCATAGAACACGCGTAACTGTTCAGCCACTCAACCTCACGCAAAGACGCGAAGCCGCTAAGATTTAATATTATTGCCCGCAAGAGCTCGCAAAAAATAAACAAAATCTTTATTAGCATCCACTGCGCAGCAAATAATAATTGTGATTTTTCGGCTGCAAGGCCGATTAAAAAAACTTCGCGTCTTCGCGTGGTGCAATGGTGTGCGGATGCTTTCGTTTCATTCGTAGACTTTAAAATCTTCGCGTCTTGGCGCCTTTGCGTGGGGCGATTTAGTATTTGTTGTATTTATTGTTTTCCTTTTGGGGTCTTGGCGTGGGGCATGAACCCGGTATTTGCAGACTATACTGCGAAAAGTGAGAGAAAACGAGGTTTTTATGGGGAATATTATCTATCTTTGTACTCTAATTATATAATACGTTTTAATTATGAAGAAAATATTGACGATTTTGCTGATGGCATTGATGGTGAGCCTCGTTTCGACGGCTACCGACTTTAAAACCTACGAGAATGAGGTCTTCACGATCAATTATCCTGCCGACTGGGAGGTGACCTATGAAAGTGATGATTGCGTGAACGTGGCTACAGAGGACGGTGAGATCTGTTTCGATGTCACTTTCAATGAGCGGGGTCCGATGAAGGATCAGTTGCAAATGGCCGCCGACAATTGGGAGTACATGAAAACGAGCAACGGCCACAAGGTGGACCAGAAACTGGTGAAAGACGACTATGCGCTCGTGCGTTCGATCGAGACCGATGAGGACGACGGCACGCAAACCGTAGTCGTGTGGTTCGTGACAATTACCAAGGAGCCGGAAGGTTTCTCGGGATCAATCCAGAGCCCGATTAGCCGTGCCAACGAGGCGATCGACATCCTGGTGGAGATGCTCGGCACCCTCACCCAGAAGTGACAGAGGCGACCATAGTGCTCTTGTCGCACCAGGATGACCGATAGGCTGGTGCCTATTCTTCCTGTTGAGACTTTACAAGGCAACAAAACAGCAGCTGGCCCTGACCGTGCAAGGCCAACTGCTGTTTCGTTGCAAAAAAAATTGTATTTACCAGTGAAAAACGTTATCTTTGCACCTTTAAGAGTTCTTATCGCCTTGATGGAGAGCCATGATGAAGAGTTGAGTATTATTTCGCCTATTAACCAATTAGAACAAAACGATATGAAAAAGTTATTCTTATTATTCCTGTCACTTGTAGCAACACTTACCGCTGTTGCCGAAATCAGCGTTTGCGGCGTGTTCCCCGATGATAAAGGGAATTTCGATTGTCCATTCATCAAGAGCGGCACGGTCACATGGAACGAATCCAGTCGCACGCTCACCCTGGACAATGCAATAGTGGAATACAGCAGCGAGACGCCCTACGATTACATTTCCCCTATCCGTGTTACAGAAAATGCGACTATTGTGATTCACGGTGAATGTAGACTGCGCTCAACGGGTTTTGTTGCCATGTCATTGGATGGCTATGACAGTAAAAATGTGACGATACAAGGTGATGGCCGCCTCGTTATTTCCAGCATCTTGCGTGGCATTTTTCTCGTGTGTACACGTCTGACCATCAGGGACATCACTTTGGATGCGGCCAATAGTGTCGGCAATAACGGAGACGGCGTGCTGTGTGCGCTTACCTTTGACCATGTGAAAGCGGACATCCACGGGGGTGTAGCGAGAATCGGTGAAGGCATTACCTTGAGGAACTGCGCCATTACCTATCCCGCGGATGCCTATATCGTGCATGACGAAAGCGAGTATGGTGATTATGGCTATTACATCGCCTATGGGGATGAGAATTTTGCCGATCACATCATTATCTCACGCGAGAGCGATGTCGTTGGCGATGTCAATGGCGATGGTGAGGTCAACATCGCCGATGTCAATGTCGTCATTGGCATCATCTTGGACGGTCATGGTGATGAAGCGGCAGCCGATGTGAATGGCGACAGGGAGGTCAATATCGCCGACGTGAACGTAATCATTAACATCATCCTGGGTGGTGATGAACCGACACCGTCCGCCACCGAGACAATTACAGTAAAGGGAGTGTCTTTCAAAATGGTCAAGGTTGATGGCGGCACATTCACTATGGGCGCAACCGTCGAACAAGGCAGTGATGCACAAGATAATGAGAAGCCTGCCCACCAAGTGACACTATCTTCGTTCAGCATTGGCGAAACCGAGGTGTCGCAGGCGCTGTGGGTAGCTGTGATGGGCACCAATCCCAGCTTTTTCAAAACCGGTGATCTGAATCTTCCTGTAGAAATGGTTACATGGGATGCATGCCAGGAATTCATCACAAAATTGAACCAGATGACGGGCAAGCAATTCAGATTGCCGACCGAGGCAGAGTGGGAGTTTGCTGCGCGTGGCGGCAACAAGAGTAAGCGCTATAAATATTCGGGCAGCAATAACGTTGACGAGGTCGCTTGGTACTGGATGAATTGCGGATCCATCACTCATGCCGTAGGCTCTAAAAAGGCGAACGAATTAGGCGTGTATGATATGTCGGGAAATGTCCAAGAGTGGTGTAACGACTTCTGGGGTGATTACACTGCAGCAGCACAAACCAATCCTACTGGCCCGGCAAGTGGTGTTGCTCGTGTCATTCGTGGCGGCTTTTGGAGCACCAGCGACCCCGCTTCTTGTCGTGTGTCATATCGTGATGCAGACTATCCTTTTTACTTAGATGGAGCTCGCGGGCTACGGCTCGCCCAGTAGTTGACGATGTCTCTTTTCAAGACATCGGGCTTGGTTTTTAAATAAACTTGGAGAACTCTATCAACCTCATAGCAGCTCCAAGGTCAGTAGAGACGCAAGATTTTTGCGTCTCTACTGTCTTGATACGTTGATTATCAGGATTTATTATCAACGAAATCATGTTGAATTAGGGCAATGCCATGCTTGCATGAGCATTGTCGAGCGAGAACGATTTATCCAACTCACAAAATCTAAAAGAAAATGAAGTGTTTAGCGAAATAATCGCTACCTTTGTCGCTAAAGAAAAATGACAAATGGGAATGATATGAAACCGAAACGATTTCTCTGTTTGCTCGTGGCGACGTTGGCGCTGTCAGTCGCTCCGTCATGGGCGTGTACCAACCTGATCGTTGGCAAGGCTGCCTCGGTCGATGGCTCCGTGATCTGTACCTACAATTGTGATGGCTATGGCTTTGCTGGTTCCCTGTCGCGCACTCCAGGCGGCAGGCATGAGAAGGGCGAGATGATTGCTATCCGTGAGTGGGGGCGGGGACCCGTGAGAGGCTATGTGCCTCAAGTGGAGTACACCTATGACGTCATCGGCTTTATCAACGAGAAGCAGGTGAGCATTGTGGAAACCACCTTCGACGGCCGCTTGGAACTGCAGAACCCTGATGGCTTGCTCGACTATTTCACCATGATGCATTTGGGACTGGAGCGTGCCGCTACGGCCCGTGAGGCCATCATCATCATGACCGACCTCGTGCAGGAGTATGGTTACTGCAGCACGGGAGAGACGATCACCGTGTGTGACAAGAACGAGGCTTGGATTCTCGAAATCGTGGGCAAGGGCCCGGGCGTGATAGGTGCCGTGTGGGTAGCCGTTCGCATCCCTGACGACTGCATCTGTGCCCATGCCAATCTGTCCCGCATACGCCAGTTCCCGTTGAAGGATCGCAAGAACTGCCTGTATGCCAAGGACGTGATCTCCTTTGCACGCGAGAAGGGCTACTACAGTGGCAAGGATGAGGACTTCAGCTTCCGCGATGCCTATTGCCCTATCTCGTTCTCCTCGGTGCGCTATGCCGATGCCCGCGTGTGGAGTTTCTTCCGTCACCACTACGACCAGGCCGAGATGGACAAGTACCTGCCCTACATCAACGGCCAGCATGACGTTTGCGACCATCTGCCGCTCTACATCAAGCCCGAGAGAAAGTTGTCGGTGCGTGACATCATGAATGACATGCGCGACCATTACGAGGGCACTCCGCTGGATATGACAGCCGACGTGAGTGCGGGCCCCTGGAGCTCACCTTACCGCCCGCTGCCCATGAACTGGGAAGTCGACGGAAAGAACTACTTCCGTGAGCGTGCCATCGGCACCCCGCAGTCGGGCTTCACGCTGGTGTCACAGCTTCGCAACTGGCTCCCCGATGACGTGGGCGGCATCATGTACTTCAACTGTGACGATGCCAACATGATAGCCTACGTGCCTGTATATTGCTGCGTGATTGAGGTGCCCGAAGCCTTCCGCCGTGAGAACAACGTGAGCAACGAGTTCAGCGAGCATAGCGCTTTCTGGTTGAACAATCTGGTGGCCAACATGATTTATCCGCGCTATAGCGTCATGATAGGTGACCTGCGTGAGGCGCAGCAGGAGCTGGAGGACTTCTACGCCGCCGATCAGGCACAGGTGTTGAAAGACGTAGAGCCACTCACCAAGCGTGAGCGCGTCAGCTACCTCACCAGCAAGAGTGCTGCCTACACCGCCCGCATGATGCAACGTTGGGACAAGCTTTTCCGCCTCATCGCCGTCAAGCACAACGACCAGATCATGAAGCCATCAAAGGATGGTGTCGTCGTTCCAGGGCGCTATACTACACCAGGCTATGACCAGCAGTTCCGTGAACAAATCAGCAAGGACACCGGTACCCGTTACCAGATGCCCGAAAGCTCAGGAGATATCAAGTCGCTGTAAACATGCGAAATACTATGTATCAGGTCGTTTTTATAAATAACAGATTATGAAAAAGAACCTCTTATCATTGCTTTTTGCGCTGTTGATTCCGCTGTTAGTCTGCGCACAGAATCGACCTCGTGTTTCAGTTTTGGGTGACTCTTACTCGACTTTTCAAGGGTATATACCTGAAGGTAACGAAGCCTGGTACTACACTCCAGTCGACACATCCAGAACCGATGTGGACAATGTGACCCAGACGTGGTGGTGGCAGGTCATCAATCAGGCGGGTTGCCTCATTGAGAAGAATGACTCCTACAGCGGTGCCACAGTCAGCTACCACGGATATGATAATCAGGATTACAGTGCCCGGTCATTTATCACCCGATTACCGCGCCTTGGCAGCCCTGATGTGATTTTCATCTTTGGCGGTACCAACGACGACTGGGCGGGGGCAGAACTGGGCGAGTATCAATATGATCATTTTACTCAGGCGGATTTCTATACCTATCGTCCTGCATTGGCTTACTTGCTCCAGCAGGCAAAGGAGAGGTATCCCAACGTCAAAATCTTATTCATCATTAATAGCGAGTTGCGAAAAGAAATTGTAGAATCAACTAAGGTGATCTGCAGTCATTACAGCATTCCATATATCGAGCTCAAGGATATTGACAAAAAACTCAATCATCCCACGGTAAAAGGAATGAAGGCAATCGCACAGCAAGTCCTGGAGTTTATCAATAAATAACAAGAACTTTGCGACATGGTAGATGAGAAAGAGTGACATAAATTAACCGATAGATACGAGGCAATATGGAAACAAAAGAATTAGATAACTTGAACCGAGATGAATTGTTTGAGAAGATCAAACGCAAGTGTATCTCAAGAGCACGTGTCGATTTCTACGGTGGAATTATCATCCTCATCATTATAATTGCATTGTTCATCGACCTCATCTGCGGTGGGACAATTTTATTTGATGATGCAAATTTCTTCAGTTCCATCTTTGCTATAACTCTTGTGTGTATGGCGGGATGGCTGGTTCTGTACAGTTATTGGTATAAAAAGAAAATAGAAAAAATAGACAAACCTAGTGAGTTATTGCATTACTTTGGAAAGAAAAGCCGAATCTTCACCATATTTTGTCTTGTTCTTTGGTTTGCATTGTTTGGAGTGAAATTTGTGAATTATTTTAGAACCACCACAATCGGCTTTGAACATGTGTTATTGGCTATCGCGTTTGTTGTATTGGTATACTTGATATACGTAACCAATAAACCTGGCTCGGTACGCGCCAGAGATATGGAGATTATAAAGCAACTGCAAGACTTGATTGATAAAGAATAATATATCGTCTTTTCATGACATACACGGTTGGTTTACCTTGTTTAAGAGGAAAAACCAACCGTTGTTCTTAAAATACGACCTAAGGGTCATTTTGCAGGGGAAAATATCTGCTGACCCCCAAAATTTTTTATAAAAAATGGCGGATATCCCCATTTTTTTACTTGTTGGCGAGGTTGCGGGCGTAGTCTTCCCACTTGGTGATGAGGGCGGCCATGTCGGCGGGGAGGTCGCTGTCGAAGTCCATCTGCTGGCCGGTCTCGGGGTGGACAAAACCGAGGGTCTTGGCGTGCAGGGCCTGGCGGGGGCACAGCTCGAAGCAGTTGTGGATGAACTGGGCATAGCTGGATGAACGGTTGCCGCGCAGGATCTGGTCGCCGCCGTAGCGGGCGTCGTTGAACAGCGGGTGGCCGATGTGTTTCATGTGTACACGTATCTGGTGGGTGCGGCCGGTCTCCAACTGGCAGCGCACGACGGCCACGTGGGCTAGGTTTTCGACAGTGTGCCAGTGGGTGACGGCATGTTTGCCCTGGTCGCCGTCGGGAAATACCTTCATCAGCACGCGGTCGCGCGGGTCACGCCCAATGTTGCCCGTGACGGTGCCGTCCTCCTGCTTCATCTCTCCCCATACCACGGCGATGTACTGGCGTTTGGTGGATTTCTTGAAGAATTGGGCACCCAACGAGGTCTTGGCATTGGGCGTCTTGGCAATCACGAGCAGGCCGCTGGTGTCCTTGTCGATGCGGTGCACGAGGCCCAGACGAGGGTCAGTCACGTCATAGTCGGGGTTGTCCTTGAAGTGCCAGGCCAGGGCATTGACGAGCGTGCCGTCGAAGTTGCCGTGACCGGGGTGCACCACCATGCCGGCGGGCTTGTTGACCACCATCAGGCTGGCGTCCTCATAGACGATGTTCAAGGGGATGTCCTGGGCGACGATTTCGCACTCGTAGCGCGGACGGTCCATGACGACGCTGATGACATCGCCGGGATGCACGCGGTAGTTGCTCTTGACGGGACGGCCGTTGACGCGGATGCACTGCGCCTCGGCAGCGTTCTGCACACGGTTGCGGCTGGTGCCCTTGATGCGCTCGACCAAGTATTTGTCGATGCGCAGCAACACCTGCCCGGGCTCTACCACATAGTGATAGTGCTCCCAGTAGTCCCGCCCGTCCTCGGTGAAGTCGGGCTCGCTGTAGTCATATTGAATTTCGTGGCCGCCAGCTTCCAGTTCGGCATCCAGCAGCTCGTCGTCCAGCGCCATGATGGGTCAGTTTTTCTTCTTGTCCTTGTCAGACTTCTTGTCCTGCTCTTTTTTCTTGTCTTTGTCCGACTTCTGGTCCTTCTTTTCCTCGTTTGCTTGGGCCTTGCGTTCCTGTTCGGCGCGGGCTTGAGCCGCCTTCAGCTCTTCCTCGTAGTTCTTTTGGGCATCCTGATAGTTGGCCTCGTCGATGGAGTCCATCAGTTCGGGATCAATGATCTGCTCGGGGTTCAGGTCCACGATGGAGCCGTCGCCCACGGTGATCTTGATCTTGCTGTTGACGCTCACGGGTGTGCCGGGAGCCACATTGTGGCCATCTACGGTCACTTGCAGGATCAGACCGCTCATCTCGCTGGGAATGCTGTCCATGGTCACGTGCTTGTAGCCCATCGCCTTCAATGTCGCCACACCTTGACGTCCGGGCAGGTCAACCAGCTTGGGCAGAGCGATGATGGGTGCATGCATCGCGTTCACGTTCAGGTAGATGATACGTATTTTCTTGATATAGGATTTGGCCTTGGGGTCTTGGTCGATGACGGTACCCGGCTTGTAGTTCTCATAGAACGTCGTCGAGTCGCTGATTTCCCAACGCAGGCCGGCATCCTCCAGAATGTCGATAGCCTTTTCCAGCGGCAGGTTGCGCACGTCGGGCACCTGCACCTGCTGGCCATGGGAGGTGAACACGTCGATAAACAGCAGGGCAATGTAGCCCAACGCTACCAGTGCCAGCGCCATCAGTGCGGAATTCAGCAGGATGGGGTGGCGGTCACGAAAGCGGTCAAATCCGCTCATATTTTTGTCGTTGTTATTGCTCACGGTGGTTCAGTAGTTTAGTTACAACCTGCAAAATTAGTGAAAGAGACGCACCGAGCCAACAAGTTCACCTGTTTTTTTCGGATATTTGGGTTTTCCTTCGTTTTTTAGTTACCTTTGTAGGTGGATATGGACAAGGATTATGACAAAATAACGGAGCGGTTGCTGTTGCAGCCTTATTGGGTAATTGACTTCCTGCCCAGGCAGGTGCCGCAAGACAGTCGCGGGCATTTCTTTGCTGTGGAGCAATATTACCTGACGGGTGAGCGTCATGAACGCTTGTGCCGCCAACTGGCCGACGTGGTGCTGAAGTTGAACTGCTATTACGACCTGACGGTGAACCATGGTGGCGACGAGTGGATCAAGAATCCCGCCCCTGAGGTCTTGGCCGCATGGATTATCGAGTCCCTGCATCACGGCCACCTGTGCGCCCTGGTTGATGATGGCGAATCGCTCATTATCGCCAGCAGCGGCGACACCAGCATCACCCTCTACAGCCCGTCAGATGACCTGCAGCAACTAGCCGGGCAACTGGCCACCGCAACAGGCCTCCACCTGTGGCAACCCAACCAGAATTAACCTCAAAAAAATCGATTTTGTTGACTCCAATCAACAATTTTTACGAATTTTGTTGACAGCAACCCGCAAAACACCTATCTTTGCGAAAAATTTCGCAACGAAAAATTTCGCAATATGAGAAACCCTTTTAAATTCGGCACTATCGTAGAGGATGAGTTTTTCACCGACCGCACTCAGGAGTTGCAGTATATCGTGCGTGTGATGGACAGTGAAAACCATTTGATACTGATTAGTCCTCGTCGATTTGGTAAATCCAGCCTTGTCGTTAAAGCTGCTAAACAAATGGAACGGCCTTACCTGTTGCTGAACCTTCAAAATGTGATCACAACGCAAGACTTGGCCGCCAAACTGGTGAAGGAAGTTTTTAAATTGTACACATGGGAGAAAGTGAAGCATCTGATGAGTCATTTCCGTGTTGTGCCGACCATCTCAACCAATCCGGTTACCAATGGTTTTGATGTTTCATTCCAACCTACTACTGACTCTAATGTGTTGCTTGAAGATGCAATGGCATTGATAGAAAAGGTTTCTACATCCGAGCGGCGACTGATTGTGATTTTTGACGAATTTCAAGAAATCATGCAGATTGCCAAAGGCCTGGATAAACAACTGCGTGCCATCATGCAGATACAGAAGGGGCTGAACTACATCCTTTTGGGTAGCCAGGAATCAATGATGACCGAGATTTTTGAGCGCAAGAAGTCACCGTTTTATCATTTTGGTGTGCTGATGCACCTCAACAAGATTCCTTATAAGGACTTTCTCGATTACCTAAATGAACGTTTGTCACCGGTTATTGCTGAGATGAGCAAGGCTGCGGCCAACGAGATTCTTGCTTTGACAAATTGCCACCCTTATTACACTCAACAATTGGCTTCACAGGTGTGGGAATTGGCGAAGTACGAGGAAATTAAGGATGGCTTAGTCAATGAGGCGGTTAAACGCATCACGAGTAACCATGACTTGGATTTTGAGAGGCTTTGGGTCAAGTTCAACCGCATGGACAAACAAATTTTGCAGGCCCTTTGTCGGGGAGAAAACCCATTACAAAATAGGCAACTGGCAACCAGCACCACATATAGTGCCATCAAACGACTGATGAAGATGGGTTATATCATTAGGACAGAAAAATATGAAGTTGAAGACCCGTTTTTTAAGCGCTGGATTACAGATAAACAATTATAATACAATTCGTTATCTATTGCGAGAAATTTCGTTGCGAAAATTTTCGCAATACAATGACAAGGGATTAGAAACTATAAACTGAATATGGATCGTTCTTCACAGATTATCAGGACAAGTTGGATTGGCATTATCGCCAATGTGTTATTAGCCGCATTCAAGGCCGTTGTGGGCCTGCTGGCAAGTTCGGTGGCTATTGTCATGGATGCGGTGAACAACCTGAGCGACGCCCTGTCAAGCGTAATCACCATCGTGGGCACCAAACTCTCGCAGCGACCGGCAGACAGGAAACACCCCTTCGGGTTCGGGCGCATCGAGTACTTCAGCGCCATCATCATCGCAGTGATTGTGCTTTCGGCAGGTGTGACCTCGCTCATCGAGTCTATAAAAAAGATAATTGAGCCGACAACACCCACTTACACCACGGTCACGCTCATCGTCATCATCGTGGCGATAGTCGTGAAACTGGTACTGGGGCGCTATGTCAAGTCACAGGGCGAGAAACTCAAGAGCGACGCGCTCATCGCTTCGGGCTCGGATGCCCTCTTCGATGCCGTCATCACGCTGGCGACGCTCATCTCGGCAGGTGTGATGCTGTTGTGGCATGTTTCGCTCGACGGCATCCTGGGCGCCCTCATCTCGCTGGTCATCATCAAGGCTGGTATTGAGATGCTCGCCTCGCCCGTCAATGAATTGCTCGGTGCCAAGATATCGCCCGAGCTGCTGTCTCAGATCAAGAAGGAAGTCAACGACTTTGACGGTGTTCACGGCGTGTTTGACATCATCGTCCACAATTATGGTCCCGATGTGCAGATCGGCTCCCTGCACATCAACGTCATGGACACGATGGACGCCCACCAGATTCACGGCCTCACGCGCCGCATCAGTGAAGAGATGTTTGATCGTCATGGCATCATCATGACCGTTGGCGTGTATGCCGTCGCCACAGGCGAGAACAAGCGTGCCCAACTGCAACACACCCTCATGCAGGCCGCTGCCGCCCACGAGCACGTCGAGCAGGTGCATGGCTTCTACTACTTCGAGGACGAACGCCGTGTCTCCATCGATGTAGTACCCGACATCACCGTCCACGACGATGCCGCCTTCATCCAGGAATTGAAGTCCGAACTCCAGCCCCTTGTCCCCGACGACACCGTTTCCATCGTCATCGACCACAATTACAGCGAGTAGTAATGCTCGCTGCGCTCGCAGTTTAGTGATTAGTGGTTAGAGTTTAGAGGGGGATCTGCATTCTGTTATTTGAACAAACGCTCGATCTGTCCGTTTAGTAGAGCCGCAAAATCTTGCGGCTCAAGGGTAGCATATGGATCATACCACGAAATTAGAGACGCAAGATTTTGCGGCTCTACTAGCCTCAGTTGGTTCAGTTGTTATATCTATCCCAAAAGTTAAGGATTTCGTTTTGACATAGAATCTAGCGGAAAATAACCGGTAAGGTGTACCACACTGCCACGGCTTGGCCTTTTTGGCGTCCAGGTGTGAACTTGGGTAGCGATTTAATCACGCGAATTGCTTCCTTGTCATAATCAGGATGTAAGGAACGTACCACTTTGACTTCACCGATGCTTCCATCAGAATGAACAACAAATTGCAAAATGACGTTCCCATTGATTTGTTCCTGAGTTTGAGGTGTTTGGATATGAGAGTTGATGTATTTCATTAACGCGGCCTCTCCACCAGGAAATTGCGGCATCTGCTCAACACTGCGGTAGATTGTAGTGTCGCGAGGCGTGTCAACAACGGGAGTGTCGATGTGGCTCTCGCTGTAGATATCATTGCGATATCCCGATGCCCTGAACGTGACAGGGATGGTGTACCACACTGCAACGGGTTGGCCATCCTGCCGTCCAGGTGTGAACTTCGGCAGCGATTTGACGAGGCGGATGGCCTCAGCATCAAACTCGGGAATCATCACTGAACGCACAACTTTGACCTCGCCGATGCTCCCGTCGGCTTCTACAACAAATTGCATGACAGCTATCCTCCTATCGAATTTTTCTTCTGTCTGAGGCATCTGGACATGAGAACTCAGATACTTCATCAACGCCGCCTCGCCGCCAGGGAATTGCGGCATCTGCTCAACACTACGGTACACTTGGCGTTGCCCTGCAGCAAATGCGACTGCTATTTGGACAAAAAGGATTAGAATTAACGATAATCGTTTCATATTACGATAGTTTTCTATGGTTAATGATTTGCAATCGGCTTGATGGTGAAGGAGCAGGTGCGGTCGATGGCGGGGATGCGGTATTGCTCCAGCGGACGGGCTCCCCAGCTATCAATGCCGCCCACGCCGCAGTGCTCGCCGTCAAGCGTGAGAACGGTGTAAGCCGATTTCTCGAGCTGTGAGGGATGGCGCTGGTGCTTCTCATTGCCCTCGTCGAGCAAGCGATAGTCATAGTGCAGAGCGCTGGCGTAGAAGGGTTTGTCGGCGGTTATTTTGATGCCGATTCCTTGGCCATCAGTCTGTTGCCACCAGCGGATGTCGCCCTTGGTGCCTGTTTCCTGCGGACGGATGTAGGGATAGAACTGCTCGTCGGCCGTCTGGCGGTAAATGCCCAGGCGCTGGCTGTAGCGGCGGTCGGCATAGTTCTCGATGGGGCCGCGACCATAGAAGTGACTGTTATCCATGGAGTAGGGCATTTCCATCACCATACCGAAACGCAGCATCTCGGGCATTTCGACGTAGCTTTCATCAAAGGCGATGCTCTGAGTGACGCACATGCCCCCTCCGCTATGGATCTCGTAAGTCAGTGTGAGTCTTGCGTGTGCCTCGGGCATGTCGTAGCGTGCGACGATGGTCTTTTGTGACTTGCTCGACGCCTGTTTGTCAACCACCAATGAAGTCAGATTCATCACGGGATTGCGCCAAATTTGCAACTTTTGTTGCAGCCAGGCTCCCATGTCGTTGTCGGTCACCGCACGCCAGAAATTGGGGCGTAACGTGCCGCCTTCGCCCAGCAGATTCTTGCCATTCACGATATACCTGGTCATCAACCCCGTTTTGCCGTCAAAAGCGATTTCGACACCGTCGCAGGTGACTGTGAGCGGTCCCTTTTTGGCCTGCTTGATGCTGAATTCAGTCTTGTCATTAGGCAGATGTGCAGCCTGTGGAGCTACCTCGTTGACGGGAATTTGGGCATAGGCAACGCGTTGCCCGGCCTCCATCAGCGGTTCGGCCTGCTTGAGCGAGAAGTCGACATTGAGCATGACTTCGCTCGACGGGTCAAGCACAGCCAGGGTATTATTGATGGGCAGATGCAGTGTCTGGTGGCCTTGAGGTGCCACGTTAAGGTTCAGTTCCTCGCCGTTGAGGACCGACTGGCCGTCAACGAGCAGTTGCCACCGCATTTTCAGATTGCTCAGGTCGCGGAAGAAGAACTCGTTCCTCACTGCGATATCACCCTGACGCACGTTTACATCCTCGGCCCAGACGTTCTGGTAGTAATAGGCGGTTTCGTAGGCGTGCGGATTCCACACGCGGTCGGGGCTCACGAGGCCGTTGCAGTTGAAGTTATTGTCGCTGGGGTCGTGGGTGTTGTAGTCGCCGCCATAGGAGAAGTACTCCTTGCCATCGGCAGTCTTCACGCGCAGGCCCTGATCGACGAAGTCCCATACAAAGCCGCCCTGGAATTTGGGCAAACGACGCACGGCATCCCAGTATTCCATCAACCCACCGCCTGAGTTGCCCATCGCATGGTTGTACTCGCACAGGATGAGCGGCTTGGTGCTCTCAGGCTTGCTGGCATAACGCTCGCACCACTCGGGCGAGGCATACATCGGGCACATCAAGTCGGTATTCTCGCCGCCCTGGGCACGCTCCCAATGGATGGGTCGTGAGGGGTCGGTGGCACGTATCCAGTCACGCGCAGCCGTGAAATTGGGGCCGTCGCAGGTCTCGTTGCCCAGCGACCACACGATGACGCTGGGATGGTTGAACTGCACGCTCACGTTGTGCTGGTTGCGTTCCAAAATGGGCTTGGCAAACATCGGCTTGTAGGTCGGAGCCGTGTTAGGGTCATAGTGGAAGCCGTGTCCCTCCTGATTGGCCTCGGCAAAGACATACAGGCCGTACTCGTCGCACAAGTCATACCACTGCGGGTCGTCGGGATAGTGGCAGGTGCGCACGGCGTTGATGTTCATGCGCTTCATCTCCTTGATGTCGGCAATCATGCGTTCACGCGACACGACGTAGCCGCCATCGGGGTCCATCTCGTGACGGTTGGCGCCCTTGATGTAGATGGCCTTGCCGTTGACCAACAGTTGACCGCCCTTAATCTCTACACGGCGGAAACCTACTTTGATGGTGGTGGTTTCGCCTTTTGCTTTTTTGTCTGCGGGGGTGAGTGTGGCGACAAGGCTGTAGAGGTAGGGCGTCTCGGCCGTCCACTGATTGACGTTGGATATCGTCCAGCAGTTTTCGCCAGAGGTTGTCATGGCCACTTCTTTGCCTTGTGCGTCAAGCAGGCGGTAACTTAAAGTGCCTTTGCCTGTGATAACAGGGGCTATCATGAGCGTGCCGTCTTTGAAATCATCAGTCAAGCCGGCCGTCACGCGCAGGTCATCGATGTGGTTGTTCTTGTCGCGGCAATAAAGGTAACTCGAGCGTGCAACACCCGACAAGCGCCAAAAGTCCTGGTCCTCGCTGTAGGTGCCGTCACACCAGCGCATTACCTGGAATGCCAGCAAGTTATCGCCATCCTTGAGATAGGGCGTGATGTCAAATTCGGCTGCCATCTTACTGTCCTCGGCATAGCCTACAAACTGTCCGTTGACCCACAGGTTGATGTTGCTGGTCACGCTCCCGAAGTGGGCGATGACCTGCTTCCCCTTCCAATCATCAGGCAGTGTGATGTGACGGCGATAGGTACCTACGTGGTTGTCCTGCACAGGTACACGTGGCGGGTCGTTTTGCCAGTTGTCTTTCCATGGGAAACCGATATTGACATACACCGGGTCGCCGTAGCCGTTCAATTCCCACATCCCCGGCACAGGCATTGTGCCCCAAGTGCTGTCGTCCAGGTCAGTGCGCCAGAAGTCGGTAGGTCGCTGGTCGAGGTTTGCCACCCAATGGAATTTCCAGTCGCCATCGAGCGACAGGAAGCGGCTTGATGGTGTCGAGGCGATGTCAGAGGCGGTAAATGACGTGTGTACCGGCAAACGGTTGATTTCGTTCACTTGCAGGTCCATCCAGGGTTCCCCAGCGGGTTGTGCGGTAGCGGCCATTGCCATCGCTACGCAGGCTAATGTTGTGAGAATTGACAGTTTCATTCTAAATAGTATTAAAAACTTAACGTTTTTGCGACTTAGCGTGAGGCCAACAGTTCGTTAGCGCGCGCAAGGTCCTCGGGTGTGTCGATTCCGATGGTGGCCGTAGTGGTGATGCCGGCCTTGATGGTATAGCCGTTCTCGAGCCAGCGCAACTGCTCCAGCGACTCGGCCAGTTCCAGCGGAGACTGCGGCAGGCGGGTGATCTCGGCCAATACGTTGGCGCGGTAGGCATACATGCCCACATGGGTATAATATTGGGTCAGGGTGGGCCATTGCTCGCGTTCGTGGCCGCGCACAAACGGGATGACCGAGCGCGAGAAGTAGCGGGCACGCATTTGGCTGTCCAGCACCACCTTGGGGCTGTTAGGGCTCTCCAGCTCGCTATAAGGACGACTGGCGTCAAAGGGACGGACCAGTGTGGCGATGTCGGTTGTCTTGTCGTCAAAGCAGGCCATGATGGCTTGCAACTGGTCAGGCTGTATAAACGGCTCGTCACCCTGGATGTTGATGATGACATCCTCATGGCCGCCATTCTTCAGGTAGGCCTCCTGGCAGCGGTCGGTGCCGCTGCGGTGCTCGGTGCTCGTCATCACCGCTTTGCCGCCGAAAGCCTCTACCGCCGCCATGATGCGGTCATCGTCGGTAGCAACCACCACATGGTCCAGCACCTTGCTCACCTGGGTATAAACCCGCTCTATCATCGTCTTGCCGCCCAGCATGGCCAGCGGCTTGCCCGGGAACCTCGTCGAGGCATACCTCGCCGGAATAATCCCAATAAAACTCAATTCCTCGTTCATTACACGTTCTATTAGAAGGCAACTCGAGCAACTTAACAATCTAAATACTGTAGATTCTATGTATCAGTTGTTTGAGTTGTTCAAGTTGTTTTTTGATTATTTAGTAAGTTGTGTTTAATGTTTTCTTGTTTCTCAGTAGCCCCAGTTCTCGCCGATGAGGATGACGGTGTGGCGGTGGGCCGGAAAACTGTTGCGGGTGAAGTGGATATAGTTGCAGATGCACTGCGGACTGTTGCAGTTGTGGCACACGCCGTCGAGTTTGCAGGGGGTGTCGCAGCCCAAGCGGGCCGTGTTGATGGGCGCAGCGGTGTTGCGGGCACGCGCTAGGGCGGCCTCGATGGTGGGAGCGACCTTGTTCATGCCGATGACGTGTATCACGTTGTGCGGGCCCCAGGTGATGGCAGCGACGCGGTTGCCGCGGCCGTCGATGTTGACGATTACACCGTCCTGGGTAATCGCGTTGGCGCTAGTCAAGAAGTAGTCGGCGTCCATGGCATCAAGGTAGCACTGGCGGGTTTGCTCGGGCGTCGTGGCCTTGTCACGGTCGATGACCTTGTAGTCGCCACTGTCAATGAGTTGCTGGGTCAAGCCCATCTCGCGGATGGTCTGTGAACCGCCCCAGGTGACGCTGCTGCCCTTGGGCATGAGCGACTTGACGAGGTCGATGGCCTCGTCGTGGGTGGCGCAGTAGTGGGCGTTGAAGTTGCGGCGCTCCAGATGCTTGATGATGCGCCCGGCAAGCTGTTCGTTATGGATTTCGATAGGTGTCATAGTGATGAGTGATTAGAGGTTAGTGATGAGTGAATGTTTAGAACATGTTGATGAGTTTGAGGGACCCCCAGATGATGGCGGCATAGCGCAGCAGTTTGCCAATGGTCATGGTGACGAGGACAATCCACACGTTGGACCGCACATAGCCTAACGCGACACTGATGGCAGTACCCAATATGGGAATAAAGGCGAAGAAACCCATCCATGCGCCGCGGTTGTGCATGAAGTGCAGGGCGCGGTTGAGTTTTTCCTCGCTCACGCGGGCATATTTCTCAATCCACTCGATTTTGCCCAGGTGGCCGATGTAGTAGCATGTCATGCCGCCGCTCACATTGCCCGCCAGCGCAACACAAAGGCTGGTGACGGGACTCATGTGCAACGGCCCCACACAGGCGATGACCAAGGCCTCGCTGCTGAAGGGGACGATGCTGCCCGCCAGAAAAGACCCCAGGAACAACCCCAGGTAGCCCCATTGGGTAAAGAAATGGATGAGTGCGTCAAGCATTTGTTCTGTTGGTTCTGTATGCCGGGGCTATGCCACGGCCATCTGTATCATTTGAAAAGCTGTTGCGTGAATATTACCAGGTAGTCGCGCCAGTTGGCCCACTCGTGGCCGGCTCCGCTCTCGTGATAGGTGTAGCGCAGGCGGTTCTTGTCAAGGAGCTGCCTGAACGCCTCGTTGTCCTTATAGAGGAAATCCTTTTCCCCGATGCCCAACCAGTACAGGCGGGGACGCTGCTTGAACTGGGTAATCAGTTTGCCCTCCAGGTCGTCATAGATTTTGCACTTGCCTTGATCCATGCGGCTGATGGCGGGTGAGAACAGGCCCACGTAGGCAAAGTCGTCGGGCTGGTTGGCACTGATGTAGAGCGAGTGGTAGCCGCCCATCGACAGGCCGGCAATAGCACGGTAACGCTTGGCGGCGCGTGTGCGGTAATTCTTGTCCACCCAGTTCATGATGTCGTTGAAGGACTGCTCAAACGTGCCGTCCATCCAGTTCTTGTGGGCAAACGTGGGCTGCACGTTCCCCAGATCACTCATGTTGGACGCTGCCTTCTCGTCCACATTGCCGTTGGGCATGACCACGATCATGGGTTCGGCCTTGCCGCTGGCAATGAGGTTGTCGAGCACTTGGGCGGCACGGCCCTGCTCAAGCCATACCGTCTCGTCACCGCCCGATCCGTGCAGCAGATAGAACACGGGGTAGCGTTGACGGCCCTGCTCATAGCCAGGGGGCAGATAAATCATCATGCGGCGTGTCGTGCCCAGGGTGGGGGAGTCGTACCACACGGCCCTGACCTCGCCATGGGGCACATCATGCACTGCCATGGGGCAATCGCCCTTCGGGTCAAGCACAAACGTGTTCATCACGCTCTTGACATCACGCAGCACCTGGGCATTCTCGGTATCCAGCACTTTCATTCCGTCAACGGTGAAGAAGTACATATACAGGTCGGGTTCCAGGTCTCGCAGGGTGATGCTCCACGTCTCGTTGCCCGTGTGCTTCATCAGCGTGTCCAAGCGGGAGTCGATGATCAGGCGCACTGTGTCGGCACTGGCGGCCTTGACCTTGAAGGTTACCGAACCATCCTTGGCAATATCGGGACTGTTCACTGACGGGGAAAAATAGCCCTGGCTTGTCATCGTGAACGCCATTAAAACAAACAGAAAGAATAAATATCGTCTCATATTATTTTGGTTAATAAAGTTTGTGCAAATATATATCAAATCCCCCACAACCAAAAACGATAACGGGGCAATTCACATTATATAACATGTTTTACAGGCGTTCTTTGACGCGTTCCCAGGCATGACTGCCAAACAGGAAGCATTCGCGCATCGTGCTCAGCATCACCTTGAAGCGGCTCATCGGCACGGTGAAACTCAGTTCGTCCTTGCCCACCCAGGGCCGTACCGACGGGTCAAATAGCCCAAGGAAGCAGCGATGGCCGTGCCGGGCGTTCTCAACCACGGTCATCGATACCACGGTACTGCAGCCAGAGCCGAATTGGGCCACTACGGCATCAGGTTCGTTGCTGTCATAGAAAGCCCATCCGCACAACCCTGACAGCATGTCGGGCGTGGCATAGAACATCACGCCCTCAAAGTCGTCAAAAGAAGCCGCTTGGTCTATCCTTACGAAATTCAGATAAGGCTTGTCGGTACGGGGCATTCCCAGGCCCTTGACATAGTCAGCAACCATCTCTGGCGTGCGTTTATACTTCTCGGTGAGTGAGACAAACTTGGGCACCCGCTCGGGCATGTCGCTGAATCCCGTGTAGAGTTTGCCGCCCCCGCAACCGATGACCTCGGCGCTCAGGCTCACAGGCATCCCCTCTCGTGCCGCCTGCAGCCCCTTGAAGAAACATCCCCCAATCTTCGCCGTGTCGGCCACCGCCGTGTGACTATACCCGAACAACAACGGCAACTGCGCCTTCTCCCCAAACGCCTCCCGATAACTCTCAATAAACTCTTTCAATTCCATATCACATCCTGTTTATTGTTGTTCATCAGTAATTCTTTGCACAAACACATTGCATTCATCTAACTCTGTCAGAATCATTATTGGAAATATCTTGAAGGATATTAGATACGTTCCTTTTGGTTGATTCTTTGACAATTGTTTGCATTATATCTCTTGTTTTTTCTTGTGTGGGAATATTGCGATTGCGTTGAAATATTCTTTTTGCGAAGGTCACAGCAGGCCGATAGAATACAAAAACAATTACAATTAATGCGATGACATAATACACGGTAAAAATACTATGCCAATCATCAGAACTGAAATAAATCTTAGTCCAATTATACACGAAATAGATTGCAATTAATCCAATGATGTATTTAAAAAGACTCCAATAATTGATGTTAAATGACCGATGCTGTGTGCTGGATGGTTTAATGACAGATTCAGAAGCATGGATATCTGACTGCATGCAACTCTTCGAACTATTTGTGCTAATACGTTGTCTATAAGACAACCCAGTACCTGGCATGCCAATATTAAGAAATGTACCTCTTTTGCCAATGTTTATATTGGCTCCCTTTCTGCCAAATGAAGTGCTAATACCCTTTTTGCCGAAAAATAGCCGTATTCCAGGTGCAACTTTCTTTGATTTACGAAATCTTAACCCCATGTATCAGTCATTATTACAATAATGCAAAAATACAACTGTTTTATAAATTAGCATAATGAAATCATCCTTTTTTGCACAATAATTGTCATATGTTCTGATTTTGCTTTGAAATTGATTAACTTTGCAATCATAAAGATTTGATGGGCATATGACAACACGTGCATTTGTGAAAGATATTATAGAACCTAGAAATGAGAATCGTTTATCTCGCGTTTACGATTTTATCATGCTGGTTGCTATTGTTATGGGTATTATCCCCTTAATGTTTAGAGGACATGATAAGTTATTCCTGTACTTTGATTTGATATCTGTATCGTGTTTTATTGTTGATTACATATTACGATGGGCTACAGCTGATTTTCAATCAAAATACAAAGGAGTTTTACCATTCATCATATATCCTTTCACTCCAATGGCAATCATTGATTTGCTTTCAATCTTACCTGTCTTCAATCTACTTGATCCAACGTTTAAAGTTGCTCGTATTTCTCGTATGTTGAAAATAATACGAGTATTTAAAATTATAAGATACTTTGAGCCATTGGAGATTGTTGTTGCAGTCATTAAGAAACAATCTCAATTTCTGATGACGGTATTATCTCTAGCAATACTCTATATCTTTATCACGGCATTAATCATGTTTAATGCCGAAACTGGATTGAATCCTGAAACAGGAAAACATCTCTTTGACGATTTTTTTGATGCTTTTTATTGGGCTGCATGTACATTGACAACGGTTGGCTACGGAGACATATATCCCGTTTCAGATATAGGCCGTCTTATTAGTATTATTTCATCAATTGTAGGAATTGCTATTATTGCTTTGCCATCAGGTATTATTACTGCAGGATATATTGAAGAATTAAATGCTCGTAAAGGTGTAAAGAAATAGATCACAATCTGGTTCAGGAGGTAAGGAACTGGATGTAGAGGGGCATCAAGGTGCGGCCGCGATTCTATCCAGGCCACCAAAAGGCAACCCGTTTCAGTTTGATACACCCTCCTTATTGCCTAAGATTTAAACACATAGATGTCCCATGAGAGGGTAAAAAAACTAGCCTTCTGATTTCAGTCTCTCGATATTAGTTGCGATTTCTTGTTTGTATCGCTCCTTTAGTTCTACGGGCAGGAAACTGATGTCTATAAATTCAACCCATTTAGGATATGCCTTGATAAACTTCTTGAAGATATTGTCGATCACTTTTTCGTCCAGTCCTGATGCCCGCATTGCATCAGCGAAATTATTGCGATTGAGTTTTTTCTTCTTCCCAGTGAGAGTAAGTGCCAGTTCTTCTGGATCATCAAAAACCAGATGCACATTCAACAAGTCATAGGCAGGAGCCAATCGGTAGCTACCTTTTGCCTTACTCAATAGCGAGAAATTCTTCAGGTGCATGTCAGAATTGCCCGTTATCCATGAGAAAACTACCATTTCCCAATAATTGACCAAATCAAGCTGAGGAGTAGAGGAATAATGTTTGATGAGTTTAGCGACATTCTCGTAAGATGACTTGTACTTGTCACTGGTGAGACGTTCACTCAGTTGGCATGCATCTTCCATGAGATATTTCATGCCGTCATCGCCACGATCAACTCTCTTGGTGATATAGGCCAATTCACCATCGTCAAAGCGGATGAGGGAATGAGGCACCACATCGATGCGAGCTATTGTGGCCAAATGCATGGTGAGGTCTTCGTCTTCAGGCAACCACGGGTATATGTCGGATTTGGGTTTGAGGATATAGCGGCCCCACAGCCCGACGAGTGTCAACCTGTCGGGCTCATTCTTGCCTCCCTTGTTGATGTCCAGTGATAATTTGGCCTGCACACCGGTCACTGTCGTCTGGCTTTGGATCACTTCACGGGCAAGGTCGTCGATATCTGCTCGGGAATATGGCAGGCTGGGTGCGGTAGCACTTCCAAATATTTTCTTGGCACATGAGGGGTGGAAATCCTTTTGGCCCTCATGTAATGGTCGATAACAATATAAGCACTTGCACATGATTTAGTCCTCCTCGTTCTGTGTTGCGACAATGCCGATAGCACCAATGCAGTCCTTGCAGCAGGCCAGCAGCAATCCCATGCGGTCATTTGGGTTGATTTTCCAGTTATGGGTAGCAATGTCAAGCAACCAGCCCTCAGGAATCATTCCGTCAAAAAATGGGAAAAGTACGTTGGACTGGTAAGGCTTGCTTGTGAGAGGAAACGTCAAACTGATGGGCTCAGCATATTCATTTGCAAGGAAATCTTCGTCATAAGCGAATGTATAGCCATTCTCATCTTCAATGAGTCGGCCTGCTACGGTGTTTCGATATAGAACATTGGCTTGTCTCATGATTCATCACCTCCCTTCTGTTGAGGGATAACCCCAAGTTCAGCACCAAAGAGATTGAGGACAGCATTCACTTTGTCCATTCTCAAAGTGTTTTTACCTTGTTCTAAATCTCGCACAAAGCGAAGCCCAACACCTGCTTTGGCTGATAGGTCTTCTTGTGTCAAGCCATATTGCTTGCGCAATGCTTTCACTTGCATTGATAGATTAGTCATCATTGTCGATATTGATTTTGCCGCAAAGATAGTCAATAAATCAAATTGATTACACCTTTTCGGGTATAATTTATATATAAATCAAGAAAAACAACCCTTTCGGGTATAATTTTCATAATTTTAGACAAAATATCCCCGATAGGGTATGATGTGTGATGTGAATGCTTGTGAAGAAATGGTGATAAAAACAATTGCAAGGGTCCAGAAACGGGCCCTTGCAATCGGTTTTATCAGAGTTATGTGATGTCGCTTTAGATCCAGCCCATGGAGTGGTACAGGAAAGCGATGAGGTAGCCGGCGACGCAGGCTACGACGGTGTGGACCATACCCGGCATCATGAACGAGTGGTTCAAGAGGTACTTGCCGATGACGGTCGTTCCCGTGCGGTCGAAGTTCACGGTGGCGATATCCGACGGATAGTTGGGGATAAAGAAGTAGCCATATACCGAGGGCAACACACCCAGCAGGACCCAGCCCTCGATGCCCAGTTTGTAGGCCAGCGGCAACATGGCAACGACCACGGCGCCCTGGGAATTGACGAGTACCGACACGAGGAAGAACGCAAAGGCGATCGACCACGGATATTGCTCAACCAGGCCGGCCAGCATTTCTTGGATTTCACCTAGATAGTTGGCGAAGTAGGTGTCGGCGAGCCAAGCGATACCGTAGATGGCGACTACAGCGACCATACCGCTCTGCCAAACGGGACCGGCGATGGCCTTCTTTGGTTTTGCTTTGCAGAAGATAATCATCAGCGCGGCAGCGGTAATCATCACTATCTGGATAACGAGGTTCATCTTCAGCGGGGTGGGATGCGTTTTGGTCAAACCTTCAACTGCAATGCCCAGCTTAGCGAGTTGGTCGGCGGTGATGGTCACGCGAGAGCCGATGAGCTCTACCGTAGCGTCACCGTCAATGGCCTTGATGGTATCATAGGTCGGCAGCAGATCCTGGAAGATAGCGAAGAACACGATGACCAGCAGTGCGCCGAAGAAGATATAGACAGCACGCTTGCTCTCGGGAGCAATCTTCTTGTCGAGGGTGGTGGCGCTGCTGCCGTAGATGTATTCGCGCTGTGCGGGGTCGGCGATTTTCTTCTGGAACTCGGGGTCCTTGTCCAGGTCCTTACCGCGCTTGTAAGAAGCGATAGAAGCCATTAAGATACCCAGCAGACAGGCGGGGATGGTAACCATCAACACCTGTGGAATGGAGACGGTATAGCCGTTAGCGCCGCTGATGGTGATGAAGGCAACCACCGCTGCTGCAATGGGCGAGCAGGTGATACCGATTTGCGAGGCGATGCTGGCGATACCGCAAGGACGCTCGGGGCGGATGCCCTTCTTGATGGCGATGTCGCAGATGATGGGCATCAGCGTGTAAACCACGTGGCCCGTGCCGACGAGCACCGTCAGGAAGAATGTGCACAGGGGGGCCAGGAAGGTAATGCGGTCAGGATGCTTGCGCAGCATCTTCTCGGCCAGCTGGATAAGCCAGTCCATACCGCCCGAGGCCTGCATGATGCCGGCGCAGGTGACGGCTGCAATGATAATGTAAATCACATCGGTGGGAGGCGTGCCGGGTTTCATGCCGAAGCCAAACACGAGGATGGCCAGGCCAATGCCCGAAATCGCTCCCAACGCCAGACTGCCGTATCGGGAGCCCAGCCACAACGCTCCAAGTACGATGAGGAGCTGTAAAATCATGATGAGTGACATGTTATTTTAGTTTTTAGTTGATAGTTTTCAGTTGTTAGATTTAGTACCTGATGGATACTTGCACGAAGACGGTGCTGTAGTCGGGATCGGCGAGGGCACGGTCGTGGGTGAAGCAGTACTCGGTCTGCACTTCAAGGTACTTGCAGAAGCGGTAATTCAGACCCACCTCATAGTTGGTCTTGGCTGCCACGCTCGATGCTGTGGGGCGGTACAGGTCATAGCGAGCCTTGGCCATCAGCTTGTCCTTCACAACGGGCACGATGGCGAGGGCATAGATACCGTCGCTCTTGTTGTTGGCCACGGGGCTGCCGTCCTTGTCGGTATAGGTCTTGATGGCGACGTCGTTGGCGTCGGCACTCTTCTGGTAGGTGGTAGCAAAGCCGAGGCCCGTCGAGTGGATGTACTCGGTGCGCAGCTGCAGGTCACCCTTCTTGTACTCGGCACTCAGGGCATAGCGGTGCTGGCGCAGGCTCACCGTCTGGCCGGCGGCCTTGCGGGCATAGGAGCCCTCCCAGCCAAAGGCACCGATGCGCATGCCCTCGATGGGCATGACCCATGCGCCGCCAATGATGTCCTTGCGCTCGTCCACGTCCTTGACGTTGATACCTTGGCCGTTGAACACGCCCACCTGGTAGTGCAGCAGGTTGCGTCCGCTGCTGTTCTTGAGGAAATCGCCCTGGAACTGCAGACCGATGTCGCGGCCGTTGCTGGCATGCATGCCGGTGCGGTCGCTGAAGCCTGCCAGCTTGCTCACGGGCTGCGAATAGCTCATGAAGCCCTGGTCAATGGGGTTCATCGGGTTTTCATAGGTGAACGGGCGCTTGAACTGGCCCAATTTCACGCGGAAGAAGTCCAGCTTTTGCCATTCCATGAAGTAGTCCACCAGCCTGGGGCTGCTGCCCATCGTCGTGGTGTTGCCGTTGATCTGGCCCTGGATCTTGTAATAGAAATCGTTGAGGATGCGTCCCTCGATCGATGCCCTGACAAGCCTCAGGTCAAATGAGTTGCTGTTGTTGCCATCTTGGAATGTGGCCTGATAGGAGGCCATGGCAAAGCCGCTGAATTTGGGCTTGGTAAAAATCGGGTTGTTGCCGTCGCTCTGTGCAAATACCGGGAGCAGCAACATCGACCCCAATAGGGTCAAGAGTAGTCGTTTTGTCATAAAATCTCTTAGTATTGGAGGTTGATAATTGTTTTCGGCAACAAATGTAACCTTTTTCTTCCAAAATGGCACTATTTCCCGCCTTTTTTTCCTCAAAATTTCGTTGTGTCGTCACAAAGGATTACATTTGCCATAAAAATCTGAATCTGACAACGAGATGATCATGCAGCGTTTAATAAGACATTTCATGAAGGCCATCGTGGCATTTTCTCTTTTCATGGCAGTGGGTGCGGCTCAGGTAGGCTATGCTCAGACGATACGCAACAATAGCAACTCGATGATAGCCAAGATAGAGAGTGACGGCACTGTGCGCAACAGCAGTAACTCCTATATCGGCCGCATCTATAGCGACGGCGATATCCGCGACGGCAATAACCGTTTGCTTGGAAAACTCTGCAGCAATGGTGACGTGCGTGACAGCAGCAACTCCTATATGGGCAAAATCGAGAGCGACGGCACCGTGCGTAACCGCAGCAACTCCTACCTGGGAAAAGTCGGTCAAGATGGCACCGTGAGGAACAGCAACAACAGTGTCATCGGATACGCCAAGGATGTTCCCATGCGATATGCCGCCCTCTATTTTTTCTTCGATTTCTTTGATTAAAAGAACAACTGAATTGTCTGAGTTCTCTGAGTTCTGATTCATCAGACTCTTCAGTTGTTTTTCTGCCTGTTGGCTTGTTGTTTCTCAAGTATTATCATTATTTTTGCGCAACTGTTTATCATGCCGAGTAGGTTTAATCTATATGGAAACGATGAAAAAAATACTATTACTCTATCGGGTATTCGCCCTGATGACGGTGCTGACATGCGCACTTGGCGCCAGTGCAGCCGAAACATTAAGCGCTGCCTCAAGCCTTGACAATGCCTTGAATGTCGCCGGCGGCACAATCCACTTTACCAGCAGCGGCACCTATCCCTGGATAGTGAAGGAAGAGGGAGAGCTTACCTATGCCAAATCGAGCAACGCTGGCATTTCCTCCAGCTCATCAATGTTGTCGAGCGTTGTCAATATTGGGAGGCCGTCCATTTTGTCTTTTGACTTCCAGGCTCGTGGCGAAGGGCCAACCTATGACAGATGCATGTTCACGATAGATGGCGCAGTACAGTTCGTCTATGGTGCCCGTGATAACGGTTGGGAAACCTATTCGGTGGAAATCTCTGCCGGCACTCACACGCTGATGTGGGTTTACATTAAGGATGGCAGCTTCAATCCTGACGGAGACTACTTTGCTGTGGATAATGTCGCTGTCAAATCCAACTCAGTCTCCATTCCCGGCGATGCCGATGGTGACGGCAAAGTAAGCATCAGCGACATCACAGCACTGATCGACTACCTGCTCAGCGGCAATACCTCGGGTATCGATTTGGACAGCGCCGACATGAACCAGGACGGAAAGGTCAACATCAACGACGTGACCGATGTGATTGACTACTTGCTGAGGGGAGACTCGTCCTCCATTCCTGGTGATGCCGATGGCGATGGCAAAGTGAACATCAACGACGTGACGGCGGTGATCGACTACCTGCTCAGCGGCAATGCCTCGGCTATCGATTTGGACGGTGCCGACATAAACCGGGACGGTAAGGTCAACATCAGCGACGTGACCGACTTGATTGATTACTTGCTGAGTGGAAGCAACCGATAAACACTCTTGCAAAAAGCAATAAAAGAGATATGGACACGAAATCAAGACCATTCATCAGATGGGCAGTGGTGATGCTGCTTGTTGCTGTGAGCATTGTGCCTGCAAGCGCCCAATATGGAAGCCGTGGCGATAAGCGTTACCGTGACCGTTTCGAGCGCACTAGCACTTATGGCGACGTGGTGGAGATACGCCTGAGCGAGCCAGGCACGTTGGAGTCTAAAATGCCTCCGGCAATGGAGAACCGCGTGCGCCTGTTGCGCATAGAGGGTCCCATGAACAACGATGACTTCAAATATGTGAAAAAGCTGTGTGACCGTTCCCGCTGTGTCGACGGTCGCGATAAGTCGGTGGACAATTATATTGACCTGGAGCTGGGACGCGCCCGCATCATCAGTGCCGGCACACGCGGGCTGCTGGGCAGCAGCGGCCAGCGCGACGTGCTTGACAATGCACTGGCCTACTGCAGTCACTTGCGCACAATCGTCTTGCCCGAGCGCCTCAAGCGCATTGGCAACGGTGCCTTGAGCGGTTGCAGCCAGCTCGAGGAGGTGATCATGCCCAATGGAGTGCGGTCGCTGGGCAGCAGTGCCTTCTCGGGGTGCTATCGCCTGGAATACATCACCTTGACCGAGGGAATTGAAAGCATTGGAGACGAGTGCTTCAGCGGCTGTGAGAAACTGCACAACGTCATCATCCCCCGCAGCGTGACCGAAATCGGGGACAGGGCCTTCAAGGGCACAGGACTGCAGCGGGTAGCGTTGCCCTACGGTTTGCTCACGCTGGGTTCAGCTGCATTTGAAAGCACACCGCTGATAGAGCTGGATATCCCTGCATCTACCCAGATTACTGACAATTACCTGGGTTACATGTCAAAGCTTCAGGATATCACCGTCGAGAACGGCAGCCGTCACTATACTTGTGAGGAAGGGGTGCTCTATGACAACACGGGTCGCGTGCTGCTGTTGTATCCCGCTGGACGCACCGGCGCCTGTATGGTGCCCGACGGTGTGGAAGGTATCGCTAGTCGTGCTTTCATGGGTTCCCAGGTCGAGGATATCGACATACCCGAGAGTGTGACGGCCATCGGTGAGTCGGCCTTTGAGAAATGCTCACACCTGCAGCGCATCGACCTGCCTGGCGTCACCACGCTGGGCAAGGCTGCCTTCAAGTATTGCGGTGCCTTGAACGCCTTCAATTTGAACCGCGATATCGCCGTTATCCCCCAGGAGTGTTTTGAGGAGTGCAAACAATTGACGAAGGTCAACCTGCCGTCATCGGTGAATACCATCGCCATGAGGGCGTTCAAGAACTGCCCGAATATCGCTTCGGTAGAGTTCCCTATCGGCTTGACCGAGATAGGTAAGGAAGCCTTTGAGGGCAACAAGGCATTGACGGCCATCGACCTGCCGTCGGCGCTGAAATCGATAGGCGAACGTGCCTTTAAGAACTGTCGCGGTTTGACTCATGTCTCCTTGCCCGATGCCTGCACAATGGTGGATAAAGAGGCCTTCCGTGAATGCATTGCCCTGACGGTCGTCGATTTGGGACAAGGCGTCAAAACGCTGGGCGATAACGCCTTGCGTGAGACTTCCATCACCACACTGGTTCTGCCCGAGTGCATTACCCATGTGGGCAAGAAAGTGGCCGAGAAGTGCAAGGACCTGACCCGTATCGAGTGCCATGCGGTCTTGCCTCCCAAGCTCGACGGCGTGAGCAACAACAAGGTGGAACTGCGTGTCCCCGACACTTCCCTTCCCGCCTACAAGAGCGCCAAGAATTGGAAAAACTTCAAGAATATCCTCCCGCTGGAGTGAGTTGACGGCCATGCAAGCGGCATTCACGACAGCTTTGTTGAGGTGGTTTGCGCAATATGGGCGCGAACTGCCTTGGCGCGGTATCAGTGACCCGTATGGCATCTGGGTGAGTGAGATCATCCTGCAGCAGACGCGCATCGAGCAGGGCCGTGACTACTGGCTGCGCTTTATGGAACGTTTCCCCACTGTCGAGGCGCTGGCCGCCGCCAGCGAGGACGAAGTGCTACGCCAGTGGCAGGGACTGGGTTACTACAGCCGAGCCCGCAACATGCACGCTGCAGCCCGTCAGATTGTGGAGCAAGGCGGTTTCCCTCGATCCATCGAGGGGCTGCGCGCCCTGAAAGGGGTGGGGGATTATACTGCTGCCGCCGTCGGTTCGATGGCTTTCGGCTTGCCTGCCGCCGCCGTCGACGGTAATGTCTATCGCGTGTTGGCGCGTCACTACGGCATTGATGTGCCCATCAACACGGCTCGGGGGAAGCATACGTTTGAGGCCCTGGCACAGGAACTGTTGCCAGCGCAGGAATCCGGTACTTTCAATCAGGCGATGATGGATTTCGGCGCCACGTGGTGCACGCCACGGTCGCCGCGCTGCATGTATTGCCCTGTTGCCGACACCTGTGATGCCCTGCGCACGGGACGTGTTGACCAATTGCCTGTCAAGGAGAAGAAACTCAAGGTGCGTGAGCGCCGCTTTTCATATATCTACGTCCGTTATAAGGGCACTACAGCCTTGCGCCGCCGGCCCGCCGGCGACATCTGGCAAGGGTTGTGGGAACCGCTGCTTGTTGAGAACGGGCCGTTGCCCGACCTGGGTTGCCCGCTCACATTGCTGGCCAGCGGTGTCAAGCATGTGCTCACCCACCGTGTCCTGTATGCCGATTTCTACCTTGCCGAGCCTGAGGTGCGCCCCTCCTTGCCCGATGAGTATCAATGGATAAACGAACGCGGCCTCGACGATTATGCCGTGCCGCGCCTTCTCCAAAAATTATTTGACTTAATATCAGCCCATTAGGCTGTGTGTGGTTTAGTCTTCGACATCAGTTGCCTTCGGGTTGATGTCATAGACATAGGTCTTGAGTTTCTCGCTCAGTTTAACCCGTGTGCCGTCTTTAACGACGCGCATCAGGTGGAACATGCACGTGAGGTGCTCGGGCAGGCCGGTGTACATCTGGATATAATCCACCTGCTCCTTCTCGCAGGCCGCCAGCACAGCCATGTCGGCGCCTTGGGCATTGGCCGTGGGATAGACGCTGCGGATGGCTTCCCTCATGCGCGTTACGGGATTCAAGAAACGCCCTGTGGAGTTACTTTCTCCATTCACCAGCAATTCCTCCTCCACGTTGATGTAGTAGTCGATAACGGTCCCTTGGGGCTCATCATCGCCACCACATGATGTCAGCGTCAATGCGGCAACAACAAGCAGCGCTACCATCGGCAGCGCTTGCCATAGCTTGGATAAGTGTTTCATGTGCTTGTCCGGATGATTGAATTATTTTTTCAATTTGATGTTGTGGTCAATACCATCGGTTACATCGGTGATGACGGGCGTAGGGGGCTCATCGTCAAGCATGTCGTTGATGATGGCCTGCACATCGATTTCACCGGCCTGTTGCTGGGCCGGAGCCTGCTGCTGACCCAGCAGAGCCATGTCGATGAGCGTCGTCACGTCGGCGATGTTGATCACGCCGTCACCGTTGGCATCAAGATTGGCGGCCATGATGGCTGTGGGTTGCTCGACACCCAACAGCACATTGATGCACTTGTCTACCAGGGGCAGTTCGCTGGCGTTGGCGGCGAAGCCCATGGCGACAACACAAAACAGGAGTGTAAAGATTTTCTTCATATTCTGATAATTTTAAATGTTAGGATTTGTTTCTTGTCGCAAAGGTAATGCAAAGAATTGTATTTTGCAACAAAGAACCTTTAAATTATTCTTAAACCGTGCCAAAGTTACGCTTTTTTCGGTAACGGCCCTTTATTGTATGTCTATTGAAAAAATCTATTGGTGAAATGGGTCCATTTCCATCTAAAATTCTTAATTTTGCAGGTTAAACCAAATGTAACGACAGTAAGGATATGGCAAAGACAAGAAAAAAGGCAGTTACCGATTACGGTATGGTGCGCGCGGCAGCCGTTGTGCCCCAGGTTAATGTCGCCGACGTTGAGGGCAATGTGTCCCACATCATCGAGAGCGTTGACAAGGCCGTCAAGGCCGGTGCCCACATTGTGGCGCTGCCCGAGTTGTGTGTGACGGGTTATACCTGTGGCGACCTGCTGGGCAACGAGTTGCTGCTGGATGCCGCCGAGCAGGCACTAGTTACCCTGAGCGACCGCTACAAGGACACTCCCGTAATGCTTGTCGTGGGTGCTCCGTTGCGCAGCAGCGGCCACCTGTTCAACTGTGCCGTGGTGCTCAATCAGGGCGAGATGTGGGTGGTGCCCAAGACCTATATCCCCAATTATAAAGAATTCTACGAGAAACGATGGTTCACCACAAGCAACATCACTGCAATCGCCGGCAAGAGCAGCATTGTGGTGGGCGATGAGGAAGTGCCTTTCGGCACCCATCAGATTTTTGAGGCGGGCCGTGCCCGTGTTGCGGTGGAAATTTGCGAGGACTTGTGGGTACCTGCTCCGCCCAGCAGCATCGCCGCCATCAATGGCGCCAATGTGATTGTGAACCTGTCGGCGAGCAACGAGCTCATCGGCAAGCACACCTATCTGATGGACCTCATCAAGCACCAGAGCGCCCATTGCATTGCTGCCTATGTCTATGCCTCATGTGGTTTCGGCGAATCAACGACCGACCTCGTCTTTGGCGGCAACGCCGTCATAGCCGAGAACGGCAAGATGCTCGCCGAGGGTGAGCGCTTCACCACCAAGCCCCAGATGTCCATCGCCGACATCGACGTGGCCGCCCTCGAGAACGAGCGCCGCGTCAACGGCAGTTTTGCCGACAGCATGGTGCAGTTCGGGACACCGTTCGAGCGCATCCCGATGGTGGTTGCCGGTCCGCTGGACTACGAGCAGGAGGAACTGCTGCGTCCCGTGCGCCGCCTGCCGTTCGTTCCAGCCGAGGATGACCGCCTGAATGCCCGCTGCGAGGAAATCATCGCCATCCAGACCGAAGGACTGATGCGCCGCTTGGAATTCACTGGCATCAAGACGATTGTCGTGGGCGTTTCGGGAGGCTTGGACTCGACGCTGGCGCTGCTGGTTGCCGTGCGGGCCTTTGACCGCATGGGCCGTGACCGCAAGGACATCCATGCCATCACCATGCCGGGCTTCGGCACCACCGACCGCACATACACCAATGCCTGTGCCATGGTCAAGTCGCTGGGCGTGGCGCTGCACGAGATCAACATCGCCGCTGCAGTGACCCAGCATTTCAAGGACATCGGCCATGACCCGAATAACCACGACGTGACCTATGAGAACAGCCAGGCACGTGAGCGCACCCAGATTCTGATGGACTTCTCCAACAAGGTCAACGGCCTCGTGCTGGGCACGGGCGACCTGTCGGAGTTGGCTCTGGGTTGGGCCACCTACAACGGCGACCACATGTCGATGTACAACGTCAACGTGAGCATTCCCAAGACCCTGGTGCGCCACCTGGTGCGCTGGTTCGCCGGTTCACTCAATGACGGCACCAAGAAGGGCAAAGCCATCCACGACACGCTGCTTGACGTGCTCGACACGCCCATCAGCCCCGAACTGACACCTGCCGCCAAGGACGGCACCATCCTGCAGGTGACCGAAGACATCGTGGGTCCCTACGAACTGCACGACTTCTTCCTGTTCAACATGCTGCGCTACGGTTTCGCGCCTGTCAAGCTCTACCTGTTGGCCCGCAAAGCTTTCAAGGGCGAGTATGATGCCGCAACGATCAAAAAGTGGCTCAGGACCTTCTGCCGTCGCTTCTTTGCGCAGCAGTTCAAGCGCTCCTGTCTGCCCGACGGGCCCAAGGTGGGCAGCGTGTCGCTGTCACCCAGGGGCGACTGGCGCATGCCCAGCGACGCCTCGTCGCGTTTGTGGCTGGCCCAGTGTGACGAATTGCCGGAATAATCTTTTTTAACGATAATACTGTGTGATGTGGCACTGGATTTGCAAGAAACAGGCAAATCGATGACATGAACATTTCGAGAGGGACATATAACGTAATGCGCAGTGTGGTGGTAACCATACTGGTGATTGTCGTTGCCCTGTTCGCATTGGCTTATCTGTTGCTGCTCCTGCCTCCCGTTCAGGAACGCCTGCGCCACGAGGGCGAAAAGGCACTGAGCGAGTATCTCCATACCAAGGTGGGCATCGGCTCGGTGTCTATCACGCCGTTCAATCAGCTGGAACTCAACAATGTCCTTGTCAACGACCAGCAGGGCGACTCCCTGTTGACAATCGGCAAATTGGGCGCCGGAATCAGCCTCAAGGACCTGATTGCCGACCGCCGCATCGTTGTCACCTATGGCGAAATCATCGGGCTCAACGGACATGTCACGCGCCCCGATAAGGCCAGCCCCACCAACATGCAGTTCATCATCGATGCCTTCAAACCCAAGGAGGACAAGCCCTCCAAGCCGTTTGATGTGCAAGTCAACACGGTGGTGGTGCGCCAGTCCCAGTTGTCCTATGATGTGCTCGATCAGCCCCGCAAACCAGGCCAATTCGATGCCAACCATCTGTCGATAAGCAACCTGCGTGCTGATTTGACCCTGCCACACCTCAAGAACGATGACTTTGACATCCGTGTTAAGAGGTTATCGTTTGACGAGGCCAGCGGCTTGTCACTCAAGCGGCTATCGACCGATGTCCACCTCACCGATAATGCACTCGACGTCAAGGACATCAGGATACAGTTGCCCAATAGCGACATCCGCCTGGATGATGTGCATTTGGAATACACTTCCCTCAAGAACATGGGCAACGAGTTGGCGCAGATGCCCTTGAAGGTGAGCACACCGGGCAGCACCATCACGCCATCGGATTTGGCGGCTTTCGCACCGCAACTCAAGAGTTTTAATGATCCCATGCGCATCGCTACCACGGTGGTGCGTGACGGCAACCGTATTGAGGTGCCCGTCTTGAGTGTTCACTCCAATGACGGCGCCCTTGCCCTCGATGCCCGTGGCGGCATGACTTTGCCCACATCGGGCGGCTACCATGCTTTGGACCTGGACCGCATCGACCTGAATGTCACTTCGGGCAAGATGGCCCAGTTGATCAACCTTGTCCCCGGTCTCTCTCCCCAGGCAAGGAATATCATCAACCGTTGCGGCAACGTGGTGGTGGACGGTGAATTGCACAACACGCCCAGCAGCACGCGCTTCAACGGCAAATTGGGAACTGCGCTGGGCAATGCCGACCTGAACGGCACATTAACCCGGCAGCAGGGGACAAGCCGCTTCACGGGCTATGTCAAGTCCGACGGACTGCATCTGGGCACCTTGCTGGACAAGCGTGATCTGGTGGACCAGGTGGCTATCGATGCCCAGGTGGACGCTCTGATTCATGGCTCGGACGTGTCAGGTCATCTGCAGGGTCACATCCCCTTCATCGACTTCAAGGGTAACCGATATCACGACATCACTGCCGACGTGGACAAGCAGGGCAATGATTTCACGGGCATGTTGACCATGAATGACCCCAACGGACGCATCCACGTTGACGGAAAGGCCCTGCTCGACGGCCCCAATTCCAATTATGACGTGAACATCTCGACCGATGGCCTGAACCTGGCCAGGCTGGGCATTTACGACAAGTATCCCAACCATCGGCTGGCAGCCACGGCGACCGCTTCGTTCTGGGGCAATTCTCTCGATAACATCTCGGGACACGTCGAGGTCAACGATTTCTCGCTCACCGATGGCCAGGGCGAGGGTTTGACTTTCAACTCATTGCAATTGAATGCCGATAACAACGGCATCGACAAGGTCATCAGCATCGACAGTGACCACTTGAACGGTTTCGTGTCGGGCCAGTATGACTTCAAGACGATTGTGCCCACCATCAAGCACATGCTCTCTAACGCCTTCCCACAGTACTTTGGCGACTATGCCGATTATAGCCATGGTGGTGCACCCAACGACCTGCACCTGAATCTGGTGATCAATCCCGATGAGGCGTTGCACCAGATGCACAATCTGCCCTTCAGGCTGGCTTACCGCACGGTTGTTGAAGCCTACCTGAACGAGAGTGACACGACCTTTGACTTGGTGGTGGATGCACCGCTGATTGTACAGGGCAGCAACAAGGTCATCGAGCAGACGCGCCTGCTGGTGGAGCTTGACAGCCTCTCCAACAAGGTGGTACTCAACGCCCAGTCGCGTTATCCTGCCAAGAAGGGCATGATTGACCTGAACCTGGATGCCAGCGGCCAGGATAACCGCATCGACGCTAATCTGGCATGGCGCATGCCCGTGGAGCATGATTTCCACGGCAACCTGAACCTGGATGCCTTGCTGGACCGCGGCACCAATGGCGGTCTCAAGGCCGATATCAATATCAACCCGTCGCAGCTGGTGTTCAACGACACCATTTGGGAAGTGGAAAAAGGCCATATCGACATCGACAACAATGTGGTGACCATCGACAACCTGGCTGGCGGCAGGGGAGACCAGTTCATTCAGGTGAACGGCAAGATTTCGCATGACCCCGATGACCAGTTGTGCCTGGAAATGAACGACATGAACCTGGATTACGTCTTCGAGACGCTGGCCATCGACCATGTGGACTTTGGCGGCAGGGCGACGAGCAAGGTCTATGCCAGCGACCTGATGTCAGGCAATCCCCGATTGTACACGCCCAGCCTGTTCATCAAGAACATTTCCTATAACGACTGTATGATGGGCGATTTGGACATCAGCGCCGAGTTTGACAGCGAGTCCAAGGGTATCCTGGTGGCGGGCGACATCGCCCAGCCCAATGGCCGTCGCAGCCAGCTCAACGGTGGTATCTACATTGCCGAGGATTCGCTCTATATCGAGTTTGATACCGACCATGCCAACGTCGCTTTCCTCAAGCCCTATATGGAGGCTTTCACCAGCGATGTACAGGGCGAGATGTCGGGCAAGGCGATCCTGTTCGGCAACTTCCACACCATCAACCTGGAGGGCGACATCGTGGCCGACTCCATCCGTTTCCTGATCGATTATGTGAACTGCTACTATACGGCCAGTGATGTGCCCATCCACATCATCCCTGACTATATTGAGTTCAGCGACATCCCCATCCACGACAGGGAGGGCCATGAGGCCAAGTTGGGCGGCTGGCTCAAGCATGACGCGTTCCACCGTCCGGAATTCAGCTTCGCCATTACCGATGCCCACAATTTCCTGTCCTATGATACCAATCCGTCCATCAATCCAGACTGGTACGGTACCATCTACGGCAACGGCGCCTGCTTTGTCGATGGCGGACCGGGCATTGTGAACATCAGGGTCAACATGACGTCGGCACCGCACAGCAAGTTCACCTTTGTGATGAGCGACACCCAGCAGGCCAACAGCTATGACTTCATCACCTTCCGCGACAGGGAGGCGAAGGATGTGCCTGTCGAGCCGCAGGTTACCGATAGCGTAAGCCTCGTCCTCAGCCAGTTGAAACAGCACGTCCAGCAGGAGGAGAACAGTGAGCCCAGCGCCTACAATATCGACCTGCAGGGCGATATCACCCCCGATGTGGCTCTCACCGTGGTAATGGACCCCGTGGGCGGTGACCGCATCAAGGCCACCGGTAACGGCCACATGCGCATGACCTACAACAACAACGGCGAATTGGAGACCTATGGCAAATACACCTTGAACAAGGGTACCTACAATTTCACGCTGCAGGATGTCATCATCAAGGATTTCACCATTCGCGACGGCAGCAGCATCAGCTTCCAGGGTGACCCCTATGCGGCAACGCTGGATCTGGAGGCTGTCTATGCGCTCAATGCCAATATCCGCGACCTGGATGAGTCCTTTGGACAAGACAAGGACCTGAACCGCACCAGTGTGCCTGTCCATGCCCTGTTGCGCGCCAAAGGCATCATCAGCCAGCCTGACATCTCGTTTGACCTGGAGTTCCCGTCGCTCACCACCGATGCCTACCACAAGGTGAAGAGCATCATCAGCACCGATGAGATGATGAACAGGCAGATCATCTACCTGCTGGCGCTCAACCGCTTCTACACGCCCGAATACATGGGTACTTCAGCTAGGCAGAACGAGTTCATCACCTCGGTGGCCTCATCGACCCTTGCCGGGCAGTTGAGCAACATTTTGGGCAAGATGACCGACAACCTGTCGATTGCGCCCAATGTGCGCACCGATAAGGGTGACTTCAGCGATGTGGAGGTGGATGTGGCTCTGTCGAGCCAGTTGCTCAACAACCGCCTGTTGCTCAACGGCAACTTCGGCTATCGCGACAACACCTACAACACGAGCAATACCAATTTCATCGGCGATTTTGACCTGGAATACCTGCTCAACAGCAAAGGAACCTTCAGGCTTAAAGCCTATAACCACTTCAACGACCAGAACTACTATCTGCGCAATGCCCTCACGACCCAGGGCGTGGGCATCGTGTGGAAGCACGACTTTGACAAGCCGCGGTCCAAATCCAAGCAGCCGCTGCAGCTGGAGCCTGCCACCGACAGCATTCCCAAGCGGGAACCGTCACCTGCCTCATCCCGTGACAGCAGTGTGCGTCAGCCGGTACCTATGGTAACGCTCCGCTCGTCGCATCACAACAGCACACCATCGTCCACTAAATGACAAAACGCCTGTTCATATCATTCCTGCTGACATTCTTCACAATGGGCTTGGCCTGGTGTGGCGAAGTGTCGGCCCAGAATGATGTGGCAACGGCCGATGCCCCGATATGGCATCTCGACAGCCTGGCCAAAGGGGCTGACAGCGTTGCTTACCGTTTGGACGATATTTCCTTGCGAATGAACAACGTAGCCAGCCGATTGGACAGCGTTGCAAGCTATATGGACAGCCTTTCGGTGGCTAGGGATACTGATAAGCTCCGTTACTGGGAATCGGTCATCTTTCGTCACGGCTGGAGCATCAACGACACTTCCATCATCTATCCCCCTGTGCTTGATTTCGGCTTCAAGGCCTATCGCTGGCTCAACCACGCGCTCAATTACTATGATACTGCCTATGTCGTTAACCCTGGCAAGACCAGCGGCAAGAAGTGGAAAATCATGCTCAAGAACGACAACTGGATCGACTTCTACTCGGGGCACTTGAGCCAGTGGAAGTCCTATGTGCAGATGAACAGTGACGTCACCTCGCTCTTCGGCTTCCAAATTTGCGGCATGGGCCTCAGTTTCACTTACATGATCAATGCGCGTGACCTGTTGGCTGGAAAATTCATCCGCAACCGTCGCCTGCAGTTCTCGTTCACCACGTCGCGCATCTTTGTCGAGGCCTATTACCGCAAGCACGATCAAAGTTCGCTGCACCTGAATTGGCTGGGCAGGTGGCACGGTAGCGTGATTTTCTCGGGCCTCAAGCGCGAGAGTTACGGTTTTGACGCCTATTACATCTTCAACCACACCCATTACAGCCAGGCTGCCGCCTATTGTTTCTCGAAGTATCAGAAACGCAGTTCCGGCTCGTTGCTGGCAGGCATCTATGCAAGCCACCAGGATGTGGTCATGGATATGAGTACACTCAGCCCCGAACTCAAGACCCATTTGCCCGACGAGGTCACCGATTACCGTTTCCGTTACCGTGACTTCGGATTCTTGTGTGGCTATGGCTACAGCTGGGTGTTCCATCACGGCTGGTTGTACAACATTACGTTTGCGCCCAGCATCGGTTACCGCCACAGCTTCCCCAATTCCATCGATGGCAAGAAGTCGATGTTCTCCACCAACGTGACCGCCAAGATGGCGCTAGTGCGCACCGCGGGAAACTTCTTCTATGCCTTGACTGCCAACCACGAGGGGCATTGGTACCACAGTACAATGCACAGTTTCTACAACAGTTACAGTGACTTTGATTTTACCGCCGGTTTCCGCTTCTAGCTCAAACTGAAAACGAAGAATTAACAACTAAGATATAATGAGTGTAACGATATTAGGAATAGAGTCGTCGTGTGACGACACGTCGGCAGCGGTGCTGCGCGACACGGTGCTGCTGAGCAACGTCATCGCCAGCCAGCGTGTTCATGAGGCCTATGGTGGTGTGGTGCCTGAACTGGCATCGCGTGCCCATCAGCAGAACATTGTGCCTGTTGTGAGCGAGGCTATCCGTCAGGCAGGCATCGACCGCAAGGACATCGATGCCATCGCCTTCACGCGCGGTCCTGGCCTGCCCGGTTCACTGCATGTGGGCACTTCGTTTGCCAAGGGATTGGCTCTGGCACTCGACATCCCGCTGGTGGATGTAAACCACCTGCACGGCCATGTGCTGTCCCATTTCGTCAAAGAGGAACCTGATGCCGAGGTGCCCGATTTTCCCTACCTGTGCCTGCTCATCAGCGGCGGCAACAGCCAGATCATCAAGGTCAATTCCCCGCGCGACATGGAAGTGCTGGGCCAGACCATCGACGATGCTGCAGGCGAGGCTTTTGACAAATGTGCCAAGGTTATGGGCCTGCCTTATCCCGGCGGTCCCGTCATCGACAAGTTGGCCGCCGAGGGCGACAGCAAGGCCTTCAAGTTCGCCAAGCCTCACGTTGACGGCTACAATTACAGCTTCAGCGGCCTGAAGACGTCGTTCCTTTACACGCTGCGTGACGCCCTCAAAGAGAACCCCGATTTCATCGAGGAAAATAAGGCCGACCTTGCGGCTTCACTGCAGCGCACCATCATCGAGATACTGATGGACAAGTTCGGTAAGGCCATCAAGGACACGGGTATCAAGACCATCGCCATTGGCGGCGGTGTGTCGGCCAACAGCGGCATGCGTGCCGCCGTCGAGGACTATGCCCGCCGTCACCGCCTCAAGGCCTTTATTCCCAAGCGCGTCTTCACGACCGACAACGCCGCGATGATTGCCATCGCCGGCCACTACAAGTACCTGAACAAAGAATTCTGCGACATCACCGCGCCCCCCTTCCAGCGCGTCATCATCTAGAAAAAGCCTCCGATTAAAATAATCTACTGAAATGAAAACACTTAGAGTTGCAATAATCGCCCTTATTGCTCTAACATCTCTCGGGGCGATAGCGCAAGAACCGGGAACAGATACGATTATCCCGAAGTTCTTGATTAATGGCTATTTTTTTCAGGAGTTACCAGAACTCCCAGATGCGAATCCAAGTTACACACGACTGAAGGATTCAGAAGGGAACAAGATACTTGCCATTGGACTTGATGTCGATTTACCTGAATCTGTCATCAGCAAGGCGATACCCCGAGAACTAGTGCACAATGCCAATCAGTTCCTGAATGGTGCCAATATGATGGCAACGATGTTGGAATTGGCTCAAGCAGGCGTAAAAGATGACGGCTCTTTCTACTCGCCTCAAGCCGGTGAGCCATTCCCTCCATTTAATGAAATTGATTTAGAAGGACGCAGATGGACGAACGACAGTGTCAAAGGTCATGTGATGGTGATTAACCTGTGGTATTCGGGTTGTGGACCATGCCGTGCCGAAATGCCAGAACTATCAACGTGGAAAGAACAGTTCCCTGATGTCATGTTTTTCTCCGCCACCTACCATGATGCGGAGGTTGTCCAAAAGATAACCGAAAAACACCACTTCACTTGGACGCACCTTGTTGAAGCAAAGGATATGATGTCTTGGATTGGGACCGAAGGCTTTCCCTTTACAGTGGTTGTTGATAAAATGGGAATTGTCCGCTATGCCGTTCATGGCACAAGCCAGGAAATACGTGCCGAAATCAGTGCTAAAATAAAAGAAGCAGAAGGAATTTAAATGACTATATTTCTCCGTACGGCGAGATTAGTTTAACACTAATGACTAATTGATTTGATGCCACAAAGTTGCTGTTTATGAGCGAGATTCACAATTCATTCCGCATTTTTTATGGGGCATGGAAAGATGTGGCGACCATGTGATGACACATGGTTTCACAATTAAGGTGGAGTTGAGGCAATAATTGTTTTTATTGTATTTGTTGTTTTCCTTTTATCCCGGTTGTCGTTTCGGTCGTTGTGCGGATGGCGCGGATGCGTTGTGCTAGGGTGGGGTGGCTGTAGCTGAACCACACGACGAGGGGATGGGGCGTGAGGTTGCTCAGGCCGTGGCTCGCCAGTTTCTTGAGGCCGCTGATGAGGGTTTCGCTGTGGCCGTGCTCGGTAGCATAGGCGTCGGCGCGGTATTCGGCACGTCGCGAGATGGCGTTGCTGGCGGGGTTGAGCAGCAGGTCGATGGGCGAGAACAGCAGCGAGAAGGCCACGAGCGCCAGGATGAACGACGGGGCGGTGCCGCCCAGGGCTGCGGGCAGGTCGGGATTGCTCACCAGCAATGAGAAGATAAACAGGTTGACGGCCACCATCGCAATCGAGATGAACATGTTCTTGAAGGTGTCGCGGTGCTTGTAATGCCCGAATTCGTGGGCCAGCACGGCGACAATTTCGTCATTGGTCATCTGGTCCTGCAGCGTGTCGTAGAGCACGATGCGCTTCTTGGGACCAAAGCCGGTGAAATAGGCGTTGGCCTTGGTCGAGTGCTTGCTGCCGTCGATGATGTAGATGTCCTTGAAGCGGGAGCCGAAGCTTTCCACGGCTGCCGTGATGGCATCGCGCAACTCGCCCTCGGGCAGGGGTGTCTGCTTGTTGAACAAGGGCACGATCAAGTTACTGTAGAACATCGAGAAAAAGATGATGAACGCGGCACACACCAGCGTTGCCCATATCCAGAATTGTTGGCCGAAGGTCTGATACAGCCAATAGACCACGCCCAGCAGCACGGCACTCAGCACCGTGGAAACGGCAAAGGACTTGACGGCGTCGAGCCAAAAGGTCTTGTGCGTCGTGCGGTTGAACCCGAAGCGCTCCTCGATGACAAACGTCGAGTAGTAGCTGAACGGCAGTGCAATCACGGTGTTGAACAGGTTGTAAATCACCAGGAACAGGATCACCTGCAGCACGGGCACATCGGTCCATGCCTTGCACTGGTTGTCGAGCCAACCCAGCAGGCCAAAGCCCAATATCACCAGTGTCAGCCCGAACGACACGCAACGCGCGACAAGCGACACCCGCTTGTTGGTGCGCATGTAGTCCTGTTGCTTGCGGTACTTTTCCTCGTCATACAGTCCTTCCAACTCGGGCGGCACGGGGTGTGTCATCCACTTGGTGTTGAGCCACGACAGGACACTGCTGATGACAAAATCCAGCGTGACAAATGCGATAATCAACAATAACAAAGTCTTTGCCATAATCGAAACCTATTTCTTCCCACAAATATACATCCATTTTCGGGAATTCGAAGTATATTTGCGGAGCTATTACAAAAATAATCAATGAGGACTATGAAGAATATGAAATCTTGGATGTTGGCCGCCATCCTGCTTTGCGGCACTGCTTGTGTGACAGGAAACACTAACGCTGATAAGGAAGCCAAGGGCACGACGGCTGTTGCCGAGCCCGCTAATAGTTTTGACGTGATCATGGATGCCATCAATCAGTATTTGGTGGACTCCATCGGTTCGCAATATACTGCGGGTGACATGTGCATCCCCGTTATCATGATGACCTGCTCTGATGGGATGAAAGGTGATAGCGTTTTCATGTGGGGTGACTATTGGGTATTTAACTACAAAGTGGCAGGTGATACGCTGAAGTGTGTTTCGGGCGGAGACCATCCGGGCAAAATGCTGCTCAAGAAGAATGAGAATGGCAAGTTCCACGTGGTATCGTTTGAGCAGGTCGAAGATGGCCACGGCAATGTGGAAAGTGCCAAGCGCATTTTTGGCGAATACTATGATGCCCTCCATGCCGTCAACAGCGATGAGAACTACCGCGAGAAGGCCCGTGCCAGCGCTATTGCCGACTATGTGAAGGCCAATAAACTGCCCGTCAAGTACTATCAGGACTACGGCTGGCCCGCCAAGGAAATTCCCGCCCTGTAACTAAAAACTAAGGACTTAAAACTAAATCAATGAAATACAGCATTATTGCCATCGGTGACGAGCTGCTTATCGGGCAGGTTACCGACACTAACTCGGGCTGGATTGCCCGTCACATGACGCCGCGCGGTTGGGACGTGAATACCGTTCAGGTGGTACCCGACGATGCCGAGCAGATTGAGCTCGCCATCGATCGCGCCTTTGCCCAAACCGACGTCATCTTGATGACGGGTGGCCTGGGACCGACCAAGGACGATATCACCAAGCCCACACTGTGTCGCTACTTTGGCGGCGAAATGGTGTTCGACGAGGCCGTCGAAGCCAATGTGCGCCAGGTGATGGAACGCCGCCACCTCAAACTCAACGAGTACACCCGCCTGCAGGCCATGGTGCCCTCGTCGTGCCGCGTGATCCAAAACGAGGTGGGAACGGCGCCGCTCATGTGGTTTGAGCGTGACGGCAAGGTGCTGGTGAGCATGCCCGGCGTGCCCTTTGAACTGCAGGGAATGATGGAACGTGCCGTCATTCCGCAGTTGCTGGCGCGTTTCAACGATGGCGAGGACATTGAGTTCCGCACGTTTGTCGTTACAGGCATCATCGAGTCAGCCCTGGCGATGCAACTCGACGAGTTTGAGCGCAATCTGCCTCACGGCATCCATCTGGCTTATCTGCCCGAGGGCGGAATCATCCGACTGAGGCTGACGGGCTCCTCAACTGATGCCCGCCAGATCAACGACGATATGGAACGCCTTTCGCGGCAGTTGCACGAGATTTTGGGCGGTCACATCATTGCCGATGGCGACAAACGTCTGCCCGAGATACTGGGCGAGCGCCTGCGTGAGCGTGGCCTGACCCTTGCCACCGCCGAGAGCTGCACTGGCGGTAACATCGCCCACCAGATTACCTCCATTGCCGGCAGCAGCGACTACTTCAAGGGCGCAGTGGTGAGCTATGCCAACGAGGTGAAGATGTCGCTGCTTGGTGTCAGCGAGCAGGACATTATCGACCACGGTGTGGTGAGCGAACCCGTTGTGCGTCAGATGGTGGAAGGCGCTTGCCGCGCCATAGGCACCGACTGCGCCATCGCCACCAGCGGCATTGCCGGTCCTGGAGGCGGTACACCCACCAAGCCCGTGGGCACCGTGTGGATGGCGGCTAAATGCGGGGACAAGGTGGTTGCCCAAGTCAAGCAGCTGCCTGGCGACCGTGACCGCGTCATCACCCGTGCCACCCTCGAGGCCCAGCTCCTGCTCCTCTCACTACTATAATTGTTATCAATGCTAAGATTAAAGAAATACATTATTTTGTTGCTTGTGGCTTTGCTGGCTGTGCCTGTGGGGATGGCTAGTGTGTCGCGTGATGATGACGACAAGGACCCGAGTATCAAGCCCGGGATACGTCGCCTGCACCCCGAGCGGGAACGTGCCAAGGCAGTGAAAAAGCTGCAGGATCAGATGTCTCGCAAGGCCGAGCCCAAGGCTGACCCGTGGGACACCAGCGACGAGGTGTGGGGCACTGTTGACCTGCCGCCTGCAGCATCGCGCGACAGCAATGCCGTCGTGGGCCATCGGCTCAAGCTGCGCACCAGCAAGACGCCTGCTGAGCAAGCCGCGCTCGATTCCCTGCTGGGCGGGGATTACTCGCTCACCGAGTATGGCTATCGTCGTATGACCTGGCGCGACCTGCCCGTCACCACCACAATCGAGCAGCTCATGCCGGGCTTTGAGGTGGATGAAGCGGGCGATTGCCATTCCCGCTACGTCGCGCTCGACAAGTCAAGCAACGAGGTGTATTTCACCTTTGCCATGGGCGAGGACAGCGTGCCCGGGCCGTTGCGCCTGCGTGTGCAGTATTGTGCCGACGACCCGCTGGACTTTGACCAGCTGATTTTCAACATCGATGGCTATGACTACCCGTTTTATCCCAGCAATCACGAGGGCGGCGCGATTGACGACGTCTATTATTGGGAATGCAGCGACGACGTGCTGCAACCGGTCCACAAGGATCTGGTCTATGCATTGGCCCACAGCAACTGGATTGTCCTGAAGCTGATGAGTACCCGTGGCATCCACCACGTGAAAATGCTCACCGACGGCCAGCGCACCGACTTTGCCCACACGCTTGACCTGTATCGCTTGCTGGGCGGCAAACTCTAGATAGTCGCCCTTTACCCTATACAATTTGCTGGCTATGCAACGGATTGCATGACTGTTTTCGGGCATTTGCATGACTTTTTGCATGATTTTTTGTGCGGCAAATCAAAAAAATACTACCTTTGCCCCCGATTTTAGAATCAACATTATTATTTTGATTGTTTTATTAAAGGTTTAATTTTATGAACGCTGAAAACATTGGAACTTGGGCTGGTCTCGTGTGGAACGCCCTGAACGATGCGCAGAAGGCTCTTCCCACTAAGGAGCTGCGCAAGGTGACTAAGCTCAAAGTGAATGAGATGCACTGCGCTCTCGGTTGGCTCGCCAAGGAAGGTAAGCTCAACTTTGAAGAGGGCAAGGACGACATCAAGGTGTCGCTGTGCTAAGTAAATTTACCCCGGTCCTGGATTAAGAATCAATATCCCTGATATAGCAGCGATGGCGTGGAAACTGTTTCCGCGCCATCGCTGTGTCTAAAGGTTGGGATGCGAAAAACCCAGATCGTCCAGATCTGGGTTATCGTTCTGTAAAACAAACCATTACTAAGCACTTAAAGTCACGCGAGGCTTCACAGCCAGCGAATAACATTTATACATTCCATAGCTCATGAATTTGCTTGAGTGCACAAAGGTAAACACATTTTTTGAATTTACAAAACAAAATGCGGAAATTTTCAAAAAAAAATTATTTTCATTATGTAAATAGCCCGACATTGCCTCTAGCCATGATTGAAAACCGTGATAGGGGCTAAAAACCGATGGTGCATTAGGATAAGATTGCGGCCTCAGCCGTATCGGAATCAGGTGGCGCTTTTTGGGAAAAATAGCGGATGGGCAACAAAGTAGGCCTGAAAGTGTTGGATGATGGTGGATTTTGAGTACATTTGCAACATAATATAATGTAATGTGATTCCACCAGGGGCTAGGCCCTGACATGGGAATAAACCAAACAAGAATATGAAGAAGATTACACTATTTATGACGGTACTGCTGTTCACGGCCCTTCAATCGTGGTCGGCTGCAGCTGGCCAAGAGGCCACTCCCGTGATTACGGTGAATGCTGACGTGTTGGACTTCGGCGAGCTGTCGTTGGGCTATCCCAGGACCTCAAGCTTTACGGTAACTGGTGCAAACCTCAGCGATGACGTGATACTGACCGTTGACGGAGGCAATCATGCCTTCCAATACCATGTGTCACCTGCATCCATTACACCACAGGAGGCTGCTGCTGGCGTGAGGGTGACGGTGAAAATGGTACCTGTCTTCTACGGCGCGTGCGATGCCGACCTTGTCCTTGCCAGCGGTGCTGCTGACGATGTGGTCATTCCCATGACCGCTCACGTCAACGATGTCAATGCCACGGTCACCCACTCGACGACACTGTCATTCTTTGCCACTGTAGGCCAGATGACAACCAGTACCGAGGTGCTGCGTTGGGCCGATGCTGAGGTTCCGCACGACCCCAATACCCCTGTGGTGAGAACTCCTGGCCAATCCACGACATTTGGAAAGGTTCCCGACCTTGACGGACTCTCGAACTATAGTTTTGAACTTAGCGGTGACGGCTGTTTCAGTTATTACGTTGTTAAGGCGAGCGACATTGTCAAGACTAGCTCGGTGAGGATTGTCTATCATCCCACCAACGAAGGCCCTCATCAGGCGACACTCACCTGCAGTTGCCCGGGAAGCAGCACAATTGTCATCACGCTTGAGGGACGGGCTAATCCGTGCATCGCTGACGTGACGTCGCTGATTGACCTGCTGCTGGGGGATGACGATATGCCTAACGCGTCCGACATGAATGCTGACGGCATGGTGTCGATTGCCGACGTCACCTTCATGATTGACCGTATTATCAATTGCCAGTAGAGGCCTTCTTGAACGGTATCGTTTCAACTTATAGGGGTGCGGTTGCCATCGGGAAACCGCACCCTGTTTCTTCATTGAATCGATGGCGCCATGACAAAAAAATGAAGAAAAGTGTTGGAAATGTGTTGTGTAGTTCAAAAAATGTATCTATCTTTGCAGCCGATTTCGCGGCACATGTCTTGCTGGCGTTGATGCTCATGCGTTAGTCAAGTCAAGAGTGTGACACTTGATCGTTGAAACTTCGATGTCAAGGCTATGATGCTAAGTGCCTGGCAGTCAAGCGTAGGACGATATTAAACGAGCGAGACACCCGATTGTTGTTCGATCCCTGGATGCCGGTGGGCTTCTCACACCGGTGGGATAGAGCGCCCTCTCCACGATTGGATGTCCACACCCGGTTTATTGTGCTGCGCCTGTGTTTTTCTGTGTACAGGCAGGCATGTAGCGCGCGAGTCGACAACGAGAGAATGTAAAACAAGAACAATAACTAAACAAAAAAGAGAAACTATGTCTAAAGTTTGTCAAATCACCGGAAAGAAGGCGATCACGGGCAACAACGTGTCGCACTCCAAGCGCAGGACGAAACGCAAATTCAACGTTAACGTCTTCAACCGCAAGTTCTTCTGGCCCGAGCAGGGACAGTGGATTCGCCTGACCGTGTCGGCCTCGGGCTTGCGCAACATTAACAAGATGGGTCTCGACGCTGCCCTGAAGAAGGCTGCCGAGGAAGGCCACCTCACTGAAATCCAAGTTATCAACAAGTAAGAAAGGAGCAACTGTATTATGGCAAAGAAAGCAAAAGGCGACCGCGTACAGGTCATTCTGGAGTGCACCGAGCAGAAGGGTACTGGCGTTCCCGGCATCAGCCGTTACATCACGACCAAGAACCGCAAGAACACCACCGAGCGTTTGGAGCTCAAGAAATACAACCCCTATCTGAAACGCATGACCGTTCACAAGGAGATCAAGTAATAACAACCCTTTAAACGACTATATAACAGTATGGCAAAGAAAGTAGTTGCAACCCTTCAGACTGGTGAAGGACGCTCATGGAGCAAGGTGATCAAGATGGTCCGCTCCGAGAAGACTGGCGCTTACGTGTTTGAGGAGCGCATGGTCCCCAACGACAAGGTACAGGACTGGCTGAAGTAATTTGAGGCCGTTCAACAATATCTGCCTGCCCGCCCGCTGAGATGATCAGCCCGCGGGCAGGCTTCGTTTTGCCCGGGATGGAAAAAACTGCCCTCAAACCACCTGGCCGAAGCCTTTTTTAGCTATCTTTGCGACACAATGATACAGGACAAATACATCTTCACGCTGGAAATCGCTGTGCGGGACTATGAACTCGACAGCGAGGGCATCGTCAACAACGCCATCTATCTGCACTATCTCGAGCACACGCGTCATGCCTTTGTCAAGCAGGAGGGCATCCCCTTCGGCAGCTTGACCCGTGAGGGGCTGATTCCCGTGGTGCGGCGCATGGAAATCGATTACCACACGCCATTGCGCAGCGGCGACGTGATGCTGAGCCGGCTATGGATTGAACGCAAGGGACCGCGCTTCATTTTCTACCAGGACATTTTCAGGAAAGGGGACGCAGCGGCGGTCGTGAGTGCCGTGGTCACCATCGTGTGCATGGAAAAGGATGGACGCATCAACCGTGGCGATGACCTGGCCGCGCAGATTTCCAAATACCTTGAGCAACAATGACCGGCAATGACGCAGCATATACTCCACTGACCTACCGCATTGCTTTTGCAAGCCTGCAGGGCATGGGCGTGGACCTGGCGCGCAAGCTGATGGACGTCGTGGGCGACGAGCAGCGGTTCTTCACGATGAGTGAGAAAGAACTGCGCGCCCTCACGCGTGGCCGCAGCAAGATCTACAGCGACAAGTACCGCCAGGAGCGCTTGCAACGGGCGGTGAAAGAGGAGGCTTTTGTGCGAGAGCACGGCATCGCTGCCACCTATTTTACCGATGAGAATTACCCGCATCGCCTTGTCGAGGCCGCTGATGCTCCGGCGATGATCTACACGCTGGGCAAGTGTAATCTCGAGAGTGCTCACGTCATCAGCGTCGTCGGGACCAGGCATGCCACGCAATACGGCATCAGGTTCTGTGAAACGCTCATCGGGGAACTGGCCCAGCGCCTGCCCGACCTGGTCGTGGTGAGCGGCTTGGCCTATGGTATCGACATTGCGGCCCATCGCGCTGCCCTCAAGCATGGTGTGGCGACTGTGGCTGTGCTGCCGCGAGGGTTGAACCATATCTATCCTGCCATGCACCGCAACGACGCCATCGCCATTGCCAAGCATGGAGGCATGCTGCTGACCGACTATACCACTCAGGACGAGGTGCAGAAGAGTAATTTCCTGGCCCGCAACCGCATCGTGGCAGCTTTGAGCGACTGCACGGTGATTGTCGAGTCGGCGGGGTCGGGCGGTGCTCTTGTCACTGCCTCGCTCGCGATGAGTTATAACCGTGACGTGATGGCGGTGCCCGGCCGCTGCGGCGACGAGTTCTCGGCTGGCTGCAACAAGCTCATTGCCACCAACAAGGCAGCACTCATCACCGGTGCCGACGACCTGATGACGGCCATGCGCTGGGAGGGTACCAAATTGGCCCCCCAGCAGCTTGATCTCTTCCCGGAACTGACCAAGGAGGAGCAGGCTGTGGTTGACGTCATTCGCGACCGCGGCGAAATCCATCTCAACGCTCTTGCCGATGCTCTTCATGCTCCGGTCTATAAACTCATGAGCATCCTGGTTGAACTTGACTGCAAAAATGTAATCGCCACCCTACCAGGTTGCCGCTATGTGATTGCATAGTTTTATTTTTATTTTTTATGGCTGGGGATTTTGATAATTCAATAGAACTTAGTACCTTTGCTATTTAATTCGCAACTAAGAACCGAAACGCTAATAATACAACGATATGAATACTAACAGAATCCCCGACTCAGAATTCATCATCAATGATGATGGTTCAGCGTTCCACATCCATGTGAAACCCGAACAGTTGACCGACAACATCATCGTGTGTGGCGACCCCGGCCGTGTGACCATGATTGCCTCTTATTTTGACACACGGGATTGGGAAACTTCCAGCCGCGAGTTCCACGCTATTGGTGGCACCTATCACGGCAAGCCCATCATGGCGCTTTCTCATGGTATCGGTCCCGATAACATCGACATCGTGATGACTGAGCTCGACGGCTTGGCAAACATCGATTTCGAGACTCGCACACCTCGTGCCGAGCACCGCACGCTCAACATTGTGCGCATCGGCACCTCGGGCGGTCTGCAGCCCTA
>JAEEGG010001965.1_pt1 | contig 54019 bp, 51 predicted proteins | sample 9134161 | NCBI WGS metagenome assembly JAEEGG01 (sample SAMN16246543, study PRJNA631951) | gut metagenome | biome: gut microbiome; feature: rumen; material: CR-attached | host: Bos | place: Iran: Karaj | collected 2018-10 | reverse complement strand
AGGAGCGTGGTCTCGAGGAGATTGGCGCCGAGATGGGACTCACGCGTGAGCGTGTACGTCAGATTCGCGAAAAGAGCATCACCAAACTGCACGACAGTGGTTATGCACGCATCTTGATGAAATACCTCGGCTAATAGGTTTATTCGCTTATTGGCAGTGTAACAATAAACTGGGCGCCATCTGTATAGGTGGTGTCCAGTTCTACTTTTCCACCCAACTGTTCGGCCAGTCTGCGACTTAGTGGCAGACCCAGTCCGATACCTTCCTTAAAGTCATCCAACTTCACAAAGCGGTCAAAGATATGCTCCGCCTCTTCTACGGGGATGCCATTGCCGGTATCGGTCACCATCATCTGTAGCTGGTCGCCCGCCATGCTGGCCTTAATGGTAATATAGCCCTTCTCGGTATATTTCACGGCATTATCCATCAGGCATGATAGGATACGGCGCAGCATATTCTCGTTGGTCTTCAGCGTAAAGTCATCGGGCAGTGTGGTCTCCAATTTGATGTCGGTCTCGTCGGTCACATAGTCCTTGTATTCCGTCTGCAACCCGCGCAGTATGGTGTTGATGTTCGACACATCGTTCTTGCGCATCTTTTCGGTGCTCTCAATCAGCGAGAGGCCGATAATCTCGTCGATGAGGATGGTCACCTGGCGGGTACTCTTCTGCATCATGGTCGATATGCGTTTGCGCTCCTCGGGATTGCCCGCCAAATCAGGATCGGCCATCACCTGCGCAAAACCCGTGATGATGTTCAGTGGTGTGCGCACCTCATGACTCACGTTCTGAATAAACGCTGTCTTCATCTTCTCCGACTCCATGGCCTTGTGATACGCCTTGCGCAGTTCTACCAGGTGCTTTTTGCGCGTCTGCACAATATATACCAGCGCGATAATCAGCAGGGTGAGCAGGAATACAGTACCCAGCAGGGCGGTGGTACGTACGGTAGCCGCCTTCTTCTCTGCCTCGTACAGCTCAACCTGTTCCTGAATGCCTTGCATACTGTTGCTCAGCACCACATTATCGATCGAGTCGCTGGCCAGCGATTCCTTTTTAAATGCTTTGTAGGCTTCCTCCCATCTGCCGGCACGCTCGTAAATCAGCGGGATGGCATCGGCACCCTCGTCACCCAACTCGCGTTTGGCATATTCGATGGCCTCGTCAATCTTACCTGTAGCAGCCAGGTAGTAGGCCTCCATGCTTCGTCCGTGAACCGACGACAGACCTTTCCGCTCGCCCTCCTTATACACCTTGTAACCTTCCAGGAATTTCTCGATGTTGCCACTGTTATAATAGGTCAGCGTTTTGCGGGTCTCGATGTCAAATACACGTTCGGGCGAGTATTTCTTGGCAATCTCCTTGGCCTTATCCATCAGGTCGAACGCCTCCTGCGGGTCATCGTCTATGGCCACATTGATGATATTCATGTAGATGGGCGGGATACTCTCGTAGTAGCCGTTCTTCTTCATCATCTCTACTACCTCGTACCAACATTTCTTGGCGGCCTCTTTGTTACCACAGTAGCGGTTGATATGACCCATCATGTTCACGGCCATATACATCTCCTTGGTCAACTTCTTTTCGCGCAACTCCTTCGACAGCTCCTGGGCTTTGGTGTAGGCCTCGAAAATCTTCTGGCGGTTCATCTCAAAGATAATGTCATTGCACCGCTGCGTGTAGTAGCCGTGCAGGTCATTATGTTCCAGCAGATAGTTCTGCAGGTTCGTCAGATGTGTATAGAATCGGGCACTGTCGCCATCGTTAAACGCATGGCTCATGGAGTCGCGAAGCTCCTTGAATTTCGCGTCGTTCTTATAATCTACATTTGCGTGGCTGGCACTCGTTCCAAATAATAGCGCAATAGCCAATAGGATTCGTCCTATATTCATAATTTTAGGTTAGTCTGTATTCTTTTCTGCAAAAGTACAAATTATTTCATAATTACCAAATATTTTTGCTTTTTTTTTCCTTTATAATAAAAAAAACCGTGTAATCCGTGTAATCCGTGCCTAAAAATGCTTATCTTTGCACCGTCAATAAAGAAAGCGTTATGAATAAGAATTTGATTTTAGCCCTTATAGCAGTGCCTTGCTTGTTAGCAAGTTGCGGTCAGAAAAAGCAGCACGATGATATCATCGTACAGCATACCGAGGCGCCCAAACCTCAGGCTCCCATCCGTATGCAGGATTATAAAGATGTAAAGGATGTGCAGTGGTTGGGTAAGCAGTACCAGGTTGAGGTGTCGCGCACAGCCGACGATTCTTTGCGTATGGTCAAGGACGAGAACGGACAGAAGTTCGTCGATAACCGCATCACCCTCAAGGTCATCCGTACCGATGGCAGCGTGTTCTGCACCAAGACCTTTACCAAGGCCGCTTTCGATGGCTGTCTCGACGACGACTATCGTAAGACCGGTATCCTCGAAGGTTTTGTGTTCGACAAGGCCGAGGGCAACCAGCTGTTCTTCGCCGCCAGCGTCTGTCATCCCCAGACCGATGAGTACATCCCATTAATCGTCACCGTCAGCAATTTCGGCGAGGTAGGCATCTCCCGCGATCAGGATCTAGAGTAATGAAACAGCGTCGTAACATTCTGATTATTGGTGCCGCAGTGTTGGTGCTGCTGGTTCTGCTTCTGCCAGGGGACAGGTTCCTGGCAGCTGATTCAGATGCCAGGAACCTGTCCCCTGGCAGAAGAACCAACGATACCATCCCCATGCTCATTCTCCAAGTCCAGAAATGCTCCAAGCTTTACACCGCCGAGTATCGCGTGCATAAGATTATCACCCACGACGATGCCTTGCGCCTAAAGGGCCAGTTGATGAGCAAGCAGTTCAACCTCAAGGTGCCCCTGGCCGATAGAAAGATTGCCATCCCCATGGATGCTAAAATCAAGGCCTATATCGATTTCTCGGAATTCTCCGAACAGAACATCGAGCGCAGCGGTAATCAGATTACCATTATCCTCCCCGATCCACAGGTGGTGATGACCAGCTCTAAGATTGATCAGAAGAACGTCAAGCAATATGTAGGTCTCACGCGTGCGCATTTCAGCGACGAGGAGTTGGCCAACTACCAACAGCAGGGTAGGGAGGCCATCCTGCAGAGCATCCCCGACATGGGCATCGAAGAAACCGCCCGTGCCAATGCCGCTAAGGTCCTCGTTCCCATGCTCACCCAGTTGGGTTACGAGGAGCAGAATATCACCATCGCCTTCCGTAAGGACTTGGATTTCCGTCACAAGTATCAAGGCTTAATACGCTTTGAAGATTAGAGTTATGAAGAAGATTAATATCATCATAGGTGCAGTTATAGTCATCGCTGTTATCGCGATTTTCTTCTGGGTTAAGAGCGTCCTGAAGAGCAACTATATCGAGATTGGTTCTAACGACAAGATTGAGCCCACCCCCACGCAGATCCAGAGCATCAGGGACATTGGTGAGTGGGAGTTCCTCTCCATCTCTGCCGAAGAGATGGTCGACACCGTCCGTAAGGGTTTCTTCTCCGACGATGAGTTGGTCCGCATCTATTACGGCACCCTCCGCCTGGGCATCAACATGCAAAACCTAAGCGAGGACGCGATACGCGTCCAAAGCGACACCCTCCAGGTAACCTTACCCAAGGTCACCCTCCTGGACAAAGACTTCATCGACGAAGCCAAAACCAAGTCCTTCTACGAGAGTGGCAAATGGACCCCACAAGCCCACCAGGCCCTCTACCAAAAAGCCCACCGCCAGATGCTCCACCACTGCCTCACAAAAGAGAATGTAAATGCAGCGCAATCCAATGCCGAATCCCAACTTCGCAATCTCTTCACCCAATTGGGCTACAAAACCATCACCCTTACCTTTGAGTAAAAGCAGGGTCCCCCTGCTGGGCTGAGGAACATAGGGAGAACAAAAACGTCCTGGCTCAGAGGCCGGATGTAATATTATCGTAATTACTCAAAGAACTCGCTACGCTCAAACAGCTTTTCGTATTTCGTAGTTCAGATTGCGTTCCGCAATCCGAAACTCAATATTAATTCCGATAATAGTACATCCTATAAATACCTCCTCGTGCGGAATGTTTTTTTATCTCCCTATGTTCCTCACCCCAAAATAATCTATACCATGTTAAAACACCGAGGGTTTTAGGGGCGAGCAGCCCCTATTATAAAATAAACATGGCGAACCCAGAATAGGGTCGACGAAGTCATCCCTATTCTGGGCAAAGGCTGGAGAGCCATACCAAAAATTTGATGGAGAGGGTCTTCCCTCGTAATCAACTACATCCCCTCCATATAGGGAGGGGCTTGGGGAAGGTGGATGCTTCTTTTAGTTCTTTTCTTCGCGCCGAAGAAAAGGACAGATCTTTTGGTCCTTTTCAAAAAGGACATCTTTCAGAATGAAAGAATTTAGAATTTGGAAAGCAATTCTTTCCAAGCTTTGCTGAGGGCTGGCATATCTGAAAAAAGGATGTTGGCTCCGGCATCTTGGAGGACCTGATCGGGAAGGGGACCGGTGTTGACGGCGATGGTGTAAATGCCGGCAGCTACACCAGCGCGGACACCTAAGGGGGCGTTTTCTACTACCATCGCTTCGCTCGGTTGCAGATTGCCTGCCTTTTGCAATCCCATGAGATAGGGATCTGGATTGGGTTTGCCTCGTTTTACATCGTAGGCTGTGGTGATGTTATTGATGGTAACATATTTGCCAAAATCGCGCAGGATGCGATTAATCAAGGGGCGCTGTCCAGAGCCTGTTACGATGCCAATGGTAATCCCTGCTGCATGTATCTGCTCCATGAGCGATAAAATCCCCGGCATGATTGGCGCCTCTGGCATCGAGTGAAAGATACGTGTCTTTTCATCATACATCAGCTGCGATTCTGCCTCGGTAATCTCGCGACCTAGCTGTTGCTTTACCATATAGCGAATGGTGTCTACGCCACGAGCTCCCTCAGTGGCGTAGGCATCATCGGCTGTCATATTGATTCCGAACTTCTTCATCGACTGGACCCAGGCCACTGCATGATTCTTCATCGAATCATACAATACGCCATCCATGTCAAATAATACTGCTCTAATCATCTAATCATTTTTTGCAACGGACTACAGGACTTTAGGATTAAATCAAAAATCTTATAGTCCTGTTATCCGTTGCTAAATATTTACTTTGCGAGTCTGGCTTTGATTGCGGCGCTCTCTGCCTCGTAGCCGGGCTTATCAAGCAGGGCAAACATGTTCTTCTTGTAAGCCTCTACACCAGGCTGGTTGAATGGGTTAACACCCAGTACATTACCACTGATACCACAGGCAATCTCGAAGAAGTAGATGAGCTGTCCGATGTAGTACTCGTTCAACTTAGGAACGCTGATGCGCATGTTGGGCACACCACCATCCACGTGAGCCAGCTGTGTACCCAGCTCAGCCATCTTGTTCACCTCGTCAACACGCTTGCCAGCCAGGAAGTTCAGGCCGTCCAGGTTCTCCTCGTCGTTGGGGAACAGCAGCTTCTTCTCGGGCTCCTCTACAGAGATAACAGTCTCGAAGATAGTGCGCTCACCCTCCTGAATCCACTGACCCATTGAGTGCAGGTCGGTAGTGAAGTCAACGCTGGCAGGGAAGATACCCTTCAGGTCCTTACCCTCGCTCTCGCCGTAGAGCTGCTTCCACCACTCAGAGAAGAAGTGCAGCTTAGGCTGGAAGTTCACCATAATCTCAATCTTCTTACCGCTCTGGTACAGTCCGTTACGTACGGCAGCATACTGTGCAGCGGGGTTCTCGGCAAATGGTACGGTTGGGGCGCAAGCCTTCTCCATCTCCTGGGCACCAGCTACCAGATCCTTGATGCTGAAACCAGCGCAGGCGATAGGCAGCAATCCTACTGGAGTGAGTACAGAGAAGCGACCTCCAACGTTATCGGGGATGATAAAGCTCTTATAACCCTCCTTGTCGGCACAGGTACGTGCAGCACCCTTCTTGGCGTCGGTCACAGCCACAATCACCTTCTTAGCCTCTTCCTTACCACGCTGGGCCTCACACTGCTTCTTGAGCAGACGGAAGGTGAGGGCAGTCTCGGTGGTTGTACCACTCTTCGAGATGTTGATCACACCAAACTTCTTACCCTTCAGGTACTCTGTGAGTTCGAACAGATAGTCCTCACCGATGTTGTTACCTGCGAACAGGATGGTGGGGTTCTTAGGATCGTTCACCAGCCAGCTGAATGCGTTGCTCAGGGCCTCGATCACGGCACGTGCACCCAGATAGCTACCACCGATACCAGCTACTACGATAGCCTCGCAGTTAGCGCGCAGGGTGTCGGCACAAGCCTGCAGCTCATCCAGGAATGCAGGTGTGATGCTGCTGGGCAGGTGCAACCAACCCAGAAAGTCGTTGCCAGGGCAAGTACCGGCCTCAAGAGCCTTCTGTGCCTCAGCTACCTTTGGTTCAAAACTCTCCACTGCACCTTCCTTCAGGAAGCAGGCAGCCTTCGTAATGTCAAGCTTAATCATTTCCATAATCAGTTAAAATTTTAGTGCATTTTATTTTTAATTTACTCGTCTCCTTCAGTCGCCCTATGGCCTTCTCCAGGCGCTCGCGGCATTTCTCCACGTCCTCATCCAAGATTACTGCAGCCAGATACATCGGCAGTGCCAGTTCTGCTTCGGTGGTAGGGGTGAAACCTTTAAACTTCAGCAGGCGGGCGCGTGTGCGCTTCAGCTCCACCAGTTTCAGGTTGTATTCCACCTTGGGCACATCCTTGTCGTTCAGGTTGTCCAGCAGCCACTCAGCCAGTTCCAGCAGGTACTTTTTGTCTCCATCCACATCTTTCGACGGGCGCTCTCTGATCTCTTGTTCCTTAATATTGTTCAGGGGCTCGATGAGCTCGGGCTCTATCTCGATGGCAGCAATGATGACGCCCGGTATCTGTACCACCAGATGCTTGTGGCGTTTGCCCTTAAAGCGCAGGATGATACCCTCGTAACCGTCATAGATACCACCTTTTATACGTATCTTCTCGCCCTCTTTCAGCTTTAGCTCTTCGGGCTTAAAGTAGGTAATGTTCTCCTGTCGTAATTGGGTAAACTCGATAAACTGCTCCATCTCGTAATCGGGTACTGTCAGATATTCCTGCTTGTTCGAGAAGGTGGATTTTCGCATATATATACTATCTTTCGATTTGTGGTGTATATACTCCTTCAGTGCGTCTTCGGTACCACGGGCGAAAATCAGTCCTGAGATAGCAGGCACCATCGTACGCTGCTCTTGCCTGCGCACGTGTTTTACCTCATATTTCATAGGAACATGACTGCGGAAACCTGCTTTTCTGAGTGCATCCCTTACTTTCTCTTCGCGGTGAACACTCAAGCAGCCCAATACATACCATTTTTCTGTCTCTTCCTGTATCTCTACCATCTTTAATCAGTTTCGGGGGACAAAATTAAGAAAAAAAAACGAAATAGGCGAAAAAAACACGCAATAATTGTCTTTTTTTGCATTTTTATTTGGTTATGTCGCAAATTTGGCTTACCTTTGCCCGCGGAAAAGGGAAATCGATTTCAATTCTGTCCCGAATACCAATGTATTAACAAAACTTAAAAACGTCGTAACGTACTGACTGTAAACAAATTATGCTGGTCAGCACGAAGGGAGGAAATTCACTGGATATCAAAAAAGATGAGACGACTAATCCTACCATTCTACCTTATCTTATTAATCATTACATCATGCGAGAAGCCTGTTATTCCTGGCGAAAACCATACTCAGGGCGACTTGGATGGCAATCTCGCAGTATCAGTCTTTCAGATCGAACAACAGTCGTTTGGCACGTCATTAACGCGTGCGGCTATTGCTGATTATTGCAGTCGGCTTAGTTTTGCTGTTTACGATGCTGAGGGCAAGTTGGTCAAGCAATTCCACCAGCAGCAGGGCGACACGGGCTTTGGTACGGTGTATTTCAAGGTCAGTCCTGGCACCTATCAGGTGGTGGTAGTGGGCCACAGCAGTGGTAACCCTACGATGACCAACTCCAAGAAGATTAAGTTCGAGAACAAGGATGGCTTTACCGATACCTTCCTGCACAACTCGAATGTGGTGGTAACCGATGCCGACGACGAGGAGCAGGTACAAGCTGTGATGCGTCGCATTGTATCGCTGTGCCGAGTGGTGTTTACCGATGCTATTCCCGATGGTGTGTCGCAAATGCGATTCGAGTACAAGGGTGGCTCGGGTGCCTTCGATGCAGCTACCGGTTTGGGTTCGGTTAACAGCACTCAGAAAGAAACGTTCCCGGTAGATGCGGGCGATGAGAATTGTTGTTTCGATCTCTACACGTTTCTGCACGATACCGAGGGCACCATTCACCTGCAGGCTACGGCCCTTGACGACAACGATAACGAGCTCCGTGAGCGCGAGTTTGATGTGCCGCTTAAGCAACGCATGATTACCAAGCTCAGTGGCCCTTATTTCTCGGGCACATCAGGCTCATCCATCACCATTGTGATAGGCATCAATGCCGAATGGGAGGGCGGGCAAACAATAGAATTTTAAGTTACACGATAAATAATTTAATTAAAAGCATATATGATTGACGAATCAAAATTGATCGATGAAGGTTTGGACAATACCGATCTTCAGGAAGAACAGTCTGTGTTTTCTTTCCAGAACCTTTTTGCAATGCTGGTGCTCAATTGGCAGTGGTTCCTGCTGTCGTTGTTCATCTGCTTGTGTGGAGCGCTTATTTACTTGCGCTATGCCACTAAAACCTATCAGGTGTCGGCCAAGATGCTGATCAAGGACGATGACAACCATCGTCGAAGCTCTAATCAGATGCTGGCCAACATGCAGGACTTCGGCTTTATGAGTAATTCTGCCGGTATCGAGAACGAGATGGAGATTCTGCAGTCGCGTATTTTGGCGCGCGATGCGGTCACCGACCTTAAGCTCTATACCCAGTATGCCTCAAAAGGTCGCTTAACCAAGCAGCTCATTTACAAGAACCAGCCCGTAAGTGTTGATATCGATTCGGTATCGCTCAGCCAGTGGGACAAGGAGTTGCTCGAAGGCTCTAAGTCTATCAAGCTTACGCTCGAGCGCAACGATGGCACCTACTATGTCAAGGGCGAAACCTTCTTCAATGGTAAGGCCACCGGTAGTTTCTCGCACGAGTTCAAGAAGCTGCCTGCAACCTTGCGTACCGATTATGGTGTGCTGGCCTTTACCCAGAATGGTCAGAAGGCCATGGAGGATGGTACCAAGTATCATGTAAGCATTCTGCCCCCCATGGCGGTTGCCACCGGCTATGCCAAGGCCCTGAAAGTGGCTCCTACTTCCAAGCAGACATCGATTGCCGAGCTCACGCTCACCGATCAGAACACCCGTCGTGGATTGGATTACCTGCGCCAGCTGGCCATCTGCTATAACCGTCAGGCCAATACCGATAAGAACGAGGTGGCCCTCAAGACCGAGGAGTTTATCAACACCCGTCTGGAGAAGATTGATGCCGAACTGGGCTCAACCGAGGGTAAGCTCGAGGATTATAAGAAGCGCAATTCGGTTACTCAGCTGAATATGGATGCCAGCCAGTCGTTGGCTCAGACCACTCAGTACGAAACCAAACTCACCGAGGTAAACTCACAGATCCAGCTGATGGATTACTTGCGCGAGTTTGTGGATAACCCCAGCAACCAGTATAAGATTATCCCCTCTAACGTAGGTATGACCGACCAGGCTTCTACCTCGTTGATTTCCGAGTATAATAAAGCTGTTCAGGAGCGTAACCGCTACTTGAAGACAGCCAGTTTGCAGGCCCCACAGGTAGTGGCCTTAACCTCTACTTTGGACGATCTGCAGGCCTCTATCCGTACCGCTCTGTTGCAGGCCCGTCGTACCGCTGATATCCAGCGCCAGAGCCTCCAGCGCCAGTTGGCCAAGTATCAGAACCGTATTGGCAGCACCCCCGAGCAGGAGCGTGTATTGAACCAGATTGGTCGCCAGCAGGAGGTAAAGTCAGGTTTGTATCTGTTGCTGTTGCAGAAGCGTGAGGAAAACAGCATCTCTTTGGCAGCTACAGCCGATAAGGGTAAGCTCATCGATGAGCCACTGGCCATGGGGCAGGTAAGTCCTAAAAAGGCCATCATCCTGTTGGCAGCTATGGTATTGGGCCTGGGTATTCCTTTCGGTATCATCCTGCTCATCCAGCTGTTCAGCTATCGCATCGAGGGTCACGACGACCTGATGCGCCTCACCAAGCTGCCCATTGTGGCCGATGTGCCCGTGGCCAGCGAGTCGGTTAAGACCGCTGCCGGCATTGTGGTGCAGGCCAACAAGAACAACCAGATCGACGAGATTTTCCGCTCAATGCGTACCAATATCCAGTTCATGATGAAGGAGAACGATCAGGTAATCCTCTTTACCTCAAGCACTTCGGGCGAGGGTAAGACGTTCCTGGCAGCCAACTTGGCGGTATCGTTCGCTCTGCTGGGTAAGAAGGTAGTGCTTTGCGGATTGGATATCCGTAAGCCAGCCCTGGGCCGTTTGTTCGGTGTGAAGGACCGTACCCTTGGCGTTAGTCAGCTGCTGGTAAAGGATAAGGTTACCATGGCCGATCTGCGTAACACCATCTGCCCATCGGGTGCTAACGAGAATCTCGATCTGCTGCTGGCTGGTCCTACACCTCCAAACCCAACCGAGTTGTTGGCCCGCAAGAACATGAGCGATGTGATTGAGCTGCTGAAGCAGACTTACGATTATGTCATCATCGATACAGCCCCTGTAGGTTTGGTTACCGATACCTTGCAGATTGCCCGTTACAGTAATGTGAACTGTTACGTATGTCGTGCCGACTATACACCAAAGGCTAATATCGGCTTGCTCAACAGCTTAACAGCCGAAGGCAAGCTCAACAACACCTGCATGATTCTGAATGGTGTGGATATGTCGAAGAAGAAGTACGGCTACTACTATGGTTATGGCAAGTACGGTAAGTACGGTCGCTACGGTTATGGCCGCTACGGCTACGGCAAGTACGGCTATGGTAAGTACGGTTACGGCAACTATGGTAACTACGGTAGCTATGCCGAAAGCCGCTACTCAAACAAAGATGACGATTCAATTAAAAAATAATTGTCAATTATCAATTCTCAATTATCAATTAACATGTTAATTGCAGTTGATTTCGACGGTACTATTGTAACCCATAAGTACCCTGAGATAGGCGATGAGATACCTTTCGCCATCGATACTCTGAAGATGTTGCGCCAGGATGGGCATCGCATCATTCTGTGGTCGGTACGCGAGGGCCAGCTTCTCGATGAGGCTGTAGAGTGGTGCCGTGAGCGTGGGTTAGAGTTCTATGCTGTGAATCGCGACTACCCTGAGGAGACCACCGATAACAATCCCCACTTTTCGCGCAAGCTAAAGGTAGATGTGTTTATCGATGATCGCAACTTGGGTGGACTGCCCGATTGGGGCACCATCTATAAGATGATTAAGAATAAGCATAAGTGGGATGATGTTATCGACGAGATTGTGTCGCAATCATCCATTCATCACGCCCTCCCACCCAAAAAGAAACACTGGTGGCAGTTCTAAAATTTTTAATATTTATTTTTTCGCTCGGCTTTGCCGCTTTTACAAAGGCGGTACGCCGACTAAAAGAATTTTTACATTTTTCTAATATGAAAAAGAAATCATTTTTGCATTTTTGCATTTTTGCATTTTTCGCAGCTTTGCTGCTCAGTTCCTGCGGAACTGTCAAAAATGTTGCTTATTTGCAGAATAGCGACAGTATTAACTTCGAGAAGTCTCGCTTCCTGTATGATGCGCGCATCATGCCCAAGGATCAGATTACCATTTCGGTAAATACCACTAACTCCGAGGCATCACTGCCTTTCAACCTGCTGTTGCAGAATTCTTATACGCAAGGTCGTTCTGTAAGTTACAGTGGCGGTACTTTGATGCCTTATCTGGTAGATAACGAGGGCTTTATCAACTTCCCCATCGTAGGCAAGCTGCATGTGGGTGGTTTAACCAAGAGCGAGGCCGAGAAGTTGGTTACCGAGAGGATTCGCCCCTATATGGCCGAGAGCGAGAATCCTGTGGTAACGGTTACCATGGCCAGCTATTCGGTATCGGTATTAGGCGAGGTGAATCGCCCTGGTACATTCCAGGTGTCACGCGAAAAAATTACTATTCTCGAGGCTCTGGCTCAGGCAGGCGACCTGTCTATCTATGGTGTGCGCGACCGTGTAAAACTCATTCGCGAGGATGCCACTGGTAAAAAGCAGATTGTAACACTGAACCTGAATGATGCCAATATCGTTAACTCACCTTATTATTATCTGCAGCAGAACGATGTGCTGTATGTAGAGCCTAACAACGTAAAGGCCCAGAACTCAAAGGTAGGTCAAACTACTACCCTGTGGTTCTCAGCTACCAGCATCCTGATTTCGCTTACCTCTCTGCTGTATAATATTCTCAAGTAACTATCAATTGTCAATTGTCAATTATCAATTCACTATGAGTGAACATCATCATCATAAAGACGGCTCCAGCCTGTTCAAGCAACGGAGTCTGGCCTCGATACAGCGTAAAAAAGTCATCGAGAAGGTGCTAAAAATTACGCTAGTCATCATAGCCATCCTTATGGCCCTGGCTGTGATATTTGTCTATACCATAGGATAGTTCCTATTTATAAAACTATAAAACCTATAACTTATGAAAACTAAATTGATTGCCATTGCAGCCCTAGTGCTGCTGGCCGCTGCATGCAGCAGCGAGAGCGAAGTGATTAACGACGTAGAAGGGGACAAGGTGCCTGTTAGGGTACAAGTAGATGAATTCTCAGTCTCCATGTCGGAGTTTGACGATGGCCCAGCCAAAACGCGTGCTGTGTCCGACGATGTAAAAGCCTGTGTGCTGGCTTTTTACGATGTCGAAGGCACCGAGGTGTTCAAGAGCACTCAGATTTTTGCTGATGCCGGTACTTACACCACCTTTGGTGAGTTTACTGCCGATCTGCCTGTAGGGCATTACACCATGGTAGCTGTGGGCTATGCCCATTCCGCTGGCGATGCGTTCACGTTAACCAGCCCCACAGAGGCGGCTTTTACCAGCGAACGCCCGCGCGAAACCTTTACCAAGGTACAGAGTGTACAAGTAACGAATGCAAATGCGGTTGATATCGATGTAACGTTAGATCGTATCAGTGCCAAGCTTGAGATTATCTCTACCGATAACCGCCCCGTTGGTATAGCCAAGCTCCGCACCACCTTTGCAAAAGGCGGCAAAAGCTTCAACCCTTCTACAGGATTAGCTCTTACAGATGGTGGTTTTACCCAAACCAATAGTCCTTCTGCGGCAGTAGGCTCCACGATTAATGTGGGCAGTATGCCGCTGCTCTATACCGATGAGGAAACGATGGATATTACTATAGAAGTACTTGATCCTAGTGAAAACGTACTCTTTACCAAGCTGGTGCCCAATGTACCGTTCAAACGCAACAACATAACCACCGTCTCCGGCCCCATCTTCACCACAGGCTCCTTAGCCTTCGGCTTCAAACTCAACACCACCTGGGGCCCCGGTTACAACGTCACCTTCTAAAATGCCATTCGACCCTGAAGGGGTCTAATAACTTAGCGTAGGGATTTATCCCTGCGAACTTTGTCCCGCGTTATTCATCGCCCTGTATGGGCGACATAACATGACCCATGGTGCTTGCCCCTGGGAATACGGACAATGTCTGAACGCAAAATAATTAAAAATCGTTAATCGCGACGTGCGAATTTTGGTGTTCGTTGCAAGGGAGATGCAAGGGACATGGAAGGGAGATGAGAGGGACAAGATACGGAGAGAGCGAACGGTTAAATATAGTTAACGGAATAATAGTGGCGGAAGCGCGAGTATTAGTGATATGATAATATAATTTCGGTTAATCCCGCGGGGATTATAATATGTGAGACAATAAGAAAACATATGAACTATCGTGCAAATGAGGGCAGAACAAAGCTTGCTTTGGCTTTGCCGAGTGCAGCCGATAGTGCATGATAAAATGAAGTTTTCCCATAGATACTCCACTTTTTTACCGCCACTGATACTCAGCAAGTTATGAAAAGAGAGCCGATTTTCCCACAACATTTCCACAACAATTTCATTTGTCGGGAGGGAAAAGGGAATAAAGCCCCAAAGATGGCATTTAAGACGTTGTAAAGAAAACTTCAGCCGTCAGCCATCATACATCTGACATCTCTGCCGCTAAGGTACAAAAAAATTTTGAAATACGCAAGCAGAATATTAAATTCTTACTTCTTACATATCACCTCTTACTTCGACTATGTCAATAATCTCAGATGCGATACAAGCAAAATGCCTAGCCTTTGGCGACAGAGTGATCAAACTCAACGACTACCTGTTAAAAGAAGCAGCCAATGCTAAACCTGCGTATAAGATAGTCAAAGGAAAACGCGTCTATGAGAAGAGTGTACCAGTGTATTTGCAATCCGTGTCAAATCTCTGCAATCAGTTACTTCGGGCAGGAACCAGCATTGGAGCCAATAATGCCGAGGCATGTAACGGCATTAGTAAAGCTGATTTCAAAAGCAAATCTTTTATTGCACTAAAGGAGGCTCGAGAATCACTTTATTGGATTGAATTGCTTCATAGGAATAATTTTATTGATGATAGGCAATACGAGTCTATATATGGTGACTGTGAGGAGTTGGTAAAAGTTCTCCATCATCGCTGTAAAAAAATCAATGATACAGAATAAGAGGATTTATAGAATGGGTGTAGCAACATCTTCCATCTTCCTTCTTCCATCTAACATCTTTACGACATTCATCAGACATCCGGGAAATTGAGCCTTTTCCGCTCATTTCTATACAAAAGTACTACTTTTTACCCAAATACGCAAGAGCGTTAAGATTTCTTATCCTTGGAAAGTGAACAGATGTTAATTGATATGCGGTTTTGGATGGCAGTTCAGCGGATACAGATGAGGGCTTTGGAACGGAAATCGGAAAAATCGGGTCGGAAGGTGTCAAGATAAAATTTGAGGTGAGGCGAAAGAGATAGGAATTTTGCTGAAAACAAAAATAAACATTCAAAAACACTATTTAACTAAAACGGCAATATAATGACAGGAGCTTGGCTCTTGGCAAACGACTCAAAACAAATATCTGATGGCATAGGTGGTCGCAAAGGTGATGCAGTTCGATACTGCCAGTCAGAACCAAATATATCAAGTCAAGCCGATGAGAAGACTGTTTTCGAATAAACCAGGAGCGACGTTCAACGAGAACATGCCTACCACAACCATCAACGTCCGCAAGGATTGTGTTGAGTTAATCAGTAAGGTAGACAGTGGTGTGTACGCTATAACAAACCTGAAATCTGCTGGCAATGGCCAGATGCGGATTATTGCTAATTGGGGACGCTTCTTCGACCTGATCCAAAATCCTGAGGTGCAAATACCTCGCTGTAAAACCTCATGTCCTACGTTATATAGACTATTGACAAATTCTTTTGAGAATATCATGCTTGCCAAGAAAAATGGTGATAGCGATTACTCCGTCTGTCGGTTGGTACCAATGACTGGGGTCATACCTCTGCTTTCCATAACTAAGGAGGTTCTTGATATCAACAAGGATTTTGTTAATATGATGATAGATATTTGCAACGAATTGTCTCACAATCCTCCCTTTCCAGCATGGAAGGATAAGTTGGAAGAGTTGTGGAACTGATGAAATATTCTAACGCATACAAATTATGCCACTTATTACACCACCAATTAAGAATATCAAGGAAGTGACGGAGCCATTGAAGGAGGAGATCCTGAAGGGTAATGTTCATACGATAGAGGAGATGAAGGCATGGCTGCAGTCTTTTGGATATAGTGATGCTATCAATGATGCTGCAATCAATTTTATCCAGCGTGAGTTCGTGATGAGCAAGGTGTCTTGTGATGAAATGAGCAATATGGATATGATAGTAGAACTTCTTCGTCCGCAACTGGAGGTCACGAAGGAGGATATTGAACCAGTCATTATCATGGGATTGTACCATCATCGTGACCTTATTGGTTCACCAAGTTCATTTATAAAGTCAATTTGAATATATTAAAATATGAAAACAGCACTTATTACTGGTATTACAGGTCAAGATGGAAGCTATTTGGCCGAATTTTTGTTGGAAAAAGGTTATGATGTTCATGGAACGATTCGTAGAAGTTCTGTGGACTTCCGTGAGCGTATAGCACATTTGGAGGGGACTCCTCATTTCCATCTGCACTATGCAGATTTGGGCGACTCGATGAGTGTGCTGGGCGTGATTGGAAAGGTTAAGCCCGATGAAATATATAACTTGGCTGCACAGAGCCATGTTCAGGTGAGCTTTGACTCACCTGAGTTTACGGCTGACGTGGATGCCGTAGGCGTGCTCCGTATTTTGGAGGCTGTTCGTCAGCTGGGCATGACAGAGACCTGCCGTATCTATCAGGCTTCAACTTCTGAGCTGTATGGTAAGGTGGAAGAGGTTCCTCAGAACGAGAATACACCGTTCCATCCTTATTCACCATACGCAGTGGCAAAACAGTATGGCTTCTGGATTGTGAAGGAATATCGTGAGGCTTACAACATGTATTGCTGCTCGGGTATTCTGTTTAACCATGAGTCAGAACGCAGAGGCGAGACTTTCGTAACCCGCAAGATTACGCTGGCCGCAGCACGCATATCACAGGGCCTGCAGGATTGCTTGTATCTTGGTAATATGGACTCTCTGCGTGACTGGGGATATGCCAAGGACTATGTAGAATGTATGTGGCTGATTCTGCAGCAGGAGAAGCCTGAGGACTTTGTGATTGCAACTGGTGTGCAGCACAGTGTACGTGAATTCACAGAATTGACATTTAAACATGCTGGTATTGAACTGAAGTTTGAGGGCGAAGGTATCAACGAGAAGGGCATCGTGGTAAGTGGTCCTGAGAACTTGATTGGTAAGACTGTTGTTGCTGTTTCTGAGGACTTCTATCGTCCAACGGATGTTGTAAACCTATGGGGTGACCCAACTAAGGCCAAGGCCAAGTTGAAGTGGAATCCGAATAAGACTAGCTTCGAAGAGCTCGTTCGCATCATGGTTGAGTCCGACATCGCCAAGGTTGCTGCCGAAGGAGCAGCTGCTAAGGTAAGAACAAACCTTGCTGAGTACTTGGAAAAGGGAATTGTGAAGTAATAGCGTGCTAACGGTATTACGTGTTAATGGAATTACGAAACTATGTTGAGTAAAGACGCAAAGATATATGTAGCAGGCCACCATGGTTTGGTGGGCTCTGCCATTTGGAATAACCTCTTGCAGAGAGGATATACAAACTTGGTGGGCCGACCCCACCAAGAACTCGACCTCACTGACCAGGTGGCAGTGAAAAAGTTCTTTGATGAAGAACAGCCGGAGGCGGTGGTTCTTGCCGCAGCCTTTGTCGGCGGCATCATGGCCAATATGCTCTATCGTGCTGACTTCATCATGATGAACATGAAGATTCAGTGCAACGTGATCAGCGAGGCATACGCCCATGGCGTGAAGAAGCTCCTCTTCCTGGGCTCCACCTGCATCTATCCAAAGAATGCGCCGCAGCCGATGACAGAAGACTGTCTTCTGACATCACCCCTAGAGTACACCAACGAGGAGTATGCCATTGCCAAGATTGCCGGCCTGAAGATGTGCGAATCGTACAACCTGCAGTATGGCACCAACTATATCGCTGTAATGCCTACGAATCTTTATGGCCCCAATGATAACTTCCACTTGGAGAATAGTCATGTGATGCCAGCTATGATGCGCAAGGTGTATCTGGCCAAGTTGATACACGACGGAGAGTGGGAGAAGATTGCCATTGATTTGGATAAGAGACCTGTAGAGGGCGTTAATGGGTCGGCATCACATGCCGACATACTCAACGTTCTTGGCAAGTATGGTATATATGATAATAAGGTGGTGCTGTGGGGTACAGGAAAACCGTTGAGAGAGTTCCTGTGGAGCGAAGATATGGCTGATGCATCTGTGCATGTGCTGCTGAACGTGAACTTCAGCGACATTATTGGCATCGAGAAATACAGCTCTGTCCATTTCGGTGCTAGCACCGATGGCGCAGTAGATAGAAACCACAGCGCTGGTCGCGGTGGATATATACCTTCACTCGGAGAAATCCGCAACTGCCACATCAATGTAGGCACCGGCAAGGAGCTCACCATCCGTGAGCTCTCCGAGCTCGTTGTCAAGGCCGTAGGCTTCGAGGGTACCGTCGAGTTTGATGCCTCCAAGCCCGATGGCACCATGCGCAAGCTCATTGACGTGAGCAAGCTGCACAGCCTTGGCTGGACGCACAAGGTGGAGATAGAGGATGGCGTAGCCAAACTCTTCCAGTGGTATAAGGAAAGTTTGGAGGATTAACATTTAACAAGTTAACAAATTAACAAAATAACATATTAGCATATACGGTTTCTGCTCTTACGCAGGTTGATATGCTTCATGGGTATCTTGGCGTATCCATCATGTCTTATTTAGAAGAGTTTATTTTAATCACACAATGTCAACGGCTTCCAGAGTTATAAAGAATACAGTTTTTTTATATATCAAGATGGGTATAACGGTTTTTATATCGTTATACTCTACCCGTCTTATATTAGCTGCATTAGGTGTTTCCGATTTTGGTATATATAATGTTGTGGGTGGAGCGATTGCTATGTTGGGATTCCTTAATTCGACTATGGCTAACGCCACACAACGTTTTATGTCTTATTCACTTGGAGAGGGCGATGTCGAAAAATGCAAGCAGATATTTAATATTAGTATGGTATTGCATTTTGTAATAGCTATTATTACGGCAGTTTTATTATTAATAGCAATGTGGCCATTGTTCGGGGGGGTACTAAACATACCCGTTGACAGAATACCTGCTGCAAAGATAGTTTATTTATGCCTTGTGTTCAGTACTATTCTAACCATTATAAATGTACCATATGATGCACAGATAAACTCACATGAAAACATGCTTTACTATGCAGTAGTAGGTATTTTGGAGTCTGTTTTGAAATTGGCTGTTGCTTTACTCTGTGTGTATACCACATCGGACAAACTTGTTTTATATGGTATTTTGATGGCAATTATTCCTTTTATTACCCTAATTATTATGAGGGTGTATTGTCACAAGAATTATAAGGAATGTGTATTATCCCCATGGAAGTATTGGAGGGGAGATAAAGCAAAGGAGATTCTTTCTTTCTCAGGCTGGAATTTCTTGACTGCTATATCTTACCTTTTCACATCGAGTGGTATTGGGATCGTCCTAAATCACTTCTTTGGAACGATACTTAATTCTGCGCATGGAATTGCTCAACAGTTAAATGGTTATATGCAAGCTGTATCCCTTCAACTTGTAAAAGCAGTGAATCCTGTAATAGTTAAAAAAGCTGGTGCAGGCACTATTGACTCAATGAACATAGTAACGATAGCAAGTTGCAAATTTACAACATTTTTGGTCTTACTCTTTTCTATACCATTTATTATTGAAATGCCTTTTGTTTTAAAAGTTTGGCTTGAAGATGTCCCAGAGTGGTCAGTATTATTTTGTATACTCCAATTAGTTCTAACAATAGTACTTCAGACAGCGGCTAGTTTCTCCACGGCTATATATGCTCAGGGCAACATCAAATGGTATGCTATTTACAAGAGTATAATGAATATATTGCCTGTTTTTCTTGTATATGTCGCATTTAAATTTGGTGGTGCCCCAGCGTGGTTATATATCCCGATGATTGCCGTATTTGGACTTGGTGGTAACATAGTTATCATTTTCTTCGCTAATAAAACGTGTGGGCTGTCCGTAAAGGGGTATATTGTTGATGTTATTATTCCTGTATGCGGGGTTACTATTATAATGCTCTTACTTGGATACATACCGTCATTGTTTATTGAGCAAGGGTTTATAAAGTTCATTTTGTGTGGCATACTCACAACTATGGGTTTAGGGTTGGGAGTTTACTTAGTTGGACTAAAATCGTATGAGAAGGAATTACTTCTTGCCTCGATATTAAAGAAGATAAAATATCACAATAAATAAATCTGTATGGAGAATAAAGAAAAATGGCTTGAAGTGTTCACTCCTGAGCAGTTGAAAAGGCTCCAACAGTTGGAGCTTGTCGAATTGAAGGTTATCAAAGGAGTATGTGAAAAATTAAACATTAGCTTCTTCCTCTATGGCGGTACTCTTCTTGGAGCTTTAAAATACAAAGGGTTTATTCCATGGGATGATGATGTGGATATAGCAATGGAGCGTGATAGCTACGAGAAATTTATTGCTGAAGGTCCGAAACTGCTGCCAAAGGATTTCGTTTTACAAAATCTATATATAGACCCCAAATCACCTTATAGTTATACTAAATTACGACTAAAGGGAACTCGTTGTATAGAGGAGTATAATGATGAACTTAACATTGAACAAGGTGTATACATTGATATTTATCCCGTAGATAACATACCTGATGATAATGAGCTATATCATGCTCAGTTTTCTAAGATTCAAAAAGTACTATCACAAATCTATATACGCCAAAATTCTCATAGAAGTTTGTTAAATGGGGGCTTAAAAAGCAGATTGTATTATTATGCTCTAAAATTAGTACCAGTTAGTTGTTGGGCAAAGAAACTAAAAAAAGAAATGACCCGATACAACAAGGTAGAATGTAAGCGTAAATCTTGTTGGTATTATCCCAATAATAAGAATTATTATGAGCCCCTGTTCCCTTTAATAAATGTAAAATTTGAAGGAGAGGATTTTTTTGCTCCTAATGATATGGAACAACACCTTAGAAGACGCTATGGTAATATCGATGAGTTGCCTCCTATAAATAAAAGAATAGGCCATTTCATTCATGTTTTAAACTTTGGCAAATTTGAAATTGAAGATCCACAATGCTGATAATAAACCAACAACAGATGGACGAAATTAATGCCGTCCAATATGATATTTTTAAAGCATTTCATTCCGTGTGTGAAAAATTGAGCCTCAAATATTATTTGGTTCATGGTTCCTTGCTAGGAGCTCTACGTTATCAAGGATTTGCACCCATGGACGATGATATTGATGTGGCTATGCCTAGGAAAGATTATGATATATTAATGGAACAAGGCCAAAAGTATTTTGATGATCGCTTCTTTGTACAATCACACCTATCTGAACGTGAATATCCATTACTTTTCGGGAAAATTAGAGCTAATAATACGGCTTTTATACAGCCAGTATTAAAGAATTGTAATGTACATAAAGGCATTTACATAGATATTTTTCCAATAGATAATTATCCTGCTAATAATTATACTCTCAAAAAGTTGAAATTTATCGAGGGTATACTTGCTCGACGTGTGAATAGACGTCTGAATAATAGTATTTCTCCGTCATTTAGACTTAAACTTACTAACACCCTTTGGCGAATTGTATTACCATCTTGGGATTGGTCGCGTGACAAACTATGTGCTTTATATCGGGATGTAAAGCCATCGGGTATGGTTATTGTTAGAGGGGGTAAGGCAAAGGAAGTAGGTATCCCTTTTTCTTTGTTTGGTGAACCAGTAAAAATTAAATTTAATGAAATAGATTCTTACGCCCCGAACAATACTGATGCTTACCTTACATTGATTTATGGTGATTACATGAATTATGAACCTATGGGGCGTGATATGGTTTCTTCATCAGAGGTCAAAATAAGTGCTGATATTGTAGACGTACAAAAGTCATATAGGAGTTACGAATAAACACAGATAATATGACATTAACTTTTGTAACAAATTTAGTACATCATCATCAACTGCCAGTAGCTGATGAGTTTTATAGGTTATTAGGTGATAATTATCATTATATAGCTACAGATCCTCTACCTGATTGGCTTATCAAGGGAGGCTACGACCCTACTCTTGATAGACCATATATCATACGTACATATCAGTCAGAAGAGGCAATGTCAGAAGCACGTAAATTGATTGATGAAAGTGATGTTGTGATTCATGGCCATGCTCCAATGGAGTGGGCAAAAAAGCGTAAAAGTAAGGGAATGGTAACATTTCATGCAATGGAACGACCGTATCGTGAAGAATTGTCTAGATATAAACATTTTAAATCAATTTTGGCTAATTATAAAAACTATGGGCGCTTTAAACGTACTTATATGTTGTGTGCTAGTGCATTTACGGCAACAGATTTTGCTAGCACTTATTGTTTAAAAAATAAGTGCTTCAAATGGGGGTACATGACGGCAGTGGATTGTAGTTTTGATTTTAAATCGTCAAATATTGATGTTTCAAGTTCATTAGGTACACCGCTTATGTGGTGCGCGAGGTTTCTGGACTGGAAGCATCCGGAGCTCCCTGTACAACTTGCGGCAAGGTTAAAGGAGAAAGGATATAAGTTTCATATCGATATGTTTGGGAGCGGAGAAGAATTTGAAAAAATAAAGGCTCTGATTGATCAATTGAATGTGACCGATAGTGTTACCCTGTGTGGTAATCGTCCAAACAAGGAAATAATTGCTGAGATGCGAAAACATTCAATTTTCCTTTTTACAAGTGATCAGCATGAGGGGTGGGGGGCCGTACTTAATGAATCTATGTCAAATGGCTGTGTTCCTGTAGCAAGTGATAACATAGGTAGCGTCCCATATTTGATAAAAGATGGTGTTAATGGCTTTAAATTTAAATCATGCGACATTGACTCTTTAGAAGAGAAAGTTCTCTATCTGTTAGATAATCGTGATTTGAGAGACAAATTATCAAAAGAGGCGATTACTACAATGCGAGAAGAATGGTCTCCTCGGAATGCTGCTGAGAACTTTATGGTATTAGCACAATTTGCATTGGAAGGGAAATTGAAGGAATATAACCTGATGGATGGACCTGGTTCCAGAGATCTAAATAATTAATATAATAATGAATGTTCTTTGGATAACAAACATTGCATTACCAGAAGCACTGGAGTTGCTTAATGGTAAAGGAGTATTAAGGTCAAGCGGAGGATGGCTTATAGGGGCAGCTGAAATGTTGTGTAAGCAACCCGATCTGTCCTTGACTATTGCTACCGTGTCCAATAGAGTTGAACAATTGACTCGTCTTAAGGGGGAAAAAATAACCTATTATCTTTTACCCTATGGTAAGGGTAATGAAAAGATAAACCACGATTATGAACCTTTGTGGAGAAAGGTTAATGAGGAGGTGAAACCAGAAGTGGTGCATCTGCATGGCACCGAGTTTTCGCATGGCCTTGCATATTTGGAGGCGTGCGGTGCTGAGAATGTTTGTGTGAGTATCCAAGGCCTTACCAGTGCCTATTATAGTTATTATTATTACGGTCTAACGCGTTGTGAGATTCGAAAGGCAATAACACCACTGAGCATAATCCGTGGGGGCATTCTGCACGGGTATAAAGGATTTAAGAGAAGAGGTGAATTAGAGAAAGAAATACTTATGCGGGTGTCTCATATCATTGGCAGAACCTCATGGGACAGAGAACGAACTTGGGCAATTAATCCCAATGCTCAATACCATTATGGTGGGGAAACGCTTCGTTCTGACTTTTACTCAGGAGAAACGTGGAAATATGAGAATTGTACTCCTCATACAATCTTTTTGAGTCAGTCATTTTATCCGATCAAGGGGCTTCACATGGTATTGAGAGCAATGCCTTTGGTGTTGCAGCACTACCCAGATGCCAAACTGCGCGTAGCAGGCCCCGATATTAGTCGTAGTCATGGTTGGAAGGAGTTAATAAAACTTTCAGACTATGGAATGATTATTCGTAAGATGATAAAGAAGAATCATCTTGAAGATTGTATATCTTTTACTGGAGCTCTGGATGGGGAAGGTATGAGAAAAGAATACCTCAAGAGCAATGTGTTTGTTTGCCCAAGCAGTATCGAAAATAGTCCAAACTCGCTCGGAGAGGCTCAACTCCTTGGTGTACCTGTTATTGCCAGTTATGTAGGAGGTATTCCTGATATGATGAAAGGCGATGAGGATCATATGTATCGTTTTGAAGAAATAGAAATGTTAGCATTCAAAATATGTGAGTTGTTTACAAAAGCTGGTGATATAAATACAAAACTTATGCGCGAAGAAGCACTTCGTAGGCATAATCCTTATACTAATGCTAATGATTTAGTGGAAATATACAAGAAAGTAATAAATGGCTAATTTACCTATTTCAGATGAACAAATTAACGAATATACTTCATAATCCAACTTTAAACAAGACAGAGAACCGCGAGGCGTGGTTGATGACTTTTTTGTTGTTTTTTTTAACAAGCCCGTATTTTTTCTGGGAATGGTATGGTAATTTGTTTGCAACCATATTGGTTTCTACCATCGGTCTGGTTATCTTTTGGAGACATACTGATCGGTTGACAAGACAACAAAAAAAGGTATTTTTTTTCTGGATTTTAGTGTGGCTGTTTTATCTATTGAATGAGTTTATCAAAGGATCCAGGTTAGGTGTGGTTGCATATTTCCCATTCCTATTATTGGGTTTGGTGCCATATGTAAAAAAGAACTTCTTAAAGGCGGTTTTTGAATTATTCCTATCATGCTATGCCATTATTATTGGCCTTTCCATGATTTCATGGATTGCGGGTATAACGGGGCTCATTTCACCTATAGGTCAGATAGGAGAAGGCATAGCTCGTTTAGAGGTAGATAATAAAACATATTTGATTTATCCATTGTCTTTGGTCTCAACAAGAATTGACGATGAATTTTTGAGATTTTATGGACTGTTTGGCGAGCCAGGTGTTGTAGGTACATTAGGCGGCCTAATGTTATGCGCTAAGCGATATAAAATGAGTGATTGGCGTTGTGTTGTTGTTTTAATATCGGGTATCCTTTCTACGTCTATGTTTTTTTACGGTTTGACAGCTATCTATTGGCTTTCAGAATTGGTCTTTATAAGAAAAAAAATAGGGCTATTTGTTGTTATTATATTAAGTGTAGGGGCAGCATATGTAGTAACCAAAGACAATGTTGTAGTATCCCATTTGGTATGGGAACGATTTGAGTGGGATGAATCAAAAGGCGATTTTAAAGGTAATTCTCGAGGAACTATAAGTAATTCAACTATAATACAAAGTGTTTCCGCCTCTGGGGAAATATGGCTTGGAGTGAATGATACTGAACGTTTCTTTAAGGAAGGTCATTCTGGTGGTACTATTTACGCTGCAATCGCAATGTATGGTCTTATTTTCATAGTTATATATATATTCTGGTTGATATTAATGGGGCATCAATTCATAAAAAATAGATGGGATTTTATTTTGTATTGCTTTGCGGTGATTGGTTGTATGTACCAACGCCCCGATGTGTTTAGTTTGCCTCATAGTTTTTTGTTTATATGTACTGCTAGATATCTTGAATTAGAGTTTATTCAAAAACCCCATGCAATTTCTCAAAGGAGATTAGTTTCATGATGAAGAAGATATTATTTTTGACCAGCTCTTATCCGGACATAAAAGGTTCTGCCTCTGTTTTATGCTCACATAGGGTTTTGAATTGTCTTAGAGATACGGGAAAATATCAAATAGATGTATTATGCGTTCAAAATTATTGCGAGCCTAAAGAGGACCAATTGCGAGACATACATGTTTATAGGGTAAAACCTTCTTGTTGGATGAGATGGATAGATGATTTGCAATGTAGAGGACAACACTCCAGATTAATAGTTTTGATGAGCAAAATCCAAAGAGTTGTTGCGTCACCTTGGTATCCTCTTCTTAGTCCAGTCTCGCTGCGACGAATGTTTAAAGTTGCAGACAATCTCACAAAGAAAAATCATTATGATTTAGTTGTATCGGAACATCACGGTGTAGAGTCTTTTGTTTGTGGTTGCCAAATAAAGAAAGAAAACGATTGGATAAAACACATTGCGATTTTGTGGGACCCTATAAAAGGGCAGACAATAACTCAATATTTGCCAATAAAGTATATAAATAAAAGAATAGAGCGATTGGAAAGAATGTCAGCGGATTATTCTTCTATGATAATCTCAACAGGAACTATGCGTGATTATTACAACAGTCACCATGATATAGCTAAGGACAAAAGACAATATCTGGGCTTCCCAGGCGTAATAAGGCCATCTGAAGAAGTACCAACGGACAAACTTACATTGATAAAAGAGGGTTATATCAATGTAGTTTATTCAGGGCAATTAAGTCCATTACAAAGAGACCCTATCCCGGTAATAGAGTTGTTTAATCGTTGTCAATTTGCAGAGAAGATTAATCTAATTTTCTTTGCAACGGGGAATGTTGAAGATGATATAAAGAAAATAAAATTCAAAGGGCAGTTTTCTTATAATGGCTATATCCCTTTGCAAGAATTACATACAATTTATAGGCATGCAGATTATTTGCTGAACATTAGCCATACTAACCCCAATATGGTACCGAGCAAGATCTTTGAGTATATGTCGTATGGGAAGCCTATTATATCAACATTCGTTACAGATGGGGATGCGGCTGCGAAAACCCTCGCTAACTATCCTGAGGCATTGATTGTAGATTTGAAAAAAAATGATGAAGCGAACTTGCAAGATCTAAATCTTTTTCTTTCTAAAAATCATGATTTTGTTGATTTTGAAGTTGTAAAGCACAATTATAAAGAGAATACACCTGAGGCGTATCTGGAATTAATAGAAAGTGTTCTGAAATAAATGAATATAATGAAGATACCTGTTTTGGTTTTGGCTTTTAACCGTGCAGATCATGTATCAGAGGCAATGAAGGCGATTAGGGAATATCAGCCTGAGCGTCTGTATTTAGAATGTGATGGTGCAAGGCTACATAAAAAAGGAGAAAAAGATGCCGTCGAAGCTGCGCGCAAGGCTATGCTAGACGCAGTGGATTGGCCTTGTGAGGTAAAGACTTTGTTTCGAGAGGAGAATCTTGGATGTGCCAATGCAGTTAATGATGCGATTACTTGGTTTTTCAATCAAGAAGAATATGGTATAATATGCGAAGATGATATTATTCTGAGTCAGGATTTCTTCAAATTGTGCGAAGAACTACTTCCTCGTTACGCAAGAGAAGAGAAAGTCATGCAGATAGTTGCGATGAATCATAGTCGAAGGACTGACATCAACAATAGCTATGTATATTCATGGCGGGAAGATTGTTGGGGTTGGGCCTCATGGGCGCGTGCTTGGAAGAAAATGGATATGACAATGAGTGCTGCTCCCAAATTGACTTATCGCTTTTTGATAAAGAAACTTGGGTGGTTCGAGGGTATCATGATGAAGTATTATTTCACTTCGGGGTATCGACTTATACAAGAGAAAAGGTTTAATTCCTGGGCTACCCGTTGGATGCTAAGCATACTCGTAAATGATGGGCTCGTGATAAAGCCTGGGGTAAACCTTGCGATTAACATTGGTATGGATGGTGGCGCTCATTATGAAAAAAGTGATAAAGACCCTTATGCTGATTTAAAAATTACTAATATAGATTGGCCTCTTGTAATTAATGATTCTTTCACCATTGATAGACATCAAGCACAATACGATGCAAAAGATTTTCAACAAATTCGGATTATTGGTTTGAGAAAAAAAATACGGAGATTATTTAAGTTTTAATATATGACAATACTTATTAGTGCATATGCTTGCAGTCCAAGTGAAGGTAGCGAGCCTGGAATGGTATGGAAGGTAGTTAGCAATGTTTCTCAACATCACAAGGTTTTTGTTATATGTGATGATGAAAACAAAGAAGAAATATATAAGGCAATAAAGGAGAATAATCTGACGAACCTTCATTTTGTTTTTAATCCTGTTCCGGAGAAGGTGCGACAGATGTGTAATAATCAAGGAGACTGGCGGTTCTATTATTATTACCGTAAATGGCAGAAAAAATCTCTGGAAATAGCAAAGAGTATTATTAAAGAGAACTCTGTAGATGTTGTACATCAGTTAGGAATGATTACATTTAGAGAACCTGGTTATTTGATTCGATTGGGGAAACCATTTGTATGGGGGCCTATTGGAGGTATGAATAAAACTCCTGTACGCTATTTGAAAGGAGTTTCTTTACCTGTCCGGATAAAATATTATGTAAAGAACTGCTTGTCGACATTCCAGTATTTGTATGTGCCTCGTATAGTGAAAACTATTAATAATGCCGATGTCCTGATAGCCGCAAATTCTTCTGCCTATAGAGTTTTAACAACTGTACATAAGAGAGATGTCTATAAAATTAATGAAACGGGGTGCGAAAGTGATATTCTTCATCTTGACAAATTAAGCCATCAAGACTCTTTTAGCATTCTTTGGGTCGGACGTTTTCTCCCTACAAAACTGCTTAATTTCTCTTTAGAGGTAATAAGTCAACTGAAAGAATTACCAGGCCTTCGTCTTCATATTATTGGGGCAGCCTTCGATGATAAAGATACTCAATATTATAAAGACTATGCAGTTAAACTAGGCATTTCTGATATTTGTGAGTGGCATGGTTGGGTATCGCATGACGATGTGCAACATTTGATGCAGCAGTCTGACGTAATGTTTTTCCCGAGTGTGGTAGAAGGTACACCGCATGTGATACTTGAGTCGGTCGCTAATAATCTGCCTGTTGTTTGTTTTGATGCTTGTGGACAGGCTGACATAATTGATGATAGTATAGGAGTAAAGTTACCTTTAACTAACTATATTCAGTCTAGAGATGATTTTGAGAGAACGTTGAGAACTTTATACAACGATAGATCAAAGTTGCAATCCTTTTCTGATAATTGCAACAAACGTAAGAAGTCTTTATCGTGGGATTATAAAATTGATCAATATCTTCAGATTTATAAAAATTTGGTAGAAAAGAAATTAATACTGTAAAATGTCTTTTTCATTTTGGAAGAACTATCAATGGCTGTACATTGCATTCTTCAAAATTTAAAGATCACAAAATAGTGTAATAAATATGGACAAGGAACAATTGTTATCTAAGACGATTAGCTGGTTACGTTTTCCATTAGCTGTGGGGATAGTATTTATTCACAATCAAATGGATCATATTGAGATACAAGGTACAATCCTTGATTTTGATAATTGGCCAGTTGTTAAATACTCGGTAAATTTGTTTAGTCAAGTATTACCTCGTATTGCGGTACCACTGTTTTTCTTCTTTAGTGGTTATTTGTTTTTTAAGTCAGGTGTTTTTAATAGAGAAGTATGGAAAAATAAGCTAAAAAGCCGTACTCATACATTGATGGTGCCATATTTCTTCTGGAATTTTATTGGTTTCCTGATTCTGCTTACGCAGCTTCATCCGTTGTTTATTAGATTCTTCCCGCTATATGAAAATGCGCATATTGATATTAGTACTTTCTTGAGTTGTTTTTGGGGCTTCTCTCTTATAGACGATGTGGCAGAATCTCCTATTGACGGGCCGTTATGGTACGTACGCGATTTAATGATTCTATGTTTAGCGGCTCCAATGATTCGCTGGCTTATTGGGAAATTAAAAACTCCTTTCATTATTTTGCTTGGCATTATCTGGTTTTTTACAATAGGCCATTATATAGGTCTTCCACAAGAGTGTCATCAGGGTGTGTTTTTCTTCCCGTTAGGAGCCTACTTTGCTATTAATAATATCAATTTTGTAGAATGGGTTCAAAAAAGTTGGGTGAAATACCTATCCTACGCCGCCCCTCTGCTATTGATTGCTGATGTTGCATTATACTATAATAACTGGACTCATCAAACCTGGATATTGACTGGGATGATTGCTGCAGTTTATTTCGTTTCTAAATTCATAGAGAAGGGCAAGTTGAAAGAGAACAAATTTCTGACTGATGCCAATTTCTTTGTGTATGTGCTGCATTATCTGATTATCAATAAATTCATGAAGATGTTGGTAATGTTCTTGCATCCATCAACGCCAGCGTTTGTATTGGTACTTTATTTTGGAGTGCCTGTTATTGTTATTTTGATATGTTTAGGGATATATAAGCTATTAGATAGATTTACACCTTCATTCCTTCGCGTTATTACTGGAGGAAGATAATTATTATCGAGCATTATGAAAGGAATCGTTTTAGCAGGTGGTAGTGGTACGCGCCTCTATCCAATAACAAAAGGAGTCTCAAAGCAGTTGCTCCCAATTTATGATAAACCGATGGTATATTACCCTATCTCGGCATTGATGCTTGCTGGAATTAGGGATATTCTGATTATTTCCACACCTTACGACCTTCCAGGTTTTAAGCGCTTGCTTGGTGATGGTTCTGACTATGGCGTGCACTTTGAGTATGCAGAGCAGCCTTCACCCGATGGCTTAGCGCAAGCATTCATTATTGGAGAGAAATTCATTGGTGCTGATTCTGCATGCTTGGTACTTGGTGACAACATTTTCTATGGTTCTGGTTTTACCACACTTCTACGTAATGCAGTTAATGATGCTGAAAAGAATGGTAAGGCAACCGTATTTGGCTATTGGGTCTCTGATCCAGAACGCTATGGTGTAGCTGAGTTTGATAAGCAAGGTATTTGTCTGAGCATAGAAGAGAAACCCAAAGAACCTAAGAGCAATTATGCTGTAGTAGGTCTTTACTTTTATCCCAATAAGGTAGTAGATGTAGCTAAGCATATCAAACCAAGTGCACGTGGTGAATTGGAAATCACTACGGTCAATCAGGAATTTCTGAAAGATGGTGAACTGAAGGTTCAAGTATTTGGTCGTGGCTTTGCTTGGTTGGATACTGGTACACATGATAGTCTTGCTGAGGCCAGTACCTTTGTTGAGGTGATTGAAAAGCGTCAAGGACTTAAAGTGGCATGCCTTGAAGGCATTGCATATCGTAATGGTTGGATCTCCGAGGAGCGTATGCGTGAGATAGCCAAACCTATGCTCAAGAACCAGTATGGTCAATACCTCTTGAAGGTAATTGACGAGATGAAGGAAGAGATTAACTCAATAACTTTCCGTGATATAAAATAAGACAAATGAGAATACTTATAGTAGATGTTTTTGGTGCAATCCATAGCACGGGAAAGATAACTACGCTCCAGTATCGCTATATGAAGGAGCAGGGCCATGATGTGCGTGTTTGTTATAGAGGAATAAGAGAACCTAAAATAGACAATCCTGATTATATTCCTGTAGCTGGGAAAATTGAACCAGGAGTAGGAAGGCTGGCGGCAAGGATTACCGGCTATGAGGGGTATACACATCCTTTTGCCACAAGAAGGCTTATCAATATTACCAAGGAGTTTAAACCAGATATTGTTCAATTGAACATTCTTCATGGTTATTACATCAATAGCAATCAGTATCTTTCATTCTTAAAAAAGAATGATTATCGTGTATGCTACACTATGTTTGACGAATACGCCTATATGGGCAAATGTGCCTTTTCTTTTAGGTGTAATCAATTTAAAACAGGATGTAAGGGCAATTGCCCAGAAAAGAAACGTCACCCCAAGAGTTGGTTTTTTGATAGGTCTGAATTCTTATTTGAGGCAAAAAAAAGAGCATACGAAGGATTCAAGCACATTGTGTTCGCAGGGACTGGTTGGGTAATAGATAGAGCAAAAGAGTCAGCTCTATTAAAGGATAAACATCTTGAAGTTGTTGATGAACCGATAAATTACGAGGAAATATTTTATCCACGTGATACGAAAGCATTAAAAACAAAACTTGGTATAACTGAGGATAAGACCATTATTGTTACTGTGGCACAGTTGAAAGCTACCAGAAAAGGAGGCGTATATTTCTATTATGCTGCAGAGAAGTTAGTAGATAGAAAGGATCTGGTTTTTGTATATGTGGGATGTGATGCTCCGGAACCATTGCATTTGCCCAATGTTATTTCTATCCCATTTGTTTCTTCACAGGATGAGTTGGCTGAGTATTACTCGCTTGGGGATTTGTTTGTTTGTACGAGTTTGGCAGATACAACTGCATGTACATGCCTTGAAGCTTTGGGGTGTGGAACTCCTATCGCTGGTTTTGCGGAGGCTGGGACTCCTTATGTTGCTCCAGAAAAATATGCAAAACTCACACCAACTTTTGATGTTGAGGCTTTGGCTGGTGTAATTGCTGAAACTCCGAAGAAGACATTAGAAAGGTCAAAAGAATGCATCGAGTATGCAAGAGGTAGATATTCAGGGGAAGTGGTTTTTTCACAATTAGAAAGTATTTACGATAGACTGAATAACGAAATATGATAATAAGATCATTGTTGACACAAGAGAATCCTTTTAACGGCACAGAGCAGATAAAGGATTGGATTAAGCAGCGTAATAAAGAGGTTGTTGTTGATGTCAAAAAGATTCCATTTGCAGAAATGAAATCATGGCATTCAAATGACGATGGCAGTATTTCACATGATTCTGGAAGGTTTTTTTCCATAATAGGAATTGATGTCCAAACTGATTATGGTGATGTAAGCCATTGGAGGCAGCCTGTAATACTTCAACCCGAAGTAGGGTATTTGGGCATTCTTACAAAAGAGATTGATGGAGTGCTCTATTGTTTGATGCAGGCAAAGATAGAACCGGGCAACGTGAATTGTGTCCAGATTAGTCCAACTCTTCAGGCAACTAAGAGTAATTACTCTCGAGTTCATGAAGGAAAAAGCCCCAACTATCTGGAATACTTTGTTAACGCAAAGCCAGAGAACATAATCCTTGATCAATTACAAAGCGAGCAGGGTGCTCGTTTCTTACGTAAGCGCAACCGTAACATCATCATTAAGGTTGATGAGGAAGTACCGGTTTTGCCAGATTTCCGTTGGATGACGCTTGGTCAGATAAAGGAACTGATGCATGAGGATAATATGGTTAATATGGATACTCGCACAGTCCTTTCAGGGCTGAAGGTCAGTGACTATATTACTCCTTTCGATGGTGTTAACGGCATGTCTGATTTTGGAAAGGGTATGATTCTTTCTTCAAATACTAATCATTCATTGGTTAGTACGCGAGATCATCTGTCATGGTTGACTTCGTTAAAAGCCAAATATGATTTATTTGTAAATCGTTGCCCTATTCCGGATATGCCTGGCTGGCGAAAGACGGATTATGAAATAGTGCGTGATGATGAAAAGTTCTTTAAGATTGTTGGCGTTAACGTGACCATTTCTAATAGAGAGGTGTCTTCATGGTGCCAGCCGTTGGTTCAACCTATGCAGCAAGGACTTTGTGCTTTCATCATAAAGAAAATAAATGGAGTGTATCATTTCTTGGTACAGGCAAAGTTGGAATGTGGAAACTTTGATGTATTAGAGTTGGCTCCTACAGTTCAATGCTTGACAGGAAATATCGATGATTATCCTCAACGACCGGATTTCGTAGATTATGTATTAAATGCACCTCAGTCTCAAATCGTATTCGATACTTTACAATCTGAGGAAGGTGGAAGGTTTTATAAAGAACAAAACAGGAATCTTATTATTGAGGTTGATGAGTCATTCCCGACGGAATTACCTCCTAGATATACTTGGATGACGTTGAGACAGATTTATAAGTTCCTTCGTTTCAATAATTATATAAATATACAAGCAAGAAGTTTAATATCAGCAATTAGTTACAAATAATTATGGCAGAGAAAAATATATATGTGACGATGCCTACACTTGCTCCTCTGGAGGAGGTGAATGAGTTGATGAAAGGCATTTGGGCGACAGGTGTAATGACTCATAATGGACCTCTTGTGCAGAGGTTTGAGAAAGAATGTTCAGAAAAGCTTGGCGTAAAAAAGCTTGTTTCATGTGTAAATGGTACCATAGCCCTTCAGATGGCAATCCGAGCTCTACAGCTGAAAGGTGAAATAATTACGACTCCATTTACTTTTATTGCAACAATAAACTCAATTCTTTGGGAGGGATGTACCCCTGTTTTTGTGGATATTGATCCAGAGACTCTTTGTATTGATCCTGCCAAGATTGAGGAAAAGATCACGTATCATACTGTAGGCATTATGCCCGTTCATGTCTTTGGTAATTGCTGTGATATCGAGGCTATTGATGCAATTGCAAAGAAGCACAATCTGAAAGTAATCTATGATGCTTGTCATTCAGTAGGCGTGAATTACAAAGGTCAGAGTATTTTCAATTACGGAGATATTTCTGTAACCAGTTTCCATGCAACTAAAATGCTGAACACAACAGAAGGAGGTGGCTGTTTTGCTCATGACGATGAATTAGATGAAAAGTTAAGACGCATCCGTTTCTTCGGTTTTGAGAATCATGCAGATATAGTGGAAGACGGTACTAATGGAAAAATGACAGAAGTCCATGCTGCAGTAGGTCTTGCTAACCTTAAGTATTTGGATGCAGCATTGGCTGATAGAAAAGAGAAATATGCAAAATATAAGGAGGCGCTTTCTGCAGATAAGTCATTGACATTCCAAAAAATAAACGAGGGATGTAACTATAGTTATTTCCCTGTTATGTTCAAAGATGAGGCATCTTTGCTTAAAGTACAGGCCGCTCTGAATGAGAATCATATTTATCCGAGACGTTATTTCTATCCATCGGTAAATACATTTAAACGGCTCGTGCCTTATGTTCCAATGCCAGTATCTGAGGATATTGCAAGCCGTATTCTCTGTTTGCCTTTGTACTATACACTTGCTCATGAGGATATTGACAGAATCATAGATATAGTTTTGAGTAGCAATGAATAAGATTAGAATAGGTGTTATCTGTCCTTCAGAAATTGCTTTCCGCAGATTCCTGCCTTCTTTGCAATTGGCAGAAGGCTTTGAATACGTGGGAGTGGCTATTGCTAGCAAGGAAGAATTTGTAGGTGCTACAGATGAGATTCTTGCCAAGGAAAGACAGAAGGCCCAGACGTTTGTGGACAGCTATGGCGGTAAGATATTCGAAGGGTACGGTACAATGATTTCATCCAATGAGATTGATGCTATTTACCTACCTTTACCCCCTGCTCTTCACTTCAAATGGGCAGAAAAGGCTCTTTTGAATAACAAGCACGTTTTTGTGGAGAAGCCATCCACTACCTGTTTGGCTGATACACAGAGATTGGTATCGTTAGCAAAAGAACGTGGTTTGGCACTGCATGAAGACTACATGTTTGTTTTCCACAATCAGTTAGAGGCAATCAATGATATAGTCCGTAGTGGAGAGATAGGCGATGTGAGATTGTATCGTATCACCTTTGGATTCCCCAGACGTGACGCTAGAGACTTCCGTTATAATAAAGCTTTAGGTGGTGGTGCATTGCTTGATGCTGGTGGTTATACTATGAAGTATGCCACAACACTTCTAGGACTAAGCGGAAAACTGGTTGCTGCAACAGCCAATTATCTGCCCGAATTTGAAGTGGATATGTATGGTTCTGCTACAATGGTAAATGATGAGGGAGTCGTCGCTCAATTAGCCTTTGGCATGGATAACGACTACAAGTGTGATGTGGAGATATGGTGCAGTAAGGGCACATTGACATCTAGCCGTGTTTTGACCGCTCCTGTGGGATTTGTACCAACTTGTACAATCAAGAAGAATCAAGAGTACGAAACTCGTAATCTTCCTGCTGATGATGCCTTTTTGAAGTCAATTCAACGTTTTGGGCAATGTGTCAAGGTCAATGCTACCCGCACTGAGAACTATGAGCTGATTGTGCATCAGGAAGCTTTGGTAGAGAAGTTCCGTGAATTGAGCAAGATGGATTGAGGATGAATACAAGTTATACCGTAAAGGATTGTGTTTTGGTGGATATTCCCACGTTTATTGATGAACGTGGAGCTATCAGTGTGATGGATAAGGAACTCCCGTTTGATGTGAAACGTGTGTTCTGGTTACATCATATAAAAGAAGGGAAGGACAGGGGAGCTCATGCATTGCTGGAAAGTGCTGAAATTATGGTGGCTATTCATGGTTCTTTTGTTGTTGACCTGGATGATGCCGAAACTAAAACAAGTGTATTGTTGGATAATCCGGGAAAAGGTTTAATAATAAGACCAGGCATATGGTTTAGAACCCATTCATATAAGGAAGATGGTGTGTCGTTAATACTTGCATCTGAAGAGTATTCAAGGGATAGGTATACTTACGATTACGATGTATTTATACGAATGAGAAGATCATAAGTATTCAGCATTTGGTAAAATATTTAGATAATTTGTAAATAGTATGTATACGTGTTTAATGTATCATGAAACGGAAACGCCAAGAACATACAGGTTTTCAGTTGAATTGTCACTTTTTGTGGAACAAATGAAAAATCTTGTTTCAAATGGCATCGTTGCCTATAGATTAGGTGAAAGGATATCAGATGATAGGCACTATTGCATGTTGACTTTCGATGACGGACATGTTAGCAATCTGCAAGCGGCAGAGGCTCTTGCGGATCTAGGTTTGAAAGGCTATTTCTTTTTGATTAAGGACTATTCGTTGGAAAGGGCTGATTATTTGAGCGAATGTGACATCAAAAAAATTTCTGAAATGGGACATTATCTAGGAGTTCATGGAAAGAACCATGATCAATGGCCCAAAATAAAAGATAAGAAATTAATACATGATCTTAGAGAAACAAAAGATTGGATAGAACAGCTGACGGGCCAACAAGTAATTTCTTGTTCCGCTCCTGGTGGTAATATAAACCAAAGGACGATAGAACTTATCCGATCTGAGATTCCGGAACTTAAATATATCCGCACGTCAAGATATGGTGTCAACCAAGAAGATGATACCGTTTTGAAGTCTATTGGTGTTAGAGGAGACTATTCAGTTGAAAAAGTTCTTCATTTGGCTACAAATGATTTCTGGGAGATGCGAAAAATAATGGCATATTATCATACAAAAGAATTGATAAAGCCAGTTTATCATTTTTTTAGGAAATAATCCTTGATTTAATAATAGATGAAAAGACAGAATGGATAAAAACTTCTTTAGAATAGGGAGAGTTCGTATTTCTATTACAGATGAGGATAGGGCTATCCAAGCAATCAAGGATGCTGTTCATTACAAACAGAAAGGCTATGTTTGCATATCTACATTACGGACAGTTCCTGTCGCTAATAAAGATGACCGGTACCAAAAGGTTATGGAGAGTTCCTTGATGAACACCCCAGACGGGACTCCTTTGGTATGGTGTGGTCATTGGTGGGGTTTGAAAGAGGTGCAAAGAGCTTGTGGCCCACATATCTTTCCCCGTATGTTGAAGGATAAAGATCCAGAATTAAAACATTTCTTCCTGGGTGATACGGATGAGACTTTAGCGGCTTTGACAAAGAAAGCGACAGGAGAGTTCGGAGCAAGTGTGGTGGGTTCGTACTCTCCGCCATTTAAGCCTTTAGAAGAATATGATATAGAAGGGTTGGCCAAGATGATTAATGATAGCGGGGCAACCATCGTCTGGACTGCTCTAAGAGCACCCAAACAGGATATTCTGGATTCAATGATTACACCATACTTGAATGACGGAATAGTAATGGTAGGTGTGGGGGCTGCTTTTAGAAGTGTACTAGGAGTTTTGAAACAACCAGATGGGTTCTTACAGAAGTTGGGATTAGCCGGTCTCCTTTTCAAAAGACCAGAGCGTTCTTGGTGGCAGCAAATTAAGTGGTATTTTGAACATATATTTTATCTAATGAAATATTTTCTCCAAATTAAATGGAGAAAATTAATGGGTAAGAAGTATTGGGAATTATAATCAATTAAACAATATGTCTGAGAAGAAAAAACTGAGCACAACCTTTAAGCTGTTGAGAGCTTTGGGGTTCAACTATTCAGAGGAAGAGTATGGTGATGTAAGTATATGGAGAGTAATATGGCAGTTTTTCCATAACATAAGGCAGAAACATCGCCAGAACATGATGGATTGGGCTATCTTGGAGCCGTTTGCCCCCAGAAAACTTCGTCCAAGGTTGATGCGTAAGATGGGATGTCATGTGGGGGAAGGTTGCTTTATTGGCGACCATGTACATATTGACCAGGGGCATGCTGATATGATAACCCTTGAAGATAGCGTATCCGTAGCCAGCGGAACACGCCTTTTATGCCATCAGCGTGATTTCAGAGACTATTGTGTAGGCGATGATTATATGAAGTTAGGCTATATTGTAAAACCGATTGTGCTTAAAAAGGGTTGCTTGATTGGCATGGAGAGTTTTGTAATGCCTGGAGTGACAGTTGGAGAAGGGGCTATTGTTGGAGCAGGCTCGTTGGTGACAAAAGACATACCTGCTTGGACTGTAGCTGCAGGCAGACCAGCTAAGGTGCTGAAGGAAATACCACGTAGAAGTACTGAGGATAAAGAGTCGTAAATAGAAAACGATAGCCAAAACGGTAAAGGAGTAAAAACTTACAAAATATGAGAATAGTTAATCTTATGGTTAACGTTTTTGTTTTTGAATAATTCAAAGAATTATGAACATATTAGTAACCGGATCTGCCGGAATGATTGGTGGGTATGTTGTTAAAGGACTGATAGAGAAAGGGCACACGGTCATTGGAGTTGACCGCATAACTAAAAATATTAAACTCCAGGGGCTAACACAGATTATTCTTGATCTATCATCAAAGGAAGGCCTAATGCAGTTGTTTGATGATAAGAAGATAGACCGTGTGGTTCACTTGGCAGCATTAGCTCACACTGCGGGTATGAAAAACCTGACATGGGAAACATACCATAAAATCAATGTGGAATGTGCAGAGAACGTGTTTGAAGCTTGTGCCAAGCACAATATACCGATTCTTTTTATTAGCACAGTGGATGCCATTGGTATGGTGAAGGGCTTGATTACTCCAGAAACCAAGCTAAATCCTATTTCCAACTACGGAAAGAGTAAAGCAATGGCAGAAGGAAGGTTGAAAGAGATTTGCAAGGTTTGGAATATCTATCGATTCTCGCCAGTCTATACACCAGAGGTTAAACGCGATATCGAGAAACGCTATTACCTGAAGTATCCTAATTGGGCGTATAAGATAGGGGATGGCGGTCAGTTTGAAGTGCTGAATGTCACTGGAGCAGTTGCTTCTATGGTGGATTGGGTGGATAAAGAGGTTGATAATACCATCCATGTGATTAAAGACAAGGAGCTGCTTGACATCAATGACTTAATAAAAGCGGAAAAAGCAGAAGGGCGTGCAAAGCATGTATTATGCTTTCCTCGCTGGATGGTTCTCTGCGGGTACTACTGTATAAAAATGGTATTCGGCAAGAGTAATAAGACGTATTTAGTGTTTAAAGCGCTTTGGCCGTTTAGAACTATGGAATGAGGCATAAGCGGATAAACACAACGTTTAAGGTATTTGGTCTGTTTTTCGTACTAGCAGTTATAATACTTTTGAAATGTGTAAATACCAAGTACTGTGTATTTGCATTTAACATAAGTGGCGGCAGAGGCATCCATCAATTTAGAGTTTTAACATGGAATATATGCGGGGCAACTATCAATAGTAAAGAAGAATTAGAAGATATTGCCAGATTAATTATTGCGCAAGATGCAGATTTCATACAGTTGAATGAATTTACCTTGGACAGTTGCTTGGTTATAGACTCGCTATTGAGTGAGCATTACTCATATAAAGAAGATGTGAATGCCAAGAAAACAGCAGGAGACATCCTGTATAGTAAGATTCAGTTCGCAGAATCAGGAAAACTTGACAAAGTAATCCCCAATGGTATTTATTCTAAAATGAGCATAGGGCAGGATACACTGTTTTTTCTAGGCTGCCATTTACCAGGAAATAACCGAGAAGGGCAGATAGGAATAGATGATGCAGATTCACTTCGCATGGTTAAAACGTTTTGGGGACGTTATCGACATGCTCAGGAAAGTAGAAAAGAAAGTGCAAGTTATTTGAAAAAGACAATCATAGAGAGTTCATTGCCAATTATTGTGATGGGTGATATGAATGATTTTAATGCTTCAGCACCAATGGATAGTCTGAGGGATGCTGGTATGAAGAACGCTTGGTGGGAAGGTGGCTTTGGCTATGGAGCAACTTATCATGAAGGATGGCTCAGACTGAGAATAGACCATATATATTATAACGAAAAACTAAGTTTGAGGGGTGTGAAAGTAGTTGATACGGATTTGTCGGACCATAACATCCTTATAGCAGATTTCTCAATAGCAAAATAACGAATTATGTATCAGATAGTAAAGAGATTTTTTGATTTTGTTTGTGCGTTTTTGGCACTTGTGGTTCTGTCGCCAGTATTCCTTTTTACTATTATAGGAATATTGATAAGTGACTGGGGCCCAATATTTTATAAGGCTAACCGTATTGGAAAAGGGAATAAGCCCTTCAAGATGTATAAGTTCAGGTCGATGAAAGTGCTGAAAGCACCCAAGAAAGGTGCAGAGGCCAGCCTTCGACCTGATGAAGATAGAATCTTCCCGTTCGGTCATTTTATTCGTAAGGCAAAAATTGATGAGCTGCCGCAGTTGATAAACATACTGAACGGAAGCATGTCAATCATTGGCCCACGTCCTGTGGCAGAAGATCAGTTCGATATGTTCCGTTATGGAAAGTGGAATGATGCTGCTAAGGTTCCTGTTGGTCTGAGTGGCCCAGCTGCACTGTATGACTATATCTATGGTGATCAGTTCACAGATGAAAAGGAATACATGGAAAAGGTGTATCCGACTCGTAGGGAGCTGGAATATACGTATGTTCAGAAAGCTGGTATCTTCTATGACCTGAAGATGATAGTTTATACTGTTATTTGTATTCTGTATGCGCTTGCAGGTAAAGAGTGTACTTGGATTCTGGAAGAGTTACGCGCCGATGCTGCGAACTCAATTCAAGAGAGATAAAGTATAAGTTCGAGAATTTGAATATAATAAACAAACAATAATTATGAGTGTATTTGAAGGAAAAACGCTGCTCATTACCGGTGGTACTGGCAGCTTTGGAAATGCAGTATTGAACCGTTTTCTCCGTACAGATATCGGAGAGATTCGTATTTTCTCTCGTGACGAGAAAAAGCAGGACGATATGCGCCATGATTTCCAGGCGCGGATGCCGGAAGTTGCAAACAAAATTAAGTTCTATATTGGTGACGTACGCAACAAGAGCACACTGAAGTACGCCATGAAGGGTGTGGATTTCGTTTTCCATGCAGCTGCACTGAAGCAGGTGCCCAGTTGCGAGTTCTTCCCTATGGAGGCTGTGAAGACCAATGTGATAGGTACAGACAACACGCTTGATGCCGCCATTGATGCTGGTGTAAAGTGTGTTATCTGTTTGAGTACCGATAAAGCAGCTTATCCTATCAATGCGATGGGTATCACGAAGGCCATCGAGGAAAAGATAGCCGTAGCCAAGAGCCGCCTGAGTGGTGATACCAAGATCTGCTGCACACGTTATGGTAACGTGATGTGCAGTCGTGGTTCGGTAATTCCTCTCTGGATTGACCAGATTCGTAAGGGCAATCCTATCACCCTAACTGAGCCTAAGATGACACGATTCATCATGTCTCTTGAAGAGGCAGTGGATCTGGTATTGTTCGCATTTGAACATGGTCAGAATGGTGACATCCTCGTTCAGAAGGCTCCTGCATGTACCATTCAGACTCAGGCAGAAGCTGTTTGTGAGCTGTTTGGTGGTAAGAAAGAGGAGATCAAAGTGATTGGTATCCGTCATGGTGAGAAGATGTACGAGACATTGCTCACCAAGGAAGAGGCAGCTAAGGCTATCGACATGGGTAATTTCTATGCCGTTCCTGCTGATAATCGTGACCTGAACTATGATAAGTACTTCAAGGAGGGTGATGTAAAGCGTGCGTTGATTGATGAGTTTAACTCGAACAACACGAGAATCCTGAATCTGGAGGAAACGAAAGAGAAGATTGCTTCACTGACGTATATCCAGAATGAACTCAATGGCATTCCTAATTTGGTATAATTCAAGAATTTGAGAATTAGAGAACTATGGCAAAGTTTAAAGATAACGGGAAGCTGAAACTTCTCATCATAGTTGGAACAAGACCAGAAATAATTCGTCTGGCCGCTGTGATTAACGAGTGCCGCAAGTATTTCGATACACTGCTAGCACACACGGGTCAGAATTATGACTACAACCTGAATGGGGTATTCTTCAAGGATTTGAAGTTGGCTGATCCTGACGTTTATATGGAGGCTGTAGGCAATGACCTCGGCGAGACTATGGGTAACATCATTGCCAAGAGCTATCAGCTCATGGTAGAGGTGAAGCCTGGTGCAGTACTTGTATTGGGCGATACCAATAGCTGCTTGTCAGTTATTGGCGCAAAGCGCTTACACATTCCTATCTTCCACATGGAGGCTGGTAACCGTTGTAAGGACGAGTGCCTGCCTGAGGAAACCAACCGCAGAATTGTGGACATCATTTCTGATGTGAATATGGCGTACTCAGAACATGCCCGCAGATATCTGGCTGATACAGGTCTGCCTAAGGAGCGTACCTACGTTACTGGTAGCCCAATGGCTGAAGTATTGCACAACAATCTTGCAGAGATTGAGGCAAGTGACATCCACAAGCGCCTTGGCTTGGAGAAGGGTAAGTACATTCTGTTGAGCGCACATCGTGAAGAGAATATTGATACGGAGAAGAACTTCCTTTCGTTGTTCAATGCTATTAACAAGATGGCCGAGAAGTATGATATGCCGATCTTGTATTCATGTCATCCTCGTTCTCGCAAGCGTTTGGAGGCTTCGGGTTTCCAGCTTGATAAGCGTGTGATTCAGCATGAGCCTCTTGGATTCCATGATTACAACTGTTTGCAGATGAATGCCTTTGCGGTGGTATCGGATAGTGGTACACTGCCAGAGGAGAGCTCATTCTTCACCTCCGTAGGTCATCCTTTCCCCGCTGTATGTATTCGTACTTCTACTGAGCGCCCTGAGGCTTTGGATAAAGGTTGCTTTGTGCTGAGTGGTATTGATACGGTAGGCTTGCTGCAGAGTGTTGAAGTGGCAGTAAGTCTGATTAAAGATGGTAATTATGGTATTCCAGTTCCCGATTACGTTGACGAGAATGTATCAACCAAGGTGGTTCGTATTATTCAATCTTATGTAGGTGTTGTCAACAAAATGGTTTGGAGAAAGGAGATTTAACTTTTAACATTTAACGTTTAAAGAACACAGATTAGATCGCACGTTTTAAAACGAATATGAAAATATTGGTAACAGGCGCAAAAGGTTTTGTCGGTAAAAACCTTTGTGCCGCATTGAAGAATATCAAAGATGGTAAGGACAGGAGATTTCCTGACCTTGCCATTGAGGATATATATGAATATGATATAGACACAGATCCTGCTTTGCTGGATACCTTCTGCAAGGATGCTGGATTTGTGTTCAATCTTGCAGGTGTAAACCGCCCTCAGAATCAGGAAGAGTTTATGCAAGGCAACTTTGGCTTTGCATCAACTTTGCTTGATACGTTGAAGAAGCATAAGAACACTTGTCCTGTGATGCTGTCATCAAGCCAGCAGGCTTCGCTCACAGGTCGCTTTGGCAATAGTGAGTATGGCCGTTCGAAGAAAGCTGGCGAAGACCTGTTCTTGGAGTATGGTAAAGAGACAGGTGCAGAAGTGCATGTGTACCGTTTCCCGAACCTGTTCGGTAAATGGTGCAGACCTAACTACAATAGTGCCGTAGCAACATTCTGCAATGCCTTTGCCAACGATTTACCTTATACAGTTAATGATCCAAGTGTAGAGCTTGAACTCCTTTACATTGATGACCTTGTAGATGAAATGATTGCCATCTTGCAAGGTAAGGGCCACAAGTGCGAGTTTGAGGGTTTGGAGGTGATTCCACAGGAAACAGGTAGATATCGCTATTGCCCAATTACCCACAAGGTAACACTTGGCGAAATCGTAGAATTACTGAAGTCTTTCGCTGAACAGCCCAAGACTTTGATGATTCCAGAAATACCTGCAGGTTCATTTGCTAAGAAGCTGTATAGTACTTACCTTTCATACCTGCCCTACGAAAAGACTGCATTCGACTTGAAGATGAATATTGATGATAGAGGTTCATTTACTGAATTGGTACACACCTTGAATGCCGGTCAGGTAAGTATCAATATCAGCAAACCTGGAATCACCAAGGGCCAGCACTGGCACAATACCAAGTTCGAGCAGTTCATTGTGGTGAAAGGTCATGGACTGATTCAACAACGTAACTTGAATGATCCAGAAGGTAAGGTCTTAGTGTGGGAGGTTGATGGCGACCACATCCAAGCTGTTCACATGCTCCCTGGCTATACACATAATATTATCAATCTGAGTAATACAGAAGACCTCGTGACAGTTATGTACTGCAACGAGATTTTTGACCCCAACCGTCCTGATACGTTCTTTGAGCCTGTAAAGTAACTGTGCATACATTGATGTCAGATAGTTTAAAAGCTTTTTTTTCGCTGATTAGAGTCGGACTGTGGGAACAAACTGACACTAACCTTGACGTTGACCTTTATAATAAGGTAGATTGGGAGAAGGTATATCTGTTGGCAGAAGAACAATCGGTTGTTGGCCTTGTTCTTGCCGGAATAGAGCGATACAAAAACCTCAACTTTGACCTTCACCTTAATCAGGAACTATTGTTGCAATGGATAGGCGAGGTGCAGATGACAGAGCAGCAGAACACTGCTATGAATAAGTTCGTTGCTAAACTGATAAAAGACCTCCGAAATAAAGATGTATACGCAATATTAGTTAAAGGACAAGGGATTGCTCAATGTTATGACAAACCATTGTGGAGGGCTCCTGGTGATGTAGATTTGCTATTGAGTGAGGATAACTATCAACGAGCAAAGAAAATCCTTATTCCTTTGGCTGATGATGTAGAACAAGAATACAAATCATTCAAACATATAGGAATGACTTTGAATGGAGAGTATGTGGTAGAGCTACATGGAACCATGCATAGTCGACTGTCTAAACGTATTGATAGAGGCGTTGATGAAGCACAGAACGATGTATTCTTTGGAGGCAGTGTTAGGAGCTGGCAGAATGGCAATACACAGGTGTTTTTACCAAGAGCTGACGAAGATGTGATATTTGTGTTTACTCATATACTTCATCATTTCTATATTGAGGGAATTGGCCTGAGACAGATTTGCGATTGGTGCAGGCTGCTGTGGACATATCGCTCAAAGCTGGATTTACGGTTACTGGAATCACGGATAAAGAGAATGGGGCTGATGAGTGAGTGGAAGGCATTCTATAATCTGGCAAACAGATATCTTGGTATGCCAGATTATGGTGAAGGGTTAATGGTTCATGATTCGCGGTATGATAAGAAAGCTGATCGAATTATGGAGTTTGTGCTTGAAACTGGGAACTTTGGGCATAATAGGGAAAGGACGGCTTCTAGTTCGTATATGGGTGGTAAGTTGGCTTCGACATTTCGGAAACTGAAAGATTTTGGACATCATATGAGAATATTCCCAATTGATAGCTTGAAGTTCTTCTGCTATTTCGCGATAGACGGAATAGGGGGAGCAATGAGAGGGGAGTAAACTATGTATTTTTGCGTTTTATAATATTTCTTGAAAGGAGGGAATGATATGATGAATGCTGCATTCAGAGAGTGGGAGTTTGAGATTATGGAGAGATATCTAGAGAGGAAGGATAATCTCCCGATATTGCAATTCTTTAACTCACATTACGAGGTATGCTTGTTTAATCAATCTATATTGACCCCAGCAAACTCAGTCATTGTCTATCTTGAAGATTTTGTAGAAACACGCCTAGGATGCTACAAATTGCTCTTAGACTTTTTTACTTTCTCTGATTATATTAGGTTTGAGGAGAGAATTCGCGAAAGTAGGTTGGCAGAAGAATACGGAAATGAAATAGGAAGTTTGCCAAGGACCACCTTTTTTCGAATTAATAATTATCGTTCTGCTGATGTCCCTGTGAAGGGAGCGCATTATTTTCTGGACGTTAGAGCTTTGCTTAATAGAGAATTATCTATAAGCAGGGGGAATCCAGAAGACTTTCCATTGCTATATGAGTTCACACTCCAAGGTGATAACGATGCGGAAATTCGAGATGAGAACGAAGAGCCGAGAAACAATGTTACTTTACTATATCATACCTCTCCATTGAGCTATCCGCAGTGGATGTTTAGCAGTTTACAAAGTAAAAACAATCCAGCAGATATTCCAAGTGACGCAGAAACAAAGCTGATGGTCTGGGATGTTGATCAAGGGAATTGTAATGAGATAAAGTGTAATGACCTTCCATATGCAATATTCGATGCAGGTACTGAGGTGGTGGATAGTAATCCGGAATTCATGAACTTGCGACACAAATTGGAACAAGAGTTGGATAATTCGACACTACCCATGTTTGTGCTTTCGCACTGGCATACTGACCACTATAGCATGCTGTATGCATTGGATGATGATTGCCTGATGAAAATACAGTATTTTGTGTTGCCTCGTTGTGTAAAGAGCTTGAGTCCATTTGTGTTTATTGCAAGACTGAATTGGCTAGGTGCGAACGTGAATATGGTGGTGCTGCCTACAAATACAAAATGGATAAAACATCCAATCAATAATAATTTGTGGGTGTATGCAAACAAGTACTACCAGAGCAAAATCAATAATTCTGGGCTTACCATGTTTGTGCAAGGCCCTAAGAATAATGCTATGCTGCCTGGTGATTGCAGATATGGACTTGCTGAAGAGCAAACCAATGATTCTATTAAATTAAGGATGATTGGGGGACAGGTGCATTATCTCGTTGTGCCCCATCATTGCGGGGAGGCTGGTAATGTGAGATATAGGATAAAGAATGCGGCGGATATAAAAGGCATTGTATCTGTGGGTAGAAATAATCATGGGCATCCGAATGGAAAAGTCAAGAGTCAATTAGAGAGATTTGTGTCGGATGTCAAGATGACGATGATTCCTGAGGATTTGAATGGGGACGACCATATTTTTGTAGAATTGTAGGAATGCAAGCATATGAATAATTACGCTTAGAACATACTGTCAGATAAGATAATAATAAGTTAAATGAGTATGGCAGAAAAAGTTCATTTCAAAACAAACATATTACTGAAGAATATCATTGGTAAAGACTTAATTACCGATGATAATGTGGCAATGCTGGAACTCGTGAAGAACTCTTACGATGCAGGTTCTAGAATTGTCGAGTTACATTTTCAAAACATTGTCATAAATGATGATAATGATGAAGAAAAGGAAGATTGCAAACTGAGTGGTATCATGGTTTGTGACAAGGGGTGTGGTATGGATTTTGATGGACTGCTGAACAAATGGTTGAACATTGCCTATTCAGAGAAGAAGGAGAATAATCAACTGAATGGTCGTTGGCAGGCCGGAAACAAAGGTGTAGGCCGTTTCTCCTGTGATAGACTTGGAAAGACTCTTACAATCTATACGAAGACCTTAGACCATCCATGTTTGAAAATGACTATAGATTGGAGGTTGTTTGAAAATGAGGACGCTCAAAACGAGGAGATACAGGATATAGAATTTGATGTACAAGAGGTCTCTGAGCAAGAGGTGACAAACCTGACTGGTTGGGAAATCTTTGACAATGGAACCATCTTGGATATCAGACTGCTAAGAGACACGTGGACTCCAGAAAAGATAGTACGCTTAAGACGTGACCTGGAAAAGTTTATCAATCCGAACAGCACCTTTATTTCTGATTCGTTTAGAATAGAAATAGTAGCAAACGAGTATAGGAATTATGATAGGAGTCAGGAGACCAATACTCAGAGAGTAAATGGACCTGTTGAGAATAAGATATTTGAGAATCTTAATTTCCGGACTACCAGTGTTACCTCTTACATTGAGCCCGACGGCGAATTTATTGTGACCCAACTACAGGATAGAGGAAGAGAAGTTTTTGAGTTGAGAGAAAAGAATGTTTATCCTCATCTTAGTAATGTGAAGATGACAGTTTATTATCTGAACCCCTATTCTAAGCGCTATTTCAGGAATCAGACAGGACTAAGGTCTGCTGACTTTGGTTCTATATTCCTCTTTATTAATGGATTCAGGATTCCGCCATACGGTGACCAGGGAGATGATTGGCTGGGCATAGAGAAACGTAAGAGTTTGGGTTATAAGAGATACTTGAGTACACGTGAAGTTGTAGGTCGTGTGGAGATTTCCGATGAGAGGGGTGGCTTTGTCACTATTACTAGTAGAACAGGCGTTGTTAATAACGAAGCATTCATTGAATTATCACGTGAAGGCGTCCCTTACGGATTCTTCTATAAGGGATTCAGAAGATTAGAGCGTTTCGTAGTAGAGGGAATCGCATGGGATACGACACTTGATAAAGTTCCAGAAGATGGTAATTTAGAGGGCGAAGAAAAATATAGGATGGATGATCTGTCGCGTGACAAACAAATTTTGTCCGTTATCAGGCAAATTATTGATGTTGACGATTCTGCCATTGATTATCTTCATATTAACGAGGAGTTTGTTAATGAGATACTTAACTCACAGATAGAGAAGGCCGCATCTTCGATAGACGGAGTTATGAGAGAGTTGTCTGAATTGACAGACAATGCTTCACCAGAAAGCATAGCTAAGTACAGGGCAAGACTTCATGAGAATTCGGACGAACTTAACAATTTGCTTACCCTTGTAGGCAAACTTGTACCAGAACAGACAGATGTACATAGGCTTGTGCTGTTACAAGATGAGATTAACCAGCGCGATAAAGATCTGTTTAAAAAACAGGAACAATTAAACTTTGAGCGTGCTGCCAGAGAGAAAGCAGAGAAAGAAAAAGAAGAACTTGAGAAGAAACTGGCGCTTGAAAAGGAAAAGAACACCTATCTGCTGACTTCCAGCCGCTCGATGAGTGAGGATGCCAAAGGGATGGTGCATACAATCAAAATTATCTCTGGAGACATCAAGTCGCTTACAGCCAATACCTATAATGACTTTAAGAAAGGTAAACTGTCCCAAGCCGATTTGGAAACGGTCTTTGGACAGATTATCTTTCAGGCTGATAAAGCTATGAAGATTAGTAAACTGATAACAAGAGCTAACTTCAAGGCTGAAAGTGAGAATAAGATAGTGAATGTGGTTGCGTATATCAGCCAGTATCTTGATATTTACAAAGATATTGTAGGCAATGCCAATATCCAAATAGAAAAGAAGTTCAGCATAGATTCTTTCGTCAAGAAGATAAGTGTGCTAGATATAGCCGTTATTTTGGATAACCTTATTTCAAACTCACAGAAAGCCAAGGCTACCAAGGTACTGATAGAAGCAAATCGGACGGCTGAGGGGACACTGCAGTTAATCATCTCAGATGATGGAGAGGGGCTGGATTCTATTTTTGAAAAAGTGGAAGACAGCATTTTTGAACTTGGCGTAACCACTACTGATGGTTCGGGCATTGGACTACATACTGTAAAAACCGTAGTAGAAGGCTGGCGAGGCTCTGTCAGGTTCGTAGGAAATGGTGTCAAGTTAAAAGGCGCAAGTTTTGAAATGATTATTCCTTAAGCGTATGGACAAACTGATTTTAGTAATAGATGATAATGACCAGACGAATGTGATAGAAGAGCTGGTTAGAGAGGCAGATGCTCAGGGTATTAATCTGACATATCGTCAGTTTAATGTTGGTAGTCCGAATGAACCAGAACTTTTGACGGAAGGAAAGATAGATGTGGATAAAGTCAAAGCTGCCTATAAGGAACGGTTTAAAAATCATGGCCTGAAATTTAACATGATAGTCTGCGATTGGGACTTGAGTGATCCTGACACTGATGGCGCTGAACTCCTAAGGAGATTGGATACAGAATGCTTTAATCATAAGACGCCAAGAATACTGTATTCGAGTTTGTTGCGTGAGAAACTTGAAGAACAATTGAATAAATACGATAAGGATAATGATGCTACGAAAGAGCCGGTTATTAAGTATATTGCTAGTCTGGTAAATGCTAACTACTTGGCGTTTGTGCCACGTGAGGATTTGAAAACCCGCGTGCTGTCACATTTACGCGACAGCGAGAATATCGATCAAATACTTGAAGATACTTTGCTTAGGCATCCTGATTTTGTGATGGCTGTTGGGCATGGTCATAATCTTGAAGGACATACATTTGCAGATGTGGCAAAACTCATCCATACCAATGCTGAGGTGAGCTATGATTTCAAGCGTAATATCATACAGGAGGTAATCCAGTATCTAACTGAGAAACAAGCTAAAAAGCGCCCATGATTAGGATAATTTGTCCGCAAGACCCCACTATTCGTAGCGTAGAGCGTCAAGGAAGGCGTTTGGACCGTTGGCTTAACGCGGCTTCGAGAATATATGTGGTATTGCCTAATGACGATTCTAAATATAAGTGCCTTAATTTTATAAGGACTTGGAACAATGATGACCTAATAGTATTTATGGGGCATGGAAGAAGCGATGCTCTGATAGGAAGTAGGGGAAGGTTGTTTGATATGATTGGCGGTGATGATGCCAAAGATAAAGACTCTGAGGATTACTACGATGATGAGCGATTCATTGACGAACATAATTATGACTTACTTGCCGGGAAAAGCATTGTGGCTTTTGCCTGTCAAACGGACTCGCTTGCCCAGAAACTTGTTGAAGCTGGCGCAAGGGCAGTAGTAGGCTTTGGGAAAATGCCGACCTCACAATTAGAATTGGAGGAAGATGCCCATATCACGGAAAGAATAAGCAAGACTATGATAGCCTATATCAACGGAGCACTGAATGTTGCATTCAGGGATGCGTTTTATATGGCACACAGGATGCAGGGGGAAATAGCAGACGTAGCGGTCTATTTCAAAATGGAGATAAGACGACAGGTCTCATTACTGCTACACTCCAAAGCGAAGTATCGCTACAGTATGGCTACGGTGTTGTATGATATAGCAAAGACCGTAAAGGTGGATGGTGATAAGAAGGTGAAGGTATGATTTGACAGTTATAACTAGAAATTATGAATATTAAAGACGTTCATCTTTCTGGTGGTTGTCACGTTGTCATTCTTGGGGCAGGTGCAAGCATTGCAGCTACCATGAGGGATGCAGAAATTCACGGGCTGAAATTGCCTTCAATGAATAATCTTCCTGATGTGGTAGGATTAAATGGTGTTTTGAGTCATTTCCCAAAGGAACTAATTCAAGACAACTTTGAGGCAACATATAGCAATATTGCAGAGCATGCCCCGGATAATCCTTATCTAAAGGTTATGAATGATTTGATTTATTCGTACTTTAGTTGTATGGAACTTCCTCTTAACCCCACCATATATGATTATCTTGTCATGTCTTTACGTGATAAAGATATTATAGCCACTTTCAATTGGGATCCATTCCTTTATCAAGCATGGTGGCGTAATTATCTTCATGGTAGTAGTCCTAAACTAGTTTTCCTTCATGGAAATGTTGCCGTTGGCTACAATAAAGAGCATAACATGATGGGGAGGGCAGGGATGTACACAAGAGAAGGTAATATTTATTTCGAACCAACGAAGCTTCTATATCCTGTAAAGCATAAGGATTATTCCTCTGACCCATTTATACATTTGTCTTGGGAAATGTTGCAAGAACGTTTGAATAAAGAGAAATGTAATACCCACAACGTCACAATATTTGGATATAGTGCACCTGTCTCTGATGTGGAAGCAATGGGACTGATGAAGCAAGCATGGGGGAGAGTTGACGACAGGAATATGGAGCAATTTGAAATAATTGATGTTAGGAGTGAAGATGAAGTAACCTATTCCTGGAGAAATTTTATCCATACACATCATTATGATTATCGCAAATCATTCTTTGAGAGTTCTCTGGCACTATATCCTCGTAGAACAGATGAGGCATACTTTTGTCATTATCTCCCAATAACTCCAGAGGAGGCATTTGTTGAAAGCAATCCTGTTCCACAAGATTTCCAAACTTTTGAAGAAATGTGGGAATGGTACCAACCTCTAATTGATATAGAAAAGAAGTTATAAGATTGAAAATAGTTAAACAAAGAATATAATGAAGTATTTAATTGTAGTAGCGCACCCTGACGATGAGGTGCTGGGTGCTGGAGCATCCATTTATAAGTGGACTCGTAATGGTGATTCGGTTGACGTATGCATTATGAGTGCAGAAGCGAAAGCGCGTGCTTTCCGTCCAGAAGATAATGAGCTGGAAGATGATACACATGCTGCTCTGGCGTACATTGGTGTGGGCAAGGAGTATGAGGGTACATTCCCGAATATCGAAATGAACACGGTATCGCACCTGAAGTTGGTGCAGCACATCGAGGCTGCTATCAAGGAGAGCGAGCCGGATATTATCATTACGCATCATCCTGCAGACACGAACAACGACCACCTGCAGACAAGCATGGCCTGCCAAGAGGCAATACGCTTGTTCCAGCGTAGGCCAGAGGTGAAGCCTATCAAGGAGTTCTGGTATATGGAGGTTCCCTCATGTACGGAATGGGCGTTGAACACGGCTATGAACCGCTTCCAGCCAAATACATGGGTGGAAGTTGGTAAGGAAGGTGTAGATGCCAAGGTAAAAGCTTTGAGCATGTATCGTGGCGTTATGAGACCTTATCCGCATCCTCGTTCGGCAGAGGCCATCGAGGGATTTGCAGCCTATAGGGGGGGGCAGGCAGGGTGTGTGTATGCTGAGGCGTTTGAGGTAGCCTTACGCAGACTATGATTAAAGAAATACTGAGTGGGATATGGGCGTTTTGCTTATATCTCTTTGTACCACAAAAGAGGCAACATGACAATTAACCAAGAATTACTGGATAAGCTTTTTGAAGAGGCGAAGGTGAATCCTCGATTGAGGACGAACTTTGACCTGAGGACATCGGCAGAGGATGGATCGCAGCGTATGCTGAATGCCATGTTGCCAGGAACGGAGGTGGCGATACATAGGCATCCGATGAGTAATGAGAATGTGATACTCATTAAGGGTAGGCTGGAAGAGGTGCTGTATGAGGAGGTGACTTCTGAGGATGGCAAGGTGACGCTGAAGGAGACGGAGCGCATACATCTTAGCCCAGAAGAGGGTGTGTATGGATGCCAGGTGCCGAAAGGGGTTTGGCATACCGTGGAGGTGATTGAACCATCGGTTATCTACGAAGGTAAGGATGGTAAGTATGGTGAGGATGGGAGTGAGACGTACGCCTCGATGTGAGAAAGGAGAGGTATGAAGGAAGATGTTTTATCCAGTTTGCGAGAATTTATAGAGAACGAGGTACGTTCTGGTTCTATGGATTTCGGCTGCATTACACCTCTTTATGTCTATAGAATGTGGGGTGGCGCTATCCCGATGGAAGATATTGAGAACGGGTTGATTGAGTTGAGAAATCAAGGATTTATGGTTGGATAAAGGAGATTGTTAAAGGGGTATGGGCATTTTGCTTGTACCTCTTTATGCCTTAATTGAGGACGTGACAATGGAGAAAAATGAGCTGAGAGAGACGCGTAAACAGATGTTTGCCCAAATGGAGCAGCGGCTGCAGGAAATGCATCCCAAGGAGAAGGATAGTCTATTTTACTATCATTCTTCTGAGGAACGTATAGTACTGTCACATGCCTTGTTTTGGGTGATGACACAGCCTCAGTGCCTGAAGGGTAAGATTAGGAAGGAAAGGTTCTTCCTCTTGCTTCGACAGTATGAAGAAGAAATGCTTGATGCCTTTCTCACAGAGGACGATTATTTCTCTGAGCTATTACGTTATTGCAATATCCTATTTGAGACGCTGCCTACGATATTGATGAGTACAGGATTGAGAGCGGACAAGGATGCTCGCAAACTTGCCGCCATCGCCGTCGTAGCCGCAGGCTATGGTGGTGACATGGATGAGGAGTTGTGTAATGAACTCTTGGATGATATGGACTTCCACTACAATAAGGTGAAGTGCAGAAAGATAGAAGGAATGCTGCCGAAGCTGATGAAGATGGTGGAGGGGGAGATGAGGAGTATGAAATAAACTCGATGGGGAAACCGGCGAGGACAGGGAAAGGATGCCCTGCGGAGAAGCGCAGGGAGCGGTGCTAAAGGTTAAATATGAGAAAGATTACGTC
>JAEEGG010001964.1_pt1 | contig 54034 bp, 64 predicted proteins | sample 9134161 | NCBI WGS metagenome assembly JAEEGG01 (sample SAMN16246543, study PRJNA631951) | gut metagenome | biome: gut microbiome; feature: rumen; material: CR-attached | host: Bos | place: Iran: Karaj | collected 2018-10 | reverse complement strand
ACCAAGACAGGCATTGAGACAGATATGCCTGACTTTATCCGTCGTTGTGCCATCCGAATAGATGACAATGCCGGAGCTATTAATCTTTCCGTGAAGCCCACCAACGAGCAGAAGAAAGCCTTGCGACAACTGATAGCACATAATGACGGTTATGTACAGGTTGACTTTGGTGATGGTTGGGACAGCGACCACTATGTAGAATATGATGGTGCTAAGCCCAGCCGCGTACTGGCTGACATAGACCGCTACTTTGATGAAGGTATCAAGCCACTGGGCGATGCACCCAAATACCAACTGGTAGGCAGAAAGGGTGCAGAGAAGGCTGATGAGGCCGAGGGTACTACCATGCGCCAGGACAATATGAAGGTGGCTGAAGAGATGGAGAAAGCCGGGAAGGATATCCGTGCTATCAAATTGGCTACAGGCTGGGAGCGTGGCAAGGATGGTCAGTGGCGATACGAAACCGTTGATGCCGATGTTGACGTGCTTACGCCTTATGAGAAGAAGCTGCAGGAGATGAAAGATGAAGGTGCAGAGAATCCTATGCCCATCCTGAAGCTTCAGGAACTTCTTGGTAAGGATAACGAGCTGTTTAAGTATTATCCCCAGATGAGGAACGTACAGGTGATGTTCGACCCGACTGTTGAGAGTGGCATTGCTGGCAGTACCGATGGCAAGACCATTGAGCTGAATGCCAACGAGACCAGTCGATTTGGCGACAAGAAGCTGGATAACGAGAATGTCTATGGTATCTTGCTGCATGAGGTGCAGCATGTCATTCAGGAAAAGGAAGGTTTTGCCCAGGGTGGTAGCCTGAGCACAGCTACCACTGAGGCAGGTATGGAGGCCATCATGAACAAGAAGGAGGCCGAGCGCAAGCGCGTGATGAAGGAAATCGAGACGAACCAGAAGATACTTAACTCTGGAGACGAGTTGAAAGATTATGCCGAGTTGGATGGCCGTACCGTTAAGGACTTTAAAGAAAGTCTTAATAATCGTCTTGATGAACTTGCAGCCAAGTACGACAACCTGACAGCTCAGATAGACCGCATCTATAAGCTGAAGACTGTTGCCAAGAGTGATGCCCGTGACCTTTATCGGAGTCTTGCAGGTGAGGTGGAGGCCCGTAACGTTACTGAGCGTATGGGTATGAGCGATACGGAGCGTCGTAACAATCCAGCCGCAAAGACTGAGGATGTTTCCCGTGAAGACCAGGTGGTGATGAAAAATTCCGATACGCTCCAAGGAAATGAAAATAGTTCACTAAAATTCCAGCGCGTAAGTCCTGAGCCGGAGATGACCGACGAGCAGCGTCAGTACTGGAAGCAGTGGGATGCCGACATGAAAAAGTGGAAGGAGCGTAACGCACTTCCTATGGATGCCCAGGAGCCGGGCGAAGAGACACCGAAGGGTCCTGATGAGGATGCTATGGACTACGTGCTTCGCATTGCCAAGCACAGGATGGATAAGGCTTTGTGGAAGACAGCCCCGAAGCTGGAGGACTATCAAACGGTACGCACAGACAAGGACAGCATCGAGGCTGCCCGTGAGAATCTGGAAAGGTATCCCGACAGTCCTTCTGCCAAGATGCGCCTGATAGCTGCTGAGGCCCAGCGTCTGCGTCATGCCATGTCGCGTCAGAAAGCATACGACAAGGCTACCGTCAAGGCCGTTACCGACTTCGCCCATGAATATATGAAGCTTGGCTTTGGCGACAACCTCAGACGTAGCGAGGTGGAGCGTCTGCTTTCGACGGTGAAGAATGCCACTGGTGCCAAGGACATCCGTAGTCAGGTAGACAATATCATGAATATCCTGACTGACAACTACCTGAGAAATCTTGACCAGCAGGTAACAAACCTGTCATCCATCAAGGAGCTGAGGCAGACGGCCCAAGGCGTAGAGCATCAGGGCAAGCTGGAGCTGAAAGGCCAGCGCATGATACAGGCATTCCGTGAGGCACGTCAGGAGCGTATGACTGTTGAGGACATCCGCAGACGTATCGGTGAGGTGTCAGAATATATGGCACGCAACGACGAAGAAGCCCCGATGTGGGAACAGGAGTACGAAGGTCTGAGCATTGCCCTTCAGTATGCCGAGAATATTGATGGAAGCCGTTCTGAGTATAAGGAGCTTGACGATGAATACAAAGATGCCGTCAAGAACTACAAGCAGAGTGGCCGTACCTACCAGCAACAGCAGGAGTATCTGGATACGCTTGAAAAGGCTATGATGGAGAACAAGCTGGAGCGTATAGGTATGTTTGGCGATATCATCGGACGCCTGGAGGGTAACATTGCCGAGAGTATGCAGGGTGCCCGTGAGTTTGTAGAACGTGAAAAGCAGCGTGTGCGCCATATTCAGGATATTGCCAACTTCGACCTGGCAGGCAAGGATATGGGTGCCATGAGGGAGAATAGCAAGGTTAAGCCTGCCAACTTCTTCCTGCAGCCTCTGGCCACCTTCGAACAGATGTTGCGCCAGTTTGGTAGCCGGAATGCCAATGGTGAGGGCTACCTGTATAACTACTTTATGCGCAACTGGGCAGACGCCAACGGTAAGGCATTCTTGAATGAGCAGGCCGCAAAGGAAGAGCTGGACGAAAAGGCCCGCGAGGTGTTTGGCGACAAGATCAAGCGCTGGAGCGATCTCTACAAGCTCATACGCAATGAGAAGGAGTTCCCTGGCATGGACGTACAGCTGCTTGACCAGGATGAGCCGAAGACGTTTAAACTGAATCAGGGCAACCTTCTGTATATCTACATGGCCAACAAAATGAATGACGGTGCCATGAAGCTTCGCAGGATGGGTATCACTGAAGAGGATGTTGCCGCTATCAAGGAGCATCTGGATAACAGACTGGTACAATTGGCCGACTGGCTACAGGAAGAATACCTGCCCACTAAGCGTATAGTATATAATAAGGTACATGAGCGTATGTTTGGCGCACCGATGGCCACGATTGAGAACTACTATCCCATCCGTGTGCTGGGTGATGCCAGATACCAGGAGCAGGATGTCAACGTTCCAGACAGTGAGACGCTTCCATCCACCATTACTGGCAACATCATCAAGCGTCGCAAGAATACGCTGCCGCTGGATATCCTGCATACCGATGCCCTGAGCCTGGCCGTAGAGCATATCGAGGATATGGAACGGTGGGCTGCTACTGCTGAGTGGAACAAAGACGTCAATACACTGCTGAGCTACACCACATTCCGTAACAAGGTTAAGAATATGGATACCATCTATGGCAGTGGTGATGCCCTATGGAACACGTTCAAGGATGCAGCACGTATGGCTGCTGGTGTCTATAACCCCAGTACCAAGTCAGGACATGTTGACAAGACTATTAGCAATATTGCTAAAGGCGTGACAGCCGCCAAGATAAGCTTCCGCATGTATACCGCTTTCAAGCAGATACTGTCGGCACCGGCATTCCTTCACGACGTCAATCTGGCAGACTTTACCAAGAATGCCGTCAACCCGTACGGTTCATGGAAGTGGGCCATGGAGAATATGCCGTTGTTCCAGAAGCGCTGGAAGAGCCGCCAGGCTGGTGACACCCGCCTGATGGACGATCCTACGGACTGGAAGATGTGGAAAGAGGATATCGTACAGCTGGCTACCCGCATGGGTATGAGTCCTAACGCACTGGTAGACGGTATCACCTGTGCTGTCGGTGCCCGTTCCATCTACGAGAGTCGTATCAAGCACTATAAGAAGATGGGATTGTCCGACGAGGAAGCCGAGAAGCGTGCCCTTCAGGATGCCGAGATAGGCTACAACCTGACACAGCAATCCAGTGAGGGTGCCTTTGTCAGTGCCATCCAGAAAGACCGTACCGTTGCTGCCAACATGCTCAGCGTGTTCCGTAACTCCAGTATGGCTTACACCCGTCAGTGGGTAGATGCAGCCCGTAACCTGAAGCATAGGATGCAGCCAGGCTATAAGGAGGACAGCATCAAGTTTATGAAAGGCCAGTTTATGAACGAGTTCGGTATGGACGAAGACCAGGCACAGCAGTTTGCTGAGGCTGAATACGACCGTGCCGGACGCCACGATATGGCCCGACTGGTGAATATGATGTTTGGTGTGACCGTTGCCTGGAACCTTGGCGCATCGTTACCATATCTGCTGATTGGTGATGACTGGGAAACTAAGAAGGAGATGATGACGGATGCTCTGCTGAAGGGACTGATTGCAGGCCCGTCGGAAGGTTTTGCAGCCGGTAACATCATCAGTGAGTTGGTTGGCCGTTCAATAGCCAGCGAAGAGACCCGCAAGACATTCCAGAAAGAAGGTTTGGGAGCCGCTGCAGATGCTGCCGTTAAGCAGGCTGGTGACTACGAGGTTAATCCGTTGCCACTGTTTGCCGACATACAGGGCATGATCAAGAAGATGAGCTATGACAAGTTTGCTGCCCTTCAGGATGTGTTCAACATCGTCATGCAGAGTACTGTAGGCGTGAACCCGCAAACGTTTACGGACATGTTCAATGCCGTCATGGACTATGCGGCCCCTGGCTGGGATGGCACCGACTACAAGTGGAATCCTGAGAATATGCTGCGTGCCAAGGAACTGGCACTCTTCCTGATGCGCCTGACGAATGCACCTACCAGCAGCTGGCGCAATAAGTATATTGACGAGCTGGGTATGGGTGCCGAAGAGGCTCAGAAGCTCAGCTACGACGAGATGGCCAAGCGCTATGCCCACTACAAGCACTGGAAGGATTCACCGTTCATGGGATGGCTACGTGGTGAAGAAGGTCGCGAGGAGAAGATGGAGAAGATCCGTAAGCAGTTCGACAAGGCTGTTCAGGAACGTATGGAACGCCTGTCAGACGAAGAGCTTTCCAAGGCCTATGATCAGACAGACGACAAGTCGCTGATGGATATGATAGGCAATAACATTAGCAAGCGTGTTGGTGGTAATGACCTGATAGGTAAGTCTACCAGCAAGAAGCCGGAGGTGCAGGCGTCCGTCGATTACTACGTCAAGAACCGCACCGGATCAGATCTGATGGAAGACCTGCAGTTGGAAGCATTCCGTCGCCAGGTACAGGCTGCCGTCGACGACGGCACCGTTACCCAGAAGCAGCTGGATGTAGTCCAGGAACTTGGCAAGGTCATCAAGGCCATCAAGAAGGAACGTGACAAGATGAAGCCCGACTCAGAGAATAAGGACCGGTGGGATGCCATACGCAAGAAGCGCGAAGCCATCCTGAAAAAGATAAACGATGCAAAGTAACCATACCGCAAAAGACAGTTTACCAGTATAGAAACCGACGATTTCCATACTGGTAACTGCTGTCTTGTGATATAGGGATGCTATTCTGGCTTTACCCTGCCGTGCTGCTTCAGGTGGCATTCATGGCAGAGCATGCGCAGGTTGCTGGGCTTGGTGATAAGCTCCGGATGTTCACTGACGGGTATGATATGGTGCATCTCCAGCCTGTCCTCTGCCAGCGGCAGTCCGCACTCTTCGCACCTGCCACCGTTCTTCTTCCATCGGCGGTGCTTCTCTCTGAGCAGACATTGTCGGTTATTCCTGTAGATGTCATCGTTCCTGCGGCGTCGCTTCATCCTGTGGCGGGTAATATAGATATAGAACGGGCCTATCTTCATACCCTGCCTCCTTTCTGCCTCTTGCCGTCTGCAAGCATGATACCCTTCTGTGCCAGTGCGTCGTGTATGAACTGGCGCCCTGCTTCCGTCCACACGGTGAAGGGTTTATGGAGCTTCTGGCCATTGTCGGTGACGGTGATATGTTTGCAGGCGGTGAATCCACGCCCCGCATAGTCACTAACCAGAAGCCATTGACCCTGTGAGGCGTACAGTATGCCCAGCCGCTGCAGCAGGTTATTGAACGAGACGGCTTTCATGCCGTATTCAGATGCCAGCTGTGTAGCGTTGTAGGTGACGGCGTCGTGGTGTGCAGTTGCAGGCAGCATCTTCTGCTGGCGTTCCAGCTGTTTTACGCGTGCGCTGAGTTCGTCTACGTCCTGCATGAGTGAGCGTGTAAACTCCCACATGCGCTGCAGTGTCGTTTGTGCCTGGTTGTAGTTGTCCTCAGCCTCTATGAGCATGACCAACAGTTGGCGCCGCGAGTTGCGTGCGGCTGGTACGGTGGTAGCAGGCTGTAGTGTCTCACTTTGTTGGACGGGCTGCAAGGCTTGCAGACGTTCCTTCTCCAGCTGTTCCCATCGGAGCACCAGCCTGGCGCGTGCCTCGTCGTTGAACTTGGTGGCGATGTAGAGCGTCTCGGTCTTGGTGAGGACGTACATGGGGTCTTGACGTTTCGCACCATTAGGTAACTCGCTGATTCTGAACGTCTGCTTAAATTTCAGCCCACGTACTTTCTCCCATGCTGGTTCCATCTTTCGGATGGCTTGCAGCACATTCTTATGCAGCTTGCCTGTGACCTCTGCAATCTCCAAAGACGTCATGGTCTGCTGGTCTTGCATTGTTGTTATGCTATTGTTGTTCATCGTTGTCGGTTTTTAAATTGTCGAGCACTTCTTTAAATATAATATGGTTCGCGTGCGCGATGTGGCGCTGGTAGCGACGTAGTGGGGTGTCAGCTTTCATGTTCCGGTTCTCCTTCAAATCCCAAGAGAGTGACAATATCAAGACAGTCGCTGATTTCTGAACCCGACGGAAAACCATTCATAAGGTTTCCCTGATTCAATAGGGCCGCCTGTATGACCGCCATAAGGCTTTTACGGTACTGGTTGCGGTCGTCGTTGCTTATATTGATAGCATTCATCATGCGTCACCTCCTTCCTCGATATCTTCAAGATCATTGGTGAGTGTACGAATGAGACATGCTACAATATAGAGAGAGTTCGACGGCGTAACAAATTTCAAATCGTCGTCAGAGATTACGATTTCAAGCATCTCAAAGAGAGCGTTGCGAAGCGTCTTTACATCGTCGGTGTCAGACAGTACTTCGGGGGCAGAAATGGCAGGAACTTGCCCCTCTTGGCTTTGCAGCATGGTAATCATACGGCCACCTCCTTTCTCTGCTTGGCAAAGTCCACACGGGCACGGTTGACGGCTTCCTTGACAGTCATATCCTTGGGATATGTAGCCAGAAGCCGCCACAGTGCCTCGCGCGTACATAAATAATTAGTTACTCTGGCAATACTGCCACTCTGATTGTCCTTTACGCTGGTTCCCTCCTGGGGGAAGAGCGACAGCTGGACGCTGCTGTTCGTGTTGTTTGTTCTCATCTTTGAGCATTTATAAGAACATTACAGGCACAGGAAAAAGCGGCTGCCATTTTGCGCTGCTCAAAGATGATAGTGCCCCGAATAGAGCATTACGTTCTTACGCAAAAGACAACCGCCTACACGGTCAACCTATGGGTACAAAAAATACCCAACCGGTGAAGATTGAGCGATAACCGACGCTCTACTGCGGGATGGCCTACCATCATCTTTGAGCGTTGCAAAGATACGAATAATCTTTGTAACCGCCAAATATTTTGCCAACTTTTTTACGTCAATTACTTGACTTATTGCAACTTACAAACTATACTTTGCATAAATGCAAACTTTAGTTATCTTGATTCCGCTGCAAAGGTACAAAGTATAATTGACATTTGCAAGTAAAAAGGAAGAAATTTATGTTTCTCCCTAAAATAATTCAAATAGCACTTTATAACTGTTGCTAATAGCATATTCCGCAAGGAGTTCTATCTTTGTCTTCTGCTGTTTCTACATCTACTGCTTCTATGTCGTCAGAACAACTATTTAACCCCCTACAGTATGGAGTACGATGATATCTTCTTGATTGTGGCCCTGTGCAGATGTAGACACGATTGTTAATACGCTTATCGTCTTTAATATTTTTTGTAGGATTATATCGGAGTCCTTTTACTGACGTATAGACACCGTCAGTCTTTGTGGTATTATTTGTGTCATTATGACATTTGCTAAATAATATACTGCCTACAATAAAAAGGATAACGGCTAATAAAGGATAACCGCAGCCACATCTCATATCTTTTGCATCATCTCCTTTCAAAAAGAAAAAGGAAGCAATTATCCCACAAATTGGAGTATAAAAGAACCACCAGCCGAAAAGATAAAGCAAAAACGACAGAATTAGACCACAAAGGGATAAAAATCCATCTATCTGTATTTGTGTTTCTATAATTTTATATACTGGGAATGCAAATAGTCCAATGAAATACAAAGCTATCGCAATCTTCTCAATTATCTTCTTCATGTAAATGTTTTAAGTTTCACGCTGCAAATATAGCAAAATAATCTGGACTAATCCAAATAAAAAGCAGAAAAAATACATTTCTGATTATTTACGGCTCTCCGATATCATGTACGATGGCTTCTACCTGAGCAGGGGTAAAGCTGCGGGTACTACCATTATAGCCGAGCGACTGTAGCCGCTCTGGCAGTCCTGGATGATGCCTTATCCATGCTTTCAGCTTCTTCCATGCGGACTCTGGTGCAATGTCTGGACAGTACAGCTGTGCCAGTTCTGTACGCCCGTATTCCTGTATCCTGAACATCTTTTTACCTTTGGTTGTGCAAAGGTACGAAGATTTTTCGGGATAGAAAAGGGAATAACCGTACATAACGGGATATAACCGATACTGGGCCAGATAGAGTGCTTACCTTTGCAATGGCAATAGTGCCACACAACCTTATTAATTTAATATCAAACGTATGATCAAGTACAAAAAGTATCAGAACAAGAACGACAAGACATCGGCTTACAACAAGTGGTACGGCAGGGCCGTGCATGAGCTGATGGAGTTTGACGAGTTCATCGAGCACATGGCCAGTCACCACTGTGCATTCTCTGAGGGTACCATCCGTGGTGTGCTCATTGAGATGGAGGTATGCCTGCGTGAGCTGCTGTTAGAGGGCAAGGCTGTCCGCATTGACCAGCTGGGCATCTTTGCACTGGGTCTGACGACACAGGGCGAGGCTACAGCCGACAAGTTCACGGCCCAGAGCATCAAGGGTGTGGGGATGAACCTGTATCTGGGCAAGCGTTTCCGCGCCCGCAATCTGTTTGAGGATGCCAAGTTCAAGGAGGCCGACAAGTACATCGGTGACGGCAACTATTATGATCCTGACGACGGCACGGAGACGGCAGGCGGCAGCCTCACCCCCGACCCCTCTCCAACGGGCGAGGGGAGTGGAAACTCAGGAGGCGGTAACGGTGGAGGTGACGAGGATGTTCCTTCTGAGAACTGAGTTGTAAGCAGCGGGAGGTCGTCGTGATGACGATCTCTCGTTTTTTTTCGTGTAAATGTAACAGAATGCACTTTTTATCACGATATAACCGCAAGGATGGCTTATATTTGCAGAAAAACTTTCTGATATGAGCAAGGAGATAATTCGATTCAAGGGGCTGTCGCTGAACCGCGACGAGCAGTCGGCAGACAAGGGTGAGCTGTCGGTGTGTGCCGGTGTTGAGCTGCATGACGGTGCGCTGAGGCCCAGCGTGCTGGAGGGCAGCATGGTGCAACACGATGTAAGCGGCACCATGACGGACTCGGTGTTGAAAGTAAAGGTATCCGATACGGACCATATTACCAAGCTGCTGTATGTGCATGAGACAGCATCGTACCGTCACTTCATCGGTGTGTATGACAAAAAGCTGTACTGGTTCCAGGATGATGGCACTGTAGGCAGTCCGCTTGTCGACACCAGCCATACGCCCATCCATGCCTTTGACAGTGGTGATGCCATTGTGTCTGTCAACAGCATCGGCAATACTTTGATAGTGCTGGCCAAGACGGGCGTACATTATATATTATGGAAGGACAGTGACTATAACTATCTGGGGCAGCAGTTCCCGTTTGTTGATATCAAATTCCGACCTGACGGAGGTCACTTGGCTGAATATGAGTATAAGGACACGATGCCGGATGCCACGCTAACAGGAGATAAACGAGTCGCATTCAGGCTTGTTGAAGTCAACTCTGGCGACATCTACGAAACCGACGACACGATTATTGACGGTTCTGCAGCGACTCCAGACCAGCGCAGCCGTGTAAGAATCAAGGATGAACATCAGACACTCATGACGGAGGCCGTCCAAGCGCTTATCAATCAGACCAACAATAAGGTAGCCAATGAAGGTCATTTCTATGCACCGTTCCTGATACGCTACTGTTACCGGCTGTATGACGGCTCGATGGTGATGCACTCAGCACCATTACTGATGAACATCTCGCATCCTGATACGTCACGGGTGTATGCCTGCAATCTGGTAACGTGGGCTACAGGTGCACATACATCAGGTTATTATGGCCCTGTAGGAGCCTTTGGTATTTTTGGTAACTTTGACGTACACGATGAATGGCAAAACGACCATCCTGGCGAAGAAGGCTATGCTTTCCAATGCCGTAAAACCCTGCTGGCTTACATGCCCAGTAATGTCGGTATAGAATACAGCGTTCCGCCGCTGCCTAATAACCTGTCTGACTGGTCGGATATCATCTCGTCAGTAGATATATTCATCTCGCGACAGTTCCCGAAGGAAGACTTTACGGAAAAGGTCAAGCGGTGTGTCAAGGCAGAGTCGCTGACAAGTGTGCTTGGTGTCAGACAGGCTGCCTTGGATAGTCTGGCCATGAAGACCGATTACAACGAACAGCACAAGACAATCTGGTATGATTCGAATGACGTCAATGGTAGTGCGCCGTATAACATCAATGTGGTGTTTGACGTCAAGACAACGGACGATACGGAATACCTGAACATGTTGCGCGACACGTCGAATTTCTTCAAGCTGAAATCCATCGATCTGAACGACCTGGCAACTACCAGCGGCTTTGTGGCTTTGCAATACGACAAGTACCTGATTCCCATCATCAGCACTCAGGAACAGATGAAAGACGACTACCACAGCCATTACCAGCTGTTGCCTGGTGACAAGGATTATGGCTGTTATGTCTATAACCACCGTCTGAGCCTGTATGGCTTCAACGAGAAGTTGTTTGAAGGCTTCGGCTTTGGCGGGATGGTCAATATTGCCACCGACAATAACCCGACGATAACCATTACAGACATATACGTGGAGCTGAAGACGGAAGACGGCACCAAGTATGTTCGTCACAGCGAAGGAGTGGGCGGTGTGGTAACGGCGCAGTATCTGCTATGCAACTCCATGCTGTTCTATCCTGACAGTCGGGCTGTCAAGATGTATCTGAAGACCTCCAACTACAATTATGTCATTTTCAATATGAAGCCGCACAACTTCCTGAATGGGGCCATCAGTACCGACTATTTCTATCAGACCAGCGTAACGCCCCAGACATACGCAGGCACTTTCCGGTCCAACGACATTGTACTCCTTCAAAGCAAAGTCCTGACGTCTGAGGTTGATGACCCGTACTATTTCCCATTGGAAGGCCGCAACACGGTAGGCATCGGTGCTATCGTCGGACTGGCAGCTGTGACGAGGGCGCTGAGTCAGGGACAGGTGGGCGACCACGACCTGATAGCATTCTGTACGGATGGCATCTGGGTGATGAAGGTGTCGGGCGAGGGTACATACAGTGCGGTACACAACATATCGCGCGAGGTATGCACCAATCCGAAGAGTATCTGCCAGCTGGATCAGTCGGTGGCGTTCGCCACTGAGCGCAGCCTGAGCCGCTTTGTAGAGAGTAACGTCGTGTCTATGTCGGACGAGCTGGACGGCCCTGCGCACAACTGGAGCAACCTATTTGGCACCTTCTTCAATAACACACTCCTTGACTGTTCATCCATCATTCTTCAGCTGGGCTTTACTACGTCGGCTGTGGAGATGTTCAATGGTGGTAGCGTCTTCTACGACTATGCAGGCAGCAGGGTAGTGGTATTGCCGCAGAATACCAGCGCAGACAGTGTGGCTTTAGTGTTCTCCATACGCGACCAGGCATGGTCTACGATGGCCATTCCCGCTATCAAAGCCGTAGTGCCTGGCTACCCGTCACCATTCGTGCAGCTGGGCGATGGCAAGGTGATGATACTGGATAAGCCGTATAACTACCGCAGCACGGGTGCCAACGTGCCGGGACTCATCTTGACACGCGAGCTGACATTCTCAGACACGATGGACGTCATCCGTGGCTACCAGCATTATGCCGACTGTGCTGCAGCACCGATGCTGTGGCTGTTTGGCAGCAACGACCAGCGTAACTGGGTAGCACTGGGCAACAGCAACCGCTGGTATAACAACTACCTGCCTGGGCGTTCGTTCCGCTTCTTCAGGATTGCTATCTACACGCAGATGAAGCCAAGCGAAGAATACCAGCAGCTGTTGCTGGAGATCGTCAACAAGTACGGCAAGTTATAGTTGAGAGTTGAGAGTTTATAGAAAAAGGGAAGCTGTCTTCACAGATGGCTTCCCAATTCTTTAACTAAACTATTACAAAACAAACTACTAATTTAGCCTAAGTAATAATAAATTAAATCGTAATACTTAAATAACCATAAACCTAAAACTAATCTAATAACCAAAATCTTACTAACATAAAACATATTCACTATGAAAAAAACATTATTGCTTGCGAGTGTGTAGCCACCGTGCTACAAGAAATATCAGGAGGAGTAACACGGTGGCTGTCGTGCCCACCATCACCTTTCCGTAGTCGATGTAGAATGTTTCCCACTTGCTGAGCTTACGTTCGACAGGGTAGGGCACCTCTATTTTTTTTTTGTTGTTTATAGTGTCATGTGCAACCTCGCGCTGCATCTTTGTGACACGTTCCAGTTCCTTTTGCAAAACAAGATACGCTTTTTGCTGCATAGCCAGCTTGATACCGTATTCAGCAGCCATGGCACTATCCATTTCCGTTATACGTATCAGCTTTTCCTTCTCGACGGTATCCACCTTTTCTATCGTGTCTGTATGGTGAATATCGCGCTCGATAACAGTTTCTACTGGCACATACTCCACAGTTTTGCAAGAGGCGAGTATAAACACTACAGCCAGCACCACAAGCACTGGGCCACAACAGCCCAGCTGGTCGAATTTCTGCTGTTCGTAGCATCTGACGAAATAGTATTTATACTCTTCCCACGACATATATAATCAATAGTGTATGGAGATGGTGATTTCTTCTTTCCGCTTTGTGGCGTCCTCGATCATGGCGATGACCTTATTCGTCCAATAGCGGCTATTGGTGACCATGCCCACCTCAGTGTTGCGTCCGCAGAGGATGCAGCCCTCAGTGTCCTTGGCACGGTTGCCACTATGGATACGGATACCAGAGTAACCAGGCACACCCGTCAACAATGGCAACATTTTCTTGAACTTGGGACTGTAGGTGATGGCTACTTGATACGTGCCGACGGGAATAGCTGTCTCGCCCTTCACCTTCAGCTGCTTGATGGTAGCCAGCGACATGTCGGAGCGAAGGCCACGGTCAGTATCCTCCAGCGTCTCACAGATACGCTGGCCGTTAATGTATAGGATGCCGATGGAGTACCCCGCTTTGCGCCACTTACGATGCAGGTCTATTTTCATAAGCTTGAACGTTCTCACTTCTGTCTTTTATAAACGGCAGTTTCTCTACGAACTTGACTGAGAGGATATAGAAGCACAAATCAAACAGGCGATACCATGCCGTCCCTTCTGGCACGACATGCCGCAGGTTGCGGAAGATATTCGTGCCGAAGATGTATAGTGCCAGATAGCATAGTATCTTGACTGTCGCCACTGCCTGCTGGTGTTCGCCCATCAGGTGTCCGATGACAAACGTGCTGCAGGCCGTCGTCAGGAATATGGCGCAGTAGACGAAGAACATCAATGCCTTCTTGGTGCTCCATTTCTCCTGCTTGGCCCGTGCCGATACCAGACCAGAAATGAAGTTCAGGCCAAAGAGTATCAGCATGGCATACATGAAGTTATGTATGGGAGCCAGCAGGGAAAAGAGCGCCCCGAAGAACATCAATATGTATGCTTTCAGCTCTGACATAGCGCTTAAGTCCAAGACGGTTTGCGGCAGTTGAAGCGGTCACGGGCGTTGAGGTCACGAATAATCATGGAACGGTCTTCGCCGTCGGCCAGTCCCTTGTATTCGGCAGCCTTGTCGGCCAGCTGGTCTTGCAGGAAGCGTGACATGATATAGTCCACGACATACTTGTGGATGCCCGATTTCAGGTGGTCAGTGACAGCCACATTGAAGTTGGGGATGAAGAGGTCGAGGGGTATCTTCTCGTACTCAATGGTGGCGATCTCGTCGGAGTCGACCATGTAGGGCTCTGGATCTTCGTCGGGGATTACCTGTAATTCCGTATCGACTTCCCACCATTGATCATAAACATCATTATGATATACCACTTCATCAACTCCCTCTGCTTTACACTTGAAGAGCAAATGTCCTTGGCTATCCTTGGCCTGTTCCTTGACATAGGTAATGTTTCTGACCATGCGCTCCAGCTTGTTGTTGTCCACTGTGCGACCTACCTTCAGGTAACGCTGGCACAGCGTCTTCACTTCGCCGAATGCCTCAGTCAGGGCACGGTTGATGATGGAACGTGACTCGGGATTGTCCGGCTCCAGGATGTTGGCCTTGATATCCTCCATGGCATCGTCACGGATAGACTGGCTGATCTGGTTACATTTAACCAAGACGTCGTTAGTGACTTGTTCTAAGTCAAACGTCAATTCGATTTTTTTCTCATTATTCATAATTGTTTGTATTTATTGGTGAAACATGATCATTTACAAAATGCTCAGAACCCTCCGCGTCGTATAGCGGCTCGTCGCTCCAGCCCTTGCCGTTGGCCACGATGGGTGGATAGTTGGGATGAGTCGGGAAGTCGGGAATACGAGGGTCTTTATGATGAGGCTTTGGAGGAATGGGAGGATGTGACACAGGCTTCTTATGGCACCTGTCAAACGGTGACGGTGTAAAGCCCCTGCCTTTCTGTACACGGCGTGCGTCGTGGCACAGCTGCACGGCATGCGGATTCATACCAGTACCACTCCAGTCCGTGTAGTCGCTGTGATGCTCCACAATGTCATTGTCACGGTGGCGTAGGTTGTCGATACACGATACTGGTTCACTGTTTGTACGGATGACGTTGTCATTACGGCGGTAGCCGGCTTCAGGGCGCAGCATTGGCTGCTCTTTTTCTACGTCAGCCTGACGGGCGCCAGGTGTCAACGCACCAGAGTCATCCTTTGTAGCACCGTCGTCACCGCGCTCTGATGGTGTAGGTACTGCCGAATCGTCCTTCTTGGTGCTGTCGCTGCCACGTTCGGATGAGGCAGGTACTTCTGAATCGTCCTTCGTCTTACCGTCGCTGTTACGCTCAGAGGATGTCGGTGTAGCAGAGTCGTCCTTTGTAGCACCGTCGTCACCGCGCTCTGATGGCTTAAGTACTGCTGAGTCGTCCTTCTTGGTACTGTCGGTGCCACGTTCGGATGCTGTTGGTGTGTCAGAGTCATCCTTTGTGGTACCGTCGTCGCCACGTTCAGAGGACGTCGGCACTTCTGAATCGTCCTTCTTGGTACTGTCGTAGCCCCGTTCGGATGCTGTTGGTGTGTCAGAGTCATCCTTTGTGGTATCGTCATCACCACGCTCTGATGGCGTAGGTACTTCTGAGTCGTCCTTCTTGGTGCTGTCGGTGCCACGCTCTGATGGGGTTGGTATCGAACCGTCATCCTTGGTTGTACCGTCATCACCACGCTCGGTTGGCGTCAGGGCTGTGGAGTCATCCTTGGTAGTGCCATCATCGCTACGCTCTGAGGGTGTTGGTATCGAACCGTCATCCTTGGTTGTACCGTCGTCACCACGCGCAGATGGTGTAAAGGCTGCGGAGTCATCCTTGACGGTGCCGTCATCGCTACGCTCTGATGGCGTAAAGGCTGTAGAGTCATCCTTGGTTGTACCGTCGCCACCACGCTCTGATGGTGTAAGGACGGTCGAATCGTCCTTTACGGCAGCATCGTCGGCACGCTCAGACTCGCTAAAGCCAAAGGCACGCAGGCAGATGATGCCTCGGATATCGGCAATGTCCTGAGCCGACATAGCCTGGTAGTCCTGCTTGATGGTCAGCCCGTCGAAGTCGTTGAGCCATCCCGCCGTGACGGCATGTACCAGATAGTCCTGTATCTTGTTGGCCAGCAGTCCCTGCATATTGACAGGCCAGTGCGGACTCATGGCCAGCGACAGCGTATAGTTGCCACCTTCTTGAGTAAGGTTGTACTGACCTGACGTCTGCTGAATCCATTCCGTCAGGCGCCGTTCCAGGTCACTGACAGCCTCCCGATAATAGATGTCGAGTTTCTTGGATTCTTCTGGCGAGGCCCACAGCTGTTCGTAGGTAGGCGTACCACCGTTATGCTGGGAGACCATGACGCTGATACCCTCAGCAATGACATAGATGTCGTTCCGCAGGATGTTGATAGTTATTCTGGCCATGTTCGTACTGTTAACCTGCTACGGAATCACCACTTACATTTTGCTTCTTACGGGCAGCATTGGCTTGGTCAGCCCAGCGCTTGTAGTCATTGAACTTGTCGTCCATCTTCTCTTGCTCAGACTTCTGGGGTGGCTTGTTGCTGTTGTCGTAGAGTTTGTCAACCAAGTTACTGAGGCACCACGTCCAGTCGTCGCGCAGCACCACGACATTGTTGTCCGGAATGATGCAGGCGTCGAACTTGGGTTTCTTTTCGTGCAGCTCATCCTGTGTCATCAGCTCCTTATAGGGCACGTTGTTCTCCTTCAGGTACTTCTCGGCATCTTCCTTGCTGGTATTCTCCAGCACAATGGTGACGTCAATCTTGTTCTTGGAGAATGTTGTCAGTGCTTCCTTGGCTTTGCCAACGAGTGTGCGCTGTCCTTTTTCGTCACTTGTGATGACGCAAGCCTCCATAATCTTTACTTTCTTTGCCATAGATATACTTGTTTTGGTTGCTGTGAGACAGCAATATATATAACTTTCTGCAAAAATAGCGATAACGGACCAATATAAGATTATAAAATATATACGATATACATTTTATAACGCGCACGTATGTAATCTTTTTTATTTTTGCGCAAAATAAATCTGACAATGAGTAAGATGTATAACGAGGCTTCCCGACAGGAAGAGCAGACCATTAATGCCAGCAAGGGCTATAATCATACCCGCTTCAACAACGACAAGATCAATTCCGATTTGTTGTGGATAGCATGCCAGTACTATTCGCAGATGTACGACCTGCACAAGAAATTCATTCGCGACAACGACTACTACAATGGCCGCCAGCTGAATGACACCGTTGTGTATAACGGCATGACCATGACCGTGCATGACTATATGGAAATGAAGGGCATGGCTCCGTTGTCAAGCGATATCATCACCGACAAGATGGTAAGTCTGAAGGGTTACATGCGTAACCAGTACATGTCGGCCAAGGTGAAGAATGTCGATGCCAACGAAGGTGACTACGCGCTGACGTTCAGCGAGTTCTTACGTAAGAACGATTCAAACAACAATATGTCGGAGAAATATTCCGACCTGTTTGAGGAACATGCCTGTTTCGGCTTTATCTGTGCCAAGCCCCACTGGACTTTCCGTAACGGACGTGAGGATGTGTATGTTGACCGCGTAGACCAGTTTGAGCTGGCATTGCCGCCGTTCGTGGATAAGGAGCTGGAGAAGATAGACTTCATTGCCGAGGGTCACGATATGACATGGCCGGAGATACTTAGCAACTATGCACGCAAGGATGGTGACGAAGCCAAGCTGTCAAACATCTATACTGCTGCAGCAAGCACACAGCCGCTGCAAGGCTATAACGATACAGGTACCAACCAGACAGACCGCATCCTGGACTTCCTGCATCCCAGAGTGACGGGTAAGTACCGCGTCATCGAGATATGGTATAAGGTATATAACCGTGCCCTGTGGTGCCATGACCGTTTGAATGCCAGTGTCGGCTTCCGTCCGCTGAGCGACAAGAAAGCCATTGATGCCGAGAACCGTCAGCGCATGCTTGACAACATCCGTCGCGACGAGAACGGTCTGCCCATTCTGGATGAGGCTGGCAACACGACCTATTACGTCCCTGAAAATGAGGTAGAGCTGATAGAGTATGAACTGCGCATAGAAGAAATGTGGTATTTTCGCGAGGTGTCGCCTAACGGCTACCTGCTGAAAGAGGGTATCAGTCCTTATAAGGTTGTTCGTGACGGCTTCTCGTTCTATTTCCATCCGTACGTCTTCCTGGCTTACGGCATGCGTGGCGAGATACGTTCGTTCCTTGACCGTATTATCGACAAGCAGCGCCAGTACAACCACGACAATATCCTGCTGGACTACATCATCATGAACTCGTCTAAGGGTGCCTTGGCAGTCGATACAGAGACCTTCAGTGAGTTCCAAGGCCCAGAAGAGATGCTGGAAAACTATGTCAAGGTGGACGGCTTGGTGCTGTACAGTTCAAAGCAAGGTGGCAATATTCCGCAGCAGTTGCAGAACAAGAGTCTTCCTGCAGGTATTGACCTCATCCTGCAACGCGATAAGGACTTGGTACAGCAACAGTCTAACGTGCAGAGTGCCCTACAGGGTGCCGCACCGACGGCAGGTACCAGCGCACGGCGCTATATGGCAGAGCAGCAGGCGTCCGCTACAGGTATTGCCGACTATGTGATGTCCTTCAACAACTTCAAGCTACGCGTCGCCAAGAAACAAATCTGGATGATGCAGGGCTTCTATGATAGTCATCGTAGCGTGCAGATCACTGGCGAAGACATCTGGAAATACTTCAATCCCGACACGATGGGCGACATCGAGTGTGACCTGACGCTGACACTGGATATGAACAGCGCCGTCATCCGCGAGGATATGAAGGAGATAGCATACCAGGCCTACGAGAAGGACGAAATATCGTTTGTACAGATGCTGGATGCCGCAGACTTTGGCGACACGGCCCGTCTGAAGCGCATGGCAGAAGAGCACCACCAAGAGAAGGTGATGCTGGCACAGCAGCAGGCAGCAGCAGGCATGAATCCCACAGGAACCATGCCAGGTGCAGCGAGCCGCGAGAACGGTGCCGACAAGATTACTGGGACTTCTTCTGACGGGAGCCTGATGCCGCACGTCGGTACTCCTGGCACTTCCGCATAGCAGGTGAGAGATATACCATGTAATACGCCACCCACTTAGCCAGTTTTTCGGTACGCACTTGGTTGTCTTCGTCACAGCCGAGTGCGCCCCATTTTGACGGTGTATAATAGAAGCTGTAGTGCTTCATATCGTCAACATTCTGGATTTTGGAGATGCCACGGGCTTTACCCATCCGTCGGAACATGCGCAGTGACGGCTTGTGAAGCCTGTTAGGCTCGTAGGTCATGGGTGACCACACCTGATGTTTGCTGTCGTAGAACAGATAGACACGGGGAGACCCGATTTCCTTGTACATAGCGACACACTGACGTACACCGTTACGCCACATCATGGTAGCACGGAACTTCTCGATACGGGAAATGACTGGTTCGTAAACAGCGAACAGTGCATTAAGGACAGCTTTCTTGATACTTTTCTTCATATTGTAAATAATTAAATGGGCTAATGGGTATAATAGGCTTTATGTTCCGACCAGCTCAGGAGCGACAGGCTTGGCCTTGCGCATCTTCTCGCGCATGATCTCTTCGGCAGTCTTCTTGACGACAATCTCAGGCATAGGCATCTCCTTCTCGACAATAAGGGCAATGCCGCGCGACATAACACGGTCGTCGTGCTTTCCTGGCACGTTGCCATACTTGCCGTTGGGGTACTGCATGTAATAGCTGTATTCGTTCAGCGCTTCTGGCTCACGTTCCAGGTACTTACGGTCACGGATGACGGAGACAAGGTTCTGGACGATGGCCACCTTGGTTGCCGTGTTGGTATTGTAACCCCATGTCATTTCCTTCTGGCGGTGCTTCAGCTTTTTGGAATGGTTGCTGTTGTAGAGATTGTCGTAGAGCGGCACCAAGATAGGGAAGAACAGTTCCGACACGTCGCCGTCGGTATTGTTCATCTTACTGTATGCCGTATTGTTCTCGACAACGAGGAAAGCATCCTGATAGAAGTGAGCTATCTGTGCGCACTTCATGGCCAGCTGGTCAGGATTACAGTGGCCATGCCATTCAGCCACTACGGCAGGGTAGCCGCCGTACATCACATCGTATCGGTCCAGCACGACGATACTTGACCAGTCGGACGTCTTGTGAGAGCCACCGATATCCACGCCAATGATATAACGGTGCTTAACAGTCTCGCTGTAGTCGGGATAGTCCCACACCTTGAAATATCCATGTGGCTGCTGCACCAGTCGCAGGTTCTGCATACAGGCAAACTTCTCGTATTTCTTCTTGTCTGTACCATCGGGAATGATAGCCTCCTTTGTCGGGTCGTACGAATCGCCTTCAATGTCGCCAATGAAGACAGGAGCCACCTTGGTATCTTCGCGCAGCTGTTCGACCTTATAGATGTCGAAGACTGCCTTGCCAGAGTATTTGAATGCCTCGACGGCATCCGATGGGAACTCCTGCTGCATATCTTCGATGGTGGCATAGTCCTTCAGCTTCTCGATATACCAGTTGATACCCTCCAGAGATGCACCAATCTGGTAGAGGTGCCAGAAGTATGCGCCGTGTCCTGTCTCGTCGTTACGATGACGCCACAGCCAGATGGCAAAGTCGGCACGCTCGTCGTCATCCTTGAACGGCTTGGTATAGTCCTCGATTTCAAACCATGCCACAAAGACGGGCAGGTAAGATGACAGCGGCTTGCCGTCTTCATCCTTGCTGTTGGCACGCACCCATTCGTCGTGGTATTCGTTCTCCATGCCGTTGGGTGTAGATTCGCGTACGATGAAAGTATGCTCTTTCGGCGGTATGGGTGAAATGACGGACTTGACCACCAAGGCAGGCGTCCATTTCTCGGTGTCTGGGAAGAACGCCTCTTCGGTGATATGTGCCATGGCCACGTCCGACGAACGGGCCGACTCCGGGTTCATGGCCGACCCCGTCTGTATCTTGCAGTCGCGAGGTATGAGATACCTGATGTTTTGGTTGTTGCCGTTGGCCTTGATGCGCTTGAAGTCGTCAGGTGTTGCCTCTCCGATTTCAAAGAACAGCCACGCAGGCAGGGCATTGATGAGGCGTTCGTACATATCGAAGACATTGAGAGCTGATGCACTCTGGTGTCCCGTGATGTTACAGTTCCAGTGCGTCTTCCAGAACAGCATGATCCAAGCCATATAGATATCCGTCAGCGTAGAGCCACCCCACTGTCGGCATTTCAGAAGTATGACACGTATAGGCTTATGTTCCAGTCTGAGCTTTTCGAACACCATGCACAGCTTGACCTGGGCAGGACGCAGATAGAAGGGGATATCCTCGCCACCATCCTTATTTTTTATACGTGCGTATGCGCCTGCGAAGAAATAGAAGTCGTGACGGCAGCGGAAGCGTATGAAGCGGTGGATGACAGCCATACGTGCCCTTTCCGGGTCTTCGTCGGGCATGTAGCGTGACACATAGTCGGCAATAGTGCCGCAGTTGACCAGCGCCCGAAAGAACTTGATTCTGAACATCTCTACCGGCACCCACAGCTCCTGACCATGCAGGAAGTCGGCAAAGACGATACGCACACGTTTGCCGGGAGCATTCTTTCCTGTGATGGGATTGTACCGTAAAAAGAGCTTTCGCATACGCAGAATGCTAATCATAACAATCTGTGTAAGTACCTTCATAGGTATCTCCTTGGTTTTTTGTATGGCAGGCTCTTTCTTCATAGACGAGAGAAGATATGATATGTTAGCGTCGGAGATAGTGACGGATACGGTTGACATAGAATTCACCGTAGCTGAAGCAGGTGCCAAAGGCGTAGGCCGCCACATGGGGTATGCCTGCAAAGCCTGGCAGGACGCATGTCATTAGCAACAGTCCGACTGTCAGTATGAGCAGCATGCGTTCCTTGCGCCACAGCCATGGTGCCGTAAAGCCAAAGAAGAAACAGGTGAATACCGACGCCCCCACCATCGGCTGTGCAGGCAGCGCTATGAACGACAGCAGGACGGCAAACGCGTAAGCCACCAGCACGCGATACCAGCGGAACAGGTTGTGCATGACCAGCAGCGACCACGCATTGATGATGTAATGCAGGTATCCGTCGTGTCCGACAATATATAGGAAATGTGTGTATAGCGGCGTATCATACGATACCGCCAGTACATCCGTCAATGGAACCAGTAGTGCCATGATGAGGCATACGGCTATAGTAATTCTGAATCTATTCATGTCTCTTTTTCCTATTAGGTTCACGGGTCAGTATTCCTATAACGGATGGTGTGAGGCCGACGCATGGTGCAGGGCGCAGCAGCGCCAGTAGTGTTGTATCCTTCCATCCCATCGTTTGGTATTTTTCTGTTTCAAGCATTTTTGTCACTTCTTCGTAGAGTGCTTCAAAAAGCCGCTGTTTGTACGGATTGATGAATTTCGGTATTTTTTTGTAGAACAGTCGCCGTCGCATATACCATATCGCAGCGTCATCGCCGACGTAGAAGCGCTTTGTAGGTAATTCAGCAGCTATCTGGTATAAGGCATTCATGGTCGTAGGATATGTCGCCAGATGTTTTGCGTGACGGATCAGGTCTGGCAGTACCTTTTTGTCACGTTCTATGTATATTTGTGAAACAGAGGCTTTATGTCTTGCCATAAAATAACTATACTTTGTTCAAATGATAATTATAATAGTTTGCAAATATAATAATTAAAATATATATTTTATAAAGTAGATACCGACAAAATGCTCTATTTTTGTGACAAATTAACAATTACACGCAAAAATATGGCAAAAACAGACGAAAAACAAGCCCAACTGACAAGCCGCCAGCGGCTTGCAGAGCGTTACAAAGGTGCCAACCCTGAGCTGAATGTCGATGACGATGAGGCTCTGGGCGGTGCTATTTTGGGCGATTTGGATGCTTACGATGCAGACAAGGCCAAGATGGAGCGCTTCAATCAGGCTATGATGGGCAACGACATTGCCCCTGAGATGATAGCCGGTATGATGTCGGGTAAGAATGCCGACGGCAGCGATTTCGACCTGACGGAATACATCTTTGACAACCATCTTGATTTCTTCCTGGACTATCTGGAGGATAGCGAGACGGCCAAGGCTAAGCTGAAGGAAGGTCAGAAGAAGCGTAAGGAAGCCAAGGCCGCTGAGGCTAAGAAAGCCGAGGAGGACGAAGCCCTGAAGAAAGAGGTAGAGGCCAAGGTGGCTGCAGAGGATGCAGAGCTGGATGCCGCCATTGCCGAGGCTGGTTACAAGGACGAGCAGGTGAAAGACCTGATTGACTGGATTTACGACACTAAGAACGGTCTGATTGTCCGTGCCGCCAACTACCAGCTAACGAAAGACGACTTCCTGAAGCTGTTCAGAATCAAGGACTACGATGTTCGTATGGCCGACGCCGAGCAGAAAGGCTACAAGCGTGGCAAGAACGAGAAGATTGACATGCTGAAGCGCCAGCAGAAGCAGCGCGACAACATGCCGTCAGACCTTGGAGGCGGTGCCGTGACACCAGCAGGCAACGAGAATAAGGAAGACCCCTATCTGGCCAGTCTTAACAAGATGAAGAACTATTAAAGCCAATGGAAAATCTGTCTAAGATGAACGGTGCAGGCTATATCCGACGTGGTACGCCATGGCTGACGGATGTCGAGGACGCTCTGGCTGAGATAGGTGATAGGGACTTTTACAGAAAAACGACGAGATAATTCACATGTTTTAATAACTAAATAATTTTTGCAACAATGAAAAAGTTTAAGAAGTGGTTAGGATTCATGTTTGCCGCATTGGCACTGATCCTCGGAAGCGGTTCCGCTTTTGCCCTGGCAGACGACCCTGCCATCACAGACCCTGTGGGTGACTTGGAAGGCGGTGCAGGTACTGGCGTTGCTGGTGCTAACACGCTGACTCAGAGTCAGGAGATTATGGAAGGTCAGATTAAGGACTATGACTACTATGTCAAGCAGATTAACAAGCACATCGTCGAGATGAAGCTTGAATCCTGTCCTATAGACCAGATTCTACGTGCATCGACGAAGACGCAGAAGTCTAAGTCTATCGTGGTGAAGTACTATGAGATTGGTCAGCGCCCCATCAAGACGACGCTGGAGGAGGCCATTAGTCAGACCAGTGACGGTGTTGCACATTCTTTAAAGCCCGTTAACAATACGGTCTTTGACTTTATGGACACTATTATCTTCCCTGAGATTCTGGGCTATGATGAGGCTGGAAACCAAGACACCCTGAAACCCTTGATGGTTCGCGTCGTAGGACAGGACCAGTATCAGTATCCGCTGGTTATTGCCGTCAACGGTGTGAGGAATGTCGGCAAGGGTAACCGTTGGGACTTGCCCGCCATTCCTGTAGGTGCCACCATGCTACGCCTTGGTCGTGCCGCTGGTGAGAAGGATGTAGAGACGGCCAGCTACTACGAGCTGCCTGAGCCTTCTGAGCAGTACTGCCAGCGTTTCATCATGCAGGCTGAGGAATCTATCATCGAGCGCATGAGTGCCAAGACCCTTGACTGGGACTTCTCGAAGCAGGAGCGCATCGCCATGGACGATATGCGCGACGGCATGGAGCGCTCTGGTCTGTTTGGCATCAAGTCTTTGACACGCTTTGGCAAGAACGGTAACGTCTATACTACTGGCGGTATCTACTGGCTGGCTAACAAGGATATCGAGCTGGGTAGCTGGCTTCCCAAGACCGTGCTTGGCAGTGATGGTAAAGAGCATGTCGTGACCGTTTCCGTACAGGATAAGGATGATGACGGACACCTGTTGTACACCTGTACTGTAAGTGCTGCCGATGCCGTTGTCTATACTACTGATGACGGTACCACCTGGAAGGATGTTACGGACGACAGCACCGTTGTTCCCGATGCAACTCCAGTGGCCAAGATGGTTGACAAGACTGTGTATGAATACGTCATTACCGAGGAACAGCTGCATGAGTTTGTACGTCAGGCTATTCAGGATGCAGGTAACGGCAGCCGTACCAAGCTGTTGTTTGTCGATAATCTGATTTATAAGGCTCTGAGCAACCTCAAGTCAAAGCGTCGTATCATCATGCAGACCGAGGAGAACTACCGCAAGTGGGGTCTCGACTTTGAGAGCTTCAGTTCTATGGGTACGAAGATTATGATCTACCGCCACGACGCATTCAACTATATGGGTATGTCTGGTTGTGCATTCATGCTTGACCCACGTTACCTGGAGAAGTGGATTTTCGGTAACTGGTCGCGTCAGGAGTACGACCTGAAGAAGCTCTTCATCCGCAACAGTAATGCCGTAGTGATGGAAGAGTTCTCTTGCTGGACGCTGTACTTCCCCAATGCACATGCCCGTGTGTTCCGTCCTGAGTTCGACAGTTCTCAGGGTGTGACTGACGAGTTGCAGGCTGCATAACCAAAAGCCAATCAAGAAGAGTGAGAAAGTCCTCCTGTCAGACAGGTACCTGTAGGGCAGGAGGCATTTTTTAACCAAAACAATTATTTATGATTTACAAATTTGCGTCACGCCGTCAACTGTCGTTCATCGTATCAGCAGGTGGACGTAACCTGCTGGTGGCTTTTGGCGACCGTAATCAGGCAGGTGTATCTGTATTCATGACCAGTGACGAAAAAGTGGCCAAGGCCGTTCGTCGCCATCCGATGACTCGACGTGGCGTCATTGAAGAGACGACACCCAAGAACCAGCCAGCAGAAGTCACAGTAGAAGCAAAGGCAAAGACGGTGGTGGCAGCACCAAGCCGTCAGCCTGCTACAAAACCAGCCGCCAAGGTACCGGCCAACGATGTCAAGACCGCAGGTGAGACGGAGGAGCGCGAGTACGACAACTACACTGTGGCCCGCGAAAGAATCTGTAAGGAGTTTGGCATCAAGAAGGAGCTGGTACGCAATCCTACCGCCCTTGCGCGAGTGGCCAAAGAGCATGGTGTCATCATTAAATACAAAGAGCTGTAATCTATTATGGTCATTACAAAGACAGATATTATCGGACTCATCAGGAAAGCCATTGACGATATTGTGCCAAGCGGCACGACGGATAGCTTTGTGTCTGACGCAAACGACGAATTGTGGCAGGCCACCATCCACGCGGCTACAGAGCTTTCTTTGGAGCTGCCGATAGATTTGCTTGACGTGACCGTAGACAGCCCGACGGGTGCCGTTGACCTTACCAGGGGTTTTGCCCATGCAGAACTACCCGATGACTACCTTCGTTTCGTCAGCATTGATGTGGCAGGCTGGAAGGGTGTTGTCCGTGAACTGATAGAGCAGGGTAGTGATGCCGAGAAGATGCAGCGCAGCCCATGGAGCCGTGGCACGGCCAGCAAGCCCAAAGCCATGCTGAATACCGACGAGACAGGCAAGAAGGTGATAGTCTGGTGGCCAGGTAGTGACAGCTTTAAAAACGCCCAGGTGGCATATATTTCTGTTCCTGATGTGGTCACAACAGCTACAGAAACCATCCCTGTTGTGCCAGCCATTGACTGTGCCATCCGCGAAGCCGCCAAGCAACAGGTGGTCTATCGTGCCGCTGCCATCTACTTTGAAGGTAAGAAGGAGGGCGCGATAGCAGACAGATTTAGAAACTTATAAAAAATTACAACTATGAGTAAAGGTGTATACGGTATTTTAGGAGTTTGGCCTGACAAAACCCAAAACAACGGAGATATTGACTCAGATAAGGAAGTCTATGATTTTCTCAAGGGTGTCAGCGAACACGGCAACTTGATTGAGCTGTTTGCTTGCAGAATTGTAGTAACCGATATTACGGCCCTGACAGGTGATCAGCTGGAGGCCCTCCATTGTGGTGACATGGTTATCAAACGTGACGTCACTGGCGACCACTGCTATATCGTATCGTTCAAAGGTGCTACAGGACTCTGCCTGACATACACAGACTGCGAGAATGTTGAGACGGTTGCTTACGAAAAGACAGACAATACCTGGGCATACGACTCAACCGACGTCACCCACATTAACGGATAAAAACTCACCCTATTATGGCAAGCATAGATCAGTTGGAACGTAAAGTACTGGAGCTGGAACGCAGGCTTGATGTACAGGCCGAGCAAGCCAACCGACTCCTGTCAAAGAGCGACAAAGTTCTTGAAATAGCCAAACACGCCTACGAGGTTGACGGCTACGGTTTTATCTGGGCATACGACCCCAATAATGGTGCGTATTACAAAACCAACATGCGCGTCATGTCCCCAGAGGTTGCCGATCGCGCTATCAGAGCCAAGCATCTTGTGGAAGGATGCGTAACATCTGATAAGATTGCCGACAAGGCCATTGACAGAAGCAAGATGACCGACAATCTTATCAATGAATTGCGTCAGATAAACGTTGTGGACGTGCTTGCTGGTGAGTTGTTGGAGCACTACTACACCAGGGAGCAGGTTGACCAACTGCTAAGAGACCTCGAACTTGATGACTATGCCACCAAGGACTGGGTGGAGCAACAGGAATACCTCACTCAGGAGGACGTAAAGGACAAGGCCGACAAGGCTACCACCTACACCAAGGAACAGGTGCAGGCACTTGTCGCAGCCCTCAGTAAGTATGAGCTTGTACCCGCCGCTATGCTACCCGCCGCGTCAGAGGACACAAGGGGAAAAATATTCCTGATACAAAACGACGAAGATGCCAGCCTGAAAGACCAGTGGGTGACTGTCACCAATACCGCAAAGCCAGCGATTGCAGACGAATGGGATGATGTTGTCAACCTTGGTTCCATCCACCAGAGCAGGCTTGAAAGCATTGTCCAAAATCTCGGTCTCGGCACCTATATATTCAACGTGGTAGACACGCTGACAAGTGTCGCCTACGTCTATCAGGTGACACGTCTCAGCATGAGCCATGTAGAGCCGACCATTCCCCGTAAGGTTACACAGGGTCAGATGTCGAGAGACAAAGACGGGAAATATTACATCGTCAGTCAGGACGGTGAATGGGTAGAATACCATCCGACTGTCACCTACGAATGGTTCCCTGTCGGCACTGTCCATATTGACTTTTACAACTACTATACCATCGGTGAGGTTGATGCAAACTTCTCAAAGAAGCCGTTTATTACAGTCCAGACGGAAACAACCGTCACCATTGTGCCCAACGTGCTGAACAAATGGGACGAACCTGTATCACAATTAATAATCACCCTTTCCCCTGGAGAAAACGGAGTAGCCGACGAATACATGCTGGAGTTCACTGTAGGCAGTGATAATTTCCAGTGGCAGTGTGATGGCATCCGCTGGAGTGACGGAGGTGCGCCAGACTTTGAGAATGGATACATCTACCAGATAAGTATTGTTAATGGGCTTGCCATTGTAGCCTCTTGGGAAGGCACACCTGTAAACAATGTAGAAGGATAAGCTATGAGTATCTTCAGAAGAATGATAATGGCAGCATCGGCAGGAGCAAAATTCCTGCCAGGCTGGTTCTATAGCCAAGGCTGGTTCTATAGCCAAGGCTGGTTTTACGGAAACGAAAATTAAAATTCATAATATAATATGGCAAGACAAATAACTATCAATGCTGACATTCCTGGCATGGGTCAGGCTTGGGGAGGAAAGAACAATACTGGTGATGCACAAGACATCCTCGGAGTAACTGTACCAGCAGGTGCAGAATGGGGAATTGCCTTTGAGAAAGTTGAGGCCTTTTTAAAGAAGACCTTTGGTGAGCGCACAGGGTGTATCCGTTTTGTTCCAAGTCAATCTGGCGTAGATGTTATAGCTCTTGGATTCCAGGATGTGAATGATTACGTCTCTTGGAGTGCATTGAGCGATGAAGACAAGTGGGGTGAAGCAGGTCAGGCGCTCATCGTAACATCAGCAACTGTGCCGTCAAACAAGAATGACGTACGCACTGTAAGACTACAGTTACAGAACACCCCTTCTGTCATTCAGCCAACGACAGACGTAACCATTGGCGTGAAGGGTATTTCACAGATTACATACGGCTCAACTGGTGAGACGGTGTCTGTAGACGAAGAGCTGACTCTACAGATACAGACGCGCACATCACAGAATGGTGCATGGATCACCCGCGAGCCACTAACCTTCCAGTCGAACCAGAACACATTCTTTCAAGTTAGCCTGAAGAAATACTTGTCGGCGGGAGCAAACTATGTCCGTCTTCGTGTATCTGGTGATGATGGCAGTGGCAGTTCCGTATCAAGTATATGGACCACAATGACACTGAACGTGGTGGCTCTGTCATTGGTGTCGGCAACACCAGTGGCTAATCCGGTAACAGACGGTGAGCTGGAGCTAAGATACTACATTGGCGGTTCTGCTGACAAGACATTGAGATTACAGTTTGGTCATTATGATGCAAACTCTACCTTTGTTACCGAATACTCCTACGAAACAGACGCGGCATGTGTCATCCCAATTGGTCAAGAAGTCTTTGCCTCTGTGCCAAAGGTTGTAAGCCTCACACCGACAAGCCTCTCGCTGACAAACATTCTTACTGAGGGAAACCACGTAGTGAGAGCCATGCTGTATGTGAGTGAGGATGTAAAGACGGATTGGGTAGAGACGGAATATATGGCTGTTCCTGGTGGAACATCTTCTGACACGATAGTTGTGGTGAACAACATCGGAAGGGGACTGGAGAACTACTCAGATGTCACTTTCTTCAAGTGGGCTGCATCTAAGGCTGGCCAGGTGGTATTCAGACTAACCAATGCAGGCGATACTGTGGAATATGCCCGTTGGGAGCAGACTGCAGTAGCAGGTCAAGAGCAGACGCTAAGCACAATGCTTGGTATTGAGAGCGAATCTGATGAGATTGCCGGATATATGAGAATCGAGGACGCAGAAGGCAACACGTTACATAATCCAGTATACTTTGCCATCAGCAACAACCAGGACTTTGCCCCTGTAAGCAATCCAGTATTTGTACTCCAGCCATCCACACGTAGCAACAGTGAAGCTAACCCAAGAACCATCATCAACGCTGCCACGGGACAGGTGGTGGCTTCAACAGGATGGGATACCTTTGACATGATAAATGACGGTTACATAGATGGTGCTTTGGTGATCCCTGCTGGTCACTTCCTGACTATTGACTTCAATGCGCTGGCCACCCTTGAAAATGATGGTGGGGCTGCAAATGGACTGACCGAGAAGAATGTAACCATCGAGGTGGACATGAAGGGTACCAACATCACTGACGATGAAGAACCTGTCATAAAGTTGGGCACCTACATGAACACTCAGAATGACCATGATATCTATGGATTGGAGATCAGACCAACGGAGGCTGCCCTACTGACAAAGAACAAGCGTATAAGGGAAGACCAGAACGCACAATGGGCTGAGGACAGAAGGACAAGAGTATCTGCAAATATCGTCTATGGCCTGAATCCCGACAATGACCCCACAGGCCACCGTCTGAACTATGCACGCATCTTTGTGAATGACACCATAGAACGTGAGTTCAACTACAATGCCAATGACAGCTTTATTAAGAATCGTGATGAAAAGCTGATTATCGGCAGCAATGGCGCAGATACATACATCTACGGTATGAGAGTATATGTCAAGGCTCTTAGTACCAATGACCTCCAGCGCGACTATCGTGCAGGACTGGCCACTACACAGGCAAAGATTGACTGGATGCAGAAGAATGATATCCTCGGACAGTCAGGAGCCATTGACTTTGAGAAGGCCAAGAATGCAGGGTATAATGTATTAGGGCATACAGGTCACCTGCCTAAATATGGTGATGAGAATGCTGGTGAGACTAAGGGACAGGTAAGTCTGCTGGTACACATTGACGGTGATGCTGAGCATTCTGGAATCTACACCAATCTTGACAATAAGGGGCAGGGCACAACTGCTATGACCTATTTTGACTGGAACCAGCAGTACAAAACCACATCACTTACTACGTTTATTGATTCCGATGGCAATGTACATTATAACATAGCTGGTTTTGCTTTTGGTGGTAACATTATACCTTTCCCAAAGGGAGTAGGTAAGATTAACTTCGCTTCCTCCATGCAGGGACACAAAATGGGCCTGACAAGAGCCTATGATGAGTTGTTCAAGCAAATGGTGGCAGATGGCTATCTGTCAGAGCCTGGGCAGTTTGCAATCTGGAGAAATGCAGGAAATGCTGGCGAACCAAGACTAACTGTGTATGAGAAGCCATTCCTGTTCTTCCATCGTGAGACAGAGAATGATCCTTGGGAGTTCCGCTATCTGATGACATTCGGCAGTGGCAAGGGTGATAAGCCCACCTTCGGTTTTGATAAGAACCTGACACCACACATGATGATGGTTGAGGGTGCAGACAATGACCGCCAGCTGGCGCTGTTCGCATGCCCCTGGGATGACGACGTAACCTACAATGCAGAGAAAAAGGCGTGGTATATCGGCAATGTGAAGCAGATTAATTTTGGTTTTGGCAAGACATCCAAAACTGATGGTGAGGAAAGACCCTCAGACACGGATGCCCAGAATGCACTGAAGAATTTCTTCAACTTCACCTATTTCCATACAAGGAATATCAAATGCTATGAAGGTACGCCAAGCATGCTTAACGCAGGTTTCCCATATGCTATGGGTGATGACGGATATACCGTACCTTCAACCAATACCATCTATTGGGTCACGCAGGCTGATCCTGTATTGGGTACTGAAAAGTATGATATGTTCCGCTATGACACGCTCAGAGGTGAGTGGAGAAAGGCAGGCATGAACGGAGAGACGCTGAATATGCGTACTCAATATGAGACCTTTGCATCAGAGTTGAGTCGCAGTACTGAGAACTGGACAGGCCTTTCTCAGCAGGCTGTGACAGAGAGCGCCATTGCCATGCGCACAGCACACTTTGCCGCCAATGCGGAAACCTATATGCACGTAGATGACGGCCTGTTCCATCAGTCATTTAACCTTTTCTTTGCCGGTACCGACAACCGTGCCAAGAATACCTACTACTATGTTGACCCTGTAACATTGAAGATACGCTGGGAGCAGGACGACTTAGATACCACAATCCAAACCAACAACGTAGGCCAGCAGCGTAAGCCATATTATGTGGAAATCCACGACAAGAACCAGTATGGAGAATACTACTGGCAGGGCGAAAACAGTGGATTGTATAACCTGCTGGAGGAGGCATTCAGCGACCGCCTGACAACCACCATGAGGCACATGATGGAAGCTATGGCAAAAATTGAAGGCTCTGCCATTGACTATCTTGTGTCAAGAGTGCTGCAGGCACAGGACTACTTCCCAGCTACAGCCTACAATGAAATGGCAAGACTGGTGTACGAGCGTGCTTCCATTGCCCAGTCAACTGGCGAGTATGTCAACAACTCAGCACAGGCTATCACTCAGAGCAATGGTACACAGCGTTGGTCAGAATACCAGTGGCTGGTTGACCGCGTGATGTATATCTCTTCATGGTGTGAGTTCGGCGAGTTCGCTTCTGGATCAAGTGCTCCTGGCGCATTGACATGGCGAGGACAGACGGGCACGTATGCCTTTACATTGACGCCTGCTAAGTGGCTCTATCCAAGAGTTGTTCATGGACAGTCCACCAAGGAGGCCAGCAACGCAGCCTTTAGGGTAAGAGTGCCAAAGGGACAGCCATTTGCCTATAAGGCTTTCCAGAACGATGGTGATACCACAGTATCAATCCGCGGCATTAATTACTACTCGGAGATAGGCGACATGAACGTACCTCTAAGCGCCAGTCAGCAGACCAGTTTTGACTTTGCCGGCAAGCGACTGAAGAAGGTGCATGTAAATGTTGATGGTACTGATGAAAATCTGTTCGTAACACAAAGGATTACTGTTTCTGCCACCAACATTACGGAGTTTGTGGTAAGAGGCGTCGATACACTTACAGGTGAACTGGATTTGAGTCAGTGTGTAAGGCTGCAGAAGATAGATCTGAGAGGTGACACTATGGGATCGGTGAAACTACCTCAGACCAAGGCCCTGACAACGCTACACCTTCCTGCAGCACTGGAGAGTCTGAATCTGACAGGCATGACGGCGCTGAGCACCTTCTCGCTGGCAGGAGCCGCCGATATCACATCAGCCGTGATACCAGGTGAAGCCCCCGTCAGTAAGGAAATTGCAACGTTGCTGTATACGGACCAACAGACGACAAGAAAGCTGACCAGCCTGACAATGGAGCATGTAGACTGGGTTATGGTTCCTGCGACGATGCTGATGTGGCTGTCCGACACACAGACAGTGGTGCTGACTGGCAGTATAGCCATTGACAATACACCGACACTGGCACTGGAGCAGGTTCTCGCACTTATCGGCAAGTTTGGCAATATCACCGATGAAGACAACAGTCTCTATATATCCTATACAAAAGTTCCCGTTCAAAATATAGGTATTACGGGACAGAAGTACTTCAAGCAGCTTGGAACAACACAGTTCGGAATGATAGCTGAGAATAATATCGGTAACAATATACGCGTAACTGACGGGCAACTTGATGTTCATTATACGTTTATTGTGGACGATGGTGCTGGAGGCGAAGCAGAGTCTTTGGTTTCTGGAGGCATCCGCATTACCAATCCGCGTACTGGTGAGGCTGAGATAACACAGCTGAATGCTTCTGGCGATGAGACACGCCATATCTTGCAGGTAACGGCAGTACTGGACGATGAATACAATACAGCCATTGTCCGCAGATGGAAGGTTGGACTCTTTGAGCGTGTTCCTCATCGTGGCGACTTTGCTTTTGCAGATGGTACCTTTGACGATGATATACATCTCGGAAAGACTATTGTCGGCTATGCCCTTAAAGTAACAGAAACGAGTGGTACATATACCGTCGATGTGATGTGTGCTCAGGAAGTCGGCTCATGGGCATGGGGTGTATATCCTAATGATAATGATGGTATTCCATCAGCCTTACGGTCGGCTATTGCCTCAGAAAGCGGCAGTATCAGTCTTACAGACTTTAATACTGCAGGAGCACAAGGCGACCTCAACAGTACCATCAAGACGAGGAATATGACCGATCGCGCTAAGGCCATTATCAATGGTTGGCTGAAAAACCTATGGGATTCTGTAGACCTGACAGCCCCAGCCTACGACAGCAGCCAGACTTATGCGGTCGGACGTACCGTAACTAATGAAGGTGCGGTATATCTATGTAAGACAGCCGTCACGGAGCCAGAGGCCTTCAACAGTGCCAAGTGGTCTGCCCTCACACAGGTAAATCTTACGAAGATGGTTTTCGCCAAACAGAAGGCTACCAATTCGGCACTGCCGCAGAGCCGCACTGAGCTTGGAACGATGATGGATGCACTTGTGGCACTGGAAGCTGCCCTTGGTGCAAGCAATACAGGCCGTTTCCGTCAGTTGTTCTATCCGACGGCATACGAATGCCATCTGTATGAGCCGACTGTCGCTGCAGACGAGACACTGCACAGCCAGTATTCTAAGACGAAGTGGGACGGTCCTGCATGCGGTATCCTGGTACTGATTTATAATATGTACCATGCCAGCCGTGGCAAAACTGCCAATGCTTCACCGTCAGTCAGCTATGCCAATGAAGACAATACAGTGACAGATGCCAACTATCCGCTGATGGCAAACGTGATCAAGCGTTATATAGATGCAGGATTGAATACGGCACCGCTGAAACTGGGAAGTAACAGTAGCTACTGGAGTGTCACCGAGGGCTACAGCACCATCGCGTGGAGCGTGGGTTTCAGCGGTGGTCAGGTCGGCTACGGCGGCAGCAAGCATGTCAGTTTCGTTGTCAGGCCAGTGGCAGCATTCACCTACACGCCATCTGGCGTGTGACCTCTCACCTTGTTAGGGAGCTGTTCCAACAGCTCCCGCAAGGGAAGATATAAAAAGAACATGATGTATAACAAAGAAGCAGAATGCAAGAGAACGGACAGCAGGGAGCGGGAGTTGTGATTCCAGCAGCAACGATTGCTGACAGCAACGCCAAGAAACAGAAGGCCAAGAAGACGTTGGCTCAGCTTCCTGTTTACAGGGCAGTGGCAAACCTGAAATTTGTGGTAACGGCACTGGTGGCGAAAAGCCCCAACAAACTGCGCAAATTTTTCGACCAGATGCTTAGTTGTGTTTCGGAAATCAGCAAGTCGATAGGCATGGCTGATATTTCGAGAAGCCCGCAAGACAGAACATGGTATTTGGACTGCGCACTTGTCCTAGTGAACGAAGTGAGAAATGATTTCACCATCCTTCGCAAACTGGAAGTCATTGTTGATCGTGACCTTGACAACAAGGCTAAGGCATTGGTGAAGAGTATTGTCGCGCAGCTTGTGGCATGGCGTGATTATACTGGTGGCGAGGGTGCGGGTCGTTGATAATTGAAGAATGATAATTGCAATGATGAGCAGAGTGCTACATAATCCGTTGAATGGGCGGCTTACTATAATGGATACAGCCAGGCGTGAAAGCACCGGGAACTGCGACTGTTATAGTTACGAAGATGCAAAGCCGCAGAAAAACAGTAACTACTGGAGTGTCACCGAGAACAACAGCACCAACGCGTGGAACGTGAATTTCAGCAATGGTCAGGTCAACAACAACAACAACAAGAATAACAGTTACGTTGTCAGGCCAGTGGCAGCATACGGCGGATTACAATACTTTTTTGGCCATCTCCCTGCAGAGTTCGTAAGTAACGGAGAATTTCTTCGGTTCTTTAAAACAACCCATGACGCATATATAGACTGCCTGCATGGCAAGATGTCTTCATCACAGGCACTGGAATACATGCAGGTGGCATGGGCAGACCTGCCGTCTCTTGCATTGGAGTTGTGGAGTGGTACGTACCGCCCTACAACTTCCACCTGCTTCCTTGTGAGATATCCGAAACTGAGGGAGGTGTTTGCAGCCAACTTCCGCGACCGTATCGTACACCACTGGATATGTCTTAGGTTAAACCCACTGTTTGAGGTGCGCTTTGCCGGTCAGGGCAATGTGTCGTTTAACTGTCGCAAGGGTTATGGAACGGAAAAGTGCGTACAGCACTGTGCAGACGGCATAAAGCGTGTTTCTGACGGCTATAGAAGACCCGCATGGGTGTTCCGTGGCGACCTGGTTGGATTCTTCATGAATATAGATAAGAAACTTCTGTGGTACCTGCTTGATCGTTTCATTTCCCGCTGGCACAAGCGATATGACCGCGAGGGCTTCCAGAGAATAGGATGCGAGGTGCTCAGCCGTCTTGAAATGAATGCTATGCCAGAGATGCACTGGGACATCCTGACGCGTGTTACAAGGATTATCGTTATGCACCATCCGGAGCGTGACTGCGTGATGAACTCTCCCGTAGAACTGTGGTACGGCCTTGCTCCCAATAAATCGCTGTTTGGATGTGACGAGAACAAAGGTGAACCGATCGGGAATCTTACGACACAGCTGTTTGCCAATTTCCTGCTGTCATTCTTTGATATGTACGTGTTATGGCTGTTCAGAGGCAGAAACTATTCGTATGAAAGGTTTGTCGATGACTGGATCAACTCCTGCGACGACCACGATTTCCTGATGGGCGTTATTCCGAAGCAGGATGCTTTTCTGCGCAACAAACTTAAGCTGGAAATGCACAAGGATAAACGGTATATCCAGCCTGCCAGCCACGGAGTGGCGTTTGTAGGCTCTTACATCAAGTCAGGAAGGATTTATCTATCCAGCCGTACACTGGCACGGTTCGAGGAAAGGGTAGTCGGTTTTGGAAAACTTATCGAGGAGAAGAAAGAACTGAGCATATTAGACTGCAAACGCATCGAGCAGGTGATTAATTCCTATCTTGGATTCTGCAAGGGAAAGAAGACGTACAACAAGCGGAGGAAAATACTTGGAGCGATGCCACACAAGTTCTATAAGTATTTCTACATCAGAGGACATTACGAAAGCATCCGAGCAAAAGGGAAATACCGAGAGCTGGTATTACCATACGATATGGCAGCATAGGAAATGAAGGAAGGAAGATATCTGTATCCTGATAGGGTACTTACAGTAACGGAATATAACGGACAGCTTATTTTTAAAATATCGAATCATGAAACAGACATCGAAAGAAAAACCGCAGACAGTGACGGTATCGGCAGGAAACAAGAAATGGTACCTGACGGTGAATGCTGTCATCAAAGAAACGGAGAGTGGGTACGAATATCTCACTAATTCGGTAACACTAGACTATTATCCGACAATGGATGATATCAAGCGTGCCGTATGTGACATCTACAATGATCAGACTGATGAGAAAATCCTCAGTGGCTTTGTATGGACTCCCGTAGGTGGTGAGCCTATCAATGTATGGCTCTCAGCAGAGAACCAACGTAACTTCTCTGAGGCACAGCGCATGGCAGAGAAGTACGGTGACAGGGTGCTGCCATTGAGGTTCAAGCTGGGAGAGGATGCAGAAGAGAATCCTGTGTATCACGTCTTTGAGACTGTGGCCGAGCTTGACAGCTTCTATACAGAAGCCTTTGCCTTTGTCAACCAGTGCCTGAATGAAGGCTGGCAGCGTAAGGACTCCGTAGACTGGAGCGAATATCAAGTGTAGCCGATGCAGCGTTGATTAGGGTGTCCCGCAAACGAGACACCCCCTTTCCCTGCAGGAAAAACCAGCAGACACACTACTTCTTTGCAGGCTTGTTACGCCAGAAGCGGAAATAGTCGTTGTACCTGTCGGTTTTATTGATGGGTACATACTCACGGGTAATCCACAGACGCGTCTTCTTGGCCGTTGGATCCAGCTCGTAGTCAAAGAGCAGGTGGGCAGGCTGGACGCGTCCATCAAAGCTTATCTCATACCAGTAGCGGCGCAAGAAGAACCAGCGACGGCGACGTACGTGCTGTATGGTGGTCTGAGCCATCATGCGATACTCGGCAGGCGTGATGGCCCAAGAGCCATCCAGATACTCGTCGGTCTCGACGGTACGGTTACGGGCAATGCGTACCAGCATGCAGCACTTGCTGACCATATCCTTGACGACGGAGCCGTGTACCAATATCTTATAGGTAGGCTTCTTGTCGGGCAGGAAGTCGTGTTCTTTACCTTCACGGTTGATGATGAGGCAAGATGTCAACATGGGTCTACGCTCAGTGATAATGCGCTCAGGCAGGTCGAAATGCTGGTTTTTGGATTTCAGGCGTTCCTTGACAGCCTGCATGCCATGCGAGAATACTTTCTTAGTCTTGTCGATGTAGGAGTCATCATTATAGACTACTTTGACATCGTCAGACTTGACCATCTTCTGATTTTTGTTTTTCTTCTTGGCGTAATGCTTGGCTATCTGTCGTGCCTTGCGGTTGATGACGGGATTGTTATTATCAGTGGCAGAACCACTGTTTACGTTACTTTTTCTGTTCATATATTATTGGTCTTTAAGAATGATATACTTGTGGGTGTCACAGACGGTCGTGTCATCGCCCAAGATGTTATAGACAGGGCAGGGGAGTCCGTTATGATAGAAAGCGCAGAAGTTGCAGCGTGACGGCAGTTCGGTATGCGGAATGTCGAGCGTATTAAGCTGGCTAATCTGTTGTACCATATCCTGACTTGGATTGATGTCACGGAGTAGTTCGATGGGCAGCGCACCGATATTCTCAGTCTGCTGCAGAAACAAGCGTTCTTTGGTGGTCAGCGGAACTGCCTTGCAGATGTAGCCAAAGCTGGTGTAAAGTCTTCCTGGGACGATGGGGTTTGCCTGTCTGATTTCCTCGGCAGGATGCTTAAAGTACGTCCGTACCTTCAGCCATAGTAAATCTAATGTTCTGTTCATAGGGGTATTGTTTTATATGAATTTAACTGCACAATATAGGTTCAATATTTCTTCATCAATATCACTTTTCAATAATTCTTTAATATTGAACAGTTTCATCTCTTCAAAGACGACGATGATGCCGCAGGATACAGCCGTCTCAAACTCTTTCCAACAGCCAGCAGAGTGCGTCCATTTCTCCATCATAAAGATGTGAGAGATAGGTATCTCTTCGTTGGTCAGGACTGACAGATCGCGTCGCATGTGGTCGTGTGTGTCGGAGTCTGGTGGCAGGCCGTTCTTCATCGGATTAAACACTTTGAAGCCCATTTCCTTGAAAAAAGCTTCTTTTTCTTCGAACGCCTTGAAGCGCTCTTCTTGGTCGAGGCCGCTTATTGGGCCAGATAGGTAGACGTATTTGAACATAACTAATCGAAAAATGATGTTTGAATTGAATCGGTATATGTGATGCTGCCAGTGGACAGCTTTTGTTTTCGCGTCAATTTAGGCGCTGAGGCAGATTCCTTATGTGACGGCAGAGTGATTGTAGGTGTCTCATTTTGTGAGACAGGCTGAGGGGTTGAGGCTGTAACTATCTGAGGAACAGGCTTGGGAACAAAATCAGTTCCGACTTGGAACACGCCACATTTTGCCGCAATAGCCTCGCGCCACATCTGGTAGAACTCGTCCAGGGCATCAATGCTGAGATGCCCATGTTGGTAGTCCCAGTGTTCCTGCTTGAACTGCTGCACGCGTTGCCAAGCATCTGATGGGTTATATTTTCCGTCATTCTTTAACTGGTTAGTTGTGTCGTGTTCATAAAATCGGGATTTCTTACCGCATGCCAGGTAACAGTCGTCGTGTGGTACATCGTCGTGTGTCAGCGACAGCTTGTCTTCAGGGAAGTGATGGCAGAAAGAGCCTGCTGAGTGAGGTGGCTGGAAAAGCACGTTGACGTAGCCTTGCCAGCGAGTGCCATCCCAGAGACTGTTGTCAACCACCTCACCTTTGCAGATATTTTCCGTCTTCTTGCTGAAGTCGTACCAGCTCAGATATACTTTAGTTCCTGGAGCCATTCTTTTTATTGTTTGATTTAGTATCATATCCATTTAACACATCACTACATATCTCCAAGACTTTTACGACCTTATCAAGGTCGAGCCAATCGTCAGCGTCGCGCACACCGCTTTCCATATCTATCCAGAACGTACCCTGCATGACATGGCTCAACAGAAACATCAGCTTCTCCTCTACGTTATCTGGACTAATGCCGCCAGCATATCCGATCTTGCCGCTCGATGGCCACACCCTTAGCGGCGTATCAAGTCCACGTCCGCCGCTGCTATCGAGCAATGCGCTGATGGTATCTCGGTGATAAAACGGTCCCGCTTTCCACTTCTTTAGTGTGTTCTCGAATAGTGGCAGTTCCAACTCGGCACGTTGCTGGATTATCAACTCCTGCCCAAAGATGTACGGAATCCAACAGTAGTCAGGATTGTCCTGACGCTCTGCCAGATTCAGTTGCACACGCTTGAATTGTTCAATGCCAAAAGGTGCAGACGGCGCAAAGATAGTCTCGTCAATGTACTCCCACTTACCCAAAGCGGCATCGTGAGCCGCAGATCCGCAGATATGGAGCGCAAGGTTCAAACCCTGCCCCCATAGGTTCTTCATCAATGCAGGGTCGAGATAGCGGTTGCCGTTCTCGTACCAATGATAGCTCGTCAGCACTCCGAACTCCGCAATCGGGAACTCCTGCTGAATCTCTGCGAGAGCCTTGATGTCCGTCTTAGCATCAATACCCGTAAATGTAATGTGTTGTAGTTTCATATTCAGTCCTCCTTAATTACGATTACTTTTACTTTATCACCAAACTTAAACCCTTCTTTTTTCACATAATTGGAACGGAACATCACTTCTCCGTTTGTTCTTTGTGCATAGACCAAGCCATTCACAGCATCTTTCATCATCTGCTCTTTCTGCCACTGAGCACCAAACTCAATAGCATCAAGCATAGCGTAGCCATCAAAGCGTGCAAGTTCCATCTGTTTAGTTTCCCCGTATGCAGCATAGGACTTATCGAGTTGTGGACTAAGCCATTCCTTACTTGCTTCTTCCAACTCCTCGTTTACAGGCTCTTCTGATAACAAATCAAATTTAGTCTGCACGTCTTGAAGTGCTTGGTTATAATCAAAAGTTCCTACCGAAGTGTCGTTCTTCCAAAGTGATGATAATACCTTATGTATTTTTTTCTTGTCTGTCATAATGTTTCCTGTGTTTTTGTTATGTCATCTGGACAGTTCGGGTGTTCACGAATATACGAATCAATTGCTATACATCGTTTTGCAATGGCAATGTGTATATTATACTCATGTCTGTCAATACGATAGCCACCAATAACTATCGTATCATCCTCGTTATTCCTATGTCTTTCAGGCTCTTTTTTGAATCTTTCTTTGTCTGTCATATTATTCTCCTTTCTGTGTTTTAATATTTTGATAATTACATTGTTTCCCTTTCATTTTATCTGTGTCTAAGTCAATTTTCTTGATAGCACAAAAGAAATGAACGGGCCTGGCGGCTGGGTACAACACTTCTCCGTCAATTGATGTACCTATTGGATAATCCATATCATAATCAAGCCTTGCCCCACAAGAGCCACAAGGACATTTTGACAACTGCTGCTCTTTGTCCGCAATTACTTCTGTTAATGTTAGTACCATACTATTCTCCTTTCTGTGCTTTATTCCTTATACATCCCTCATAAGGTGATACATAACATTCATTATCTTTCTTCTGATACCAAAAACATTTAGTTGGTTTAAGACATTTATCTTCTATTTCCACTTTCATGCCTATTCCCCTTTCTGTGCTTTAAGACCAAGTTCAAAGAAATGTTTGGCAATTTTTATCACATCATAAGTATCTAATGGCAAATTCAACCTCTTTGATTGTAAGATTCCATCTTCATATACATTAAAATGTTCTGTAAGATATTTTCTGCGTTCACCATCCAAATCCACCTCTTTTACTTCAAGAGTGTCGATGAAAGAAAGAAGGTCAACAAGAATATTGAATTTTGAGACATGGTGAATATTCTCATCATCATTGTAAATAGTCTTTAGTCTCTCTATCTCCGCTACTAAAGCGTCTAATGGTATATACTTTTCCATAATTACTGTTCTTTTGGATATGCTGTTATAATATATGGATAAACTCCAATTAGAGGAATAGACACACCTCTTGTAAAGAAGTGATATGTACTGTCTTTTTCAAGAGCGCCGAAACTCTTAGAAGCAAATATGCCATTTGGAGATATGCTATAAGTACCTCTACTTGTTCCAACAATATATGAATAACTTGTACTAAAGCCATCTTTGTCACCATGAGTTTTTTGTTGAACATTAACAGAATAAACTTTGGCATCAAATGACTTTGTCGTTTTATAATTAGCTACTACACCAAATAAAAATATTGAGATGCAAATAACTGTAAACGTAAATTTGTATTTTTGTATCACACCTTACTCTCCTTTTAATATTTTCAATAATTCTTCTGCCTTTTTCTTATCACCAAATCCTTTGATGTCAACCCACTTATCAATAAAGAAACCTTCTTTAAGTTTCTGAACGAAGTAGCCATCGTGAGGAATACAACCACCATTGGCATAACATGGGTATCTGTGTTCTATTCTATACTTTGCCATAACTTTATCTTCTTTTGTGCTTCGTTTTCTTTCATAATTCAATAGTTTTTTCAATCCCGCAAAGTCTTAAAGCGTGCTGGAGTTGATGGACGTAATCAATTGAAGCAAAATATCTGTCAATATAACACCTTTGATTGCATTTGTTTATAGTCTTCTCAGTTCTTACAATATCAAAGTAGTAACCATCAAATGGTAATTCAACCAATAGCAATTCTAACATACTACTTTGCCCTTGAATAGAAAAATGAACATCATCTTCTGTCTCAAACCCATTCTTTTCAAGAATCTCTGGAGTGAGAGGAATAGGTTCAAAAGTATTTTCGTTATAAACTGACTCATGAAAATCCCCCCTTATCCCTGACACGGATAACAATTCAACCTTAGTATAGACCTTTAGAATAGTGTCGTACACCCAATCCCCAATTATCAATTCGTTTGCTTTCATAACTTTATTATTTAAATTCTACTAATTCGTATGGCGCAAAGACCATTTTGTTGTCACGTGTATCTTCGTCACAGGTATATCCTCTTAGAAGAGGACTGTAAGTAAAACAACTTACTATATCTGTGTACCTAATCCTTGCTCTCATGGCTTTCATAGTCTTTACTGTTTAATCGTTACAAATCATGGGCATCAGGAGATATGTCAGCTCTTCGTTGTCGGGCTGAGGCACTGGATTGAGGATGACGGCACGGCTGCTATCCTCTAAATGGATGGCCACCTTTTCCGTCGACATGGTTTTCAGAGTCTTTGACAACGATGTGGCTTTCATGCCTATCTTCAAAGGCCAGCTGTCATTGATATTACTCTCACATGGTAGCGTTTCGTCGCCTGAAAAGGCAAAGTCCACGTCGTCTGTATGGAGCTGGAGATTATCGTGGCTGATAGTCATCCGCACCAGCATATTTGACTCATTGGCAAAGAGTACCAGACGATCCAGCGACTTAGTCAGCTTACGACGGTCTATCAGCATTTCGTACTGGTTGTGCTCAGGAAAGACAGCCAGATAGTTAGGATAACGGCCTTCGATAGGGTTAAAGACTATCTCCAGATTGAAGCCGATAGTGATGCAGCACTGCGCCTTGCGCTCTTCCCCCTTTTTCTCTATGGGTTCCTGATAGTCTATGTCTACGTCGCCAGTCTTAGGCAGCACACGCTGTAGGATGCTGACAATGCGTGAAGGAATGATGATGCTGGTGACGACCGTATTCTTGGTAAGGTCGTCCTTCATGGGATGTTTACGGACACGTACCAGGCAGTGACCATCGGACGTGACGTAGTCGGCATAGTTCGCAGTCAGGTTGAAATGTACACCATTCATGACTGGTCGCAGCAGGTCCTGTGCCATGGCGTAGCTACAGCGGTTAAGGATAGAAGCCAGCACAGGCGCCTCGTAGCTCATAGAGTGGCAGTCCTTAGCCTCACAATCAGGACTGGGCGCTTTCCAGCTCAGGAACTCGTTACAGCTATTGTTTAGCGGAAGACGGAAACTGCCGATTTCATGATATACGGTCATCTGCATCTCGCCAATGTCAAAGCGCAGCGGCTGGTCGTCCAGTGCCTTGATGGCACGCAGCAGGTCGAGGTAGTAGATGCTGATGGGACGCATGTCGCCCGTCAGGCCGTCCAGCACGACATCCTCCTTCATAAATATCTCGCTATTGCTGGCATGAACGGTTAGCACCAGCTGGCAGTCGTTCCTGAACGTCAGCACAAAGCTTTCGAATGCTGGAAGGGCGTTATTCTTATTGATAGTCAGTCGGCAATGTTGTAATGCCTGTAGCAGGCTGTTTCTTCTTACGGTAAATTCCATAGTTATTACTTGTCTTTTTGTGTTATACTGCGATAGTTATACACCTTCTGAGGAAATCCTTCACGGGCAAGGATGCTTGTCAGAATAGCCATGTCTGCTTTGCTGGTGTTTGCAAAAGCCTTGGGTGATACAATAGGACGAATGCGTTTGCCGTCCCAATATAGCAAACCCCACCTGTCGGGCAGTTCCTCTGGTTTAATGACGCCATCTGGACACAGGTACCAACGGAGTCTACCAGCTTGTAAGTTGAGCATAGCAGCCTGTTCGTTTCGGCACCACTTCTTCAGATCAGCCTTAAAATCAGAATGCGACACCTTAACCTCAATCACTACTGAGTCGTTGTAATTGCCAAGACCCCATACATCGGTATTTTCAGAGCCCCAAGTACATAGTTCAACTGCCACCCACTTGTATCGCCTACAACATTCGCCACAGCTACGATTCGTAGTATAGCATGGTTTCTTCTTGCATCGCTCGTAGTTCCATTTCTGCCTGCGCAGCCAGTTGCCGCCCTCTACGCAGAGTTTGTAATGTAGGGAGTTTGTTGCGCTCATTTTCAATCCTTTCTATCATCGAGTAATACAAGCAGAATACAGATAGCAATGGTGACGGCCACCAGCTTAAAGATCATGTGCGCAGTCATATCAGTCCTATTACTTGTTTAACATATTTGTCTATCTGAGCTTCATAGTCGAAGCATTCCCTCTTCATCTGGTCGAGTACAGCTTTCTCGACGGCATGCGCCTTTTTGCACGAAAAGTACTTGTGCCACTTGTCGCGCCAGGCATCGACCAGCAGGAAGAAAGCCTTGGCCTTCTCGTCAACCTGTGCGTTGGGGTGGTTAGCCAGATATAAGCGCGTCTTTGCATTCCACTGATCCAGCTTTGCCTCCTTACCCAGCGAGTCCTGCAGGTCTTCATACTTACGGCCATTGTTGTAGTATTTATGGATGGCCTTACGCACTTGATATACCAGCCAGACATATTCCTCATGCTTCGTCAGGTCCACCAGCTCAATGGTAAACTGCAGGCGCGTCCACGGGTCTTTGTTAGACAGTTCGTTATACTCAACACGCGCCATCAGCTTGTCGTAAGTGAAGAATACGGGTGCCGTATGCTGGTTGTCGTATATTTCAAACTTTACTTTGAATGGCATAACTTAATACAAGCTTAATACTTACTTACTAAAGATGTCCTGAGTGAATGGTTCAATACGCAGGTGGGTATAGGCTTTGTTACGCACACGCAGCTTCTTCCACGCCTCCATGAACTGCTCAGCTACATTCTTTGGTGCAGCCATAGAGCACTGTTCACGGACGCCAGAGAGACGGTTACGGCCAGTGACCATCCATAGGTCATTGACGACTTTCTTCTGAGTCGTTTCCATCGTCCTTCTTCTTCAGGTATTCAAACACGTCCATGATGGTGGTCTCTGAGATTTTGCAGGTCACATAGTCGATCATGGTGCCGCCCATCACCTCATTGATGGCTTTCAGGGCACCGTCCATGCTACCAGCCTGTACGAGATAGTTGACGTTCGAACGTTTCTCCTTCTCTGTCTTCTCGTCGATGGTGATGAATGCCAGTCGTGCCTGATACCACTTGTCGGCTGTGTCGAGGTCTGAAAAGAATATCTCCTTGAAGGGAGCTTTGTTCAGGGCTTCCACGGTGAACTCGCCACTGATGTAGCTTGACATTTCTTCCATGATGCGTGCCTCAGCCTCGGTAAAGCTCAGGGCGTCGACCACGTACTGCTCGGTTACTTTCTTCTGGGGTCCGTCCTCCATAGTCTTCTCATAGCGTATCTTTGCTATGAACCAGTTACTTGTTCTGCTTCTCATAATTGTTAGTGTTTAAATTGTTCTACATAATATCTGCATTCAAATCCTTTGCGTGGTGTAAAGTCTTCAAAGTTATGCGCCACAAAATGCGCCTTTTTGTTCACCCAGTTGGCCATATCCTTCTGCCATTGCGGTATGACGTGATGGGGATTATAGGGATCTCGATAGGGTTGTGCATAGGCATATACCCAGTTACCCTGCTTGCTTTTACGTGCCACCTGAAGACGTTCCCACCAATGATAGATACGATCGTAGCACTCCCAGAAGTCATCGTTGAGCATGGTGTACAGAAAATATTCTCCATTGAATCCATACGAGTCGATGCGGCTCATAGCACGCTCACAATCCTTTATCTGCTGAGGCGTATCACAACCAAAGCGTATGCGGTTCTTATCGAGCCACTTGACCTGAGCCAGCTGCTCTGCAAAGCTGTCATCCACCAGTCGGGCATCCAGTGCCTGGTTGAAGTCTACACGGTAGCCACGATAGATGATTTTGTTAAGCTGTTCACGGGCATAGTCGCCAGCAGCCAAGAAATTGTTATCCATCAGTACCAGCTTGTGACGTCCTTCGATGGCTATCTGGTCGACATCCATGTACGGATGGATACGACCCTCCTTTTTGGGAACCACGCACCACTTGCACTTATTCGGGCATCCGCGAGTCAAGAAACCGTAGGCATAGTCCTTTGGGATGTTGGGATAGATGCTGTAGTCGGGCTGACAGCAGTCGATGGTTATAGGCAACTTACTGTTAACGTCGTAGCCTGTACCACCTTTGATGACCTTATCGGCATTCCTGATGACGTAGGGATAGTCTGGCGAGAAGTTGAACACCTTCGACATATACACGTAGTCATAGTGATCGGTGAATGGGCTATACCACTCCACGTTGTCACCATACCCACGATGGAAGCGTGCAATCTTAGCCAGGGCGATATTGGGATATATCGTCGCACCCCACTTCTTCTTGGAGGCATGTCCGTCAACGTCTATCAGTCCGATACGCATATCTTCCTACTTTTTATCCTTATTCCACGCATCAGCATTGTAGTTAGCCATCATGCCACTACCGTGCATGTCTATATGGTCAGAATAGACTATCGTATACTGACATGGCAGGTCTTTGTCCAGCTGTTTAAGACGGTTGATGAGTTCACCGATAGTCGCTGACTCGTAACGCTGCTCTTCTTTTAAGTTGTATACGTTGACATAGTCCTCCAGCTTGTGGTCTATGCAGCCGGTATAACGGACGTAGACATCACCTGTGCCGTTAACGTTTCTGACAAGGATAATGCCAGAGACATATTGCTCTTCTTTGCAGTTCTTCTGCAGTTCGTTAACCAGTTCGCCAACCGACCCCTTTAGCACGCCAATAGTCTTCTCATACTCCTGGCATTCTATAGGGTCGTAGAAGATGCAACCATCCTTTGCTTTGTATATGATTTTTTCTATCTCCATCGTTGTGATATTTGTTTTTTCTTAAATTCTGTACCAGGACTGAGGTGCTGTCCTTTCTTAATGCAGCCAGAGTTTCCGTTTACTTTAGTTGAAGCCACAGCCATTCTTCGCCGTTCATCCCAAATACCTTTCAGCCAGGCAGTATCTTTCTTTAGTTCCAACTCACGGGCTTTACGTATCATGGTTCTTTGACTGACACCCAACCATTCTGCCAAATCAGCGTTAAGCATGGTGGCAAAGTTCTGCTTAAGGAACTGTAGCATCTGCTGGTTCCAGAAGATACGTGTGGCATAGTGGTCGTGTACGACTATTCTTCCTGTCTCGGGCTGGTAGAATGTCCGTGCAGGCTTGACAGGATGATACCTACGGTATTCCTCGCGCCACTTTGCCCGTTTTTCTTGCTGTGACAGTTTCATCGCTATTCTCGTTTAAAATATCAATCCAATGCGCATAGCGTTTACTCTTCAATCTTTTCAATCTGCAAAGTATCTTCATTCCAGCGCAGGCCACGAATAGAAAGCTCGTTGAAGAGGATACCTTTCTCTTCCATGGTGGCGTAGTGGAATGTCTTGTGACCAACATATCCGTATGTAAGCGTGTCGTTGTATTGTACGTTGAAGAAGCCGTCTCCAGCGGAATAGACAGCAGCATACACAATATAGTTTGAACGGATGCCACGGAAGATGATGACCTCGTCGTGCTCGTCATCACAGATGATGTCACCATTTGATGCCTTGTCCGGGTTCCAGCGACGCAGGGTAGACTTCTTCTCCTTGTGTGTTGTCACGTAGTCGGACACGCCAAACAAGTCGTCCAGAATGTTGTCGTCCTGGTAGGCATGTCTGGTAGGGGTAAAGGACACCTGCAGAAAAGCACCGTCACCATTGTTGAAGCTGTCTATCTTCACACAGAAATGTACGCTGCTGGTGCCCATGGCGCTGCCCGTCTTCCATACCGTTTCCGTCTTCAGCGGCTTGTTGCGAAGATTCTTGCCGTTGATTTCCGTGCATAGTGTCGTCACGTAGCGCTGCACCCGGTCGATGGCGGCAAACGACGGGATGGTGGTGTTGTCGAGCTTGCGCGTTACGATGCTGCAAAGCTCCTTGGTGGACTTGTTGGCATTGTACGGCCCCATAGCCCTGATAGTGATAAAATACTGTTGTGTCATAGTGTGTATAGTTTACAGGAAACGGTGTGATAGTGCGTAATACTCTGAGGCAAACATTTTCTCGGTGATGTTCACGTCACGACGGTCAATCCAGAAAGGATGGGCTTTGGCTTTGTTGCCGTGCGAGTCCATAGGTTGCAGACGCATCTGTCCGTTGCGTCCAAACTCTACTATCTGGCAATAGTTCTCAGGCTTCAGAATGTCCTCGTGATCACAGATGAACATGCCTATCTGTAATGCTCTGTATTCGTTACTTTCCATAATGATAAATGTTTTATAGGGTTATTATTGTTTGTTTATCAGTTTAGCCAGTTCACGCTTAGCCTCGGCTTTAAGCTCTTCGTCGATGGCTTTTGATACGGCATTTACAGCGCCCCATGTGATGCAGCTTACGTCATCCATGTATTTGGTGACAGCCTCTACAGTCTGGTCATAAGAACGAGCCAGTACGTATTTGCCGCCAGCAGCCTCTACGTAGCGCTGGAACCTCTTCTGTTCCTTTGTCTGGCTGTTCTTATGGCCGTTCTTCAGCTCGATACACAGGAAGCTGTATTCTTGCGTAGGGATGAGGAAGACAAGGTCTGACACGCCAGCCTGCACACCCTCCTTCTTGGCACGGACGGCACGGTTACGGCCACCAGCTTCCTCGTTCTTGGGATGGAACATCAGGTAGGCGAATTGCGGGTAGGTCACTCTGAACCACTTGACGCATCTGATCTGCAGGTCCTGTTCTCTATAATGAATCTTTGTCATATTGTCATACTGTTACTTGTTGTCTCTTCTCGTCCCATGCAGCCACTATCTTAGCCGGTCTGCTGTCAGGGTGCTGCTTGGCATAGTCGCGCATATCTCGCTCGTATTCCTCCTGCGACTTTACTGGAGCCACTGGTGTCTCTATGATGACACCCGCGTCCTGCTGAGGCTGTGACTTTCTGCCGATGCGCATCTTGTAGCGCTCCAGGTATACCTCGTACTGCTTAAGGTTGAAGATGAAATCAAAGTCGGGTACGAATCCGTTCTTGTTGAGGTTGAGCTGTTCGTGCTTTATCTGGTCAAACACCATGTCGATGCTCTGACGTCCAAAGCGCTGGATGCACATGTATACCTTTGACGTCATTTTCTCGGTCAGCCGTTGCCATTCCCGCAGGATACCCTTGAAAGTTCTGTTGTAAGAATCCTTAATTTCGTAAATAAGACCCTTAGCGTTATCTCTCTCTATCTTAGAAGGAATATTATGAGTTCTAAGATTACTTATTTCCGTTATTCCGTTATTTCTATTATAAGGTGTCGTGGGCGATTGGCTGGGCGATTGGCTGGGCGATTGGCTGGGTACTTCGTTGGATAAATTATCGTCAAATAAGCTGTCAGAGCCGTTGTAACTATCATAATCACAGCACGTTATAATTGTACCAAGGTTGGATGAATTAAGGATTATTTCACCCTTATTAGCCAATAATCTAAGCCTTGACTTAACATCAGCTTCGCTGAGGCCAGTGGCTTCCATGATGGCGGTGCGCGACGTCATGCAGGAACCACGGCGTATCCGCAGGCTATGCAGCTCACCATCCTGCACGTATGCACAGCAGTGCAGGTACAGGTATAGTGAGACCGCCTTAGCATCCTTTGCCCATGGACGGTCAAACACGTTAGTCAGCTGTCTATACCATCTACTCATTACGCTACCTTGCTACGCTGTTCAACGGTCTTCTTGTTTGTGTCCAGCTCCCAGGATCTGCACTTGCGCAGGTGACGTGCCACCTCTACCACAAATGGAAATCGCTCGTTGTCCGGCTGAGGCTGAGTATGACACGCAGCCAGTATGGGATTGTTGCCGTAGCGGTGTAGTCCCGCATGCAGACAGTTCAGACAGCAGACAAGCTTGTACTTTGCCGCTGAGCTGGTGTCCGACGATGTTGATGATGTTGCCATATTACTTATTGCGTTATTTTTGGATTAATTTTATTTTAAACAATGCTATTCTCACGAACCGCATTGGAGCATGTAATTTTTAATGACAATAATTAAAAATCTGGATAACGGAGTGCCACGCTTGGCACAATAGTAGGATATCGTTTTGAATTCAATAGTGCCTTTTTAAATAGACGAGTAGTTCCATATCCAATGTGGTATTATCGTCCTTTATGATGATCCAGCCACCAGTGAGCTATCTCCCGTTCCGTTGGCTCGTCGCCAAACTGTTCGGTCAAGAGCTGTTTGATACTGTCGTACTGTTCCTGTGACATGTTGATAATTACCTGGTCACACAAATCGTAGTCGCCACCCAGCCCTAAGACCGAGAAAAAAGCCACGATACCGATACTGGCTATGATAGCCGTGCGTTGGAATTTAGTCATAGTGGATATCATTTTTTGTGAATGTATTTGCCTATCAGCCCCTGTCGCATGGCTTCATGTACCTCAGCTTGGTCGAAGTATGTTCTGCCACCTTCTTCCATCTTATAAGCCTTGACCTTACCGCGCTTTATCCAGTTGTAGATGGTGGATACCTCGCAGCAGAAGAGCTTGGTCATGTCTTCCACGGTGTAGTAGTGGGGTTTGTACTGCTCTTCAACGATACGTCGGGTATTGGCCGTCACGTCGTCAATGAGCTTCTGCAGCTGTTCGCCCGACATTATGATAAGGGTGTTGGCGCCTTGCGATGAGTTTATAAGAGCTTGTATATTCGTCATAATGCTTTTAGAGTTTAGTTAGCGCTAAACATGTCCTGCTGTTCGTTGGCAGGCACAATACCGATGCGTCCCAGACGCTGGCGTAGGAACTGCTGGCCCTTCTCAGTCCAGGCAGCTTTCTTCTTATACACCTTGAAGCCGTTAGGCATGAACCAAGGAACGTTAATGACAACGGTCAGTTCCTGGCCGCGCAGTGCCTCAGCAAGCACGTAGCCCTTCTCGGTGAACGTCAGCACGCCGCACTTCTCCAGCAGCTTATTGAAAGCAATGCTACTCTTAAGACCGTAGACTGTGGCCATCTGTGTCGCTGTCTTTGTTTCCATATTAGTCTTCTTTAACAGTTCCTTCGCCTCCATCTAAGAAACTCTCGTTACGTCCACCGTCCTTTTCTCTCTGTTGAGAGAGGTTTGGAACACCTTGCCCCACTGGAAGCCGAATGTGCTGCACATCGACTTCACGCTGTTGGTCTTCGCTGCCGGGAAGCTGTGGGAATCACCCACCTCCATTTCTGAGAGGATGCCCAGCATTGACTTTTTCTGCTCTTTTTTCTCCATAAATTTTGAATTATCAAATAATTTATTTAACTTTACAGTGCAAAGATAGAACTTTTTCTAATAATTGCAATAGAATATGTTCGAATTTTAATAATTATTAATAATTAAGGTTATGGGTATAAAGGATAGAATTGACGAGTTTATTAATTACAAATGCCTTAATATAAAGGCGTTTGAACATGAAATAGGCATTTCAAATGGTCTGTGGTCAAAAGCTAAAACTATATCTGAAGAAGTTCTATTAAAGGTAATTGCGCGTTATCCTGAACTTAATTCCGATTGGCTTCTTAAGGGTACGGGTGGTATGTTTGCCCACGGAGGGATTGAAAATGATGAAATAGAACTTCTTCGCGAAGAAAATACTAATTTAAACAAAGAGTTGGAACGACTAAAGACTTTGAAACTTCCTACGAAGGATAGTAAAGTCTATAATCTCTGGATGAAATTCATGGATATTACGAGTGAAATGCAAGGATTGTATAAAGAAGAGAAAGAAAAATAATATTACGGAACTTGTAACAATATAAAAAATATATTTTGAAACTACCTGTTAAGGACAAGGTCTTATTAAGGGCAGCACAGTATCAACTTAGTGATGAATTATCTGCAAAAACAGAAATGGATAGAATGGTAGAATTTATAATATATAGTTTTTCCTCTCATATTTAAAAATGATGAACGTGAGTTAAATAAATTAGAAACCCATTAAATATCAATAATTATGGAAAACTGGAAGAAAGACTTAGAAGAATTAAAAAAACTTGATGAAGATTTAAATAACAGAGATATAAAAGTAGAGAAGTGTCTAAAAGAAAAATTTCCCTTAGAAAATGACGAAGATAACAATTTTGATTTAGAAGACCTTGAGATAGTTGATAATGACAAATGAACACTATAAAACACTTCTTTCTGTATTGATTGTAATGTGCTGTGTTTTTGGATGTAGCTGGTATGAGTCATACAAAAAAGACAAACAGCGTGAAGAGAAAAAAGAAGCCCAACGCCAAGACTCTATCCGGAAAGCATTTATTGCCGACTCGTTAGCACATGACCCACACTATCAAGACAGTATTAGAAAAGCTGAAGAGAAATATCGTAGATGGAAGCTGTTAAATGACAGTATTAGCAAAGATGAATTAGTCGGATTTATACTCCTTGATGGAGATAGTTGCTATCACAACGCTTTCCATCCAGTAGTAAATAGAGAGGATGGCATACTTCACAACTATTCGATATTGGATATTCCTCAGTTAAGATTTGTGACAATGCGTGATATTGTAGTGAATCGCTATAAATATTGTCCTGTGTGTAAAGAAATTGAAGATGTATACTTAGGATACGAAGACGGTGAAATAATAAATGTGGACGAAGTGCGGGAATATGTAAGTGAAAATCAGGAGGATTTTGAAGACTTATTCTCATCAGAGCCTGAAGAACCAGACTTTGATAATGACAGATGGTAATAATAGAAGTTGTCATAAATCCAAACTATAATAGTTATCAAAAATACAAACTATAATATGAATAGAGAAAAAATAAAACAGCTGTTCGATACCTGCAAAGAAAAGCGTGGCGATGCCCGTAAGATGGGTACGACGGCAGAGAACATCCGTAAGATTATCGAAGGTGCCGATGTTAGAGTCAGCACTCTTGAAGGTATAGCCAAATACTTTAATGTTCCAGTCGGCTACTTCTTTGATGAGGCTGAGGCTGACGGCAGATCGTCCCATGAGGTTGAAATAGCCAATCTGAAAGGCCAGGTTGCTGGATTAAAAGACGCTATCAAGATATTGAAGGATAAAAAGAAATAACTATTGGTAACGTTTTGGTAACGTTCTTGGAAAATTGAGAAAAAGAAAACTCTCAGAATCCTTTGTTCATCGGGGTTCTGAGAGTTTGTTGTGAGGTGCCTGGCGGATTCGAACCGCCGTAGACGGTTTTGCAGACCGTTGACTAAGCCACTCATCCAAGGCACCGTTCTCTTTAGCGGTTGCAAAGGTACGAATTATCTTTGATATCACCAAATTT
>JAEEGG010001962.1_pt1 | contig 54074 bp, 36 predicted proteins | sample 9134161 | NCBI WGS metagenome assembly JAEEGG01 (sample SAMN16246543, study PRJNA631951) | gut metagenome | biome: gut microbiome; feature: rumen; material: CR-attached | host: Bos | place: Iran: Karaj | collected 2018-10 | reverse complement strand
GCGTTACTCACCCTTTCGCCGGTCGCCGTCAGAGTATTGCTACTCCACGCTGCCCCTCGACTTGCATGTGTTAAGCCTGCCGCTAGCGTTCATCCTGAGCCAGGATCAAACTCTTCATTGTATATTTATTATAATTCTAAGCTTGTCCCTGACGCTTAGTTCCTAAAAAGAAACTGACGCTCGTTTATTGCTTGCTTGTACTTTCCTTTCAGTCTTTTCAAAGATCTTTTCAGTGCCCTTGCCTTTCGGTTTTGGGCGTTAAAAACCCGCTCGTTTCCGAACGGGACTGCAAAGGTACAACCTTTTTCTTAATCTCCAAACTTTTTTGAAGAAATTTTTGAAGAAATTTTTGAAGAAATTTTTAAAATTTTTTATAAAGCCTTAAAACTCACTACTTTAGCTCTTCAACAAATTTTTGGGCCTCTTTTGAGCGCGGGAGAAGGCGTTTTACGGCGCGTAGCCAGGCATCGGCCTCATCCTCTCCTACGCCTTTGAGGGGGAATTCCGCCTTGGCGGCACCACAGGAGGCCTTTACAACCACGCTGAGGGCCGTCTGGCTTATAGATCCGGGCGTTTCCATACGGTCAAGGACCTCTCCGGTGACAAGGATTTCCTGCCCTTCGGCCGAAACAGAATGCCCTCCGGCCTCCAGCATCTGGGTAAAACGCTGCACCAGGACTTCCTTTGCCGCAGACGGCACGGAGGTGGTGTCTACTTTTATAGAATAATCACGCGCATACACGCATACACACGTAAGAAGTGCTATGGCAGAGAGTAAGAACTTATTCATACACAATTTCAAGTTTGGTAAGGCCGCCACGTACATCCTTGTTCTTCATAAAGAGATTCCACAGGAGCGCCGTGCGGTGGTTTTCTATCATTGCAATAATCGGGCCCTGGTCTATTGCGATGTATGAAGAGGCAAACCATGCGTTATCCAGACAGAATGCGTCCTTGAAGCCGTAGGTGCCCCAGAGGCGGTCTCCAAGTTTATAGTAGAAGTAGCGGAGTGCAGCCATGCTCTCATCCGGCAGATATGGCATGGAGGCCAGAGCGGCCGTGGGGGCTATGGTGCCGCGGTCATTGGACGGGGAGGATGCTATATACCCCCCAGGATAATCGCTGGCGGTAAGGCCCCAGGAACTGGCCGAATAACCGGAATGCCCCTGAGGGTTACGTACGCAGTAGTTATAATTGTACCTTGCCTGGGCCACATTCTGCTCCCAGTAACTTCCGTTTGAGTCTGAAAGCCTGCGGGGATCCAGGCCAAGGAAGGAATAATGGGCAAAGAAAAGGGGCTGATTTCCCGCCACGGGGAAAGTGAAGGTTCCCCAGCCCTGGCGGAATACATCGGCCGATATGGTATGCGTGGGGGAAGACGCCGCCAGCACATACACTATAAGGGCCTCGTTCCAACCGCGGATTTGCATATTCATGGCCCAGCCCTTGTCCGGGGACCAGTGCCAGTAGAGCACCTTCTGCCCGCCCTGGGTGTACCAGTCCCACTCCACGCCGCGCCAGATGGCATCTATGCCGGAGCGGATATCGGCCTCAGAATCCCTGTCAAAATAGGCCTGGGCCGTGAGGAGTCCCTCTATGAGGAAAGCGGTTTCCACAAGGTCTCCGCCGTTATCTTTGTCAGAGAACGGGATCACCTTGCCGGTACTGCCGTTTAGCCAGTGGGGATATGCGCCGTGGAAAGTCTGGGCCGATGACAGGAAGCCGATAATCTTCCGCATACGCTCGGCACCCTCATCACGGGTGATGAAACCGCGCTCTATGCCCACGGGGATGGCCATAATGCCAAAGCCGGAGCCGCCGGAAGTGACGGTGTCTCCGCTGCCATAGCGCTCACGCGCAAGGCCGGAGGTAGGATGGGCATAGTCCCAGAAGTATTTGAAGGTTTGCTTCTGGACAAGGGTGAGAAGTTCATCGTCGCTGATGCGGGAGAACTTGTCGGTCTTGTCTTCAAACTCGGCCGCAGTAGTGAGCCAGAAAGTGAACTCGCTCTTGAGATTGACGCCAAAGCACTCCCCCGAGAGGATGGTAAACTTGTACCTGGTGCCTGAGGCGAGCGCTTCCTTGGGCTTGAACACAAGCACCGTCACGTCTGAAGGGTCTGCCGATACGCTAAGCTCCGGACCGGAGAAATCCACCGACTTGAGAGATGCCTCATCGGCCTTGACTTCCCTTGTAAACTCAAGCCTGATGACGGGATTGAGGGAGACTTTTTCAATTGTTCCCTTTTCCTTTACATTATTACCATCAACTTTGGCCGATACTACGATAGCCTTGGGCAGGGGGGCGGCAGGGGTTTCCCCCGATGGAGTGTCATCCACCGGAGGAACCTTGCTGCAGCCTGCAGCCACCGCTAAAGCGGCAGCCAGTAATAAAAAGCGTTTCAACTAATCTTCCTGATAAAGATTGACGGCAACTTCTTCCTTGTACAGTGCCAGAACTTCCTCTTCTGAGAGAGCCTTGTTGTAGATGCGAATCTCATCAATTCCGCCAGCCCAGTAATTCTGCCAGGTCTGGACTGAATCACCCTCGATGAAACTTGACCAGCCACCCACATAGAAAGCGTTGCAGAACTCTGTCACCAAATTATTGAAAGGAATAATATGAGGGAAGGTAAGTGCAATAACAGGCTGGCCGTTAATGTATATGTTCACCTGATCCTTTGCAGCCATTGCGCCTTTTTCCTCATCCATAACCTGACGGTCCTTGTCATATGTTACGGCAAGCTGGAACCACTTTCCGTAATAATCAAAATCGGTAAGGCCGGAATCAAGGAAGAGATTCTGCTCAGCGCCCTTGTCATCGTGAAAAATGAACCTGCCATTAATCTGCTGCCAGGGCACTTTAGCGCCGGTTTCCTCGTCAGTATTTTCACCGAAATTGTCAAAATAGACGTTCATTGCAGGGAAATCGTGGTTCTTTCCGTCTGTAAAACGGGCACCGTTAAGGGAGAAGAGGCATCCTTTGATTTTGGCTTTTTCTGCATAAGGTAAAACCCAGGCCGTCATCGTAACCTTTTCAATCTTTTTGAATGCATTGTCGGCAGCCACGTTAAACTTGGAATAAGCCGTAGCCGTATTGTCGCCGCTCTTGTTGAACCAGCCTTTGCCGATATAACCGGTCTTGATCTGGACGTCACCTTTGTTTTCCTTGAAGGTAAGGCCCTCGCCCTTTTCAATGAGATTGTCATTATCGAAGGAAAGATAAACCACAAGATTATCTTCGCATACTGTCACCTTAGGAGCTTCCTCCTCAGGGGTCTCATTGCCGTTTTCGTTGCCGTTCTGGTTGGCATCGGCCCTGTTGCCGGCAGGCTTTGTGCAACTGAAGCCAAAGAGAACCATGGCCAGCATTGCAACTAAATAAAGTACTTTTTTCATAATTGTTATTGGTTAATGGTTATAAATCATATCCGGGATTCTGAGGCAGATTGCTGTTAAGCTGACGCTGGGCAGAAGGGATGGGGAAAAGCTCGTTCTTTCCCGCCTTGAAACCAAGAGGGCCAAGGACATCGGCAGCCTTGCCCCAACGCACGAGGTCAAAGAAGCGGTTCTCTTCCAGGGCCAGCTCTGCGCGGCGCTCGTCGTAGATATTATCCAAAGTGGCCGATGTTGCACCAAGTCCCGCACGGGCGCGGACCTCGTTCAAAGCTATTTCGGCCGTGTAACCCGACTCTGAGGCAATTGTAGCGCCGTTTGCCATAGCCTCTGCAAAAATCAGAAGCACATCGGCATAACGGATGATGCGCATATTGTGATCCAGACCATATGCATTGAATGAACGCGTATTATAACGGCTGGGAACATATACCTTGCCGTTGTAGTACGGGTTTGCACAGCGGTTATAAATGACATCTCCATCAGGGGTAGTTGAGCCGCGTTCCAACAGTGTTACGGACTTTCGGATATTATCTCCCCTACTGTCGAAGAATGCTATGAGTTCATCACTGGGAACTTTGTGTCCCCAACCCTGCATAGGCTCGTTACCACCTTTGGGGCCCTGGATAAAGCCGTAGTAGCATATTGGCATAGCGCCGGAAGTCTGACCCATATCCGAGCTCTGGATTTCCATCAGGGATTCGGGGCCATTTTCGTGCTCTACGCTGAATGCATCACGGAAATTGGGCTCAAGGGAGAATTTATGAGTGGCAATAATTGCATCGGCCTGCTTTGCCGCCTCATTCCAGTCCTTGTTGTAAAGGGCGACCTTTGCCTTGAGGGCCATTGCCGTATACTTTGTGTATCGGCCCGGCATACCCGCATAAGATTCCGGCATATCCTGGATACCGGCATCAAGGTCATCGTAAATGAACTTGTAAAGATCGGCCACTGAACTCACCTCCTTTGAAGCAAGCTCCTGGGAATCCATACTGCGGTCTATCAGGGGCACGGATCCAAACAGGCGAACGAGGTTGAAGTATGCGTATGCCCTGATAAGCCTGGCCTCGGCACGGCACTGCTTAACCTGTAGCAGGGCTGCTTCTCCGGTAATAACCTTGGCAAATTCATCCATAGATTCCACAGCGTAGTTGGCTGCGGAAACAATATTGTAGAAAATGCTCCACACGTAGCCGATATGGATGTTTTCCGGTCCATAAGTGAACTCGTCAAACTCCTTCACTGCTGGGGCATCATCCACTGTACTGCCCTTGTACGCATCGTCTGAAGGTACTTCCAGAACGGAAACATAGTTCTGCGCCTCTCCTTCGGCAAGCCTCATCTTGGCGTATGCGGCGCTCACGGGCAGGAAGATATTCTCTGTCTTTGAATAGTCCAGGCCGGTTGAGGGCATTGTAGCTTCCGTGCGGATGTTCAGAAAATCCTGGCAGGAAACAGTAAGCAGCAAAGTAGCAATTATCAATAAGTATTTAGCTTTCATAACGTTTCCTCCTTAAAAATTAATGTTTACACCGGCTGTATAAATGGCCTGCAACGGATAAACAGAGGAAGAGTCTATGCCCGTATCGATGGGCGACCCGCCTATTTCCGTAGTGAAGCCGTTGTAGCCAAATAAGGTAAGTGGGCGCTGGGCCGACACATATACCCTGATGCGTCCGGCGCCGAACACATTCTGGAAGGTGTAACCCAGCTGGACGTTCTGGATGCGGAACATAGAGCCGTCTTCTATCCAGAAACTGTTGCTCTGGGACATAAGACCGGAAGAGAGGGCCTTGGGAGAAGGATATGTCTGGGAAGGAAGATCCTTACTCCAGGCGTTGATGTAGAAGTCGTAGTCGTAGTTGGCAGCGGGGAACACCTGCTTATTCAAACGCTTGGCATTAAATATCTTATTGCCGATATTGGCGTTAAGAACCATAGAGAAGTCAAAGCCCCTCCAGTCAAAGCCAAGGTTGAAGCCCAGCATAAGCCAAGGCAGAGGAGAGCCGAGGTAAACGCGGTCTGCCTCCGTAATCTTACCATCCGGGCCACCGTCTTCGGCACCCGCAAAGTCGTGGTAGGCAAAATAACCTGCGCCCGTATCCTTCTGGGTGGGAACACCTTCGGCCAACGCTTCCTTCTTGCTCTGGAACACTCCGTCTACCTGGTAGCCCCAGAATGCGCCGATAGGATATCCGACCTGAGTTAGGGTGGACGCCACGCCGTTGACATAGCCTCCGGGGATGTTGTCACGGCCTTCAAGGGCCAGCACCTCGTTGTGGTTGAAGGTGGCGTTCATTCCAACGTTGTAGTTGAAATCGGCTCCTATCTTATCGGCCCATTTTATTGAGAATTCAACGCCGGTGTTGAGTACCTTGCCATTGTTGGCAAGAAGGTCTGCCTTGCCGCCGCCGGTTGCAATTGGTGCGTTGAAAACTACGCGGTCTGTCACCCGGCGATACCAGTCAATCTCTCCGCTTAGGCGGCTGTCAAGCATGGCAAAGTCTGCGCCCACATTGGTTTCTGTCACAACCTCCCACTTGAGGTAGTTCTGGTAAACAGTCTGAGCGCCCACTCCGTCTACAAGTGTATCACCGAACACGGCCGATGAATCCACGCCTGGTTTTCCGACTATGTTGATGTCGTTGGCAGGGACGTTGTCGTTACCGAGCATACCCCAGCTGGCGCGAAGCTTGAGGAAACTGAGCCAGCCTTTGGTCCCTCCCATAAACGGCTCGTCGGATATATTCCAACCAAGGCCGATTGAAGGGAAGAAACCCCACTTGTCCTGGTACTTGGAGCTACCGTCGGCACGGAACGTAACTGTAGCAAGGTATTTTTCCTTATAATTGTATGTGCCGCGGGCGAAGAATGAAACGCCATTGTAGCGGGCTGCTCCGTCAGTTGCCGTCTGGTTCTTATAGGAACCGTTCACAAGGTAGCGGGATGCAGCGTCAAAGTCGGGAACACTGTTGACCACGCCTGTGAGCCAGGCATTGTACTGCATACGCGTGGACTGACCCAGCATGGCAGTGAAGGCATGTGCGCCAATCTGGTCTGAGTACGTTAGGGTGTTGTCCAGAATGTGGTACAAACCATAAGCGTATGTCTTTGAAAGGTTGGAAACCGTTGTTCCCTGGGAGCCTCCCACTCTATGCTCAGGAGTGTAGTTTTGCTGGTCGGCAAAGCTGAAGTCCAGGTTATATGCGGTTTTAAACTTGAGTTTCTCCGGGATGATGGTTGCCTCGGCATAAGCACTGAACACTGTTTTTATGCCATTGTTTGAATTGTTGGTATAATAAGCCCTTGCCGCAGGGTTTGCATATTCATTGGGGAAGCCGTAGAACTGCGGCGAGTCAAATTTCACCGGATACGCCACCTCATTGGCGTCGTTGTACACTCCGTAAACCGGAGGGTTCACAAAGGCCTGATAGTATGCGCCAGAATCCGGATTATTCTGCTTGTAACGTGATACAACCGTGTTGAATCCAACCTTGAGCCAGCTGGTAAGGGTCTGGTCCAGACGGGCGCGGAAGTTAAGACGGCCGTAGTTGTTCTTGCAGTAATTCATGATGCCGTCCTGGTAGAAGTAACTGAGACCCACGGAATAGTTGGTCTTCTCCGTACCTCCTGAAAGGTCAAGGGAGTGGCTGTGGGTAAGGGCGGGCTTCACAAGGGTCTGATACCAGTCCGTGCTTATACCGGTATTTGCGGCAAGGGGGTAAACCGTATCGAAGGGGTCGTCGGGATTTGCCAGGTTGTACATCTCAATGTACTGCTGGGCCGACGCCATGGGCATAATGTTAGTGGGTATCTGGACGCCGCCATAGCCGTCGTAGGCCACCCTAACCTTTCCCGTTGCACCCTTCTTGGTAGTGACAAGGATGACGCCGTTTGCGGCGCGTACGCCGTAGATTGCTGCGGCCGATGCATCCTTGAGAACCGTCAGGGACTCAATATCGGATGCGCTCAGGAAGTCAATGTTGTCCATGAACGCGCCGTCAACTATATAAAGGGGGTTGGCATAGTCTCCGATTGAGCCAACGCCACGGATCTTGACGGACGGGCCTGCACCCGGAGCACCGCTCTGGGTGATCTGGACGCCGGAAACCATGCCCTGGAGGGCGCTCATGGGGTTGGCGGCAACCTGCTTTGCGAGCTCCTCACCCTTGACGTTGGTGATAGGGGCCGTGAGATCCTTGGCTTTCTGGGTGCCGTAACCAACCACAACAACCTCGTCAAGGAAGGTGGAGTCCTCTCCAAGGAGAATCTTTGCGGGGACTGCCGATGCCGGGAAAACCTGCGAGGCATAGCCTATGCAGCTCACCTCAACTTTTGCATCGGCCCCGGAAACAGTGAGGACAAAGTCTCCGTCAAGGCCCGTTGAGACGCCGTTGGTGGTGCCCACTTCCATGACGGTGGCGCCGATAACCGGCCCCAGGGCATCCTCAACAACGCCTTTTACCTGATACTGGGCAAAAGCCGAAAGGCTCAGGAGGGCAAGCGTCAGTGTTATTAATACTTTTCTCATATCTGGTTAGTTAGTTTTCCGTGTAGTAGAATCCAAGTTTTTCAAGACCCTTCCGGATTTCCGGGGCCTGCATGAAGAGCTTCCAGAGAAGGCCGCTGCGGTAGTTCTCTATCATAACGGCCTCCGGGCCCTGGTCAATTGCAAGGTAATGGTCCACAACCGCAGGTTCACGAGAAGGGTTATAGGCGTCGTAGAAGCCGTAGGGACCCACCATTCCGGGGGTGTCCCACAGGCGACGGATAACCTTCATGGATTCCTCAGGGGTGTAGACTATGGAACTTACCGCCGCTGTAGGGCTTACGGTGCCGTTTTCGTCGGGGGTGCCTGGGTGATGGGAACTGTATCCCACGTCAGGGTCGTCGGAAGAGGTGAAGCCCCAGAGATACTCTGAGTAGCCTTTGTGGTTCTTGGGATTGTCTATGGCGTAGGCACGCTGGATAAGGGTGTGTGCCTTATTGCGCTCAAAGTAGTTGGTGGTTCCGTCCGTAAGGCCGCGTGGGTCTAGGCCCAGGAAGGAGTAGTGGCAGAAGAACAGAGGACCGCCCATTTCCATTCCAAGCGGAAGGGTTATCCCGTAGTATTCCTTGCCGTTATAATAATATGAGGAATTCTTGTAGGAGGCCTCATAGAGTTCCTTGGAGATGGGATAAGAAGGAGAAGAAGCCGCCAGGATGTAGGTTATGAGGGTCTCGTCATAACCGGTTATGCGGTGGTTCATCTTGAAACCGTAGTTCTTGGACCAGTGCCAGTAGATGGCGTCCGGCTGCCCCTGTGTGTACCAGCTCCATTCTACGCCAAGCCAAAGGTCATGAATACGCTCTGCGAGGTCAAAATTATCGGCCTCCAGCCAGTGGCGGGCCGCCAGAAGGCCCTGCACCAGGAAGGCGGTTTCCACAAGGTCCCCGCCGTCGTCAAACTCTGAGAAATGGAAAGCCTCACCGGTTTCAGCGTTGTACCAGTGGGCCCAGGCGCCATGGAAGCGCTCCAGTTTCTCAAGGGAGGAAACAATCTTTTCTATCCTGGCAACGCCATCCTCACGGGGGAAGTATCCGCGCTCCGCCCCGGCTATTATGGCCATTATGCCAAAGCCGGTGCCGCCGGTGGTCACTATGGGGTTATCGTTATTGCTGCGCTCCCGGGCCATTCCGGTTGTGGGATCGGCAAAATCAGTGAAATACCTTATTGTGAGGCGCTCTATCTTATCCAGAAGGGCATCATCGTTGAGATACGGCTTGCAGGAGGCCAGAAGGATTATGGCCGATAGTATAATGAGAAGTTTAAATCTCATATCTGAAAGAGGCTTCTTTTACGTTATCCGATGCGCCGCCAATGAACACCTTGAAGTCTCCGGGTTCCGGCCCCCAGGTCATGTCCTGGCGGTAGAAGGAAAGCATTTCCTTATCTATTGTGAAGCTCACCTCCCTACATTCTCCGGGCTGGAGGGTGATGCGCTCAAAGCCCTTGAGTTGCTTTACGGGACGGGTTACGCTGCCCACGAGGTCACGGATGTACAGCTGGACGGTTTCAGTGCCGGCAACTTTTCCGGTGTTGGTTACTTTAACTTCTGCAACAAGTTTGCCGCCGGCCTTGAATGAAGAGGCGTCAAGGGCTATGTCTGAATACTCAAAAGTGGTGTAGCTTAGGCCGTGGCCGAAGGCGTAGAGGGGCTCGTTGGGGCAGTCAAGATACCTGGATTCATACTTTGCATCCGGGTGGATGTAGGGGCGGCCGGTGTTCTTGGCGTAGTGGTAGATGGGCACCTGACCAAGGTTGCGGGGGAAGGTGACGGAGAGTTTTCCGGAAGGGTTGTAATCTCCGAATAGGACATCTGCTACAGCGTAGCCGCCCATGGTGCCGGGATACCAGGCTTCAAGGATTGCATCGGCCCACTCGGACTCTTCGCTGAGGTCCAGAGGACGGCCGTTGAGGAGCACCAGGGCAACGGTTTTTCCCTGCTTCTTGAGGGATTTGAGGAGTTCTGTCTGCTCTTTGGGGAGGTTGATTGAGGTGCGGGAAGCGGCTTCCCCGGTCCAGCTCCAGGGCTCTCCAAGCACAAGGACCACCTTGGAGGCCGATGATGCCACGGGAGTCACTTCCTTTATTGCGTCCTCTATGCTGGCGGGAACGGATTCCACCTGCCCGGCGCCCCTCCAGGAGCCAAGGAAGTCATCCTTTGTTGTTGCCATCGGCCCTAAAACAGCAACTTTCTCTCCCTTCTTGAGGGGAAGGACGCCGTTGTTTTTGAGGAGCACCATGCTCTCTGCGGCAATCTGGCGGGCAAAGGCCTTATTCTCCGGTGTGAGGGTGCGCTCCTTCTCACGCTGAGAGTCACAGTATTTATAGGGATCGTCCAGAAGGCCAAGGGCTGCCTTTATGTTAAGGATGCGCCTGACGGCATTGTCAAGGGTTTTTTCGCTGACCTTGCCGCTTTTCACAAGGTCTGTGAGATGATTCATATAGGCGGCGCTCATCATGTCCATGTCAAGGCCGGCGTTCATGGAAAGCTCTGCGGCGTGGGATTCATCGGCCGCATAACCGTGCATTATCATCTCGTTGATGCCGGTGTAGTCGCTTACCACAAAGCCTTCAAAGCCCCACTCATCCTTGAGGATTTCATTCATGAGGTGGTTTGAAGCGTGGGCGGGAACGCCGTCAAGTTCATTGAAGGAAGCCATTACGCTGAGTGCGCCGGCGTCAATTGCGGCCTTGTAGGGAGGGAGATAGAATTCCCTGAACCAGCGCTCGCTCATATCCACGGTGTTGTAGTCCCTTCCGGCCTGGGGGGCACCGTACGCGGCAAAATGCTTCACGCAGGCAAGAATGGTATTGTCCTTTGAAAGGTCATCGCCCTGATAGCCCCTTGTCATTGCGGCCGATATGAGGCTGCCAAGGTAGGGATCCTCACCGGAGCCCTCACTTATACGGCCCCAGCGGGGTTCAACGGATATGTCGCACATGGGGCTGTAGGTCCACTGGAGACCGGCTGCGGCCGCTTCTTCGGCGGCAATGCGGGCGCTTTCCTCAATTGCTGGGATGTTCCAAGAGCAGGACATTCCAAGGTTTATGGGGAAGATTGTGCGGAATCCGTGGATTACGTCATAACCAAAGAGAATGGGGATGCCAAGACGGGTTTCCTCAACGGCAACGCGCTGCACTTCCCTTGTGAAATCTGCTGTATAGGCGTTGAGGAGGGCTCCGCATCGGCCAGCTTTTATATCCTCAAGATAACCGCTTCTCATGCTGGGGCCGGTAACAGTCCAGTCACTGGTGAAAAGGACGGTCTGGCCCACCTTCTCTTCAAGGGTCATCTTCTTCATGAGCTCATCCACACGGGGATCAGTGGATTTCACGGCTTTTTTGCCGCAGCAGGACGCTACGGCAAGTGCCATAACGGCAAGAACAAGTGCTTTTCTCATTGGTTATTAGTTTTCTCAAAGATAGCACTTTTTTAGCACAAACAAAAGCGCCTGCCACGATTTTGGCAGGCGCTTTCTGATATGGGGAAATGATTACATCATTCCGCCGGCGGGCATTGCGGGAGCTGCGGGAGCGGGCTCCGGGATATCCACAATGCCGCACTCAGTGGTGAGGAACATGCCGGCTACGGAAGCGGCGTTCTCAAGAGCAACACGGGCCACCTTGGTAGGATCTATCACACCTGCCTCATACATCTTCACGTATTCGTCCGTGCGGGCGTTGTAACCGAAGTCACCCTTTCCTTCACGGATCTTGTTGATGATGACGGATGCCTCTACACCTGCGTTGGCTGCAATCTGACGGAGGGGCTCCTCAATTGCGCGCTCGATGATGTGGATACCGGTGGTCTGGTCATCGTTCTCACCCTTGAGTCCCTTCAGGGCCTCTGCGGCGCGGATGTATGCTACGCCGCCGCCGGGAAGGTAACCTTCCTCAACTGCTGCACGGGTGGCGTTAAGGGCGTCGTCCACACGGTCTTTCTTCTCCTTCATCTCAACCTCAGTGGTAGCGCCAACGTAGATGACAGCTACGCCGCCGGCAAGCTTTCCAAGACGCTCCTGGAGTTTCTCGCGGTCGTAGTCGGACTTAGTGGTCTCAATCTGGGCACGGATTTGATCGGCCCTGTCCTTGATGGCAGCCTGGTCTCCGGCGCCGCCCACGATTGTGGTGTTCTCCTTGGTGATGGTCACTTTCTCTGCCTTGCCAAGCATCTGGACGTTGGCGTTCTGGAGGGTGAAGCCGCGTTCCTCTGAGATCACTACTGCACCGGTGAGGGTGGCAATGTCCTGAAGCATTTCCTTGCGGCGGTCTCCAAAGCCGGGAGCCTTCACTGCAGCAACCTTGAGGGTGCCACGGAGGCGGTTCACAACAAGGGTGGTGAGGGCCTGACCCTCAACGTCCTCTGCGATGATAAGGAGGCTTCGGCCTTCCCTAGCAACGGGCTCAAGAACTGGCATAAGGTCCTCCATGTTGGAGATCTTCTTGTCCGTGAGGAGGATGTAGGCGTCGTCAAGGACTGCTTCCATCTTGTCTCCGTTGGTCATGAAGTAGGGGCTGATGTAGCCGCGGTCAAACTGCATTCCCTCAACCACTTTCACCTCTGTCTCAGTGCCCTTGGCTTCCTCTACGGTGATGACGCCGTCTTTCTTTACCTTTGCCATTGCATCGGCAATGAGCTTACCGATCTGGGCATCATTGTTGGCCGATACTGTACCAACCTGCTCCACCTTGGAGTAGTCCTCGCCTACCGGCTGGCTCTGCTTCTTGAGGTCTGCCACGACGGCAGCAACGGCCTTGTCTATGCCCTTCTTGAGGTCCATAGGGTTGGCGCCGGCGGCTACGTTCTTGAGGCCCACGTTGATGATGGCCTGTGCAAGTACGGTAGCGGTTGTGGTGCCGTCACCTGCTTGGTCGTTGGTTTTGGAGGCAACCTCCTTCACCATCTGGGCACCCATGTTCTGGAACTGGTCTTCAAGCTCCACTTCCTTTGCCACGGTTACGCCGTCCTTGGTAATCTGGGGGGCACCGAACTTCTTGGCGATAACAACGTTACGGCCTTTAGGGCCAAGCGTTACCTTAACTGCATTTGCAAGTGCATCTGCGCCTTCCTTCATGGCGGCGCGGACGTCTGTATTGAATTTAATTTCCTTTGCCATAATAATTTGTCATACCCGGCTATGACCGGGTATCTCTCTCCTTAAAGAATTGCCAGAATATCAGACTGCTTGACGATGAGGTACTTCTTAGTGTCTACGGTGACCTCTGTGCCGGCGTACTTTCCGTAAAGGACGGTTTCACCAACCTTTACTTCCATGGGCTCATCCTTGCTGCCGGGACCCACGGCTACAATCACACCCTGCTGGGGTTTTTCCTTGGCGTTGTCCGGGATGTAGAGGCCCCCGGCGGTCATGGTTTCGGCCTCTTTGGGCTCAATTACCACTCTTGTTCCTAATGGTCTAAGCATAGTTTATTGTGTTTTTAGTTTGTTCGTTTGTGCCGATATATAATCAACGCCCGTGCCAACGGCCCGGTCACTGACAAAATGGCAGGCATTTGCTATTAAACAGAAAGATTCCTATCTTTGACCTTTCAAAAGGAAACCAATATCTTTATATATGAAAAAACTGTATTTATTTTTTGCAGCTGTTGCCGTAATTGCTGCGGCAAGTTGCCAGAAGCCGGCAGCGCCCTCAAACTCTGGAATCCCCGGCTACAACGAAAATAATGATCCTAACCGCCCCAGCGGAAAGGATGATGTAACTGTCTCTCCTGAGCAGTACATTGAGGAAACTGCCAAAGCCCTCATGGATGAGCTCAACTACAACAAATGGAGCTCCGAAGCCGAATTCATCCACAAAGTCATCGCAACCCTCCAGGACAAGCATATAGATGATGACAAACTTGAAAAGTGGGCGGAAGCTCTGGAAGATTCCTGGAATCTTGATCCTCGCAAAGAGGGTAACAGCACCATCTACGATAGCTATGTCCGCCTTTCCGACGCAAAGGGTCATTTTGAGGAACAGCCGGACGGCTCCTTCACCCAGACAGATGCCAATGATTTCCAGATCACATTCCTCGTAGACGGAGAAAAGGTATCGGCAACTTTTGCCTGCTCTGACAGCAAGGTCCCTGTCCGCATAAACTCCAGAAATTACATCAACTATGACTATGAGACCCAGCAGCAGTATGAAGAATCTAGGAATACGTATATCTATGTACCGGAGAGAGCCTCTGCCAAAATACTCCGCGGAACCAGCGAATTTGCAACCCTCGATATACGCATGACCGCTGATGTCAAGGACCCTCAGCAGGTTAACCCCTACACTGACAGCGCAAGCATTGATGCCACTTTCAAGATTGGAGTCTACACCCTCTCCCTACAAAAGGTTGCATATTCCCCTACCGGAGCATCGGCCAAAATCAAACTCCTGAGTGGCCAGGCAAGCCTCATTACCATAGACGCAAATGGAACCTATGAGCTTGATCCCAAATCAAATCAGCCTGTCCCTGTAAAGAGCGGTGCCGTAAATGCAAGCGTAGATGTCATGGGCCGTATCCAGGTAAAGGGCGATATCCCAGATTTCACCAAGTTCTATGATACCGGAAGTTCCATGAATGAGAAGAACCAGGACGGCAATGCTTTCAAAGCCATCGTAGCTGAACTTGAGAAGACATTCACCGCCGCAATGTACTTCAACGGTTCATCCACTCCACGTGCTACCCTTGGCCTTGAAGCGCTTCAGTCCCAGGGAAGCAGTTACTGGTACTGCAATCCCGTTCTCCGCTTCTCTGACGGCACAAGCTACGGCATAGAAGAATACTTCACAGAGGAAAGATTCGGAAATACCATCACCTACGCCAACAGCTGGTTTGACGGTATCCAGAAATACATTTCTGGTCTTTTCAGTGACGTTCTCTAAACCAGTAATCATTTTATTGACTGTGCTCCTGTTTCCATCCCCGGAAGCAGGAGCACAAGTTGATACACTATATGAGCATATAAATGCCACTACTGTTACCGCCCGTCGACAGGAAGGGCTAAGCGCATTGTCCGGTGATGCCGTTGTACTGGATATGGGGAAACTTAAGTCCATGCCTATGCTGCTTGGAAGCGCCGACCCCCTTGGTTTTATCCAGTACCTGCCGGCAATGAGCATAAGAAGTGAGCTGGACGCAGGAATCCATATCCAGGGAAATGACCAGGGACATAATCTGGTATCGGCATACGGAGTGCCCCTTTACGGAGTGACTCACCTGCTTGGCATCTTTTCCGTTTTTAATCCCACGCATTATTCCCGCCTTCGTTTTACAACAGGTGTTCCTGGAAGGAACCGGTTGGGAGGCAACATAGACATGGTTCTTCCTGAGACTGTCCCCGAGGCTTTCGAAGGGGAATTGTCGGCAGGGCTCCTTAGCGCCCAGGGGACCCTGAGAGTGCCTCTGGGGAAAAAGGGCGGAGTCTTTATATCGGCCCGAAGATCATATATCAATCTTCTTTACGGGCCTTTCCTTAAGGTTGAAGGAAATCCTATCCATTACGGCTTTACAGACGCCAATGTCACCGCTTACTGGACGCCCGGGAAACGTGACAGGATATGGCTGGATGCTTATTTTGGAAACGATTCCATGGATGGCGGATCCCCCATGTATGACCTTGACGCAACCTGGAACTGGGGGAATGCCATGGCTGCCGTCCACTGGGAGCACATATTGAAAGATTTCGGGACGCTGGACCAGCACTTCTACGTGACGGGGTATCAGACAAGGCTGGATGCCTTGTGGTCAGACCTCCACGCCATCATGCCCTCAAGGCTAATAACCGGGGCTTACAAGGCCGGATGGAAGAAGGGCCGATGGACCGCAGGGCTAGAGAGCGCCCTTCATTTTGCAAGGCCTCAGAGCCCGGAAGTTGAGGGAGGCTATACCCTCACATTCAAACCACAGCCAAGGCAGATCGGCTGGGAGAATACTCTTCTGGTACGTTACGACCTTCCGCTGGGACCGGTAAACGCTGATATCGGCCTTAAGGGGAGCCTTTACCTTAGCCCTGAACGGAAATTATATGCCGGAGCAGACCCGGATATTTGCATTAGGGCCGATGTCCACCCCGGAGGACGGGTAGAGGCAAGAGTTGGAATCCAGCACCAGTACCTTTTCCAAACAGGTATGACAGACCTTGGATTCCCGCTGGAATTCTGGTTCCTCGCAGGTAGCCTCAGCTCCCCTCAGACATCGCTGGGGGGCAGCGTTACTTATCAATTGGATTGTTTTGAAGGGGAGTTCTCTCTCAAGGCCGAGGCTTATTATCGGCAATTATGGAACCAGGTAGAATACAAGGGAACCTTGCTGGACATAATCAATGGCTCATATGATCTTGAGACAGCGCTTCTAAAGGGCCGTGGACGTGCTTTCGGACTCAATATTTCCATCCATAAGAACTTTGGCGCCCTGACAGGCTGGGTTTCCTATGCCTGGGGCCGATCCCTCAGGAGTTTTGACAATCCGGATTATCCGGGAGAATACCCATCTTCCCATGAGCGCATACATGAGGCCGATGCCGTAGTTTCCTATGAGACCGGCCGGTGGTCGTTCAGCGGCACCATGGTTTTTGCATCCGGGAATCCATATACCGCCCCTGAGCATCTGTACCTTATGGGGCAGCAGCTTGTGGCCCAGTACGGACCTCATAACGGCAGACGTATGGCACCATATTTCAGGGTGGATCTGAGTGCCAGCTTCTATTTCCACAAAGGGCCGCGCCTGGAAAACGGTCTCAACCTGTCACTTTACAATGCCACCGGCAGCAAAAACGAGCTGTACTACAGACTTTATTATGGTAAAGAGGACGGACTGAAAGAATCTTTTTCTTATGCTCCCGTTGACATCACTCTCCGTTTTCTCCCTTCGATCTCCTATTTTCACAGGTTCTGATGCAAAAGCGTTTTTTTATACTATCGGCCCTGATGGCGGCCTGTGCGTGCTCTGCAGATAATGCCGATGAAGTGGAGCCGCGTCTTGTAGTGGAAGCTTGGATAGAGTCTGACGGCGCTCCTGTAGTAATGGTAACCACATCTGTAACACCTACCAGGGAGCCACAGGCAATCTCTTCCCTTTCAAATCATGTGGAGCGCTGGGCCAAAGTGTCTGTTTCTGACGGAGAAAGTGAGATTATTCTTACTGGCTATATTACCAGCCGCTATTTCCCACCCTACTATTATACTACAGGAAGGATGACCGGGGAAGTTGGGAAGACTTATCGTCTAACTGTAGAAACAAAGGGACGTCGTGCTACTGCGTATGCCACAATCCCCCCTCCACAGGATTTAATAAGGCTTGAGCCTGTGCCTTTTGGAGATGATGGAGACCAGTTTCTCATAAAAGCCACCGTCTCCGGGAATGGTCACTATAAGTTTTTCACTAGAATTGAGGGCAGGGACGAGTCCTACATCCCGTCCATCACTTCACTTGCAGATGCCGGAAAAACCGGAACAGAGATTACAATAAGGCCAGGAAGCACGTTGAATCACCTTGACAACCGTCCGTCATTCAAGAGCGGGGAAACCGTATCTGTGAAAGTATGTACTATGGAAGATGATATCTATCAGATGTGGAAAACACTGGATAACCTCATTTACCTTGACAGGACAGCGTTTTTCACACTGGATACAAACCTTCCCGGGAATGTAGACGGAGCCATAGGTTACTTTGCCGGATACGGAAAAAGAGAATATCAGATTACACTTCCCTAATTAATGCTGGCGGCCTTCACTTTGAAGAAATTATTGGTGCCGTCAGAGAGAATACGGTATTCATTATGATTGCCCCAAGGGGCCGGGCGGTCCTCTATCTTCATGTCCTCTCCAGTATCGTTGGAGACATACGGGCCGATAACCTTGTGCCACTCCTTGATGCGCGCCATAGAGACATCGGCCTTGAAATCACCGGCGCAGAGCTCTTTCAAATATGAAACATATAGGGCTTTCCATTCCGGCTTTGCAAGAAGCTTCATGATCAGAGGATAGCTCTGATGTCCCCATTTGAGAGGATCCTGACGACCGGCATCGGACTGAGCCCCACAGTTCTGGCTGGTGCCAAGGGTGTTGTCGTAATCGTAGGGAATGAAGAAGAACTTACCCTCCGGATTGAAATAGAAATAGTAATTGTTGGAGTTATTCCAATAGTCGTCCCACATACCTACAGCCACGTTTACCGCGTATGTCTTAAGGAGAAGCGGGACATCCATTGCGTTTTCTGCCCATGTATAGAACTCTTCTCCCGACTTATTGTTAAGGTTGCGGATGAAGGCCTGGAGCTGAGACTTGGCGGCGGCAAAATCCGTTGCATCCGACTTAAGCTCATAGGTGAAATCTGTCTTGTTGTCATCGGCCCCAATATTGGCATTGGGATCCTTGAGGTCTGCGCCCCAGCGGGCCTTCCAGAGATGGCCGCCCTTGCCGCCGAAGGCATTTTGACGGCGTTTGATGTAATCTCCCTTCACGTGCTCCATGAGCTCATAAACGCCCATATAAGTTTCTTTGGTGCCGATTTTTATCCAGAGGCGGGTATAGCCGGAGCTGATGGCCGTCCATACGCCTGCGCGGTGAAAAAGGTCGTAGCAGAAAACCTCACGGCAATATGCAGGGTCATCCTTGAACCACTTGAGATCCAGGCGGGAGGTGCCAAGGAGCTTCTGATCCTCTACATATTCGCTGAAATGGAGGCCGAAGTGGACGTGGTGGAGGTTTCCGGCCTCTCCAGGGTAACGGCGGGAAGTATTGCCTTTGAGGCGCAGGCCAGCATTAATGACTTCCTCCGTCCTGGATCCTTCCTTGTACTGAACGTTTACCGGGATGTAATCCTGAGTGTTGCTGTTTTTGTTGAATGCGTCAAGAAGGGTTTTCCAGTCCTTGTCCGTAATTGCAATATGGACCTCAGGGATTTCACCGCTTTCAGGAAGGACGGGGATGAGACGTGGAGTGTCCTGCCTGCCGGGGGTTGGGTCTGATCCGGGAGTGGAGTCACTGGCCCTGCCCGGTCTCTCCTGATCCGGACCGGGGATGATTTCCGGCTTATTGCAAGCTGCCGCCAGCACCACGCACAATATGAAAAACACACGTTTCATTAGTGCAAATATACTTACTTTTTCCGAAAAGGTTTAGTATATTTGTAGTGTTATGGAGACAATCAAAAACCAATACTTTGAAGGTGAGCGCCCGCTGTATTGCAGGCGGGACGGACTAAGACTGGAGGGCGTAAAGATAGGCCCCGGAGAATCAAGCCTTAAGGAATGTGCAAACATTGAGGCAGTTAACTGTGAGTTTGCAGGCAAATACCCTTTCTGGGAATGTGACGGCTTCACCATCCGGAACTGCGTTTTCCGGGAAGGCGCCCGCGCTGCTCTCTGGTACACCCGCGGCTGCCGTATGTATGACACCCTGGTGGAGGCCCCCAAGATGTTCCGTCGCATCTCTGATGTGTACCTTGAGAATGTGAAGATGCCCATGGCCCAGGAAACATTCTGGGACTGTTCAGATATCAGGCTCCGGAACGTTGAAACTTCTGACGCCAACTACATCTTCATGCACTCTGAGAATATAGATATTGACGGATACACGCTGTATGGCAACTACTCCTTCCAGTATGTGAAGAATGCCATTATCCGCAACGCCAATCTCCAGACCAAGGACGCCTTCTGGGAAAGCGAAAACATCACGGTCTATGATTCCGTGATCAACGGAGAGTTCCTTGCCTGGTACTCCAAGAACCTCAGGCTGGTGCGCTGCCGTATTGGCGGAACCCAGCCGCTTTGCTACTGTGAGAATCTTGTCCTTGAAGACTGCACCTTTGAGCCGGACGCAGACCTTGCGTTTGAGTACAGCAGCGTTCAGGCTACGGTAAGCGGCCACATTGTCTCCGTAAAGAATCCCCGTTCCGGGTTTATCAAGGCCGGAAGCATTGGGGAGGTCATCCTAGATGAAAACATCAAAGCACCCGGAAACTGTGAAATACAATTTTGATACATGCCCGTCCCGTAAGGGGACGGAAAGCGTAAAATGGGACATGTTTCCCGGAACGCTGCCGCTATGGGTGGCCGATATGGACTTTGAGGTTGCCCCTGAAATCCGTGCGGCGCTTCAGAAGAGGCTGGATCACGGTGTGTTTGGCTATGAACTGCTGCCAGACAACTACTTCCTTGTTATGAACCGCTGGTTTTCTTCCAGGCACGGCTGGAAGGGCATTTCCCGCAAGAACATAGTTCCCACAACAGGTGTTATTGCAGCGTATTCCGCGGCCATCAAGGCAATGACCGTTCCCGGAGACAAGGTGATTGTAATGACCCCCTGCTACAACGCCTTCTTCCCAGCCATCCGAAACAACAAGTGCATCCAGGCTTCCTGCCCGCTGCACTATGAAGACGGCCTCTATACCGTAGACTGGGACCTTTTTGAGAAACTGGCGGCAGAGTCCAGGGTACTGCTTCTTTGTAACCCTCACAACCCCGTTGGTCGCGTGTGGACAAGAGAAGAACTGCTGAGGATGGCAGAGATTTGCCTACGGAACAACGTCTTTGTGGTATCTGATGAGATCCACTGTGAGCTCACTTATCCCGGGCACGATTACACCCCCTGGGCCACTCTTCCGGAAGAATACGTTTTAAATTCCGTAACATGCTTCTCTCCCACAAAGCCGTTTAACCTGGCCGGAATTCAGATTGCAAATATCTATGCGGCATCTCCGGAGGTGCTTGCAAAGATGGACCGTGCAATCAATGACAACGAGTGCTGTGACGTCAATGTCTTTGGCGCCACAGCCCTTCAGGCGGCATACGGTGAGGGCGGTCCCTGGCTGGACGCTCTACGTGAGTACCTGTGGCACAACGCCCGTACTGTGTATTGCTTCCTGGAGGACGAGATTCCGCTTGTACAGGCCCCGCCGCTTGAAGGGACCTACCTCATGTGGCTGGACTGCAGGGAGTATCGGCCCAAAGGGATGCCACTTGAAGGTTTCAGCGAGGCCCTCGGGGAGCATCTCAGGCTCCATCACGGGCTGGTCCTTAGCACTGGCACAATATATGGAGAAGCCGGCGAGGGCTTCATGCGCCTTAACATAGCCTGCCCACGCAGTACGCTGCTGGAAGGGCTGTCAAGGCTCAGGGACGGGCTGGCCACGTTTGCCGCCCGTGGAGCTAAATAATTGATTTACAGTAGATTAACCAAAAGAGGGTGTGATTTTTTCGGCCCCCTAAAATGCATAATTCGTTGATTATGAAACACTTATCTCCACGCGCCGCGGGTTGGGCGGCAAACAGTGCACTGCTTCTGGCAGGGTTAATGGTGGCCTTTGGACTCTCAGGCTGCGGAAACGGCGGCAGGAAGGCCCCTTCTCCCAGCGCAGAGGACTTTGCGCCGTACATCAAGGCGTACACCGGCGGCATTGTCACTGAGGATGCCGTGATCCGCGTAGACCTTACGGAGGATGCTGCTCAGATGCCCACCGAGGGCCTTTTCACAACCAGTCCCAGGACAGAGGGCACTGTGCTGTGGAACAGTCCCAGCTCAGTAACCTACACTCCGGAAAATCTTTCCGTGGGAAAGGACTACAGCATCAGTTTTGCCCTTGGAAAGGTTATGAAAGACGCTCCGGAGGAGTTTAGTTTCCCTATCACGGTGAAGGGCGCTCCGGAGCGCCAGGAACAGCCGGAGGAAGAGGATAACGGAAAACCGTTCCGCGTGAAGAAGGCTTCATTGCAGCCCGGCCGCATAGAGGTTGTGCTCAGCGCAGAACCCGTGAACGCTAAGGTGAAGGGCCTTGTGGAACTCACCGGCGTGACAAAAAGTTATGTCCAGGTAAATGACAACATAATCAACGTGCACTTTGAAGGTGCCAGGGAAGAGATCGGCCTCACTATTGATGAGGCCCTGAAAGATGCCAATGGCAACACTCTTGGGCAGTCTTTCACCCGAACGTTTGGCCAGAGTGAGGAAAAGCCCGCTGTGGAGATTCCCCTTAGGGGCAACATCCTCCCGGACAAGGAGGCACTCATCCTCCCCTTCCGCGCCGTGAATCTTGGAGCCGTGGAGGTTCGCGTAATCACAATTTATGAGAAAAACGTCCTTGCATTCCTCCAGGACAATGACCTTAATGGCCGAAGCAACTTAAGACGCAGCGGAAGGCTCATCTACAAAGGAGACGTCCCGCTTGATGCCTCCAAGGACCTTCACAAATGGAACACTCATTCCATAGACCTGAGCGGTCTTTTCAAGCAGGAGCCCGGAGCCATCTACCGCATAAGGATAAGTTTCCGCCAGGACCAGAGCCTATGGGGAGGCCGGGAGTATATGTGCAGTCCCGCCGCCCCTTCAGGCAAGCCCTCTGAGGCCGATGAAGCCATCTGGGACTCCCCCAACAGCTACTACTGGGACAATGACTACAACTGGGAAGAATATAACTGGAAGGAGTCCGATGACCCTTCAAAGCCCTCCTACTACATGGACAGCGACCGCTTCCCTGCAGTGCAGCTCATCTCCAGCGACCTTGGCCTTATGGCAGAGTATGCAGGCGGAGACCGTATATGGGTGGCAGCCACTGATCTTATTACCGCACAGCCGGTTTCCGGAGCCAAGGTGGAGGTATTTGACTTCCAGCTCCAGAGCCTTGCAAAGGCAAGTACAGACGGTAATGGCCTTGCCGAACTCCCTGTTGCACACAAGCCTTTTGCAGTGGTTGCAAAGGCTGGCGGCAGCACAGCATACCTTAAGGTAACAGATGGTAACGAGCGTTCCCTCAGCCGTTTTGACGTGGGAGGAGAAACTATCAGCAAAGGACTCAAATGTTTCATTTACGGAGAGCGCGGGGTATGGCGCCCCGGAGACACCCTCCATGTTACCGCTATTGTGGCCGATAAAAACAAGTCTCTCCCGGACGGCCATCCCGCTACCCTGGAAGTGTATACCCCGGAAGGTCAGTTCTACGCCAAGTACGTACGTAAAGGGACTGACGGCTTCTACAGCTTTGCCATACCCACAAAGGCCGATGACCCCACAGGCTACTGGAACGCATACATGAAAGTTGGAGGAAGCAGCTTCCACAAGACTTTACATATTGAAACAATAAAGCCCAACAGGCTCAAGATCAATACAACTTATCCCGATATCCTTCAGGCCGGGGAAAAGATTACTGTTAGGACTCAGGCAAGCTGGCTTACAGGCAGCGTGGCCGGAGGAAATGATGTAAGGGCTCAGATAACTCTTAAAAAGGCCGGAAGGACCGCCTTCAAGGGTTTTGAGAATTATACCTTCAATAACCCGGCAAGTCAGTTTACCAGTGCGGAATATGACCTTTACAAGGGCCGCATGGATGCCCAGGGCAACTTTACGGCACAGGTACAGCTTCCCCTTGCGCAAAGCGCACCGGGAATGCTCCAGGCAACAGTTGTAACATCCGTGGAAGAACCCGGTGGCGACGAAAGTTTTACAACCGAGACTCTTCCCTACTCGCCTTTCGGCGCATATGTAGGACTTAAAGTCCCTGATGGAGAGTATCTGGAGACCGATACAGACCAGGTATTCAAAATTGTATCCGTGGACGCCCATGGTAACAGGATCAAAGGCCGCAGGATTGAGTACGCCGTGTATAAAGTGGGCTGGAACTGGTGGTGGGACAACCCCGGAGGAGACCTTGATGCATACGTTTCCGGCAACTCTGTTAAGAAGATTGCTAACGGAAATGTTGTTAGTGGTAACACTGATGTTTCATTCACTGTGCGTGAGGAATATCCAGAGTGGGGTAGATACCTCATTCTGGCACGTGATACAGGTAGTGGTCATGTTACTGGCAATTTTGTAACATTTGACTGGCCGGAGTATCGTGGAAGGGCATCCAGGAAGGATCCCAAGGCCCTCACAATGATTACCTTCTCTACAGATAAACCATCTTATACCGTGGGAGAAAAAGCCACTGTGTACATACCTGGAGCCAGGAATGGCCGGGCCCTGGTATCATTAGAGAATGCCAGTGGTATCATCTCCAGAAACTGGGTTAAGACCAATGAAAATGATACACCTTACGAAATAAGCATAACGCCTGAAATGGCGCCCAACTTCTACATCAACATTACGCTGCTCCAGCCTTACGGGAACAGCACCAACGATCTTCCCATAAGACTCTATGGTGTGCAGCGTGTAAACGTAGAGAATCCGGGGTCCCATCTGGCCCCCTGCGTTTCAATTCCTGATATCCTTCACCCTGAGGAAGAGTTCACCGTAAAGGTATCAGAGAAGACCGGAAAGCCCATGACCTACACCCTTGCCATTGTGGACGAGGGCCTTCTGGACCTCACCGCATTCAAGACCCCTGATCCATGGAGCAGAATGTTCAGGCCCGAAGCTCTGGGCGTAAAGACCTGGGACCTCTATGATCAGGTGATAGGTGCATACGGCGCAAAACTCTCACCGCTTGCCGCAATAGGCGGTGACGAGGATGCCATAAAGAGTGCCCGCAAGGACAACCGCTTCAACCCCGCCGTGCTGTTCCTGGAGCCCAGGACGCTCAAAGCCAAGGGGACCGATGTTCTGAAATTAAAACTCCCGATGTATGTTGGAAGCGTACGCGTAATGCTCATTGCCACACATGATGGCGCATATGGCAACGCAGAAAAGACCGTCACCGTTCAGAATCCTCTGATGGTTGTCACCACCCTGCCCCGCATCCTTGGAAACGGAGAGGAGGTGAAGGTTCCTGTCAACGTCTTTGCAATGGAAGACGGCGTTAAGGAGGCAACGGTGAGCATCAAGGCCGATGGTCCAGCTAGTATTATCGGCCCTTCTGCCCAGAAGCTCAGCTTCTCCGGCAAGGGTGATAAGCTTGTCAGCTTTGGCCTCAAGGCAAATGGAGAGGGCGTAACCCACGTTACCGTGAACGCTTCCGGCTCAGGCCACAAGGCTTCCGAGACCATTGCCCTCACCATTCAGAATCCTTACCCGGAGGTAACAAAAGTAGAACGTTTTGTCCTTGAGAAGGGTCAGTCCCGCGACATCCCCGAAGGCTCCACCGTGCAGCTTGCCGGTTTCCCCGCCCTTGATGCAAGGAAACTCTACCTTCATATGAAAGAGTATCCGTATAGCTGCGGTGAGCAGTTATCGGCAAGGGGCATCACTATCCTGAGCCTCCTTCCCATGCTTGGAGAGAAGGACAAGGCCGATGCCAAGGCCCTTATCCCGGATCTTATCCAGGCACTCTACGCAAGGCAGAACCAGGACGGCGGATTTGCCTACTGGAGCGGCGGAAAGAGCGACCCCTGGGTATCGTCCATGGCCGGCCACTTCCTCACACTTGCCGGTAAGGAAGGCTTTGCCGTGAACTCCGGCGTGGTCAAGGCCTGGAAGAGCTATGAAAAGAAGATGAGCCAGGCCTACAGGCTCCTTGGAGAAGACTGGTTCCCTCAGCTTGACGAGTCCTACAGGCTGTATGCCCTTTCACTTGCCGGTGAACCCAACCTCTCATCCATGAACCGCCTCAAGGAATCCGGAAAGCTTGGAGAGCGCGCCCGCTGGATGCTTGCAAGCGCTTACGCCATCTCCGGCAAGAAGGCACAGGCCGACGCCCTCCTTGAAGGCATAGGAAAGGAGTTCCCGGAATACGAGCCGTACAATATCACTTTTGGAACATCTACCCGTGACAGGATGGTAGCCCTTGAGGCACTTGTACGCACTGAAAGGATTGCCGATGCCCTGGCCCTGGCTTCTGAAGAGCTGCCCAGCTGGGAGCTCTCAACCCAGGAAAGCGCCTTTACAGCAGTTGCCTATAGAGCCTTATATGATAAGGTACCCGGTAGCGCTCCTACAGTGAAGGAAAATGAGAAGAAGGTGGAGAATACCTCCGAAGGAAGGCTCTACGGCACCCTTCTCACCGCTTCCCGTGAGCCAAGGTCCAAAGCACTATCCAACGGCCTTAAACTGGAAGTTAAGTATGTAGGAGAAGACGGCAAGGCGCTCAATCCCCAGGCTATAGCCCAGGGCACACGCTTTAAGGCCGTTGTTAAAGTGACCAACGCCTCCCCTGCCCGTGCACTGGAGTCTCTGGCTCTGAGTCTTGCCATTCCTTCAGGATGGGAGATCATTAACGACCGCCTCACCGGCGCCGTCACTGAGGAAGACGGCTATGACCACCTTGACATCCGCGACACCAGGGCCCACTGGTTCTTCAGCCTTCCCGCAGGAAGGTTCAAGACATTCTCCATCGGCCTGCGTGCAGCATATGAGGGCAGCTTTGTGATGCCCGCAACCATATGCCAGGCAATGTATGAGCCCGCCATCACCGGCAGCACCCCTGACGGCGTGGCGGTTGTTACTGCAAATGACTAAGAGAAGGTGGTGGATAATTGGCACGGCAGCCGCGCTGTTTTTGGCCTGGCTGCTGTGCCTTCCACGTAACCTTTTCAAGGGTACCGTCTATTCCACGGTTGTCGAGAGCGCGGAGGGAGAGCTTCTTGGCGCAAGGATTGCCAGCGACGGGCAGTGGCGCTTCCCCCCGTCAACAGAAGTGCCGGAACGTTTTGCCACGGCTCTGGTGCAGTTTGAGGACAAGAGGTTCTGGTGGCATCCTGGCATTGATCTTCTTGCCATCGGACGTGCATTCAAAGATAACATAAAAGAAGGCCATACAGTGAGCGGCGGCTCCACCATCACCATGCAGGTGATACGCCTTTCCCGCGGAAAGGAGCGCACAATCTGGCAGAAAATGATTGAAGCGGTGCAGGCAACGCGGCTGGAGATGAGGTACTCCAAAAAAAAGATACTTGCCCTCTACGCATCACACGCACCGTTTGGCGGCAATGTAGTAGGACTTGAAGCCGCTGCGTGGAGGTACTTCGGACGTCCGGCCGATGAACTCTCCTGGGCCGAATCCGCCACACTGGCAATACTGCCCAACTCACCCTCATCAATGCACCTTTGGAAAAACAGGCAAGAACTAAAAGATAAAAGGGACAGATTGCTTAAGCGCCTATATAAAATAGGATACGTGGACAAGGAAACAGTAGAAGCAGCATTGGATGAGCCGCTACCTAAAGTATCACTTCAACTACCAAACTACGCAAGACACTATATCGAGCTCTGTAAGAAAGGAAAAAGGACAAAGACCGGAATACAATTTACACTACAAAAATCAGTAGAGGAAGTATGTGACAGGCGCAGCAACGACCTTTCAGAGGAAGGAATTGCCGATTTAGCAGCCATTGTGATAGACAATAAGACCGGAAATGTCATTGCATACGTTGGAAATACGTCAAAAGACAGAAAAAGACCGGGGGTAGATGTGGATATTGCATCGTCGCCAAGGTCCACAGGCAGTATACTTAAACCAGTCTTATATAAAGTATCACTTGAAGAAGGGACCATACTTCCAAGGACATTGCTTCCCGACATACCAGTAAACCTAAGCGGATTTGCACCCCAGAATTTTGATCACCAGTACTATGGAGCAGTACCCGCAGACAATGCTCTGGCCCGTTCTCTTAACATTCCAGCGGTGTTTTTACTACAGGAATTTGGTGTTCCAAAGTTTTTGGATGTATTGAGAAAGTGTAACATTAGCACATTAGAAAATGATGCATCACACTACGGTCTCTCACTCATCCTTGGAGGCGGAGAATGTCGCCTTGATGAGGTCACAAAGATGTACTCAAACATGGCCGTAGAGGCCTCTGAGAGCATTTCTGCATGGTATACGCTAGATGCGCTGAAAGAGGTCAACCGACCCGATGAACTGGACTGGAGGCTCATCAGGTCTATCAGGAAAGCAGCTTGGAAAACTGGTACCAGCTATGGCTTCAGGGATGCCTGGGCTGTTGGAATGACTCCTACTTATACTATAGGTGTATGGGCTGGAAATGCTCAGGGACAGGGCGTAGCAGGGCTTACAGGGGCACGTACCGCAGGACCTGTGATGTTTGACATACTGAACCTTCTACCAGCAGAAACCACCTGGTTTGAGATGCCTACAGGATCTAACTGGGCAAAGGTGTGTAGAGAGTCCGGAATGCTTGCAGGACCTTATTGTACAGACACAGAAGTAATTCTTGTACCTGAAGCAGGACTTGAGACAGATCCTTGCCCGTACCATAATACAGGAGAATTTGTGCTGCCCCCAGCAATGGAATGGTACTACAGACCACATCACCCAGAATACAAAGGCGCAACCAGGGCTGCTACAGGGCCCGTAATAGCGTTTATTTACCCTTCAAACGGTAGCACGCTTGAACTTCCGCGTCAAATGTCAGGCGCAATAGAGGGCGCTGTTTTCAGGGCTGCCCATCACAATCCAGAAATAAAGATATGGTGGCATCTGGACGGCAGCTACATAGGAGAAACGCAGATTATCCATGAAATGAGACTCTCTCCGGCAACGGGGAAACATGTGCTCACAATTGTAGACGAGAATGGAGAAACCGCATCTATCAACTTCCGCGTCATATAGAGCCAGACGCGCGCGTTTCAAATTTTAAATGTATCAATTTTGATACACGGAAGAAGATCAGTCCCCCAACGTAATTGTAGCTGAGCAAAGAGATAGCATTTGGTCGTACTTAAGAGATTGCCACGTACTACCACCATCAAGAACAATAAGTGAATGCTTTTTCTGAGCCGACGACAGATTCTGATCCCTGAGAATCTCAAGAACGCGAGCTATGTCATCACCATAGTATGAATTTTCAACTGTGGCGGCAAGCTTTTCCCAGTCTACTTCACATGAGGACACAGTTATCCTGTCGGAAGCATACCCCAGATTTTTCACTAAATAGTCCTTGACACTCTGCGCCCTTGCAAGCGAGAGCTTCTCATTTGCCGCGGGACTACCGTCTGGTGATGCGTAACCCGCAATGGAGATTGCACCGGAGTAGCCTTCCTCTATCTTTTTCTTTATTTTGCCTAATGATAAGGAGTTGCCTTCATTAAGATCCAGCTGGCGATGCCCTCTTCGGAACAAAATCTCACCATCTCCCTGCTCCTGACCTTCTCCAGCTAGAACAACCCGAATTTCAGTTTTCCTTAAAGCCGGAAAAGCATTTTTCATTAGATCATCCCAAGCCTCACCTACCCAAAGCTCCTGAAGCTGCGTTTTTCTATTCTTACCACCGGAATCTATAATCTTAAGGGCTTCATCTTTCCAGGGTTTGCCGGACCGTCGAAGATAAGCGGCCACCCCGTTCCAATCCTCATCTACTGTCTTTACAACAAACAGGGAATCTGCAATAGAGTAACGCTCCTTAAGGAACATAACTGCATATAAGGACCTCTGCCCGGCCAGGCGCTTGTTCACAGAATAAGGACCATCAGGAGAAGATGAAGATACAATTTCAATTCTGACAAAAGATGCACCTGAAGAAAGGATATTATCCAGAGTGCTCACAGCCTTGCCGTTATGGCGGAATTCCTGGTTAACATCTGTCTTACCAACCTGATAGCCAATACGGGCCGATACACCGTGCTCCACAGGAGCGGCAAACGCCCCAAAGCAACCTCCCAGCAGTGCCAGAACCGATATGAGTCCTTTTAATTTCATTGAAGGTCCAGTGTGCCCGAAGATTGATGAGACTTTTCAGCTACAAATTCCGACGGCGACTGCTTATAGTAATCCTTGAACGCCGTGGAAAAGTAGGAGGCCGATGCAAAACCGCACTCGCGGGCAACATCGGCAATAGTGAGTTTACCCTCAAGCAGAAGCTTGGAGGCATGGTTCATACGGATGAACTTGAAGACAGTTGACGGTGAATAACCGGTTTGAGCCTTCAGCTTACGGTTTACGTGGATACGGGAAATGTCAAGGTCTGCGGCAACCTGTTCAACGCCGTATCCCGGGTTGGAAAGATTTGAAATGACCAGGTTCCACACCTTCTGCCCAAATTCCGAAGCCTTAAGCGCCTCCTCAATTCCAGCAGGGGCCGATACTTCTTTCCCTGCAGCAGGAGATTCCTCCTTGGCAGGTATTGTTTCCTCAACAACAGGAGCGACAGTATTTACAACGGGTACTGCCTTTTGAACAGGTGCCGGAGCAACAAACTTATTCTCTTCTTCCTCCTTACTTTTTCTTCTGAAAAGAAAGAGTCCAAGAACAAGGCCCAGACACAGCCCGAGGGCTATCCAAAGAAGTGACAAAAGGGCAGAGCCCTTCTTTTCCATTTGCGGAGATGGAGACTCAGGTTCTGGCTGGGATTCAAATTCTATCTCAGGCAAGGAATCTGAGGAAATGCTGAAAGGAAGACTCCTCACCATTTCCGGCTCCCCACCTGAGAGAGAATAAAGAAGGCTGTCCTTTATTATATAAGGTATACCGGCCGATTCTGAGAGCGCGCCTACTCCGGATTCAAAAGACGGAACTGCTGAAAAGCCCTCAACGGAAGTGTAGCGAGTGAGAGCACCGGAAGCATCCAGGATATACAGCGTTCCGGCAGCGTCAAAGACAAGTGACTGCGCCGTTACGTAATACTTAAGCACGCGGCCGTTGCGACCGAACCTTAGAAGGCCATCCGACTCCGTTGCCATCCACACGGAGCCGTCAGTGGGGCTCACTGCGATGACAGGAGAAGTTTCAGAAGCAAAGCATAAAACCTGCGCCTGAAGGGCCAGGATAAGGGCAAACGGTATGAGCAGTTTCCAATTCAAATAACGTACGCCTTTTACAAGACGTACAAATTTAATTTAATTTTTGGAACATTGCAAGAATAAAAACCAAAATTATCAGTTATTGCCGTGAGGGACAATGTTGGAAAGGCCGCTGTTACCTTTCAGGGCAGGGTTAAGCCATATCTCGCCGTCTGAGTTAACGGACTGTCAGACAGGGCTTTATAAGCGGGTTGTATTTTTTGTGACCTGTTTTCTATTTTGAAACACTATCGATAGGAAGGCCCAGATGCTTGGCAACAGTATTGAGGAGTTTGTCCATCACTATCGGCTTTGTGATGAAGTCGTTGGCGCCAAGATTAAACGCCTTAACAATATCCTCGTTTGAGTTGAGAGCAGACAGGACTACTATCTTTACATTCTTCCATTGAGGGTTTTCCCTTACGGCCTCTATTACCTCAAAGCCATCCATCAGAGGCATGAGGATATCAAGGAGAACAAGATCCGGCTTCTGATAGTAGAACTCCTTCATGCATTCCAGCCCGTTTTCACACTGGCGAACCTTGAAATTGAAGTTACCAAGCATCTTTTCCACAAGAACACGGTTCAGTGGAACGTCATCAACGATGAGGATGCGAAACTGGGAAAAATCTTGACTGCTATGCATTCTGCCTGTCCCTCGCTACCAGCCATACCTTGGGGGTCATGCCGGTTATTTTCTTGAAAATGTTGTTGAATGATGATGCGCTGAGGAAGCCGCATGCCTGTGCAACCTCTGTCTGCTTTGCGTCACGGTGATTAAGGAGGTACTGCTCTGCGTAATCTATCCTGAGTGTGTTCAGAAGCTCCGGAAAACTCAGGTTATAGGTATTGTTAACCAGTTTTGAGATGTACGTTTTGTTGGTGTGAAGGCGCTCAGCTATGTCTCCAAGGCTTAGGCTGGGCTGCAGGAACAGCTGCTCGTTGACCATAAGGTTCTGGAAACGTGCCAGAAGGCTGTCGTCCCAGGAGCCTGCTACGTTGGAGAAGAGTTTTTCCTTCACCGCAGTCATCTCTGCAGGAGTCATCTGGTCCAAATGGAGAGTTTCCCCTATCTTTTCCTGGAAACGAATCAGGGCGTCTTGCTCGGCCTCCTCAAGGAGTTCTTCCATCATCATCTCCACAATGGGGCCCTTAATGGACTGATTGTAGTTGTAGAACATAACGTGCTGGGCCTGGATAAGGGTAACCCTCTTTTTTTCTCCTAAAAAAGAGCACAGCATAAAGGCAAAGCACCACGAACTTACAATAAGTGCCTGCGCAACGGCTATCCATGGATGGGAATCGAAGATATCCTTGAAGAAAAACACCTTAGACAGGATGTACACGCCGGCAATTATCATAGTGGAAAGCTGAAGTTCAACCACACGGATGCTCTCTCCCCTGCGGAAATAGCGCCACACGTTGATAAAACTTATCTTGTGCCTGATCATGAACACAACGGTGTAGACAATTGCCACGACAAATTCTACGCCCACTATGATTCTGTATCCAAGGGAGGCCCAGAGGAAATACTCATATTCAAGTTGTCCCTTGTACTGTGCTGCAACTCCGGGGCCTTCAGTGTAAAGGCGCCACAGGAAAGATGCAACGGCATCCCTACCCATTGCTCCGGTAAGAGCCAGTGTAGCGAAGAGCAGGGAGATAGGAATAAGGGTCCATAGGTATTGAACCGGACGGAAACGCCTGTGCCAGCGGATCTTATCAAAATACAGCCACAAAAGAGGAATAACGCTGGGACCGGCCAGCGTGGACATGATGTGACTGTAAACCACCATATATGTGTCTCTTCCGGGTGTGGAATAAATGGCGTCTGCGGCAAAATACATCATAAGGACTACCAACAGTGTTGTCAGCAGCCAGTACGTACTTGTTCTTCTGGACAAGAAGAAGATCATAAATATCCAGAAGAGACAAGTGGCGGCGGGAAGAAAGAGGAGGATCATCTAAAAAGTGTCGTTATTTTCATAAATTTTTGTCTCCCAGCCACTTACCGACGGGGCAAAAGTAATTTCTGTGTATATGCTGCTAAGGTCAATGCCGATATGGAAAGTATACTGGCGACCGTAAACGAAAACATTATCCGGAAGAAGACCGTAGATCATATAGCGGAGAGTCTGGTTTTCAAGGGGCTGGTAATAGAAATTGTTAAGCTCAAAGCCCTCAACGTCAAACACAACCTCCACATACTGCCTTCCCATAAGGATTTCATCGGGGATGGAATAGAAACGATGTGAGTCTGATAATCGGCGTTCTAAGGTATTGTAACCAACAAATGTTTCATTTTCTGAACCCACGCCAACCTTAGCGTCACCTTCAAAAACTACAACATTCCTGTAGTAACCCTGACGGTGCCATATACCCTGGCTGAGTGTTACGTCATTGACAAATACTCCGGCCGATGCAACTTTATGGGCAATAAGCTTCCTTAGGTGGATAAGCCCCTGGAGTTCCGGCTTGGGTGTGACATCACAGACGCAGAAGCCGATGTCATTTGTAATGTGCTGAAACTCAAGAGGAATCATATTGAGCTGATTGACAGCCATTTCCACGGTTTTTGACACAAGCGGACCGGCATCTGTCTCCTCTACGGTATAGGGAATATGGTAAGCCTGGAGGTCATCCTCATAAGTCACATTATGGACATAAGGATAATAGGCGCTGTAAGTGATATTTTTGTCTTTCATCTTCTCCCAGGTATAGGACTCGAAGAAAGTGCTGTATGATTCACCGTTGGAATGAACTGAGACATTGTCAAGGACAAGGGAGGAAGTCTCATAATCAATTCCGACAAGGCCGAAAGGAAGATCGGAAGACATGGTTGCGATCATATTGTCATTCTGATCCACGGATTTTGTGGCAGGAGAAGACTTTGTAGCGGTACGTTCAGGAGAAATGGACTCACCCTCACGCGTTACTTCTATATCAAAGCCAACTTTCTGGGGCTTTGACGAAGGCAGGGACATATCGTTCTCCATCTTGAGGCAGGAGGAGAGCGAAATGAGCGCCAGGGGCACCAGGAGTAAGTATATATTGGTTTTCATATAGTTTCTTTCATTAATATCCGTTGCAAATTTAGCAATTATTTTTAAAGAAACAAAAATTATTTGAAAAAATTTGCGTTTTTATAATCATATGAGCAAATAGGGGTCAGAAAGCACTAGAAAGGCGATTTTAGAGAGACGGATAGTCAAAAATACAAGCGAAACGCAACGAAAGGGATCTTAGGACCACTTGAAAAGAAACAAAAACTAATTCTGCAGATTTTGAAAAGGGCAAAATAGTTTGGCACGGCGCTTGAAAATACCCGTTTACGACCCGCGCGTGCGCGCGCGTATATATATAAGGTATAGGAGATCCGGAGCAAAAAGCCCGGGAAACAGCCAGATAATTGAGGATAAAAACTGTAAATTTTCATTATAATTTCGGAAAATTTATGTTTCGGAAAACAGAAAAATATTTCAAAAACATTAAAAATTCTTTGTTAAAACACGTAGAATGGCGGTGTGTTGTGCTGTGTTGTTTAAATGAAACACCTCGAAATATTTCGACAGCATAGCAAAACCCCTAATACCCCCCCCCCAGGGCCTCTACAGGGCACTTTTTCACCAAAATAAGTAGTGTTCCGAATTATTTTTGAAAGTCATATTTTTTGCAAAAAAAGTAAAAAATAATTTGCAGATTCAAAAAAAATGATGTATATTTGCACGCTTTTAAACCATTGCGCACGCACACGCGAGAGATAAAAGTTGAAAGATTTATACCGGTAAAACTTTCGTAAACAACTGAAAATTGAGAACTTACGCTCATAACATCCTGAAAGCAGCAAGCGCTGCGGGCCTGAAGCTCGTAGTGTGCCTTGTTATGCTCCTTCTGAGCGTTTTTTCTTTACGCGCGCAGGATAATGTGACGCGGGTGAAGGTTCTCTTCCCGTTTGATTCTGATTCCGTGATGGTGGGATACCGCAACAACGCCGCTCAGCTTTCAGTTATCAATAGCGCTGTCGCTTCTCTCCCCGCAGACGCAAAGGTTTCCGTAACCTCCTTCTCATCTCCTGAAGGAAATCTGGCATACAACCGCAACCTATCCCTCCGCAGAGCCAAAGCTATGGAGTCTTACATTTCCGGAATCAATCCTTCCGTCAATGTTGAACTCCACCCCGGAGAGGAAGCCTGGAGCGAACTCCGCGAGTCCGTTATTTCAGATTCCCGCCTTAAGGAAGAAGTCCGTGATGCTGTCCTTGAGATTATCGGCAGTAATGATGATCTTGACGTCAAAGAGGCAAAACTTGCAACCCTTCCCCAGTACAAGACCCTTTACGCCAATTATTTCAAGCAGCTCCGCTACGCAGTCATCGAGCTGAGAATTGAAAATTCTGCAAAATCTGAGGACCAGCCCGCAAATTCTGAAATCTCAGAAAATGTTAGCAGCGCTCCTGAAAAGACCGCGGAAAAGACAGTCAAGGTTATTGAAAATGGCCTTCCTGCTGTGTTCTACGCCACATCTGAGGATTTCATCCGTCCTTCCTACATGGGCAATGACGCTTCCATGAAGGAAATTATCCGCATACTCAAGGCCGGCAACGTTAAGAGCATGGTCTTAGAGGGTTCCGCCTCACCTGAAGGCCCTGCAAAGGGTAATGAGCGCCTTGCAAATGACCGCGTTGAGAACCTGAAGAACTACATCCTTGGAATGTTCCCTGAGATGGAAGGCAAGATCACCGTTATCTCCAGGAAAAATTCTCCGGAGGATGCAACGAATGAAGAAGCTTTTGCATCCATGCGGTACGCCCGCATTCTTAGTATGGAGGTAGAGGAGGAAGAAGCTCCCGCCCAGGAGGCTCAGGATGCCCAGGAGAACACCGAAGTCCCCGGCGTTTCAGACCAGTCCCAGCCCACAGGCAACACTGAAGCTACGGAGGTTGAAACCGTGGACAATAATGCAATCCAAACCATTGCTGAGACCACTGAGGTTCCTGATACAACGGCACAAAAAGCACAAAAGGAAAAGAGGCCCCTCAACACAGTTGTCGCCCTCAAGACCAACCTTCTTTTTGACGCCGTCACCGCTCTCAACTTTGAAGTTGAAGTTCCCATCGGAAAACGCTTCTCCGTCATGGTAGAAGACGTATTCCCTTGGTGGGAAACCGGCAACAAGTACTGCTTCCAAGTATGGGAAATGGGTGTTGAGGGCCGTTTCTGGTTCAAGCCCTGGAAATCTATCGGCACGGAAAAACTCCGCGGCCTGTTTGTGGGTCCCTATGTAATGAGCGGCAAGTATGACTTCCAGTTCGACAGAAGCATCAACTACCAGGGTGAATTCTGGAGCGTAGGCCTTACCGCCGGTTATTCCCTGCCCCTTGGCAAGAAAAAGTGGGGAAACCTTGAGTTCAGCCTCTCCCTTGGTTATCTTCAGTCTCCGTACAGGCACTACCTTCCTACGGACGATTACGCAAAGCTTATCCATGATCCTGCCCTTGACGGCACGTTCTACGATATATTCCTTTATCCTACCAAGGCCAAGATCAGCCTGGTGGTTCCACTTAATTTCCCCACAAGAAAGGAGGTGAGCCATGACTAAGCGCATCGTACGCATATTCCTGGCCGCCGCCCTTGTGATGGTCTCCTTCAGTGCCTGCCACCGCAGGCCGCTGGAAGACCCCAACGAGGCCGTGAGAATCGCCATCAAGGTAGACGTCAAGACCGTTACCAACGTGAATGCCAACATCCGCAATTCCGTCAGGCTCTATGGCACCAGCACCACCCTTTGGGAAGAAAAGCTCTCCCAGCTGGATCCTGAGCTCATGCGCGTTCTGGTCTATGACCCCGAAACCGACAAACTCCTCACCCAGAGCTTCATTTCCGCCGCCACCATTGACGAGGAAGGCAACAAGGTATTCATGGGAAGCCTCGGTATCAGCCACGGCAACTACAACTTCCTGGTGTACAACTTCGACACCCCCACCACACAGGTGTCACAGGAAAACAGTGAGCAGTCAATCATCGCCTACACCGACGAAGTTTCAGCCGCTGTCAAATCAAGGTACCTTGGCACCAAGGCCGATGAAGAGTATGAGGATATCAACATCCACTATGAGCCGGAGCACCTCCTGGTTGCAAATGAGAAGGAAGTCCGCATCTCTCCTCATGATACCCTTGTAGTTGTTCACACAGAGGCCTCAACAGTGGTAGACACTTATTACCTGCAGGTACGCGTAAAAGGCATGCAGTTTGCATCTACTGCATCTGCGGTGATTTCCGGCCTCTCACCGTCCAACCATATCGGCTACAACATAAGGACTGTAGATCCTTCGGCCGCAGTGGTATTTGACATGCAGAAGGGTCAGGACCTGAGCCTTGACGGAGACAACAAGGATATCCTCTGCGCAGTGTTCAACACCTTTGGTAAGATTGATCAGGTTTCCTCAGACCTGCTTGTAACTTTCAATGTATTTGATACTTCGGGCAATCTGCGTCAGTACAGCGCAAACCTTGACGACGTCTTCAAGACAGAGGAAGCAATCCTGTATCACTGGCTTATCATTGATGAATCCTGCCTTGTGATTGACATCCCGGATCCGGGCGTAACCCCTCCTACTCCCGGTAACGGCGGCTTCCAGCCTCAGGTTGATGATTGGGAAGAGGAAACCGGTGAAATTGCACTTTAGGAAAAGATTTTATATATTTGAAAGATTTAGAAATAGATAATGAAACATTTTAGGTACATACTTACAGCTGTTGTCCTGGTGGCCCTCGCGGGTTGCGCCAAGACTGAGTTTGTACCTGACGTGAACAAGGAAGTAAGGTTCGCGGTTGGCAACTATGCCCCCCAGACCAAGACTACCCCTGTCACGGAGTTCACATCTTTCAAGAGCAAGGGTTACCTCTATGCAGAGGGTGTAACCGGTTCACAGGACTTCTTCGGCCAAAATGGAGAGACCATTTCTTACAACGGAACGGACACCTGGGCACCCAGCCATCCTTACTACTGGCCTAAGAGCGCCAACAGCTACATCAACTTCATTTCCTGGTACGCCAATAATGGTTCCGCAGATTTTGCTCCTAACACTGTCTCTGAAACCGAATTTAAGATTATCGGCCGCACTATAGGCGCCAACGACAACATCCTTATTGCCGATGCAGCATGGCATCAGACAAATAATCAGAATCAGTATTACACCGTCGGCGTTCCCACCCTGTTCCATCACGTTCTTTCACGCGTGAAGATAAACATCAAGGCCACAAGTCTTGTAGACTCTCATGATGCCAATGTTACTTATGTGGTCACTGTCCAGGACGCAGTCCTTGAAGGAGTCTGCCATACCGGCACAATGGAGCTTGTGAACACCACGATGGCTTCTGCCGGCACAAGCGCCTGGCAAAGCGCAAACAGCAATGACCTGCTTTGGTCTGCAGATACCGCCAGTGCTGAAGACGTTGATCTTGTAAGTTCAGACACAAATATCGGCACCGCCGCAACAGCAATCCTTCCTGAGCGCAGCTTCATGCCTCAGAATCTTGGAGATGATGTAAAACTTGTCATCACCTACACCATCACCACAAAGAGCGGAAACACTGTCACTTCCATTGAGAGCGACATCCCCGCAACCCTGGTTTTGAATACAATTAAGAACTCCTCTGATATTGAGATCACTGAGTGGGCTCCTAATAAGAAATACACATACAATATAGCTATTAACCCTGAAGGAGACGCAATTCTCATTAATCCAGTCCTCGAAACAGATTGGACCCTGGGCAGCTACTATGTAACAGTTGAATAATTAGTAATAACAAATAAAAACAACAAAAGCATTATGAAACAGTATTTCATCATCGCAGTAGCCGCCGTTGTAGCAATGGCCGCCTGCTCCAAGGTTGAGACTAACCTTGACAATGCTCCTGGCAACAAGATTACTTTCCAGGCCGCTAACTATGCCACCGCCACAAAGGCTGGTGAAGTCTCTGTACTCAACGATTTCACTGCTTTCAAGAGCCTCGCTTATCTCCATGCAGAAGGTATTGATATAGAAGCTGATGGCACCGATAAAGGCACCAAGCAGGATTTCTTCGGCACCGGTGAGACCATCACTTGGAATTCAACCGCCAAAGAATGGGCCCCCACCCACCCCTACTACTGGCCCAAAGGCACTCTCAGCTATGTGAACTTCATTGGCTGGTATGGCACTACTGGTAACGACGCTCCTACCATCTCTTATTCCAAAACTGGATCTCCCGCAAAGTGGACTGCCACAATGGATTGGGATTTTTCAAACTCAACTGTTGGTGAAGCCGGTGCAAACCTCCTTTATGCCGATATGGCATGGCGCTACAAAGATAACTCAGGCGCTCTTTACAAAAAGGACGGCGTAACCGAGGGCGTTCCCATGCTCTTCCACCACGCTCTTGCCCAGATCAATATCAAGGCCTATGCTGCTGGTGATCCTGCTCTTACTGCCGGTACTGGCAAAGTATCTGACACCAATGCCGAGTGGGTCATTACCCTTGAGAACGTCAAGATTTCCAAGGTCTATACTGACGGTACCCTCAAGCTCACTAATGTCGACCCCGAAACCGCCAAAACCACCAACCCTTGGACTGGCGGTTGGGACTTCACGGGCAAGACTTCTGATGATCTCACTAAAACTGGAACAACCACTGTTGATCAGGTTACAAAACCCGCAACTGGAACTACTACCGGTGATGTGATTGCCAAGACCTGCGTCCTCCCTCAGGACCTCTATGAAGATGGCGTTCTTGATGTGAAGCTTGTCTTCGACGTAAGGATTGTCACAACATACAAGACTGCACCCACCAACCCCAACACCGAACTTCTCCACAAAGAGATTTCCCTGCACACCATGGGTACAGATGCTTGGGAGTTGAATCACAAGTACACATACTACCTCAAGATTGTTCCTTCCCAGGCTAAGGTTCTCTTCGATCCTGCTCTTGAGGCCGATTGGAGTGAGGTTGAAGGCACCGAGCAGACCATCTAATCTGATTTTTCGCTCCGGGGCGGGTGAAACCTCCCCGGGGTGCCAAGACAAAAACAAAAAAATGAATAATAAAACAAACAACAACAGCATTATGAAAAAGTTTTTCTTCATCGCAGCAGCCGTTGTAGCAATGGCAGCCTGCAGCAAAGTCGAGTCTGCCGACAACACTCCCGGCAGGAAGATCGCCTTTGAGGTAGCAAACTATGCCAGCCAGACAAAGGCCGCAGAGGATCCGGGTTCTGTGCTTGCAGAAACCAACAATTTCAGTTCAAAGGCCTGGCTCCACGCAAACGGAGAAGCAACCGGCACTAATTTCTTCGGTACAACGGCTAACAATTATGTTGAAACTGTTACTTATAATGGCTCCAATGCTTGGGAACCTGAACTTGAGTACTTCTGGCCCAAGGGCGCAGGCAGTTACATCAACTTTGTTTCTTGGTTCGCAACCAACAGCAAGGCCCCTTCAACAGTTTCAGAGACTGTAATGAACTGGGGTACTGCAGCGGATCCTATGACCATCGCCACTGATGACAACTTCCTCTTTGCCGACGAAGCCTGGCGCTATACTGACAACGCCGAGACATATAAGTATGACGGTGTCACCAAGGGCGTTCCCACCCTCTTCCACCATGCTCTTGCAAAGATTAAGTTCAACCTCCTTCTCAAGACCGAAACCCCCAGCACCAAATCCATCTGGGACGTCGAGGTCCAGACTGTAACTTTCAAGGTTGGCAACAATGGTTATCTCGCCCTTGTGAACGAGGATAAGAATTCCACAGGCACACAGCCCTGGAAAGTTGGCACCACCTATTCTTCCGGCGCAGCTGCCACCTCTGCAACTATTGGTTGGGCTCGTCCTACTTCCACCACTCTCGAGACCATCGTGGAGACCACTTCCACGGCTTCCGATGTTGCAAAGGAATTCGCAAAGCTTCAGTTCCTGAACTTCCAGCCCACCACGGCATCCAGTAGCGCACCTTACAAGACTGATGCTCAGGTTCTCCTGCCCGAGCGCACCGTAATGCCTCAGATCATTGAAAATGGGGTGGTTACCTTCGGAATTACCTTCACAATCAAGATTTATCACGATGCTGACAGCAACGGCGTCAAGGACGGCGATGCCTTCAGTAACGAACTCATCACCATCGAGGACACCACCAACCTGTTTACTCTCGTGAATTCAGTGAGCGAGTGGAAGATGAACACCAAGTACACCTACAACGTTACCATCGATCCTGTTGGACGTAAGGTTCTCTTCGATCCTGCAGTGGCAGAGTGGAATACTGTTGAGACAGCGGAAACCGAAATCTATCACGCAGACTAATTAATGTTTATAGCTCAGGGCGGCCGACCCTGCCCTGGGTTGCCAAGAAATAAGAAATAAAATAATAAACAACAAAAGCATTATGAAAAAGTTATTCTTCATCGCAGCAGCCTTTGTAGCAATGGCAGCTTGCACAAAGAACGAGGTCCAGTTCAACGAGACCGCAGACTCCAACAAGATTGGCTTCGAGGTGGCCAACTACGCCGCCCAGACCAAGGCCAACAGCTCTCTCACCAATGCTGAAGATGGCATTTATCAGTTCCACACCTATGCTTACCAGTTCCCTACTATTGGTAGCGCTCGCGAATTTATGAATGTGGATATCTTTGCTTGGCAGGAAGCAGCCCAGGAGAACAAACTTACTTCCGGCACGGCACCCGTTGTCGTTTGGGCTCCCGAACAGGATTACTACTGGCCTAAGACCGGTCACATCAACTTCTACTCCTATGCTGGTACTCACACTCCCACAGAAACCGTATCCTCAGATTTCAAGACTGTTACTTTCACCTACACTGATGCTGTAATTGCAGCTGCTTCCAACATTCTTGTTGCCGACGCAGCCCTCCATCAGGGTCGTGCAAACTACAATGACAACGCTTACAGTGTTGACGATAACGGTTCTGGAGCAGATGTTACTACCGGTGTTCCCACCCTCTTCCATCACCAGCTTGCAAAAATCACCTTCGATGTTGAAGCAAGGACAACCGATGCCAAGAAGAGCGCTAACACCATCTGGAAAGTTCAGGTCCTGAATACTGAGAATCAGAGTGGAAATGATTATAAGTCCACAATCGTTCCCATCAATAAGGGCTCACTTGTTCTTACCAATGCCGATGATGCTACAGCAGCCACCACAAAGGCCTGGACTGCCACTAACGCCAGCAGCACCAATATCAGCGGATGGGTTCCTTCAACAGAAAAGGAAACTATTGAATTCAATGATTCTGATGTTCTCACCATCGATGTAAATACAACTGGCGACGGCACCAAGTCAGAGATTCTTCCCCTTCGCTCCGTTATGCCTCAGGTCACTAATGGTGTTAAATTCACTCTTGTATATAAAGTACAGGCTCTCCACGGTTCAACTGTGTATCTTGAGGAAATCCGCACCGTTGGTATTGATGCAGATAAGGTACTTTCCAACCTCGCCGGAACAGTGACTTCTTGGGATGCCAACAAGAAGATTACCTACCACATCATCATTGATCCTGTATCTGAAAAGGTTACCTTCGATCCCGCTGTTGAAAATTACGACGCTATTGACGCAGATGGTACTCAGGACATCATCAACATCAACGAAGGTGGTATCGTAACTCCTTAATTCCAACTGATTTCATCTCCGGGCGGCTGACCCTACCCGGGGGTGCCACGAAACAATTGAAAAAAGAAAACAACGCCATATGAAAAAGTATTTCTTCATCGCAGTTGCAGCCATCACCGCGTTGGCAGCATGCTCCAAGAACGAGGTCAATGACTCCCGTCCGGATTCCCCTATCCGTTTCTCCGTAGTCAACCACCTCCAGAGGACAAAAGCTACCGCAGGTCTTGAGTATCCCAAGGGTGTTCCCTTCGGAACCCACGCCTGGTGGACCCAGAACAACTGGACAGGCGCAGCAGCAGACCAGACCTACGTATTCATGGACAATCAGAAGGTAGCTTACTCCAACAATGAGTGGGCTCCTACCCAGGCTTTCTACTGGACAAAGACCGGTTATCTCACATTCGCATCCTATTCTCCTTACACTGAATTAGGCGCAGACAACGGTTACTCCGTCGTCCCCACCTATGACGTGGCAAAAGGTTTCCTTTTCACCAACTACACAATTGTTGACGACACCAACGTAGACCTCATGTACTCCAACCTTGCTGCAGACTGCACCAAGGACACCAACGTAAACGGAGCAGAGGTCACCGACAACACAACTCCCGAAGGCGGCTTCAAAGGCGTTCCCACAATCTTCAACCACGCCCTTTGCCAGATTGGCTTTGCTTTCCGTGCAATTGGCCGTAAAAACCCTAACGTGGATGACATCAAGATTATTATCAAAGATGTTGACATTGTAAATATCAATAAGAAGGGCTCCTTCACCCAGACTCCCGCAAGCGGTGCAAAATGGGCATCAGACCACACTGTGGCTGCAAACCTTGCCAGCTATGACTACGCACCCGCAAGCCCCATCGAACTCAACCTCATTGATAATACCGCAGCCAATGTAGGCGCAACCGACAATTACACTGCACTTGCAACTACCCGCATCCTCCTTCCTCAGTCTCTTGAGGAGGACGATGATCCTACAAATCCTACAGTTGACCCCATTGCAAGCACGACAGACCAGAAACTAGTTGTATCATACACCATCAAGATCAAGTACGCAAGCGCAACAGAGTGGGCAACTGAAGAAGCCGTTTCTGCAGTACGCCTCAACAACGGCACCATCACTTCCTGGCAGGACAACCAGAACATTACTTACAGGATTTCCATCAATCCTTACAACACCCTGCCCATTACCTTCGACCCTGCAGTCGTAGATTGGACAGACGTATACTCTTCAGACATCAATCTGAATCAGTTTGACAACTAGAATACAATACAAAATCATAATGCTTGTTTGGCCCTGGGCGGCTGATTACCGCCCCCGGCCGCGAAGAAAAAGAATTATTAACAACAATTTAGATTAAAAAATGAAAAAGCTTTTCTTTATCGCAGTTGCTGCCCTCGCAATGGGCGCATGCTCAAAGGTTCAGACAGTTGACATCCAGAAGGAAATCAACTTTGAGGTGGCTAACAGCCTTCAGACAAAGGCCACAGGTTCTGTTTACAACAACGGAGCATTCGGTACCTATGCCTGGTTCAACAACACAGATGAATTCATGGTGAATGAGAAGGTAGATCTTACCGCCGGTGCATGGAAAACCGTAGACCACACATTCTACTGGCCCAAGACTGGAAGCATCTCCTTCATCTCCTATTCTCCCTTTGAGGGCACCAGCAACACAGCCGGAGCCACTCCGGTTGTCACTAAGGACAAAATCACCTATACAGACGTAATCGTCGGCACAACAGACCTTATGTATGCCGACAGAGCCACTTGCTCCAGCAATGTAAATGAAGTAACCGATAACGATGATGCTGCAGCTGAATCCGGCTACTCCGGTGTCCCCACAGTGTTCCGTCACGCCCTTGCAAAGCTCAGCTTCAAGGTTGCTGCAAACTTCATAGAGTGGGATGACGCAACTACCGGCAGCCACACAGAGTGGGAAATCACCCTCAACAGCTTCAAGATCGGCGGATTCAACACTAAAGGTGACCTTGAACTCAACCTCAACGCCGACGGCAAGTCCTGGGACAAGCCCGTCACCACCGTTGGCTCCACAGATTACTATGTATGGAATAACACTGACGGCGCCACCACAGATCAGGAACTGGTTGCAGCTCCTGTAGTTCTTACTACAATTCCGCAGGATCTGGCTTCAGCTACCGGTTATGTCCTTCCTCAGATTCTTTCTGCTGGCGTCCAGACCGTTAAGATTGATGCCAACATCAAGACCACCCTCTCAAATGGCAAGGAAATCAATGAGCATTTCGTAAAGACCTTCAATATCAGCGACATCTCCACCCTTAAGGCTTGGCAGATGAATGAGAACATCGTTTATACGATCAAGTTCAAACCCACGGCATCTGCATTAGATCCCAGCCTTGCCCACGATGATGACCCTGAGGATGTCACCATCACCTTTGACCCTGCCGTTGCAGACTGGACTTTAGTTGATGCTAACGCCACCATCCAGCTCTAAAAAGTTCAAGTTTGTTGTTAATCAATAAATAGAAAGCTTTTTCTAACCCGCGGGCGGCTGACCCTGCCCCCGGGTGCCAGAAACAAAAAACTTAGTAAGATATGAAGAAGATAGCATTCATTGCAGCACTTGCGATTGCGGCCCTGGCTTCCTGTTCAAAGAGCATAGAGGACGGATTCAAATCTGAAATCGCCTTCCAGGTAGCACGTCACAAGACCGTAACCAAGGCCGATGACTACAAGGACAATTACCAGGCCGTTCCTTTTGGTGCATATGCATGGTACAAGGGTGTATCTGCCAGCGACAACGCGGAATTCATGAAGAATCAGAAAGTTTCTTTCTCAGACCCCGTCTGGAAGCCCGAAGGAACCACTTACTACTGGCCCAAGTCCGGTAGCATCGATTTCATCTGCTACTCTCCTTACACAGCAGACGGAACAAATGCTCCCCTTCCCACCATCACCGAGGACGGTATTTCATACCCGGCATGGAATGTTGGGGCACATCCTGATGTGGACGTAATGTATGCCGATAAAGTCACCGGTCTCAAGAATAACACCACCACTTATTATTATAATGGTGTGCCCACCCTGTTCCACCACGCCCTTGCAAAGGTGAGCTTCCAGATCAAGCAGTCCTACATGAGCGTAACTTCCGACACAGGAGACATCACCAGCTGGGTCATCACCGTGAGCGATATCGTCCTTACGGACATCCTCACCTCCGGTTCACTGAACCTTACCCTTAACCCTGACGGCACCTGGAACAAGCCTTCAGTATGGGACAGCACCGGCGGCACAAAGGAAGACATTGATCTTCTTAACAGCGACATCACCCTTGACGGATCCAATCAGGGCCTTGTCTCTGACCTTATGATTCTTCCTCAGAGCCTCACCGACGGCCAGAAGGTAACTATCACCGTAACAATTGAGACATATCGTGACCTTAATGACGGTAACGGTCCTCAGCTTGTTCTCACTGAGACCAACATTCCCATCGAGGGTCTCCTTTCCGGTGGCACCCTTGACCATATCGGCATTAACCAGAACGTAACCTATACGTTCAACATCACCCCCAGCCTTGGCACACAGACCACCGAGGACAAGGACGGCGACGGCATCCCTGACATGGTTCCTACCGTTGTGTACTTTGACCCTGCCGTTGACGAGTGGGAGAACATCACCGTCAATGCCGGTATCAATATCTAAGATTAAAAGAAAGATTACATAAATGAAAAAGTTAATCATCTTCCTCTCAATAGCTGCTGCTATGGCATCTGCTTGCAGCAAGGTCGTGTCCAGCAGCATTGAAAACGGCAATCAGATTGCCTTCCAGACCGTTGCCGGCCTTAACACCAAGGCTATCACCGGAACGGCTTTCCCTACCTCCGAGACCTTCTCTACCTATGCCTGGGCAGAGGGCACCGTTGGCGAGTACTTCATGGATAACGTAACCATTGAGTACAAGACCTCAGAGGATATGTGGAAGCCACAGGGAGAGACTTTCTACTGGCCCAAGAACACCACGGTAGACTTCATATCTTACTATCCTACCGGACTCAGCGGCATCACCGTAGAAAAGGACAAGCTCACCTACAGCGGCATTGATGTCAATAGCCTCCAGAAGGATATCATGTATGCCGATAAAGCCGCAGGTTTCTCCGACAACCCGGACCTGGTTGACGACAGCATCAGCGGTTTCACAGGCGTTCCCACCATTTTCCGCCACTCCCTTGCAAAGGTTAAGTTCATCGTTGAACTCACCTACAATCACAAAAAAGAAGCAGACGGTACTGAAACAGACTGGGAAGTAAAGGTTAACAGCGCAAACATCTCCGGTATATACACCTCTGGAGGTGCCGTATTTACGCTTGCAAGCACTCCTGCCATTGGCGTTATTCCCTGGGAAAAGCCTGCCGGCAATGTTTGGACTCCCGACGGAACCACCACCACCATCAATGGTCTGTCCAATACCGCTCTTACACCTGGCACCGATTACAGCGCCATAGATGAAGTATATGTACTTCCTCAGGCACTTACTGCCTCCCAGCAGAAAGTCACCATCAATCTTACCATCAAGACCACCCGTAACGGTGTTCCCTTCCTGAGTGAGACATTTGACAAGGTGGCCGACCTTTACATCGGCACTCTTCCCGCATGGGAGATCAACCATGTTTACTCCTACCGCGTAAAGCTCAGCCCTACCGCAAGTAACGGTAACGGTGGAAAGCCTCTGGATCCTTCAGACCCTACCGGCGGTGTAAATCCTAACGATCCTGATCTCTCCGACGCTATCATCAGCTTCGACCCTGCTGTTGACGGTTGGGAGAATGTTGGCGTAGAGGCCATCATTGACCTTTAGTATCAAGTCCCGGCGGGGGTGATACCCTTCCGGGGCTCCAGAAAAAACAGACTGCAAATGAAACAGTTACATCTATATACGCTGCCTCTTGTCCTCCTAACCGTACTGGTCGGGTGCCGCCGGCATGATCCAGAGGGCACTACAGTGCTGGATAATGATGTGATTCGTATGGAAGCCATTGGAAATGACACCGCCTCCAAGGCCTTTTTGAACCAGGGAGATCTGGAAGTGAATGGGATGAAGGTCAAAGTGTATGATTTCCTCTCTGGCTACAACGGAACTATCTGGGGCCATCAAAATGGTGAAGAGTTTTGCTATTTTAACGATTCTGTGGTTTATGATGACACCCAGACCTGGAAGTGGCCGTTTGTTTCAGCGTCACATAACTGGACCCGTACCGGTGTACATAAGTTCTTTGGATGGTTAGAGGAAGACCCTGCTAATTCCAGCTTGAAATCTTCCACTTTCTTTTCCACCTACAGTTTTAATGAGGGCGGCCAGTACCTTGACCTTGCAAAGGATCTTACCATATCCTCACCTCAATATGACTTTTTATACTCCGAGGTGAACGAGGTAGAAGCCCAAAACCGTACTTCATCCATCGTTCCGCTTGATATGAAGCACCTGTTTGGCGCTTTTGCCTTTACGGTCAAGAACGAATCCTCTTCAGCTATAACTATTCATTCTATTACGGTTCCCGATTTCCCGGTCCGTGGTAATGTCCGCATAGACTATAGCGGAGGCGCTGTTTCTATTCCAGCCAAAATCAAGGCAAACGATCCTGTCGCCGTTAGTGGCACTCCATTCTTCACCAATGCCTTCAACAATACGGTATTGCCCCAGAAAGTAGAAAATGTAGCGTCCACGGAATACAACATTTTTACAGCCCAGCCTGTAAACGGCAATAATTATGATTATCGTCTTGTCTGGCCGGTTACCCTGGAAAGCATCGCTCCCCTTACTACTTTCCCGGAGAACCTGCGGGTTGACGAAAACGAGGGCCGTGAATACTATGCCACAGACTCTTTGATTATACTTAATTACAGTATCGGAGGGCACCCTGCTACAACCCGCGTGAAATTCCCCAGGATGACAAACATTGAAGGTGATCCCATGGCTTTTTCCGCAGGAAAGAAAACAAAACTTATGCTTCAGTTCCTGGATAAGCAGATCAAACTGCAGTTCCAGGTGCTGCCTTGGGATTACGAGGAAATCCCCATGTCTTTTGAGATGGACGCCGTAAATGCTACTGCGCTCAAATTCGTTGACGGGACATATAGCGACGCAGGTAAAGTTTTCGAGCAAGGGGATTCTGGCCCCCAGACCCAGCAGATTGCCGTCCTGAACGGTAAGACCATTGAGGGCGCCTTTAACATTTATACCCCGGTTGGTGCACATATCCAGATTGGCGTTTCCGGTGATACTGACTACTTTACTGTTACGCCTTCGGCAACCACTGTGAACCCGGAACATGTCGGAGGAAAGATTATTCTCAAGATTATTCCCAATACCAGTAAAACCCGTACACGCGACGTAAAGATCAAGCTGCATTTTTCCGTTGTCAGAAACGGCCGTGAGATGGATGCCGACACTGAAATAAACAGGGATAACTACACCATAATCATGTACAAATAATGAACAGACTTATGATGAAATACCGAACCATTCTTTTATGGGGAATCCTGCTTCTTGCTGTGGCATCCTGCCAGCGGCAAGAGATTTCCGATGACGAGGTTAAGGACGGTATACGCCTGTCTTTCGTCTGTTCAGACCCCGTCACCAAGGCCGAGATGCCCGGTGAAGATGCTTTCAATGAAAACATATTATCAACTGTAGACTTCTTCCTCTACCCGGAAGGCGGTCTTGGCAGCAATGCAATTTTTCACGATCAACTTACCGACGTAAACCCTACCGAGTTTTACGATATCCCCCTTACGGATGTTTTTGTAAATTATACTCTCTGCCCCCGGCCGCATTCAAAGTTTTATGTGTATGCCATAGCCAACTATCCCGGGTCTTTGGAAAACCTCTCAAACACATCTGTTGAGAGTCTGTCTGCTCTGACCATGGAACTGCAGAAGCAGGGCGGTATAGTTAAAGCCATACAGTCCTCTTTTGTCATGGCAACTGACGGCGCTCAGGAAGTGGAACTCACCAGCCGTAATAAAACCTTGGCTGCCCAGGGTATTATTCCCTTGAAACGCGTAGCGGCCAAGATTACAGTATATGTCCGTGTCGCAGAATCCGTAGAGATTGACAATACCATTACTATTGGCGACCTAACGGATACCCGCCACGAAATCTGGCGTCCAACCCTGGATAATAACTTGCAGATTTATCTGGTACACGGCGCAGCAAACGGGCAGATAAGCGGACAACCTGTAGCAAATGTGGGCCAGTTTGATTATACCGGAAGAAATTTTGATTTTAGCAGCGGAGAAATACACAATTACTACACTTATACGAATATTGGCACAATAGAGAATCCTGAATATCAAAAGAACACATTCTCCGGTACGTTCTACCCTTCAGATCCTTTCTATAGTTATCCCCAGGCCTGGCAGTACGGCTCCGATGAAGAACCATATCTGAAATTGCAGATTCCCTGGTACCGTGAGCCTGGCACAAGTACAGGTGGTATGAGTTACGGCTATCTGCAAAAGTATTACTATTACCGCGTGTATTGTCCGGGTACTGAACTCCCTGACGGAATAACGGCACGCCTGGACCGTAACCACTGGTACAAGATAATACTGAATGTTGCCATTCTTGGTAGTGAAACCGATGGTGGCGAACTCATGATTTACCCTGCTACTTATTATGTGGTAGACTGGCAGGAACGTGAAGAGGGCAGTGGCGGCGGCTCCGGCTCTTCAGGCACGGATACTGATAAGGAAACCGAAATCAAGGGCGCCCGCTACCTGAGCGTTCCAAGGCAGAGTTACACCCTGTATAATGTTAACAACCTTGAGATTCCTTATACTACCAGTGATGAATGTGAACTGGCAGAACTTTCCATTACCTATAAGGATTATTCCGGAAAGGATGTTGCAAATATGACTATCTCTGATATCATAAAGTCTGATGGAGTATATTCTTTCCATAAACGTACTGGTGAGTCCACGTTCTCCGGACAGTTGTATCTGGCCAATAACCATATCAACTTCATCCATCAACTGAAAAATGACACATCTTCATCCAACTATGATGTGTCTGCCTATACCATTACCTTTACCATACGTCATATCGACGCCGCCCTTAGTTATTTCAAGAATATTACCATAACGCAATATCCGGCAATCACAATCACTGCGGAAAAGAATTCCAACGCTAATGGAAACGGATATGCGTATGTCAATAACGGGACCAATAATCCTACTGGAATTGGCTCTCTTGGTTCTAATCCTGGAACCGGCACCAGTTCCAATAACAACTATAATATGATTATCATCGAAACCACGGTTCTTCCAGAGGGAACATCGTATCTTCTTGGAGACCCCAGGAAGAATTCGGTAGATAATCTGGTCTCCGGCTGGCCTGAAACGGTCAGTTCCAATGCCGCCTCCTGGAGCGCAAATGTGCAACCTATCAACGGAGGAGGCAATAGAAGAATGACCTATTATTATCCGTCAGACAATTCCAGTGATGCCGATAATATCATAGCCCCAAGGTTCAGGATTGCTTCTTCCAAAGGTGCCACTCAGCCGATGACTTATGCCAATGCTTTCAGGCGCTGCGCCACTTACCAGGAAGACGGTTATCCTGCCGGACGCTGGAGAGTCCCTACAAAGGCCGAGATTGAGTATATTGCCCAGTTGAATGCCGACGGAAAGATTGACCTTCTGTTAGGTTCAGAGACCGGAACAACGCCTTATTGGTGCAATAGCGGATATGTTGTAGTGGAAACAGGCGAAACACCTATTTATACTCCCTCCACCACAAATAACGAAGATACCTATGTCCGTTGTGTCTACGATGACTGGTACTGGAGCAATACAGATTATTCCCGTTTGGCAACTGGACAAAGAGGTAATTTCAGATGGGGTGACCTACAACGCTAATAATTGAGACGTATGAAGAAGAAAACGCCATATCTGTTTATCATTCTGCTTACAGCATTTCTGGCAGGGTGTGCCAAAGAGACTCCTGAGCAGGATAAATGGCAGGGTGCACTCCCGGAAGGAGAAGCCCTTGTCAGCTTCAGCGTACGCTTTCCTGAGCCTGTGGTTATTGGCCCTGCCACCAAGGCTATGGCCGATACTCCCTCTATCACATCTCTTAAGATAGCCGTATTCGGCAGTTCCGGCTTCCTTAAGGAATACCGCGATGTTGAAAGTTTTACGGCAGCATCCACTAACGGACCATCACCTTCTTATACTTTCCGTACAAAAATGAACCTTACGGAAAGTAAGAATCTCCGTGTCCATATCATTGCTAACGGGCCGGAAAAACTTCCATGGCTATATGAAGATACCGCCCTTTGCTCGGCAGCATATACCACCGGAACTCAGGATGCATACTGGTGCCGTATAGTTCTTCCAAACGGTGTAATGGCAAAGCGAGAGTACAACGCCACCACTCAGTCAATGGAATATGTCAAACAGGAGGACCCTGTAGACCACCAGAAGTATTTTGTTGTGGATGACTCCGTAAGCGACCTTTTCCAGAATCTTCCGCTTGTAAGGAATTTTGCCAAGCTTACCGTAGAGTCCACCACACCCCAGCTGGTGCTGGACCCCACTAACACCGTGGCTGTTGTCAATGTGCCCGACAAGGGAAGCGTAGCGCCCTATAACGCTGAGACATCCCAGTTCATGTCCAACTACAAGGATATTTCCTATGCGGATATGATTAACGAGTATCCCGGATATACTCCGGACGATATGACCATTATCCAAACCGACCCAAGCGCCGTCCCCTTTACAAATGGCAGCATCTATATGTATGAGCGGCCCATCCCTACCAGCAATCCCACCTACCTGATTATACATGGAACCTACTATCCCAAGGTACTGGATGGGGAAGGAAAGCCCACATACGATGAAAACCATAACCTTGTGGTGGACACAAGCAACGGAACCGATTGCTATTATCGCATAGACCTTACGGACGACAATGGCTATTACGCCATTTACAGGAATTTCCGTTACAGAATCAAGATTACGGGGGTCTCCAAGGCTGGGGCCAGTACTCCAGCGGCGGCAGGTAGCACGGGAGGTAGCGGAGACGTGTCACAGAATACCGAGACTCAAAACCTTACAGATATATCGGATGGTTATGGCCGTATCATGGTGGAATATACCTCCAAAACCATAGTGGAAACAACCAGTGAGGTTACGCTGAAATTTAAATTCATCCCTGATGTAGAACATGACAACCCTGATAATGACCATGTCACTATTACTATTAATCAGGGTGGTTCTGCCGGTGATGTTATAAGCAACACCACCAGCATTTCTACGGCAGGCGGCAGGACTACTGTAGGCGGAGATGGCCATGGTATCATTGTCATAGATGCTGCCGATGATACAAATGATGGATTCCGGACTCTTCGTTTCTCCACAAATGCCCCGCAAGCCCAGAAGAAGAACCAGACTATCCGCATCAGCGGTCAGGTTGCGGGAACATCCGCCACTGTGTATCGTGACGTCACCTATTATCTCCTGGAGCGGCAAACCATGGCTGTTTCCTGTACTCCAAGCGTGGAGGATGTCATTGGCAAGCAGGTTAATTTGAATATCGGCATTCCCAAGGACCTTCCGGAATCCATGTTCCCCCTTATATTCAATATAGAGGCGGAAAAACTCAGTCTTACGCCTTATATTGCCGCAGGATGGGAAGAAGAGAACCTGCCTGTGGAATCCGGCACCACATTGGTCCCCAACAAGAGTTATCCTTCATTCCATTTCAAGCGGACTCTCAGCTATGAAGAATACACCGGAACTGGACTTTACGCCGGAAGGGGACTTCCCGACGGAGATGGCGGCGTGGTCATGACCTGTCACTTCAAGACCAACAAGGATATCAGCGCCAGCAATATCTATGTGTCAAATGAGTACTTCAACAAGGGACAGACCGCATTCACCAACTACCACATGTATAATTTTACAGAGATGTACTTCTCGGATATGAGGTTGACATCTGTTGGTACCAATCTGACCTACCATTTCAATATGGATGATCAGGATAACCAGAATAACCGCCAGATCATAGTGACGCTTGACGGCCTTGTCCCTAATGGCTCCGCCCAGCTCACACCGGTGGTTGGTACCGATAACAAGTATTATTATACTGCCACCAATTCATCCTGCACCCTGAACCTAAAGACAGAGAGCGGATTTAACGGTGTATACTCTGTGAAGTTGGAGAACACCGACTATCACCCCGCAGAAAGAGTTAATTCCGACTTCGTTCAGCGCACATTCACTGTGTCCGGTAGCAACCTTACTTCCGGATTAAGTGCTAACACCAATCAGAGTAAAACCATTACCACCGACGATGGTGAAACCATTACATTAAGTTTCTCAAGGCTTAATGCTGTTTCTAATAATAATTACATTGAGCTTTATCAGAATAGCACCACGACCGTCAGTTGCTCCGCCATCATGTCTCAGATACAATTTACGTACTATTCTGAGTCTGGCTGGTTTAATACTACTTATTATGGTCAATGTTCCATGACTCCAAATGTTGGCGCATATACACGCAATAACAATACAAGCGGAACGTGGGCAGGCATGACATCCAGCGTTTCAATCACCGTTGGGAACAGAGTAAACAACACTAGAAACCGCATCACCAGCCTTGTAATTACCTATTGGAGTTACGATGGTGATTAACCTGAAGTGCCCGGGTTTATAACCCCGGGCATTTCTTTTTATCGGCCCACGGAAAACGCCCTAAGGGCACGGCAAGTAAGCATCCGATGAACCACGTGTAAGAGTCTTACGCCACTATATGCGAGTCGCAGCAACTAACCCACAGTATTATGGGAGTTGCTGCGACTCTTGCATAGTTGCGTGCTACTTGCTGCTAGTTG